>Ga0265294_10001179_pt1 | contig 35576 bp, 25 predicted proteins | sample MunlanPumphouse3_FD_192504 | JGI IMG/M metagenome (GOLD analysis project Ga0265294, IMG submission 192504) | Groundwater microbial communities from a municipal landfill in Southern Ontario, Canada - Pumphouse #3 | ecosystem: Environmental > Aquatic > Deep subsurface > Groundwater | place...
GCTAAACCCTTCTAAAATTTTAATTACTCTTTGTTTTTCAATTGAATCCACAATTTTACACTCCCCTATGCCTTTGGGTAAAATAAATTTTATTTTATTATTGTGCGATTTTTTATCCAAAAAGAAATGGTCATAAAACGCTTGTGTATCGTCTATTTTATACGCAGTTGGAATATTATATTTTTCAAGTAAAGCTTTAACTCTTCTAGCTTCATCTTGGCTCATTAAGTCCATTTCAACCGCTAAGGCATTTGCCATAACCATTCCAATTCCCACAGCTTCTCCATGTAAATATTGGCTGTAATTGGTCTCATTTTCAATAACATGCCCAAAGGTGTGTCCGTAGTTTAAAGCAGCACGAATGCCTTGTTCTTTCTCGTCTTGCCCAACCACCCACGCTTTTGTTTGAACCGACTTACAAATAGCCTCTTGAATATTTTTTGAATCGTATAAATCGTTTTCTTCAAGCCATTGGAAAAATTCAAAGTTAAAAGTAACTGCCATTTTAACAATTTCAGCCACCCCTGCCCCAAACTCACGCTTAGGCAAAGTAGTTAGAAAATAAGGATCAATATTCACTTCAATAGGCTGATGAAAAGTTCCCACTAAATTTTTACCAAATTTATTGTTAACCCCTGTTTTCCCACCAACACTTGCATCTACTTGTGCTAAAAGCGTTGTTGGAACTTGAATAAAATCAATCCCACGCTGATAAATGGAAGCTGCAAAGCCTGTCATGTCGCCAATGACTCCTCCACCAAAAGCAATTAAGACAGATTTTCTGTCCAATCTATTTTCAAAACAATGATTTAAAATAATTTCAATCGTTTCCATTGTTTTATATTTTTCGCCATCAAAAAGAGTAACAACACTTATGTCATTGCCTTTTAAGTGTTGCATTAAATACTCTAAATGCAATTTACTTACCGTAGAATTAGTAACAACCACCACTTTTGTATCAAAGGCTAAGGTTTTAAGTGTATCAATATTAATATCATAGGTTATATTATGTGGCAATTCGATTTTTACAGTCATTTTTTTATCCATTGTTGTTATTTAAGGGCTTATTGTAGCAAAAACAAGCTAAAAATTATTAAATCAAAAACAGCATTAGCTTGACAAAATATTCAAAAAATCATATAATCGCCACAATTTACTAAAGATATTAGTAAAAAACAAAGATGAGGAACAAACATATGTCAAAAGAACTTTCAAAAAAAGCAATTAAAAAAATTGTTAAAAAAGCAATTAAAAAAGCAGGTCTAGATAAAAAAGAGACAAAAACTTTATCTAAAAAAGTAACTAAAATGGTAATGAAAAAAAAACCAGAAGACAAAAAATGTGCGAAGAAAAACGCTAAAAAAGCAATTAATAAACTGCTTCCATAATCTTCCATCACATCTTCAAATTTTCCTTTAATCTGTTATAGCTTATCCAAATTTTAAGAAGTTAAACTCTCCAAAGATTTAATATCTTTTTTTATATATTAAATCTAAACTTTGAGTTGTTTCCTCAAAACCCAATTCTACATTCCACAGTTTTGCAAGTTCTCTCATTAAAACTATTTGCCCACCTTGAGCTTTGTTTTTTAATACAATTTTACTTTTTTCTGAAATATTTTTTCCTATAAGAGTTTCTATATATTGAGTTTTAGCATCATATTGAAAATATATACTATCAACCCCTAACTCTCTTGCATAATCTTTTGACAGTTCATTTAATAAAAATAGTGAAGCTTGAGATTGACGACTTTGTTCATTTTTTGAAGTATTCGAAAAATTTGTTCCGAAAATCAAATAAGACAATATATCTTTTTGATTCATTACGGGACTTGAATTTAGATTAATTCTAGGGTTATTTAAAGATCCACTTATTAAAATATTTATATAAATATCTTCTACCTTTGTTGAGGCTTTAATATCTAAGATAGGATTATCTGGCAAGCCGCTAAGGTAAACACTTGAATTCTCTATTTTATAAGTTTGCCCAAGTTCAATAAAAATTCCTTCTATTTCAGTAATAGACCCATATATTTTAATCTCTTTGGAGTACTCTTTTTTTATATTTAATATAGTATTCATTTTTAAATCAATATTTTTGACACTGTATTGTATATCATTTGAAGTTATTGTAAGTGCTAGTGAAATGTTGTCAAAAAAATAATCGCTTGAATCTGATTTGCTTTTTTTTGAAACAATAATAATATCTTTATCTTTGCTAATACTTATGGCGGGAATATTATAAATTATTTTTAGTTTATTAGCTTTTATATCTCCTTGTACAAAAATCTTATCACCTTCTTCTATATAGATATTTATATTTGAGTTTAAAATACCACTTCCATATAATTTATGACCCATAGATAAATTTTTTGTCTCTATTGCTAAAACAATGTTTTTATCTTTTTTTGAAGTTTTTATTAAAATATTATCGAAATTAAAACTTCCAACAAAATTCTCAAGATTGAAAAAAGCTTGATTTAAAAGAGAAAAACTTTTTTGTAGGTTTATATCATAAAATTCACCTACATTAAAATTTAATTTATCTAAAAAGATGCTTTTATCTTTTAAGTTTCCTTCTATTTCTATCTTTTCTATTTGTTCATTCTCTATTTTTATTTTAGGGCTATTTAATTTGAAACTAACATTATCTAAAGAGTTTGAAGCCATTTGTAATTCTAAATTTAATGAACCATGAAGTCCCAATATTGGTAGTTGTATAATTTTTACAAGCTCTTTTTCTAGATTTTCAAGTTCTCTTATATTTGCCTTTATTTTTATAAAATCATCTTCTTTATCTATAGCAACTTGAAATGAACTATTTTTTATTGACACTTCAACATTCTCTTTATTTGTTCTTATATTCGAATCTATTTTAAAAGAGTCATTTAAAATCAAAGCTACATTTAATAAAAGATTTTCTTTATATTCACCTTTTATTTTCCCTCTTATTTTTGAAATTTGCACTGTTTTATCAAGTTCATAAAAATTATTAGGATTTAAATCTTTAATATCCATATCAAAAATAAATTCCTTTAAATCAGGACTTTTTAATTGTAAATTAACTAATTTTGAGTTTAAATCAACATTTAAAGAGCCTTTATTGTAAAAACTGTTTATATCTATATCTCCAACTGGGTTTAGATTAAAATCTTTATAATTTAAGTTTTGTATTAAAGATTTTGCACGTATTGATAGCTCATCTATTTTTTCTAAATTTAGTTTTACTTCTACTTTTGATTTTTTATTTGCCAGATTTGATATAAGATTAAAATCCGCCAAAATATCTATATCTTTATGATTTATTTTAGCAATTCCATCAACTATTACATTTTCTATTTCTATAAGGTTTTCATCTAATTTTATAGAATTCTCCTCTAGTTTGGAAAAGAATTTAATTTTTTTTAAATCTCCACTTAATTTTGTTTTTAAAACTAAATCTTTTTCTAAAAACTCATAACTGCTCTTTTTTATAGTTGTTTGTACATCTATATCGAAAATCAAACTCTCTACATTATTATTTTGCATAGACACATTTGCTTTGATATTTGAAGAAATTTCATTATATTTTAAATGGGCACTTAACTGCGTAATTGCAAGATTTAAACTCTTTAGGTCATAGTTTCCAAAAAGTTTAATATCTTTTATATCTACAATTTGGTTATCTTGTTCTATTTTTAAAGCATCATTTTTTATTACAAACTCAACTTTGTCTAAATCACCTTTTGCCTCAAGGTTAAAAGTAGTTTCAATAAACCTTTTTAAATCTATTTTTGATTTCAGACTATAACTGTTTTTATCTATATTTATATTTGCTTCAAGATTTGCAATATTTGATTTGATTTTTGTAAAAATTTCTGCACTGACAAAATCTTTCAAATCTGAACTTATATTTTTTGATTTTAATAAAAGTTCATCAATTTTTTGCTCTTCATAGACAAAATCATATAAACTTGCCTCAAAATTTCCAATAAAAAGAGTAAAAGGTAGTTCAAACTTTTCCTCGTCTTTCTCTGGAGCCTGTTTTAAATATTCATAGAATTTACGTTGAAAGCTTATTTTCTCTATTTTTAAATCATAAATATAAATCTCTTTTAGAAGCAGTGGCAAAAGATTAGGCTTTATAAAAACTGCTTCAATCTTTACCATATCATCATAGTTTAAATCTACTATTTTTATTCCTGAATATAAAGAGCCTTCAACTTTACTATATTTAATTGGAACTTCTTTACTTATATACTCAAATATTTTTGATGTTACAAGATTCGAGTTTATTAAAGTTAACAAAGTTATCCCAAATAAAATAATTAGGGTAAAAAATATAATTTTTAAGCTTTTCAAAATACCTGCCCTATTCCTACGTGAAAGACAAATCCACCATCATCAAGAGGAAAACCTAAATCAACTCTTAGTGGTCCAATAGGTGTATAATATCTAACTCCCACGCCATAAGAGTTATAAAACTTTTCATTAAATTTATTAGTTTCAAGACTTAGCATGGTAGAGTCAAAAAAAGTTACAATTCCAAAATCTTCTTTTATGGCATATTCAAACTCAACACTACTATCAATCATTGATAACCCACCGTAAGGATTATCGTCATAATCTTTTTTCCCAACTTTTTCATAAGCATATCCACGGTTACTGTAATCCCCACCTGCAAAAAAGTGTTTAAATATTGGCAAATCTTTATTTAGCGTTCCAATAGTTGTTTTAAAAGAGCTTGTAAATTTATCAAAAGTTTTTATATATCTAGCTTGAGTCAAAGTTTTTATATAGTCAATCTCACTAGCTATTACTTTTGTTCCATTTTCTATATAAAAGGAGAGATAATATCCATTTTTTGGATTCAAAACATCATCTCTTCTATCCATTACCGTCTCATAGAAAAATGAATTTAATAAATAACTTCCACTTTGATACTCTTTTAAATCTGATTGTAAAGTGGAGTGTTCAAGCAAAACTCCAACTGTGTGAGACAAGCCAAAAAAATCTTTTGATAAAGAGAGTTTCTCCTCTATTTTCTTTTGAGAATAACTAGTATAATCCATATTCTCATAAGATATATCGTTATTTAAAGATATGTCATCTTTTATAAAATAGGGATTATATAAGTTATTATAAATTTCAAATCCATCTTGAGTTACTTTTGTTCCTATTGTAAAACTTTTTAAGTTTCCTAAAAAATTATCATTTTTATATTGAGCTTTAAACCTTGCTTTTGTATTAGTATCATAACCAATACCATAAGAAATTTCTCGATAATCTCCTTGAATTAAATTTATATTTATAGGAATATCATCTGTATTTGTATCTAAATTTGGCTCTATGTGTATATATTTATAAATACCAAAATTGTAAAGGTTTTCATACGTTTTATCAATTAAGCTTGAATTATAGTTTTGTCCTTTTATAAACTCAATATTTTTTTCTAAAAAAGAGGTATCTATTTTGGCATTATTTAAAATATTTATATCACCAAATTTCTGAATACTATTTTTTATAACTGTATATTCTATATTTACTTTATACTCATCAATATCCACATAAGCTTTTGCATGAAGTACCGCTTTTGCATAACCTGTATTTGCTAAATATTTATATATATATTTTTTAGAATTTGTAAAATTTGAAGCAATAAACCCATCATTTACTTTTAATTCAATAATATTTTCATATTCATCTTCAATTGCAATAGTTGCTATTTTTATTTGTTCATTTTTTTTGATATTAAAAGTTACTTTATCTTCTTCTATTTTATAAGAGATTAATGAGTTGTAAAAGCCTAAACTTTGTGCATAATCAGTTAATAAATTTTCACAAATTTTTATATCGCTTTCTTTAAATAAAGGTTTTTCTTTCCAGAATTTATAAATAGCTGGATATGAAATATCACAAACTTTTTCTAAATTCGACTTAGAAAAATCCCCTAAAATTAAATCAATCTCTCCATTAAAATCGATAGTTTTAATCTCTTTGGCAAAACAATTTAAAGATACGAATAATATAATTAAAAATATTTTTAACAATTTTCTTCTTTATTTCGAATTTTATTTACCTATGAATAAGATTTTAATCTATTTGTGCTGAAGTTAAACCAAAGATTTAATCTTTGGCTTAAAAGCTTATTTTAACCATTTAAATGGAATTGCATCTTTAAATTGTGCAGACGACTCCCCCGCATATGCAGGATAATCAGTAAGGTCAAGTTTTCTAACTTTAGCACCCTCTTTTAAATCTAGCTTTGCAATATCTACCCAAAAAATAGATGGCGAAGTTGCTGAATCAAAATAGTACTGAAGTGATTTTTGATCAGATACTGTTCTCCATAAAGTTGAAGCAACATTTGGCTCACTTTGGCTACTTATTCCTCTTGGAACACTTACATTTCTAATAATACTAAATGCCGTTGAAACAGCTTCTCTTTTTGTAGTTGCAGGTGCTATGGTATTGGTATAATAACTGGCTCTTGCAAACCTATCTGCTGCTCTATATGTTCCTGGAAGCATCTGTTTTCCATCAACTAATTTCCAATATCCAGCAATTGCCAATTGTTGTTCAAACACAGGAGAGTTTGTCATAGTTTTATACTCTTTTGAGTGATGAATAACCATCTTCCCTTTTATAAACTCTACAATTGCTGAATCCCCTTTGGCATCTGAAATTGATAAATGTAAACTGGCTTTCTCACCTTTTGGCATAGATGGAGCAATTATTTGAAAATATGGTGGTTTTTCTAAAGACTCAACCGCTTCTTTTACACTTGAAAAATTATCTAATACATATTGAGTAATAGCAGCTATTGACATAGTTGGATTTGAAGATGTTCCATAATCAGACTCTACTAGATAAAGTAAGTTTGCAACTAATCCTTTTTCATTCATTCCATCATTTGTAGCAGCTTCGTAACCAGCAGTTACTATGCTTCCATATTTTGATTTCCACTTAATAGAGTTTTCATCAATTCCTCCATCTTTATTCATTCCTCTTGGAAAAACCCAAAGAGAAGTTGGAATATCTTCTTTCCAATCCATACTTCGTGCTGTTATAAATCTTGAATCTGTACCTTCATATATCACACGAGAACAAGCATCTGCCTCAACTGTAAAACTTTGAAACATTAAAAATGAAGTAACAATAGCTACTTTTATTTTTGTCATATTTTCTCCTTATTATTTTCTTGCGTATATAATTCTAAATTAATGTGCGTTAAATAGACTCCTTAGAACATCACTCATGTATCCTAAAAGAACTTATTTGAGTGGTTTTAAAGATTTTCTTTAATTTAGAATAATATTATTTTATCATAAAAAATAAGTACAAAATCCGACAGATTTAAGATAATTTTTTAATAAAATGGCATAATAATATATTGATAGTTAATGTCTCAACAGCTTTTTAGCTCAAACAAGTTTGAGCTGCCGAAGATTTTATTTAGTTTTTGTTACTTTAGAAACTTTAAATTTATTTAAGCAATAGAATTTATATTGCTTAATCTTCCATCACATCTTCAAACTTACCCTTAATCTCTTTAAATTTATCCAAGTTTTTGAAAAATAGATCTATCAAAAGAGGGTCAAAATGTTTTCCTCTCTCTTTTTTAAAAAATTCAAGCACTCTTTCTATTTCCCACGCTTTTTTATAAATTCTGTCATGGCCCAAAGCATCAAATACATCAGCAACGGCAGTAATTCTTCCAAAAATATGAATCTGCTCTTTTTCTAAACCTCGTGGGTAACCTGAACCATCCCATTTTTCATGATGTTCATACGCCACAATGGCAGCTGTTTTTAATATCTCTCTTTCTGAATTTTTTAAAATATTATAACCCAAAGTAGTATGGCTTTTAATTACCTCAAACTCTTCAGGAGTTAACTTGCCTGCTTTATTTAAAATAGAATCAGGAATTCCAACTTTTCCAATATCGTGCATTGGGCTTGCCATAAATAAAATATTTGCTTCTTCAGCACTCAATCCATACAGTTGCGCTAAAAGTTTTGAGTAATACGCCACTCTTTTTACATGGTTTCCTGTCTCTTTACTTCTGGTTTCTCCAATCTCACCCATTTTATAAATAATTTCTCTTTGCGTGGAATCAAGCTCTAAATGCAGTTGCATAACTTGCGTTAAATCTGTACGAATAGAGATATATTCAATAACTTCATTATTGGAGTTTAAAATAGGATTAATAATAGCCTTAACCCAATATATACCTCCATCTTTTTTAAGGTTTTTAACTTCTCCTCGCCACGGTTTTTTCTCCTCTTTAATAGTGTGCCACATTTGTCTAAAAACTTCTTTTGGCGTATCGGGGTGTCGTATAATATTATGTGATTTACCCAATAACTCATCTTCTTCATACCCAGAAATAAGGCAAAACTCACTGTTTACATAAGTGATATTTCCTTTGGGGTCGGTTTTAGAAACAATAAAACTTGTATCAACCGTAGCTTTATACTGTTCAAGAAGTTGCAACGACTCTTCGTACGATTGTTCCAATTGATTGGTTGAAAACAGAATTTTTTTAGATAATAATCTCATTAAAAAAGCTACCGACAATAAAATAGTCCCTAACGAGATAAACAGCATACTTAAACTGTAAATGGTAGCGTTTATTTTACGGTCAATTGAAGAGGTAAGTTTATTAAAAATTTCTTTTTCTATAATATTTAATAAATTAATAGAAGAGGAAGCTTGTTCAAACCAAAACAAAGAATCTGTTCTATATGTTCTGTCATTTAATACATTATGGATAATCTCAAAAGTAGTAATAACACTAGCTTGAGAATAAGTTTCATGGTAAAACTTCAATAAATGAGCCGAAGCAATGGTTTGAAAGTTAGCACTGTTGGTGTTATATACTTCAAGATACGCAGATAATCGTTGCATTGTTTCAAACTTTGTTGTATTAATAAAGGCATCACTAAGAAGTGCTCTTATTTTTCCCAAAGACTCTTTAGAGTGCAGCAAATAGTCATAAGCCCTTATATAGGTGCTGTTCTCTTTGTCTTCCATAATTGAGGGAAGCTCTTTTATTCTGTTTTGAAAGTGCGAAACTATTTCAGAATAAAAATCTATAATTTTGTCACTATTAACGATAAAAGTATCAATAGAGTGTCGATAAAGCATAATATCTTTAAAAGTATCTGTAAAAAGATTTTTATCTTTTTGTTGCGTAGCTTCAAGCATATATTTATAATCTGAAATGGCTTGATTTGAATTATTTCTAGACGCCAAAAGTAATATTTTAATTTCATTGTTATTTCGCGAAACATAAGTAGAAGAAAGCCCTCTTTCTATTTGAATATAATGTATAATTCTGGAAATTGCCTTTGCTTCCGTAATATTTTTCTTTATATCTTCAAGTTTCTCTTTTTTTTCAAATACATTCATAATGATAATTACAAAAAGAATTAAAATAAAAGTAATAGGAAGAAACGATAAAAAAAGTAATTTAGATTTTAAATGTAATTGCATAGGCAATAAACTCCTTAAAAAGATACTTAAGAACTATTTAAAAATAGTAGTTTTCAGCAATAAAGCCATTGTATAACAATTAAATCTACAGTTGTATTGACCTACGTCAATTTAAACAGTCACTCTTAAAGAAAACAAAAATTTGAAAAAAATTGTTACAAAAGGTCAAAATATTTAAAATTGTTATACGCTTTAAAGAATAATTATTATTATTTTTTCTTATTTGTTACTTTTATAACTCTTTATATAATTATTTGAATTCATTTACAACTCTTTTTCTGATAAAATAAGTACTATTTTTAATAATCACAATAACAACTATTTTAGGAACACTATGAAATCACTGCACACCTCCGATTGGCATCTTGGACAAAATTTTATGGGAAAAAGCAGAGAAGACGAACACAAAGCGTTTTTTTCTTGGCTTTTAGAAACCCTTAAAGAAAAAGAAATAGACCTGCTTTTAGTTTCAGGAGATATTTTTGATACAGGAACGCCACCCAATTATGCACTTGAACTTTACTATAACTTTTTAAAAGAGCTTTCACATATTAAAACCTTAATTACTACTGTTATAACTGCTGGGAATCATGATTCAATTTCAACGCTTAAAGCTCCAAAACAGCTTTTGGAAGTTTTAAATATTCATGTGATTACAAGTGGTGATGAAGATGAAGATGTCACTATTCCCCTATATAAAAATGATGATTTAAAAGCTGTTGTTTGTGCTGTTCCTTTTTTAAGAGACAGCGTGATACGAAAATCATTAAGTGGAAAAACAATAAGTGAAAAAGAAAAATTAGCAAACAGTGGAATTAAAGCTTATTATGAGAATTGCTACTCAAAAGCACTTGAACTAAAAAAAGATAAAGATATTCCTATTATTTCTATGGGACATTTAACAACGGTTGGAAGCCGAACAAGTCAAAGTGAACGAGATATTTATATAGGTGGAACTCTTGATATTGGTGGTGATTATTTAGCTTCTATGTTTGATTATGTGGCTTTAGGGCATCTTCATATCAATCAAATTGTTGGAAATAATGAACATGTAAGATATTCAGGTTCTCCCATTCCTCTTAGTTTTTCTGAATTAAAAAACACTCAAAAGGTAAATCTTGTAACGCTTAATAAAACAGACAAGGAAACCAAAGTAGCTGTAGAAGAGTTAGCCGTTCCCATAACTCAAAAACTCATCGTTTTAAAAGGCACTTGTGAAACTTTAAAAAGTGAACTCAAAAGTATAGAAGATAAAACGTCTTGGATAGAAGTGCATATAAATGATGACAACCCCATGTTTGCCAACAGTGAAATAAGAGAACTGGCTTCAAGCTTAGAGCTTACTCTTTTAGCTGTAAAAATAGACAAAAGCCCAAAACAACTTCAAGCCAAAGAGTTACACGCCATAAGTTTAGATGAACTAAGCGTTGAAGATGTCTTTTTAAAAAGGTTAACGCAAGAAGAACTTGAAGATAAAGAGCTAGAAGATGATCTTATACGTAACTTTAACCAAATCCTTTCAAAGGTGCGTGTTTCGTGAAAATATTAAAAGTAAAATCACTCAATATTAACTCCTTAAAAGGTGAGTTTAAAATAGACTTTGTAGAGTTTTTAAAAGATGAATCGCTTTTTGCCATAACGGGACCCACGGGTTCAGGAAAAAGCACTATTCTAGATATTATTACCTGTGCTTTGTATGGAAGAACGGCCAGACTTACAAATGCAAATGAACTTATGAGCAGAAACACGGGGGAGTGCTTTTGTGAAGTTGAGTTTGAAGTAAAAGGCAAAATGTACAGAAGTTCTTGGGGCGTAAACCGAGCAAGAAAAAGTGCCGAAGGTAAGTTTCAATCTGCAAAAATGGAAATAGTCGAAGTTGAGTCAACAAAGGTATTAGAGTCCTATTTATCTAGAGTTCCAAAAGTAGTAGAAGAGTTATCGGGGCTTGATTTTGATAGATTTATCCAATCCATGATGTTAGCTCAAGGCTCGTTTGATGCCTTTTTAAAAGCAAGAGAGAACGAACGCTCAACCTTACTTGAAAATATTACGGGAACGCAAATCTATAAACAAATATCGTTAAGCATTTACGAAACCTATTCCACACATAAAAAAGCCATTGAACTCGATGAAAACTCATTAGGAAGTATAGAACTGCTCCAAAACCAAGCCGTAGAAGAAAAAACAATAACATTAAAAACAGCAATTACTCAAAAACAAGAGTTAGATAAAAAAGAAATTGAGCTTAAAAAAATAGCTTCCTATGTAGAAAATTTACACAAGTTAGAAACAGACAGCATAAAACTTGCACATGAGTTTGAACAAATATCAAAAGAAAAAGAGAGCAAAAAAGAGGATTTTTTAAAGCTAGAATTAGCCAATAAAGCCATACAAATACAACCTCTAAATCAAGAAAAAAATCAAATTCTTCAAACAATACACGAAGAACACACCAAACTAGAAACAGTAAAAAAAGAGTTTGAAGCATTAACAAAAACTTTACACATAAAAACACAAGAGTCTGTATTAGTTAAAAATGAGCTTGAAAAAGAGAAACTCACCTTTGCACAAAACAGTTTAAAAATAAAAGAGTTAAGAGCCTTAGAGACACAAATAAACTCTAAAAAAGAGTCCATTGAACAGATAAATACAAAACTACTCAACCAACTTAATGCTTTAGCAAATGTTTTTGAAGCAGATGCCACTGCTCTTTTAAACGATGAAACTTTAATACAAACATATTTTGCAAACCAAACCAAACAGATGCAAATAATTGCCGAGGAACTTAAAACAGTTCAAGAAGAGTACAAAACAATAGAAGAAAAAACAACAACTACTTCACAAAAAGAGAGTGTGTCAAGAGCAAAATTAAAACAACAAGAAGAGCTTTTAAAGTCATTTGATGAGTTTAAAACCCTCTTACAAACCATAGAAAATGAAAAAAAATTAACAGCTGAACTGACTTCTTTAATAGAAAACAATTCTACTTTAAATGCAGAAAAATCAAAGTACATCAACCAAATCCAACAAACGCTTCAAGTTTTAAAACAAACCCGTGAAAAAGAGCTTTTAATTATTAAATATGAAGAGGCTAGAGCCAGTTTAAAAGAAGGTGAAGAGTGCTTTTTATGTGGTTCAAAAGAACACCCCTATATCAACCACACACTTATTTTTAATACAGATGAAACCACACAAAAAATAACAACCCAAGACTCTTTGTTAATCCAAGAAAATGAGCAGTTAAAGCAAAGTGAAATACACTTAGCCAAACTAAAAGCAAAGCAAGAAGCCTCTGTTTTAGAGCTTCAAAAACAAGAAACAGCAAAAACACACATAACCGGGTTTTTTAAAAGTTGTAACTTTACCTTTACTGAAAATTCAAAAATAGACTTAACTGAACAAAAAGAGCAAATAGAAAAAGAGCTTTTAGAGATTGTTTATTTAAGAGACAAAAAAGACCAACTCTCTTTAAAAAAAGAGCAGTTACAACAACAATATAACAACGCTTTACACAAAGAAGTAAAAGTAAACACCCTAATGACAGCAATCCAAGAGCTTAAAAAAGAGCAAAGTGCCATAAAAGAAGAGATAAAAAAACTCCAAGCAGATGCTAAAACAGTTTTAGATATTCCCAACACAGATGCCTTTGAACAAACCATAACTAAAGAGTTTCATGCCGTTCAAGAAAAAGAGAACGCATTACAAAATGAACTGATAAAACTCAACTCAAACAATGCTTTTTTAACCCAACAAATAGAGGCTCTATCGTTAAAACAAACAACCGACAACGCCAAACTAAAAGCACTCAAAGAGAAGTTTGAAAAAGCGTTAAGTGAGTACAGTTTTAGTTCAAAGGAAGCGTTTGAGAAAGCACTTTTAACCAAAGAAGAGTTTGTGCCTTTAACAAAAATATGCAAAGAGTTAGAAGAGAAATATTCACAAACAGTAACGCTAAAAAATGATACAACAAAAAAACTACACGCACACAAAGAGCTAAATCTCTCCAACAAAGATCTAGAAAAAGTAAACGAAGAGCTTCAAGCCTTACAAACAACTATTGATGAACTTCAAAAAAACATAGGAAGCGCAGAAAAAGAGCTGGAAATAAACGCGCAAAATATCAAAAAGCACGAAGATAAAATCAAAGAGCTACAAAAGAAAAAAGAAGCCTTTAAAGTATGGGTAAAACTAAACGAAATGATAGGTTCCGCCACGGGCGACAAGTTCGCCAAATTTGCCCAAGGAATCACGCTAGACCAGTTAATTTATCTCGCCAATAAACACCTAAATATCTTAAGCCCAAGATACGAACTCCAAAGAAGCCTAGACTCAGGTAAACTCCTAGAAATAGAGATAATTGACGGTTTTCAAGGCGATGTCATAAGAAGTGTAAACACCCTATCAGGAGGTGAGAGTTTCATTGTAAGTCTCTCCTTAGCGTTAGGACTTTCAAGTTTAGCCAGTCAAAAAATCAGCATAGATTCACTTTTCTTAGATGAAGGGTTTGGAACTCTAGACAGCAACAGCCTAGAACTAGCATTAAATGCCTTAAATCAACTCCAAAGCACGGGAAAAATGATTGGTGTAATTTCCCATGTGGAAGCCTTGAAAGAGAGAATTCCATTGCAGATTAGAGTTGAGCCTAAAGGTGATGGGACGAGTGTTGTTACGATTAATTAAAGTTCTTTTTGGGAATGTTTTACATGAATAAATTACTAATAAATGAAGAAGTAAAATTTGAAAATTGTTATGGAATAAAAAAATTAAATCATACATTTAATTTTACAACTAACAATAATATAAATGTAATATATGCAAAATGGCTTATCGAACACTTCTTTTACAAAAGTGTTTAAAAAGTTTCAGCAATATTTGGTTTCATATCTCTATGATAAAATAAAATTATTGACATGGGTAGATTAAAAAATAGAAAATTAGGACAAAAGCGAAAATGAAGATAGTTAGGTATACTGTCCCCAGAATATATTTGATGATCAAGATGTGCACTTGGATTTATCTTCTAGTGTTGTTCCCAGTGCTAAGGTTATACATAAGAGTATAGAAAAGTTTAAGAACTAATATAAAAATATAAAGGAAACAAAATGCCAGATGAAAATACAAATAATGAACTAGAAAGTAATACACAAGAAACACAAAATACTCCCGTACATTACCACTTAACTTCAAGAATGTTTTTAGATGAAGAACATGCTTGTAATGGTGACAAACCTATTATTGGAAATTTTATAAATCCAGCTATAAATCCAACTACAGAGATAGCTAGAATAATAATTTCTTCGAATCATTTAGCCGAAGGAAAATATGAAGAAAAGGATGGATATTATTTAAAGGATAATAATAATTTAAAATATGATTATTACTCAGATAATGCCGAAAGAAAGATCTACACAATAAAAGACAATGGAAAGATAAAGAAATTTATATATGGTATTAAAATGCCTACTGGTGAGCTTACTTTTGTTAGTTTTGACAATAAAGGGAATATTGATAAGACAAAATCTGGAGATACTTTTAGTATATTTTCAAAAAAAAATCAATATTATCATGGTGGCTCATATAGAACATATAATGAACAGCAAATACAAGAGAAATTTTCTTTTACTCTTTTTTATGCTAGAAATACTATTGTAGAGGAGTCACAAGTAGAAGTAGATACTCTTCTAACTGGATTAGGACAAATACAAAATAAAATCGGAGTTCTTAATACTGTTGATGATAAAAGAAGAGGGAAAATTTATTGTTATAATCATTATGATAATACAGGTAAACACTATCTTTTTAGATTCCCATTTCATGAATTAATAGCTTTAAAAAAAGATGATTCAATTAAAGAAACAATTAAAGAAATACTTGAAGCCTTAAAAATAGAAGATAGTGATAAAACTTTCTTTTCTAAAGAACAATCAAAAATAGTGCCTACTATGATAATTTTAAAATATGCTCGAAGAATGTATGAGCAAATAATGAAATTGAAACAAGATAAAGACTTGTGGGGAAAAATCGAAGCTGCTTCAAAAGATGCTGATTCTAATAAGAAATGGCACTTTTGTGATAATGAGTCTATACTATTTTTAAAAAAGAGTATTAAAGATCTTCAAGATGTACAAAAGAATCTTAGCTATCCAGGTTTATGGGCAATAAAAGATTATTTTGAGAGTAAAGAAATTGATATATTTAAAAAACAATTTAAAGACAAAGGTCAATCTTTTACTTATGAAAACTTTTTAAAGCTGTGTAGTGGAGTAGATGTATGTGAATTTGAATTAAATGAATTAACCTTTTTCGACGAAAATACAAAAACGTATAAAATCTTTAATAATTTTCTAAATAAGTTTACTATAAATACTCTTATAAAATATCCCATATATAATTCACTTACTATCGAAAGAGTTATTAAACACTTATATAATAAAAAGATTATGAAATTAGCTGATATCAATAAAAACCCATATTTACTTTTCGAAAAATATATTCAAAACGATGATGCTCCTTTACTTTTAGATGATATTGATTGGGGACAAAAAATAATTAAAAAAGATGCTTTACCAAAAGATGCTTTTCAAAAAGACAATCCATTTAGATTAAGAGCTATTGTTTGTGAATATATAAAAAAACAAGAAAAACAAACTGGACATGTTTGGGTTAGCTATGAAGATGCACAAGAGTATTTAGTAAATAGACTTATTGAACTTGATGGAGGTATAGAGAAATTTATTACAATAGAAGATTTTACAAAATATAATATAAATTCTCTTAAATTTGCTATTAACTCAGAAAAAGACTTTACTTTAAATTTTGATGCAAAACTTATAAGAGAAAAGAACTTTAGAGCTATTTTTAAATTTGAAGAGAAATTGAAGTTTTTAACTCTTAAAGAGTTTGCTATCAGAGAAACATATATTAAAGGAGAGATTGAGGAGTTAATCGAAAAATCTTTATCTAAAAAAGAAGAAGTTTTACAAAAACAACTAGAATTTGAAAGAGAAAATCCTAATAATAAATATAGAGAGAGTGAATTTTCTTTAATAAAAATGAAAACCCTTGATTTTGTGTTTATTTCAGGTGTTGCAGGAAGTGGAAAATCTCATACTCTTTGTCATTATCTTGATTATTTATGTTCTCAAGAAACAGTTCCAGACTTTCAAGTATTAACTCCTAGTGGAAAAGCAGCAAATGTTTTGAAAAATAAGATAAAAGATGATAAAGAAACATTTCCTAAGATATATAGCCATTTATTCCTAAATACCGAAACATCTGATAATAAAGACAAAAAAATTTCAACAGCAGATCGCTATATAGTGGATAACGAAATATATTGGAATAAGAACCTTTTTGCAAGGTTCTATAATACAGCAAAAAATGATAAGGAAATAGATGTACTAATTATAGATGAAATTTCTATGATTACTTTAGATACTTTATACTATATTTTGAAAACCAAAAAACCAAATAAGCTTATAATATTAGGAGATATTAAACAGTTACCACCTATTGGTTATGGTGCTTTATCAAAAAATATTTATAATCACCTTTTTTTAGAGAGTAGCTTTCATAACATTTGCCTTGCTAAAATGGAGACTTCTCATAGAGCAGACGACAGTTCACTGTTTATAAAACACTCTTTGACTTTAAGAGATAAAGAAAAGCAATTAGAAGAGACAAATCTAAAAAAAGAAAGTAATAATTTTAAACTCTGTTCTTATTCTAGTGATGCAGAAAAGAAAATAGAAGATAAACTAAAAGCTATTTATAAGTTAGAGAATGAGAATATAGAAAATTTTAAAACAAATATTATAGCTTTGAATGAAAAAATTCAAATATTAACTCCAAATAGAATTGGAGATAGTGGAACGAATGCTATAAATAAGATTTTTACTGATACCTTAGGTACTGATAAATTAGGTTATAAATTTATTTATAATATAAATGATAAAAAGACAGGTTTATCAAACGGTACTATGGGATATATTACAGGATCAGACGAAAAAATAGTTTTTGATGACCAAAAAATAAAATTTAATGAAAATAATCTAAATGGTGAATATGACTACGGATTTGCAATAACTGTTCATAAATCTCAAGGAAGTGGTTTTCCTATTGTGATATTGGTATTACCTGAAAAGAACAACTCTTTAATCACAAGAGAATTAATCTACACAGCACTAACTCGACCTGAACAGAAGATGTATATTTTATATCATGAAAAAAATATTCAAGCTCTAACAATGCTTCCTTCAATTGCGCATAGAAATATGAATATATTTGAGCAAGATAAGTACCTGTGGGAAAAATCTTCTATTGATTATCCTATAAATTATAATGGCATAGAGTATAGAAGAAAACAGGATTTATATTGTGCTTTAATGTTGGAATATTCTAATTTAACTACAACATATCATAAAAATGGTGCTTTTGTTTGGGAAGAAGGGGAAGAAGGGGAAGAAGATAGATTATTAATGCCAAAACTCTATGAAAAAGAAGTTCAAGATACTAAGTCATTTAAATATCTTAAAAGTATAGATTTAAGTAAAATTTATACTAATTTTGAATTTAAAATTGGTGCAAATGATCCAGCAAAAAGAAATAATGAAAATAAAGAAGATGTTATTTCTGATAAAGATGACGCTATTGAAATAACTACTCATAATGGTCTTAAAACTAGGTCTTGGTCAGAAGCAATTTTGATGCTAATTTTTGATAATCTTAAAATCCCTTACTTTTACGAAGTTGAACTAAGAAGAGAAGGTGAAGTTAATACATATAAGTTAACTTATCCTAAGCCAACAGATAAAGCTTATAGAATTCCTGATTTTACTATCGTAGCACCAGAACCTATTGTTGAATTTAGTGAAGAAAAGAAAGAAACTCCAATAGTTATAGATAATGTAAAATGTATTATTGAGCATTTAGGAAAGCTAAATGATGCTGAGTATCTAATACAGTGGAAAGAAAAAATTAAAGAATATTATAATAAATATAAATTTGACATAATTGCTCCATTAAGTTCATTATCTAAAGAAAATGGAATCTTTTATGTATCAGCAAAGTGGGAAAATGTTAATGATAACCCAACAGTTATGACTGTTATAACTGATAAAAACATATGTTTTACAACAGATGAAGAAGATTTTAATGAAATCCCAACTCTAATTGAAAATTTAAAACTTTTAAAAGAATTATACTCTCTTCCTCAATAAATCAATAAAAAATAACACAAGATAGGTAAAAAGACCTATCTTGATAAAATTTCTTTAAAAAACTTCCAAAAAACAAATTCTTCCGTAATGCGACACCTGAATATCCACGTAGCAATCTATAATTCAACTGTTCCTTTGTTTAGCATCTATAACAAGCCCTGCTAAACATAAATTAAAGACTGGAACATTTTTTTGTTCCCCCTCTATGTAATAATTTCACTATACAAATTAAACACAGGAGTTAAAAATGAGTTTTATGCCAAATGTTATTTATAAAAAAGACGATAAAGAAGTTGTGAGTGATTTACTTACAAAAATGTTAGATGATAGAGTTATTATGCTTATGACACCTGTTAATAATATTGCAATGACAAGTATAATTTCACAACTATTGTTCTTAAATGCAAAAAATAGTAAAAAACCAATACATCTATATATTAGCTCTCCAGGTGGAAGTGTTTTAGATGGATATGGAATTATTGATACTATGAATTTAATTGAAGCTCCTGTTTATACATATACAATAGGATTAGCAGCTTCTATGGGAGCATTAATATTTTTAAATGGTGAAAAAAGATATATGCTTCCACACTCAGAACTTATGCTTCACCAACCATTGGGTGGAGTTAGTGGACAAGCTAGTGATATTGAAATAACTGCAAATAGAATTATTAAAATGAAAAAAAGTATAAATGAGATGATTGCAAATAGATGTAATCTGGCTTTAATTGATGTTGAGAAATTAACAGATAGAGATAGATACTTTGATGCTAATGATGCTTTGGAGTACGGTTTAGCTGATGAAATAATCACAAGAATTGAATTTAAAAAAGCTAGTTAAAACCTAGCTAAAAATCTATTATCAAAAGTATAAAAATTAAATTAATCTAAATTTCTAGGAGAAAACATGTTCGCAACTATTGGATTTATGCCATCAAAAGTAAAAAAAAGTACGGTAAAAGTAAGAAAAGAAAAAGAGTTGATTGTTCCTAAAGAGTATACACATAGTTGTGCTGTTGGACAAACAGGTTGTGGAAAAACAACATCTTATATCTATCCAAATCTAAATGAGAGAATTTCACAAAATGATGGAATATTAGTAATGGATTATAAAGGTAAAGAGCATAATGCTGTAAAAGCATTAGCAAAAAGACACAATAGATTAGATGATGTAGTAGAAATTGGTAAACCATGGGGTGAATCAATAAACATCATTAAATACATGAGTGAAGCAAACTTGGAAGATTTTATTGTAAGTGTTTTAGGACTTAATGATGGTAAAAATGATTACTGGAGTAGCGCAGGAACTAATCTTAGTATTGCTTGTTTAAAAATAATTGGAAGAGTTGAAAATCTTATAAAAGGTATAAATAAACTTGAGAATAAAGATTCAATTATATTTAATTGTTTTAGAACATCTTTAAATAAAAGTGCAAAAGATTTAGGATATTTAAAAGGTATTCCAACTCTTAGAAATTTGAAATCTTTATATGAAATAACAGCGTCACTGGATAGTATAAAATTATTCGCTTCAAATTTAGATACGCTTTGTTTGCATATAGAAAAAGGTATTGGAGATACTATACTTCAAGATGATTGTGATTTAGAGCTTGAAGAAATAGACAGTAAATATAAAGATGTTTTAGAATCACTTTGTATTTTAGAAGATAGTATTAAAAAATATTTCCCAATATTAGATACATTTTTAAAAGACAAAGCATCAATAAGTTTTACATCAGTATTAACTGCTGTAAATAAACCATTGGCTGCTTATGCGACAAAGGATTATTTAAATAATGATAACTTTGATGTGGTAGATGCTTTAAATAACTCAAAAATAGTAGTAATTAATACTCAAGAGCTATCAGAAATGGTATTTGCAAATTATAGTTATTCTATATTTAAAGAGCTTCAAAAAAGAGTTACAAATACTTCTGTTTGTGATATAGCTGTTTTTATAGATGAAGCACAAAGAGTTGTTTCTGAACAATTTGATTTACCTATTGATGTATTAAGAGAAGCAAGAGTTGAACTATTTTTATCTTATCAAAATGAAGATTTAATGATTTCAAAATTAGGCTTGCCGAAATACCAATCGTTATATAAAAATCTTGCAAAGAGATATATATTTAAAAATAATGAGTTAGGTTTGTCAAAACTAAAAAGCTTTGAGTATCATGATTTAAGTAAAAAAGATAGTAATAAAGTTAGATTATCAAAAGCACTATTTTTAGATGCTAAAGAGCTATTTGATGTAGAACTAGAGTATCAAACAAAATTTGAACTGCACTCTAAATATGAGATTGATAAAAAATATGAAAATATGATTTTAATTTCAGATGTTTCATTGTTTGAGCAGTTTCAAGTAGCACTAAGAGATAGTGAAAATAATACGCATATTGTAAATGTTTCAAAAGAGATTGATAAAAGTAGATATAACAAACTTTTTGAAAGTGTTTGTGAAGGTAAAGATGGTTTGGATAGTGTTTCTATTAAGTATGGAAAACCAAACCAAAAAGTAAAAACAAATCAAGAAATTATAGATCAGTTTTTAGCTTCATAGTGTAGATATTAAATTATCAAAAATAATAATAAAAATATAGTAAAAAACACAATAAAAGGATTCATAAATGTTACAAGTACTTAAACAAATAAGAGATAATTTGCAAATTATCTCTGTTCCTCACTTTCCACTTGAAGGAGAAGATTATTGCATAGATAACTCTTTAAAAGTGCAAGCAATATCTGAGGTTTTAAATAAATTAGGCATAGATTATGTGGTTGATGATAGATACGGAATAATTGTCGCAAAAGATATAAATAAATTAAAAGTTTCTCATCAAAACAGATTAAATAAAGCCATAAAAAAAAGATTAGAAAGTGTTGATTTAATTTTAACTTCTCATATTGATATGATTTCAAAATTCAATAATTTTGAAGTATTAAATAAGTTTAAAGAAGAAATATCAAAACTAAATAATGAAAATGAGAGTATTTCAGGACCTTTAGATAATACAATCACAAATGCTATTTTATTAGCTCTTCTAAAATCAAGAAAAGAAGCTTGTAGTGATAACTTAGATGACGTAATGGTTATTTTTTCTATAGGTGAAGAGATGCTTAAAGAAAGAGGTTTTAAAGAAAATGGTGGAATTAAGAACTTTATGAAAAAATTCAATGGTGATATTAATGATAATGTAAAATTTATAAATCTTGATGTTTCAGCAAATGAATACCATGAATATAGAAATGATACAGATATAGCAGTTTTGATTGAGTATGACGATAATAGCTATCCACATAAAGTTGATAAAAGTGGAAAATATTCTAAATTAGACTTTTTCAAAGATGGAGATATTTTGGCTAATGTTTTATTTTGTGATTATGGTGAAGATGGCACAAGTGATGATTTAGAAGAAGTTACAGCATATGAAGAGACATTTGGAATAACTTTAGGTTTAAACACATACGGAACTATTCATTCTAAATCAAATAGTACATCTATAAAAAATATCAATGTTTATTTTAATCAATTAAATAAATTCTTTGAAAATAAGCTATTCAGACCAAATCTTTAAATTTAATTAGGGAAGTATAATAGTATATTTCCCTAAAAAACAGATCTTACATCAATAGAATATGATAAAATTATAAATTAAAATAAGAGGTATTTATGGCAACTAAATTATACTTAGACGATATTAGAAATTTACCAGATGAAAGTTACACTCTTGTAAGAAGTTACAATGAAGCTCTTACTTATATAAAAGAAAATGGCATTCCTGCATTTATATCATTTGATCATGATTTAGGTGTTGATGAAAATGAAAAATTACTTCCAACAGGATATGATTTTGCAAAATATTTAGTTGAAATGGATATGAATAATATTCTTTCATTTCCAAAAGATTTCTCTTTTTATGTGCATAGTGCAAATCCTGTAGGAAAACAAAATATAGAAAGCTATTTAAATGGCTACTTGAAATTTAAAAACGAAAAAAGGGTTTAAAAATGCCATATGAAAATGAAGAGAAAATAAAATATACTCCAGAAACTAGAATAAAAGAGATATTACAACAAATTATTGCAGAAAATGGTTTAACAAAAGAGCAGCTAATAGACTATTATAAAAATGAATTTGGATACAACTTTAATGCTAAAAATGTGAAAATGATGTTTAAAAGAGATATCAAAGATTTAGTAAGTTATAAAATACTTTGGTTTAATGAAGTAGAAAATTCAAAGCTTTTTACAATTAATAGAAATTTTGGTTTTGATTTTGAAAAGACGGCTTTTTCTCTTTCTGGTATTTATACAATATTCTTTTTTGGTTTTAAAAAGGATATTATTGGTAAAGATGATGTTTTATCTGTTATTAACCCTAGAATTTTTGATTATGTTGGAGAGTATGAATTAGATTTAGATTAATTTTTATTTCTTAATAAATTTCATATTCATACATAGTCATTTATCACAAAGTAAAATAATCTAGTAACTTCCCCAACATATATTCAACAAAAGATAATTTTTATTAAAAGTTATTCATATATGTTTAAACAAATAAATCATCTTATAAAAATAGATAAGATATGATAAAGACTTTACTGTTAAAAATATAAACTCCTACACAAGGCAAAATAAATATGAAAGATTTGACTCTATTTTTTAAAATTGATAAGTTCTTAGACAACTTTAAAGCTCCAAAGACAGTAAAAATATATGATTATGAAAATGATAGATCAGCAACACTAAATAAATTTTTATTCACCGAAGAAAAAATTATCATAAAAGATCAAAAAAAAGAGAGCGATATCCAAGATCTTGAAAAAAGATTGCATGAACTAGGTAAAAGTTTAGATGATGTGAACAAAGGAATGTTTAAACATATAAAAAAAGATATGCATGAGGCGGGTGTTGCTTATGTAGAGGGGGTTAATCGAATTGAAAAAGAAACCAAAGTTAAAATAAGAGATGTTCGGTTTAAAGAGGGATTTAGCAACACTTTGTTTAAAGAGGTGAAGTATAAAAACTTGAATAGCCTATCTAATAGTGACCTTGAAGCCTATGAAGAACTAGGTGTCTCATTATCAAAAGGAATTTTAGAAGAGGAGATTGTATCTTTAAAAGATAGGTTAGATAACAATATAATAACCATGGAGGAGTATAAAGAGGAGTATAAAAAACTAGAAGAGAGCTCTTTTATCACAGAGGTTTCTGAATCATATTTAGAACCTTTATTAAAAACTTTTTTCAACAAAATCAAGCCCAATGCTTTAATAAAAGATTTAGATTGGCTCCATGAAAGATTTATCTTTATGTCAGAGGATCCAAGAAGAAGGATAAATGACAAAGAGGATAGCTCTTTGTTTGGTTCAGCCATAATATACAAGAGAAATTATGCTGGAATGAAGGATTTTATTCCAAATTTAAAAGAACAAAACTTTAGTATTGTTGAAGGTCTAGCATCTAGTCTATTCACTCAAGCCGGAATGGTTGTTGATAGAACCTTTGATTATTCAAATCCAAAGCACAAGCCAAAAAATGGTCCAAATACGATAATAGAACCAATATACGGTAAAGGGTTTCCTAAAGAGCGTGCCTCGGTCCTTCTTACTGGTGGAGTTGCTCATCTATTTAGGGATCATCCTGTTTATTTATTACACTTAAATCATCTCTATCAAGATAGGTTTTGGATTGGAACTAAAGAGAACAGAGAGCAATTAGCCACTGGTTATAAAACAAATGGTTTTTCCGACAATATTGTAAAGCGTTCTAAAATTTTAAACGTAAGAGATAAGCCTATTTTTGATATTCAAAACTATGAAGAAGTTGAGTCTATGAATTTATCAAGAGATGAAAAGTTTGATTTGTTTCTAAAGATATTACATATAATTGATTCGAACCCAATAAAAGATAGATTAACTCCAAATCAATACCTCAATGAAAAAGACTCGAAACCCTTAAATTTTTCAAAAGCTAGTGTATTTGATGTATTAGAATATTTCAAAGAATCTAATGAAATAAATGGATCGAAGATTGAAGATTCAAATGGTAACATTAAAATAAAAAGACAAAATATTGTTAAAAGACTTGAAACTATGCATCAGCCCGTTGCTATAGGTAGAGATCACCATAAATTGGATCTAAACAAGCACTTTTATTTAGTGCATAGTCTGTACAGTCATATATATAAAAAGTTTGACTTTGATAGAGAAATTCAAAGCAAAGCTATATTAAAAAACTATTGGGATAAGCTTGTTAAACCTTGGTTAGATATCGAAGAGAGTAGAAGCTCATTCTTTAATAGTGTTAGGTACCTTATTGAAGAAGATCTTGAATCATTGGGTTCAGAGAAAAATAGATTTTTTTCTGAACAAAAAAGAGAAGTTGTTGAACATATCGATTCTTTGTTTAATAGATATTCAATAGAGGCTAGAAAAACAAGTCATTTTAAAGCAGAAATTGAACCAGAGATACTTGCAAGAGAGGTAATAGAAGCGGTTCAAAGAGCTATTTTAAAGGCTGATTATAAGATTCAAAAAGAGATTGATAACAAATATTATAGTTACGATCTTGATTGGAAAAATAAATCCGCTATAAACCAAAAAGACATAGAAGATGTTTTTGAAAGAACAAATATTAACAACCACTATGCTAATTCTGTAAAAGAGTCTATTGATGAAATAAGTGGATATTATAAGTACCAAATGGCAGTAGCTGGAGAGCAAGGTAAAAAAATACTTGATGCCTCTATTCTTTTTGCAATCCAAAAGTTTTCAAACATTCGATTATACCCAGAGTCAATGAACCCAACTGATCTTTTTATCAAGAACACAAAGATTCACTTAGATTATATGATAGAGAAATACAAAGATCCTAACTATATGTTGAGAAAGCAAGCCCCTTATTTTCCATCCATTAGACACTTAGTTGAGAATTGGGGTATTGATTTAGAAAAAGATGAGTTACACCCTTTATATAATGAGGTAAAAAGAGATGAATTAATTGAAAAATTAGGTTCAAATGATGTATTTGAGGGAAAAGAAATTTCAAATAAACTCCCCAATTTAGGTTTGTACAATATAGAAAACAAACACATAAACCCTTTGAATAATATCGCATACCAATTGATGCAAAGAAAGGAAAAATCGTTTGGATGTATAGCTAACATTGACTTGAGTCAAGATAGTTCCGCTAGAGAACTTTATAGATATCACAATCTTGTAAAAGATGCTGAAACCTATAAAGAGCGTAAAGCATCTCTACTGGAAAACTTTGATAAAGTTGTAAAAGAAATGATAGACTCTAAAATAGATAATAATTTAGTGGAAAATATCATTGACAAAGAAAAAATGATAGAGACAATGAAAACAATGGTTATGATGTCTAAAAATTTTAAAAATAAAGATAGAATAATTGATTTATCTAGCCTTGGAGATATTTCAAAAGAGTTAGGTAAATTAGATGAGAAATTAAGTGGAATAAATGACATTACAAAGTCGGGAATGATTTTAAATTATATTTTTACCATGAATGAGTTGTATAAGAAAAATTCAGTTGATAAAAATGAATTGGTTGTTGATGTTCTTGACATTGACAAATCAAAAGCAATAGTATTACAAAATTTAATAGAGATCCAATCAACAACTCAAAATGGCATATTAAATGAGTTAAAAGATAATTACATTAAAGAAGCAATTCTCTTAAATGAAAATTTTAATACAAAATATGATAATAGTATAAAAGATAAATTCGAAGGTGTTGAGGTTCTTAATGGCAAGCATTTTCCTCTTTTCGTTGACTTGGATACATTCACGATATTTACCGTTGAATGGACAACCAGATATCCAACTTTAAATGTTGTGGTTTTACCAGATGTATTTGCCAAATTAGAGATTGACAACAATAAAGAGAGAAGAGAGACTTTGTTTGGAGTTGAGAGCAAAGTATTCAATGGCGACAAAATGGCTTATCCTAGAATAGAAGAGGTTATCAAAGAGATAGATGCCGACTTGCTGAATGAAGAGCATTATAAGCTTCATGATTTACAAAGGGGGAATATTATAGATAGAGTATCAACTATTGTTGCTACAATTCAATCTAACTATATGATACAATTGGAGCAAGATGTTGATAAGGCTTTGTTTGTTGATGTTGACCCTTTAATGCTAGAAGAACCAACGCCAAATGTGGGTGCAGTTCCCTTTATGAATAAACATGACCTTGTATTGCTTAGAAATAGTAGTGAAAAGAGCTTTGGGTTAATCGATGAGCAACTTCAGTATGTTGATAGATATAACTTCAAATACCAATCCTTGGATGCAAAAGATATCGATTTAACCCCTTATGGAGCTAAGCATATATACCAAGAGTCTGGCATAATCGAAACAGTTATGTTTAAGAAAGTTAATGGGTTTCCATTTACAACTCTATCTAAAGGTATTGTACCCTCGGCTTATAATGATGTGAAAAAATTTGAGAGTTTAAATCTTGTATATAGTAGCGAAGCATTAAAGATTGATGACTTGCCAGAAAAAAATAATCTTGCCTATCCTATAGATGCACTATCAAGAAACAAGATTGGACTAAAGAATAAAAAAGAGGAAAATATGGTACCTGCCTTCAAGAGAAGATTTTTGAATAACCCTATGGCATATAAAGATGGTTTTGCAGATTTGAAGTTATTTGAAACAAAAGTAGAACTTGAAGCTTACAAAGATAGGCACAATGCCATAATGAGTAAGGGTGAAAAGAATAGATTAAGAGGTATTTAATAGTTAAAATATAATGTAAAATACTAGGACTAATTAATGGTGTCATATTTACAAATTCAGAATTTTATATTAAAAGACAAAGACAAAAAAATCGTTGGTATAATCACCAATGATTTTAGATCGTTTTGTGTTGGAAAAAAAATAAAGGTTTTAAACCCATTATCAGATGGTTTTCATAATGGCATAATAAACGATAAAAAGGTTTTTTCAATAAAGGTTTTTAACGAATATCTCGATCTAGACAAAAGATTGATTAAATTATTTAATAGTAGTCACTCTTGTACAAATCATTTCTTTCAAGCTATTGAAGATCCAATCGTTACGAACTTTATCATTGTAAACTTTGATAACATTTACGAATTTTTAAAATTTAAAAATATTAGTGTGGCCAAAGAGTTTGATGGGTTGCGATCAAATACCAGTTTCGCGTCAGCTGAGTATAGTCAACTTCTATCCTTTATAGAAGAATTCTTTATAAATAATGAGACACATTACTATTATCATAAAATTATTAATATTGAAAATGTATTTGATAAATTCATAGAGTATCTTACAAAAGAGTATAACAAAGATTCTAATTTAGATTTGGATCCTTCGTTTATTTCAGATTTGAAAAACAACTTAGACATCAGAGGTAAATATAGAGATTTGCTCTTCAAGGATAATATAATGGAGAGCATGTTTAATATACTAAATGAAGAGACTAATAATGAAATAATTTTTCATAGATTAAAGAAGAGATACTATAAAAGTTTTCAAATGGAGATTTATCCAAGTTTGGATTTTAATTTAATAGAAAATTACAACGAGAGTGAATTATTTCACAATAATATGTTGGTTTATTTGACAAAATAGAAAAGTAAATATAATTAAGAATAAAAAGGATAGATATGATTAATGTGGTAGATTTTTTAAATAAAACACAAGAGCAAAGGTTTTTAGACTATGAAGATCTTAGGCATGATGAAATTGGTGTGAATATATTTGATCAAATGGATGTAAACCAATACATCTTGCTCAAAAATGAAGTTATTGATTTCTCAAACAAAGAGCAATTAGACGCTTTTGAATCTTTAGTTGGCAACGACCGAATGAAAGAGTTTGAACTCCAAATAAAAGACCAAGTTGGTCAATCAGTCAAAGAAGTATCTAAATAAATTCCGGGGACAGTTTACCTAATTAAAAGTGTTTAAGAAGTTTCAGTAATATGGAGTCAAAATATACTAAGTGATTAAAGGCTAACTGGTGGGTTTACACAGTTTATTTTACAGTCTCGTTGATTTGTAGACTAACGATTGAAGATAGCCAAAAAATTGCCGCTAGGTAATTTTTTGGCTACTCTGTTTTGTTGTATCTGAACTTATTTTAATGCTTTTAACTTATGGAAAATATTTATAAATTTCTTTTCTATGCTTCACTGTTTCAACAATTATGCAATCGTTCTCTTTCTTGATACCAACTCTATAATTGCCGAATCTTATTTTGAAGTAGTTTTTGTAACCTGTCATCTTCTCAACTTTTCCAATATCATTCAAATTTAAAAAATTTGGTAAATCTTCAAAAACGAACTCTTCAATTGTTTTTGCATATTCTGTTGGTAGTTTTGAAAGTTCTTTTAAAAACTTTTTTCTATATTCAACTTCCATGGTTGTTTAAGAATCTTTTTTTATGGAAGCATAATATGCTTTTGCATCTTTCAAGGATAATTTTTCATCATCTTGATTTTCATCCATAAATTTAAAAAGTGCATAGTTTTCTAATGTTTCAGTAATCTTTTCATAAGTTTTTATATCTAGTTGAACTGCTATTTTTTGGTTATGATTATCGACTATATAGTTTGGTTGGAGTTGCATAAACTATCCTTATAATTGAACTAAAATTATTATAGCAAAACTCAAGTGAGTTTCACATGAGTTTTGCTTTTAGCTGAATAAATAAAAATTCCGGGGACAGTTTACCTAATTACAAAAGTGTTTAAGAAGTTTCAGCAATATTTGGTCTCATATTTCTATGATAAAATAAAATTATTGACATGGGTAGATTAAAAAATAGCAAATCAGAACAAAAACAACAAATGAAGATAGTTAGGTATTCTGTCCCCTGAATTCCATTGACATGGGTAGATTAAAAAAATAGCAAATCAGAACAAAAACAACAAATGAAGATAGTTAGGTATTCTGTCCCCTGAATTCCTGCTTTGCTAGAGTAAGAAATCTTCTAAGTTGTTTTTTCCATACTCAATAGAAAGATTTGTATCTTTTATCTGCTTAGCAATACTCGCCATAATAGTTTTAACACCATTAGTTTTCTCTGGATCTGTTAATGGAAGAAGCCTGACAGTCAGGCTTGATTTTTTTTGTGAGAGCTGTATAAAAAAAGCTTGATTTACTCCGCCCTCAATAGCTAAAGACTCAATAAGTGCACTTTGAGCGCTTGCATTTATATACTTATCCATTACTTTTAAAATCCCGCCCTCAACTTTGTTACTAAAAGGCTGGACTGCTTCAAAAGCTTCTTTAGTTGAGTTTATATTTTCTAGTACAATATGTGGCATGATAAATCTCCTGGTTTTTATTTACAAAGATTATATAATTTATTTTGCACTTTTAGTAGCAGATATTTGTCAGTTTATCTATAAAACTGTAGTCATATTTTTGCCATTTTGCTTACTTTCATATAGAGCATTATCAACTCTCTTAAAAAGCGTATCTTGTGTATCACTAGGAAGTATTTGTGCAAGACCTATACTTATAGTAATATTTCTGGATTCTATATGAAGTTCTTTTTCTACAACTTTGCGTAACTTTTCAGCTATATCCTTACTAGCCTCAATATCTTCTTCTATAAGGACAATAAATTCTTCTCCTCCCCAGCGAAAAATCATATCATTTTGGCGTAAGTTCTTACGAAGTAATTTTGCTAAATTTTGTAGCACTACGTCACCCTTATCATGCCCATAATTATCATTTACAAATTTAAAATTATCAATATCAAGCAACAAGATACAAAATGATTTTTTCTCTATTTCTTGATTTGAAAATATTTTACTTAGTGTTTCATTGAGCTTTAAACGATTGTCAAGTCCTGTTAAAGTGTCTTTGTAAGCTTTTTCTTTATATGCTTCACTTTTACTTACTAGCTTTGTAATATCTTGTGACATACTCACAAAAAACTGGATATATCCATCTGTGTTTTTTATAGGAGTGATTGTCTTTTGTTCCATAAAAAAATCATCTTTTTTATCTTTATTTATAAAAACACCATGAAAAGATTCGCCCCTTGAAATCGTCTCCCAAACCTCTTTATTGAACTCTTGACTCTGCTTGCCAGACTTCAATATATTTACATTTTTAGATAAGATTTCACCCTCTGTATAACCATATTTTTGTAAAAAAGCTTCATTTACATATACAACAATGCCCAGCAGATCTGTTACTAAAACTACTTGATCTACTTGGTTGATAACTGAGGAGAGAAGTTGCACTTGATTTTGATCCCATATCGATTGAGTTACCTCTTTTTGATAAGAGATATAAGCTATTGTTTCATTTTGTGGGTTTTTAAGAGCAAAAATACACCAGCGTACAATGTATTGAGTTGAATTTTTTTTATAGTTGATATTTTGCCCTACATAATTTCCTTTAATAAGAAGTTGCTCTTTTAACTCACTAATCATTTCTCGATTTGTCAGAGGACCTTGCAAAATTCGTGGCGATTTACCAATCAAATCGGCCTCTGTATATCCAGTCATTTTTTTAAATGATTCGTTTACATATAAAAAATGCTCATCCGCAGAAGCTGTAGTTATAACAACAGAATCGATACTATGTTCAAAAGTATCTAAAAAACTTTTAACCCATATCTCGTCTAAAAAATCTCTAGATTCAACTATCATTTGACATCCTTATTTTATCTACTCAACTGTCGAACATAGATTTCACTAAATCTACAAACTAAACATGAATAATAAAGTCCATAAGTAGGGACTTTATAGTATAAATTTGTTACCACAACATCAATATACAAGGCTAATTTATGGAACTTACAGATTATATAGGAACTGCTATGAATAGCATATTAAAGAATCCAATTTAATAAATATTCCGGGGACAGTACACCAACTATCTTAAATTTAAATTCCAGGGACAGTTTACCTAATTATAATCAAAGCCGAAATATAATATAATAACAAATGGCAAGAATAAAAAGAATAATAATCCCAAATACACCACATCATATAACACAAAGAGGTGTTAGGTCTATGAATATCTTTTTTAAGCATGAGGATTATGAATATTATAAAGAGTTACTTTTTACTCAATCAAAATTAAATGATGTAAAAATTATATCTTATTGTCTTATGACAAATCATGTACATATAATAGCAATACCAAAACATAAAGATTCACTAGCTAAAGCTATTGGGGAAACACATAGACTATACACCAGAAAAATAAACTTTGAACAAAAAGTAAAAGGGCATCTTTTTCAAGAAAGATTTTTTTCTACTCCTTTAGATGATGAATATTTGCTAAATGCTTTAAGATATGTGGAACAAAATCCAGTAAAAGCTTTAATGGTTAAATACCCATGGGATTATAGCTACTCAAGTGCAAAATATAGATTGAATTTAATAGAAGAAGATAAACTACTTTCAAACTATGAACCAATAAATAATATTATAAACTATAGGGAATTTCTTGAAGAAAATACCCAAACAGAATTTCTTGAAGAAAAAACAAGAACAGGTAAACCATGTGGAGATGAAAGTTTCTATGATAAAATAAAATTATTGACAGGTATAGATTATAAAAATAGAAAATCAGGACCCAAAGGGAAAAATGAAGATAGTTAAGTATACTGTCCCAGCAATGGTAATGGTGGAATGGCGACCCCAGAAAGATTCGAACTTTCGTCATCAAGAGGAAATCTTGAGGTCCTTGGCCACTAGACGACAGGGTCTTGTAAAGAGGTGATTATATTAAAAGAACTTTTTACTTACGCTTAAGAACGCAAAAATATTTTGAAATCTTCTTTTTCATACACCTCAAAAGACTCATTTGCTACTTCAATACTATTTTTTTGCTCATATTGAAACGTAATGCTTTTTTGTAATGTATTTTTATTCTTTTCTTCTTCTGGTTTTGTTTCTGTTAATTTTTCTAAGCTTTTTAAATCTTTAATTAAATACTCATCATCGAACAAATCGCTTTTTAGGAACTCTAGTTTTGTGGTTAATTGATTAATTAAATTTAAATCGTTAAATTGCTTTGGAATATTTTCACTGGGATTTGCTTGTAATAGTTTTATAAAGTCGATTAGAACAATTACATCTAACGTGTTACAAGTAAGCTTTAGGTCTTCATTGTATACTTCTATTGCTATATTATTCTTTGTTTCATCAATAAAAACCCAATCGCCATAGTCAACTTTTATTTCACCATATTTTTCAACTGTTTTTTGTTCTTTTACTGTTAAGTTTTTATCTTTTATGGAAATTTTTATACTCATAGTTACTCTTTAGTTACTTGAAAACAGTGCAAATTTTTTATTTAGAACCGTTTCAAAGTGGTTGGATTTTGTTTTTAACTCTTCATGCAGTTGTTGAACATTTTGCGAAGCTTTGTATTTTATTTCTATAAAGGTTATGTAACTGTCATTATATGCAATTAAATCAATTTGTTTCTCTTTATTGTTCCACCAACTCCCCAATTTTAAAGGAGTATATTCAAAAAAAGTTTCAAAGTTTTCTTCAATTGCTTGTGTCATATGCTGTTTAAATGCTTCTGGCAATAAAGTTTCTTTTAACTCTTTTTGAATGTGGTTTAAAAAAATATTAATGGCATTAGCATTAATTAAATGTGTATTGAAACACAAACTCTTAAACCAAAATTTCAAAAAATTATCTTCAATATGGTACCGCCCAAATTTGCTCTTTTCAAACGCTTCATTAATAGGTACCGTTTTACTTATAATCATCATGTCGGTTAGCTTTTGAAGGTATCTAGTAAGGTAAGAGGACTTAACCTCTAATGCCTGTGCAATTTCACCTATTTTACATTTGCCTTCTGCAATGGCTCTTAAAATTGAAGCATAGGTAGCCGTTTCACTTAACTCTTCTTTTAGGTACTGCATAGCATCTTTTGCTATTTGATTGTTTTTGTGGAAAAAAATATCTTTTAGGTTCTCTTCAAAACTTTTTTGTTCATTGTATTGTTTTAAGTAGTGTAGATTTGTTCCAAAAATAGCAAAAAGTTTTAGCTGCTCTTCATTCTTAATTGTGGGAAGAACTGTTTTAATTGCTTCGTATTTAAAAGATTTAAGAAAAATAGTTTCAGAAGCTTTTTTATATACAAATATTTCTTCTTTTAAAGAAGAATGAACAGAAGTTGCAAAAATTATCTGTATATTTTTATCTTTTAAACAACTGCTCCAACGAATAAAAAAAATATCTAGACACGTTTTTTGAATCTTAGATAATAAATGAAAGTCATCAAACACTATTACTGTTTTTTTTCTAAACTCTATTGTGTTTATAAAGAGTAAAAAAGCATCAAAAGTTTCTATTTTTTCTTTTTTTATTGAGTAATATTTTACTATTTGTTCTGCAAACTTTTCAAATAATAACTGGGGTAATATTTCAATACAAGAAAAAAAGAAGTTCTCTTTATTTTTAGTATATTCTTGAAGTAGTGTTGTTTTTCCGATTTGTTTTTGTCCGAATAGAAATAAAAAACTTGAAGTGGGTTTGATAAAATCTTTTTCTAGAATATCTAATTCGACAACTCTTTTTAAAATCATATCATACCTTCGTATCGATTTTTAAACTTACCTTAACTTTTTAATTTTAGTACATGAAAGCTTAATAAGCCGTGAAGATGGTGCTTCAAAAAATCCATTTTTATCTTCTATTATAATATCGGCACACTCTTTTGCAAATGTTTCATTAAATTTTTGTTGCGTTAAATTGGCAGAGGTAGAGTACATTATTTTGAATTTCTTAATAAAATCATGGTGAGAGCAAGAAGGAGAAATGACTCTAAAAGAGGTTTGATTGGGGTAAATAAAGGTGCTATTTTTTGAGTTTCTCACCAATTTTTTAAACTTATGTGGCACACGAATATGCTCTTTTAATGTTTTAAAACTATCAACTACTTGAAGGATTTTTTGTGCTTGTGGGCGTTGTTTAATGTCCGTGAGTTTTTTATGCTCACTGCATAAAAAACCCACTGTTGTGTCAGTTTGAACTAAATATATTAAAGAGGCGTCCATTAGTCATTTAAAAAGTCTTGGATAGCTTTTACGCTTTTAACATTTCCTCGTTTTATCTCTTCAATAGCTTGAACCGCTGGAATAGCCGCTGCAACTGTTGTAAAATAAGGAACTTTCATTCGCAACACTGAGCGTCTAATATCTTTGCCATCGTCTTTACTGGCTTCTTTATCGTCCGTTGTATTAATTGCCATAGCAATGTCACCATTGGTTAAAAGGTCGACAATATTTGGTCGCCCTTCACTTACTTTTAAAACTTTTTCGCAGGCAATTCCTGAGTTCTTTAAAATACTATGAGTTCCTCCTGTAGCTACAAGAGTAAACCCTTGTTTAACTAATCCACTAGCAATTATAGGAGCAAACTCTTTATCTAAATCACACAATGAAATAAAGACTTTTCCGCTTGTTGGTAGGTCATTTTTCGCAGCACTTTGAGATTTAGCAAATGCAATTCCAAAATTAGATGCAATTCCCATAACTTCACCTGTTGATTTCATTTCAGGTCCTAAAAGTAAATCGGCACCGCTTAATTTATTAAATGGAAAAACCGCTTCTTTTACTGCAACATGGTTTTTTAATTTTGGTTTTAAAACGCCATTATTTTCTTGAACAATATCTTTGTCATATACTTTTAAAGCATCTCTTAATGTCTGTCCAAACATAACTCTAGTAGCCACTTTTGCTAAAGGCATTCCTGTAGCTTTTGAAACAAATGGAACCGTTCTTGAAGCTCTAGGATTTACTTCAATTAAGTAAATCTCCCCTTTATGAATAGCATATTGAACGTTCATAAGTCCAACCACTCCAAGGTTTAATGCCATATTTTTTGTTTTGGT
>Ga0265294_10001180_pt1 | contig 35552 bp, 31 predicted proteins | sample MunlanPumphouse3_FD_192504 | JGI IMG/M metagenome (GOLD analysis project Ga0265294, IMG submission 192504) | Groundwater microbial communities from a municipal landfill in Southern Ontario, Canada - Pumphouse #3 | ecosystem: Environmental > Aquatic > Deep subsurface > Groundwater | place...
AATGATTTATAATACATATACTTTACTTATATTAATGTCATCGTCACTATGTTTCACGTGAAACATTGAAACTTTATTAATCTGTTCCTTGAAGTAACTCTGCTAAGTTATGTAAACTTACGGAATAAACATTCGAATTATCGTTACCATAGAATGTGAAATTATTTCCCGGGAAATAATTCTTTGAAAAAACAATGTTTCACGTGAAACATTAAATCTGATATTATTGATTTATAATACATATACTTTACTTATTAATGTCGTCGTCACTATGTTTCACGTGAAACATTGAAATCAAATTATTATCTTTTATATTAATTCTTCTTGATCAAATCAAATAAAGCTAATTGTTGAACCTGTTGTTCAGTTTTAAATTAAATTAATCTTGTTTCTTAAATAATTCTGCTATGTGTTGGGTAACTTGCGAAACAGGCATTCGAATTATCGTACCATAGAATGTTAAATTATTTCCCGGGAAATAATTCTTTGAAAAAACAATGTTTCACGTGAAACATTGAATCTTATTTATATAATAATTCTTGTTATAAACAATATAGAGAATGTTTTTGGATTTATCCAAAAGAAGCCTAAGCATTATTAAGCTTCTTTTAATTCAGATATGCTAGAATCATTATCTTTTTTTATTATTTCTTCTTGATCAATAATGCTAATTGTAGAAACACGTTGTTCAGCTTTTAAATTTATTAATCTTGTTCCTTGAGTAATTCTGCTAAGTTGAGAAACTTGCGAAACAGGCATTCGAATTATTGTCCCAAAGTCGGTAATAATCATAGCGTCTTTATTTTCCTTAACATTTTTAAATGATACTAAACAGCCATTCCTTTCTGTAATATTCAATGCTTTAACACCTTTGCCTCCTCTTTTAATCTTTCTATATTCAGAAACAAAAGTCTTTTTGCCATAACCTTTTTCAGTTACAATTAAAATATTATCTTCATCCATTGCAGTTTCTACACCAATACACATAGAATTATTTAAAGATATTCCTTTAACACCATTTGCTATTCTGCTCATAATTCTTACTTCGGATTCATTAAATACTACCATTCGACCATTACTTGAGGCCATTAACACATTAAATTTTCCATTTGTTTTTCTAACTCCAATTAGTTCATCATCACCTTTTAATTTAATACAAATTTTTCCGTTGACTCTAATACTATTAAATTCTTCTATTCTAGTTCTTTTAACAAGACCTTTCTTCGTTGCAAATAATAATGTTTTGACTTCATTTTCTACTGAAAGAGGAATAATAGAATTTATGTACTCTTCTTTATCTAATTGTAATAAATTTATAATTGGTAATCCTTTAGCGTTTCTTCCATATTCTGGAATTTCATATCCCTTTAATCTATATACTTTACCCTTATTAGTAAAGAATAAAATGTAATCATGAGTTGATAAATTAATCAAATGTTCTACAAAATCTTCTTCGTTGGTTGACATTCCCTTTACACCGACTCCCCCTCTATTTTGACTTCTATATACTTCTGAAGATGTTCTTTTAATATATCCTTTATTTGTTAGTGTTACAAGAATGTTTTCTTCAGGTATTAAAGATTCATCTTCAATATATTCAATAGCAGTCATATCAATATATGTTCTTCGATCATCTCCGTATTTAGCGCTTATTTCTAATAATTCTTCTTTAATTATATCTAAAACTTTTTGATTACTTGCTAAAATTGCTTTTAATTCCGCTATTTTTTCAAGCAAAGCTGTTAACTCATCTTCAATTTTTGTTTTTTCTAGGCTGGTTAATCTTCTTAGTTTCATTTCTAATATTGCTTCAGATTGAGCTTCAGATAAACCAAATTTAGACATTAAGTTGTTTTTAGCATCAACATCTTTTTTAGAGGCTCTAATTAATTTAATAACTTCATCGATATGATCTAATGCTATTTTTAAACCATCTAAAATATGAGCACTTTTTTCGCATTTTTCTAAATCGAATTTAGTTCTTCTTACAATAATTAATCTTTGATAATTAATATAATATTCTAAGATTTCCTTTATTCCTAAAGTTCTAGGACGTTTATCAACTAACATTAAAAAGTTAATACCAAATGATGTTTGCAGTTGAGTCTGTTTATATAAATTATTTAATAATACACTTGGATTATAACCTTTTTTTACATCGATAACGATTCTTATACCCTCTAACGCTGATTCATCTGTTAGATTTGATACTCCATCAAGCTGTTTATCTCTAACTAATTCCGCAATTTTTCTTATAATGTTAGTATAATTAACTTGATAAGGTATTTCAGTAATTATTAACCTATGTTTTCCTTTTAATTCTTCAATATCGACTTTTGCCCGAACAGTAATACTTCCTTTTCCTGTATCAAAAGCTTTTTTTATTCCACTATTTCCTAAAATTATTCCACCTGTAGGAAAGTCTGGACCTTTAATATGATTCATTAATTCTAGTACTGTTATTTCAGGGTTATCAATCATTGCTACAGTAGCATCAATAGTCTCTCGTAAATTATGTGGAGGTATATTAGTCGCCATCCCAACAGCAATTCCCATATTTCCATTTATTAAAATATTAGGAAATCTCGACGGTAAAACTACCGGTTCAACAGCTTCTCCATCATAACTAGGAACAAAATCAACTGCGTTTTTATTAATATCTCTAAGCATTTCAGTAGATATTTTTGCCAGCCTGGCTTCAGTATAACGTGATGCTGCAGGACTCGAACCATCTGGTGCACCAAATGCTCCTTTACCATCAATTAATGGATACCTGTAAGTAAAGTCTTGGGCCATTCTTGCCATTGTATCATATATTGCAGTATCTCCATGGGGATGATATTGCATTACCTTACCACAACTAGTAGCGCTCTTTTTATGAGGTTTATCATGAGTTATTCCCTCAGCATGAAATGTGTATAATAAACGTCTATGGACTGGTTTTAAACCATCTCTTACATCTGGTATTGCTCTTGAAATAATAACACTCATAGAGTAGTCTAAAAATGAATCTTTTATTTCACTATCAATATTTTTTTCATTATATTTATCTATTTTAATTTCTTCGTTCATTAATGTACCTCCTAAACGTCCAAGTTTCTAACATTAAGTGCATTGTCTTCAATAAATTTTCTTCTAGGAGCAACTTCTTCTCCCATAAGGATTGTAAACATTTCATCAGCAAGTATTGCATCGTCTATATTGATTTTTAATAATACTCTTTCTTCAATATTCATTGTTGTAGTTCTCAAATCTATTGCATCCATTTCACCTAGTCCTTTTTGACGACTAATATTTATTTTAGATTTTATATTTTCTGGTAAATTTGCTAAATATTCTTCTTTTTCTTTATCATTTAAAACATATTTAATAGTTTTACCATGTGTAATTTTATATAAAGGTGGTTGGGCAGCAAATACATGACCTTCTTCAATAAGAGGTCTAAAGAATCTAAATAAAAACGTCAATAATAGAGTTCTTATATGGGCTCCATCAACATCTGCATCTGTCATTAAAATAATCTTATTATATCGCAGTTTATTAATATTAAATTCATCACCAATACTTGTCCCAAAAGCAGTAATTAAACTTCTTATTTCTTCATTACTTAAAATCTTATCTAATCTTGATTTTTCGACATTTAATATTTTACCTTTTATTGGTAAAATTGCTTGGGTTTTGGGATTTCTACCTAATTTAGCAGAACCCATTGCTGAATCTCCTTCGACTATAAATAATTCTCTTTCAAGTGGATTTTTACTTGAACAATCAGCTAGTTTTCCCCATTGGTTAGTTAAATCAAGTCCCCCTTTAGTCCGAGATAATTCTCTAGCTTTCTTTGCAGCTAATCTAGCCCTTGAAGCAAGTAACCCTTTCTCTAAAATTTTTTTCGCAACGTCAGGATTTTCCATTAAAAATCGTCCTAAACCTTCACCAAAAATATCTGATGCAATTTTTTTCACCTCAGAATTTCCAAATCTTCCTTTAGTTTGACCCTCAAATTGTGGATCTGGATGTTTACAAGAAATAATTATTGTTAGTCCTTCTCTAACATCATCACCGGTTAAAGATTCATCATTATCTTTTAATATTTTATTATTTCTAGCATAATTATTGATAATTCTTGTTAAAGCATTTTTTACACCTTCTTCGTGAGTTCCACCATCATCTGTATTAATGTTGTTGACAAACGATAATGTTAAATTATTATAAGAATCATTATATTGCATTCCTACTTCAATATTAACGTCTTCTTTTAAACCTTCAACATAAATAACATCTTCATGAACCGGTTTATAATTTCTATTTAAATAAGTAACATATTCTTTTAATCCCCCATTATATAAAAATTCTTCTTTTATTTTTTCAATTGGACGATCATCACATAATATAATTCTTAATCCTTTGTTCAAAAAAGCAAGTTCTCTAGTTCTTATTTTTAAAATATTATAATCAAATTCTGTTGTATCGGTAAAAATTAAAGAGTCAGGTTTAAAAGTAACGGTTGTACCTGTTCTATCTTTATCACAATTTCCAATTACTTTAAGTGGCTCAACAGCTTTTCCTCCATTTTCAAAACGAATATAATAAATTTTTTCATCTTGATAAATAGTTACTTCAACAAAAGTACTTAATGCGTTTACAACAGATGCTCCTACTCCATGAAGACCACCAGAAACTTTATAACTTCCTCCACCAAATTTACCACCTGCATGAAGAATTGTATAAACTGTTTCTACAGTTGAAATTCCTGTTTTTGAATGAATTCCAGTTGGAATTCCCCGACCATCATCTTTAATTGTTATTGAATTATCTTCATTTATAATTATTTCTATATCATCACAGTAACCAGCTAAGGCCTCGTCAATAGCATTATCTACAATTTCCCACACTAAATGATGTAATCCCCTCGAACTTGTAGTTCCAATATACATACCTGGTCTTTTACGAACTGCTTCCAATCCTTCTAAAACTTGTATATCATCCGCATTATAATGTTCTTCTTTTTTAATCATACTCTTTCACCTCTATTGTTTTTCCTTTTATTCTAAAAACTTTACTATTACTTAAAATTTTTTTATCAATATTATTTAAATCTGTTGTTGTAATAAAAATTTGAATGTTTTTTTTAAAAAAATTAATTATTCTATTTATTTTAATTGTATCTAATTCACTAAAAAGATCGTCTAAAATAAGAATAGGCATTGTTTTAGTTTTTTTGTAAAATATATTAACTTCTGCTAATTTAAAAGAAATAACCACATTCTTTTGTTCACCCTCAGATAAATAATCTTTAGCAAGCCTTTTTTTATAATAAAAAATAAAATCATCTAAATGAATACCAAAATTAGTTTTACCATAATTTAAATCTCTTTGAAAATCTTTTTCATATTTTTTTAAAAGTTTTTCTTTTGTTAAATTATTATAATCAGAATTATATTTTAAAAAAATACCATCTTTTTTAGTTATTTTATTAAAATTTTTATTTAACGTAGTATTTATTTCATCGATATAGTCCTTTCGCCAGTTATAAATTTTTATTCCTAAATCAATTAATTTATCAGTTAAAATAAATAAATAATCTTTTTTTATTATATTGTTAATCTGCATTGATTTTAAATATGTATTTCTATGTTTTAAAATCTTATTATAATTAGATAATATTTTTAAATACTCATTATTTAATTGAGATAATTCCATATTTATTAATTTTCGATGAGTACTTGGACTATCTTTTATTAATTTTAAATCTTCTTTGTTAAATAAAATTATATTTATTTTTGATATATAATCACTTAACCTTTTAATGTGTTGATTATTAATAAATACTTTTTTTCCTGGTTTTTCAATTATTATTTTATATTCATTTGTAGTATTGGTTTTAAATTCCCCCTTAATCACTGCAAATTCATTATTAATATTAATTAAAGAAGTTTCTTCAGTTGTACGAAAAGACTTCGTTAATGCTAGAAAATAAATTGCTTCAATAATATTGGTTTTTCCCATTCCATTATTACCAATTATAATATTTTTATATTTAGAAAATTCAAAGTCTTCAAAAATAAAATTTCTAAAATTAATCAGTCGTAATTTTAATACTTGCATTTATTACCCTCTTTTAAGCTAAAATAATAATAAAATAGGTATACTAGTACACCTATACCTATTTAAATTATAACATAAAATATTGCTATTTGAAAGGAAAGTTCGTTAAATTTTATTTCTTTTTCGGATTGTTGATTCTAATAAAGATGCTTTTAAAATTTGATTTTTAATTATATTTTCTGATATTAATAATTCTAACTTTTCTTTGTTTAAAAATTCTAATATTATTTTATCATTTTTTACATGAATTTTATTAATATTATTTAAACTAATCCAAGAACATTCTTTAAGTCTTGGTGATGTAGTTGGAAAAAAAATAACATTATTCTCTTCTGAAACAATTATTGGTGCTTTATAAGTTATACCAGTTAAATTTGCTGTACCTTTTTGTCTTCCTTCAATTGAACTTCCATAATAACGACAACTTGCATCCATTATTTTATTTACTGATTTTTCTAAAACATAACAATCTTTATCCTCATAAATAATTGATTTGTTATTACTAAATGGTAAAATAGCAAGAGTTTTTTCGTTTATTTCATAATCTTGCATCAAATCACCCCCTAACCAGTTTCCCTTATAACATTATTGTTTAGCAAATTTTGTTGATAATTAACGAATGTTGAAGAAAAAATAAAAAAAAATAAATTTCTTTATTTTTAATAGGTTTTAATTGGTAAAATTAACTGAATCAAAGATTCATCTGTTATTGATTTTAATACAATTGGGCTAGAATCTGTATTTAATAATATTAATAATTCTTTTTCATCAAAAGCTCTTAATGCTTCTAACATATATTTTGAGCAAAAGGAAATTGATAAATTATCAGAACTATTTTTATTTATAATAACCGTTTCTTCAACTTTACCTATTTCACTGGCATTTGAAGTAATTAAAATAGTTGTATCAGCAGTTTCTATTTTAATAGTATTTTTATCTTTATTTTGAGTTAGAAGGGCTACACGATCAATAGCGTGATAAAAATCATTTAATGAAGTAGTTGAAATTATTTCAAAATTGGTTGGTATTAAATTTTCTGTATTAGGATAAGTTCCACTTAATAAATTTGATTGGAATAAATAATTATTATATTTAAATAATATTTTGTTAGTAAATGGGTGAATTTCAACATTATTTTCAATTGATAATAATTTATCTAATTCACTAATGTTACGACCTGGTATTACTAAATCATAATTCTCATAATTTTTATCTAATATTAATGTTTTTTTAGCAAGACGATATGAGTCAGTGGCAGTACATTCTAAAATATTGTTATTAATTTTTAAATTTAAACCAGTTAGTAAGGGTCTTGATTCTTGTGTAGAAACTGCAAATAAAGTTTGATTAATAATCTTCTTTAAATTTTTACTTGATATTATTATTGGATTCTTAATTTCCTCTAGTTCAATTGAAGGATAATCCTCTGTATTTAAACAGTTTAAATTGTAAATAATATTTTCAGTATTAATAATTATTTTTAATCCATCTACTACTTCTATATTTATGTCAGTATTAGGCATTTTTCTTATTATATCAAGTAAATATTTACTTTGAATTATAATACTACCGGTTTTATTTATATTTTTTATCTTTTTTTTCTCTATAAAAGTTTTTATAGTAATATCACTATCACTTGCAGTTATATATAATCCTTCTTTTTCTAAATCAAATTTAACTCCATTTAAAATTGGTATTATATTTCTCGGAGATATAGCTCTCATTACATTAGTTAAACTTTCTAATAATATTTCTTTTTCAATTAATAATTTCATATTTATTCCTTCTTTCTTTTATATATTATTATTATTAATGTTAATTTTGTTAACATCTCTATTTTATTCCCTATTTAAAAGGGTTTTTATAATGTTAATAAATTATATATTATTAACATTAATTAACAATATTATTTTTAATCTCTTCTAAAATAATTTTTAACTTATTATTATCTTTAAGTTCATAATTAATTTTATCATAAGAATATAATACTGTCGAATGATCTCTATTTCCAAATTCTAATCCTATTTTTGTGGTAGTTTCTTCAGTTGTCATCCTACATAAGTATATAGCAATATGTCTTGGATAACTTATATTAGTAGTTCTTTTTTTACTTTTTAAATCTTCGATAGTTATTTTATAATAATCAGCAACAGCTTTTTGAATTTTAGTTATATTATTATTAATATATATTGATTTACCTATATAATCTTTTAAAGCTTCAATAGCAAAATCTAAATTTATTTCTTTTGGGTTCATAATAGCTGAATATGCATATAATCTTGTAATTGCCCCTTCTAAATGTCGAACATCATTTTCACAATTAGTAGCAATATATTCAATAACTTCTTCTTTTATAAGACTTGCAACTTCATGACCTGTCATTTTATCTTTAAGAATTTTACATCTTAATTCAAAATTTGGTGGATAAATATCTACTGTCAATCCCCATCTAAACCGGGTTCTAAGTCTATCTTCAAGTAATTTTAAATCATCTGGTGAACGATCAGAACTAATTATAATTTGTTTATTAGAATCATATAATGTATTAAAAGTATGAAAAAATTCATGTTGGGTTTTTTCAGCACCTCCTAAAAATTGAATATCATCTATTAATAATATATCAATATTTCTATACTTTTTTTTAAAATGGTCAACTATATCATAATTATTACCTTGTTTTTTATTAATTCCTATAAAATCAGATATAAATTCTTCACTAGTTACATATAAAACTTTTTTTTCACTATTTTCTGTAACATAATTTCCTATAGCGTGCATTAAATGGGTTTTACCAAGTCCACTTTTCCCATGAATAAATAATGGATTATATATTTTTCCTGGTTGTTCAGCAACAGCCACAGCTGCAGTTTGAGCAAAACGATTACTCTCTCCTATTACAAAATTTGCAAATGTATATTTAGGATTTAAATTAGAATTTATATGATTATAAATAATATTTATATCTATTTTTTCATCTTCATCTTCTGTGCTTTGGTCTTCAACAATAAATTCTAAATCAAAACTATTTCCAGTAATATTTGTAATAATTTCATCAATTAAATCATAATAAGTGTCATTTAAAAAACTTTTATGGAAAGTCATCGGAACTTGAATTAACAACTTACTATTTTCTTTTTTTATTAGTTTAGTATCTTTAAACCAAGTATCAAAAGAAACAGAAGAAATCTTAGTTTTTAAAACCTCTAAAAAATTATTCCATAAAACTTCATTATTATTCATTTAACCACCCCGCTTTGCAATTATTTTCCTAACTAACCTAATTGTAAAGCTTTTTTGTTAAAAAAGAAAGCCCTCATTATTATTTTTTATGTTTCTAACAAGTTATTAACATAGTTATCAACATAATAACTCATATAATACTGGATAAATATTCAGTTTTTAACAATTTCCACAAAATTAAATTAACAATAAAAAAAGATGTTAACAATTTCCATAAAAAAAGTTAAAAATACCTTTAATAACGTGGGTTGACTTAATTATAATGATGTAATATAATAAAAACGCTAAAGCAGATGTGGAGGTGCAAAAAATGAAAAGAACATTTCAAAGAAATAATCGTAAAAAAAATAAAAAACAAGGTTTTTTTGCTCGTAAGAAAACAAAAATATTAAAGTTGCGTAGAAAAAAAGGACGTAAAGTTCTTTCAAAATAAACCACTCTATTTTGTGGTTTTTTGATATTTTTCAAAGAAGATAATAAAATTTTTTAAATCAATTTATTCCTTTCCATCACTGAAAGGACAAAGAAAGGAATGTTAGTTAATAATGAAAAAATCAAAGAGAATAAAAAATAAACAAGAGTTTGATAAATTTATTAAAACTACAAAATATATTAAAAATTCTTTTTTTGTTCTTCACTTTTCTAAAAAGGTACAGCTTGAAAATAGATTTGGAATCGCTGTTGGAACAAGCCTCGGAAATGCTGTTACTCGCAACTTACTTAAACGACGCACAAAAGAAATTATAAAAGATTCGCAAAATCTATTTCAAAAAGATTTAGATTATATTATAATAGTTAGGAAATCATGTGTAGGTTTGTCTTATCAAGAAATGAAAGAAAGTTTAATTAATTTAATTAAAATAGGGATGCAAAAATGAAAAAAAATAAAAAAATAAAAAAAATATTAATACTTTCTGTTTTAATATTATTTGGGTTAACAGGTTGTACTACTTATTTAAGTGATGAAAACAATAAGAGAATTAGTAATGAAGAAACAGGACAAGGTTTACCCAAAAATATATTATGTCAACCAGAAAATTCTGATATTTTAAAAATTTATGAGAAGTATGAAAAAACATTAGAAATTAAAGTTGAAGATTTACCAAAATGTCAAGATTTAAAAATATATAATCCAGAAAGTTATACTGGTCTTTGGACTCAAATATTTATTATACCTCTTGCATGGTATATAATAAAAGTTGGTTTATTTTTAAAAAGTTATGGTTTAGCTGTAATGGCGGTTGGTATCTTAATTAGAATTGTAATTATGCCTTTAACTATTAAAACTTTAAAACAATCAGAAAATATGAAAAAAGCAAATCCAGAGATAAAAAAGTTAGAAGAAAAATACAAGAATAAAACCGAATCAGATGCAATGATGCAAAAAAGCCAAGAAATGATGTTAATATATAAAAAATATAATGTGAGTCCGATAGGTGGATGTCTGCAGTCATTTCTTCAATTACCAATATTTTTAGCTTTTTTAGAGGCAATAACGCGTGTGCCGGCTATATTTGAATCAACACTATGGAAATTTCAATTAGGAACAACACCATTTACTGGAATAAGTAGTGGCAATTATTGGTATTTATTATTAGTTTTCTTAATTATATTTACTACATATTTATCATTTAAATTTAATGCTTTATCAATAGGAAGCCCAGAACAAGAAAAACAAATGAAGTTTATGACTAATTTTATGTTAATTTTTATATCAATTGCTTCGTTCAGTTTGCCATCAGCTATTGCGCTTTACTGGGTAGTAACTAGTGGATTTGGTGTAGTACAAAATATAATAATGAAAAAAAATTTAAAGGAGTAGATTATGGAATTATTTATATATGAAGGAAAAGATAAAAAAATTATTTTAGAAAAAGCATTATTAGATTTGAATTTAACTGAAGAAGATATATTATTTAAATATGAAGAACATAAATCAGGATTATTTAAAAGTCTTAGCTATAAATTAAAATTAATAAAATTATCTGATATCGAAAAATACTTAAAAGAGTTTTTAAGTGATTTATTAAAAGATATGGGAATTAATACTACTTTTGAAACAAAAATTCGTAATAAACAGATAACTATAAAAATGTTTTCAGATAATAATGGAATTTTGATTGGAAAAAATGGACAGACATTATCTGCTTTAACATTACTTGCCAAGCAAACTATTTATAATCACTTAGGTATGTTTCCTTATATTAATTTGGATGTTGAAAATTATAAAGATAAACAAATATCACATCTTGAACGATTAGCAAAAAATATTGCTAGAGAAGTTAAAGAAACTAAAACTCCAGTTGTTATGGAAGATATGAATTCTTATGAAAGAAGAATAGTACATAATATTTTAAATAATTTTAAAGGAATAAAGACTGAAAGTGAAGGGGAAGAACCAAACAGACATATAATTGTCAAACCAAGGAATGAATAATTCCTTTTTATTTCCCAGGAAATAATTTTGTGCTATAATACATAGCGAAAGGGAGCACCAGTTCGGTGCTAAATATATAGTTTTACAGTATTTCTTGATTTAGATTATATGAAGAGCCTTATGCATGTACGGCTTTCGTGAGGGGCGATAGATTTCCTCTCACTAATAAAGTGAAAGGAGTGTCGAGCTCGTCTACTCGACAGAAATTATGGATTCAACAATATGTGCTGTATCAACAGCCCTTGGTAATGGGGCGATAAGTATTATTAGATGTAGTGGAGCCGAAGCTATTAAAATAGTTAATAGTGTTTTTTTAGGTAAAAACTTAGAACAAGTTCCAAGTCATACTATTCACTATGGATTTATTACTTATCAAAATGAAAAAGTTGATGAAGTATTAGTGTCTATAATGAGATCACCAAAAACATTTACTACTGAAGATATCGTTGAAATAAATAGTCACGGGGGAATAGCTACAACAAATAAAATATTAGAAGTATTGTTAGCTAGTGGTTGTATTCTTGCTGAAGCCGGTGAATTTACTAAAAGAGCATTTTTAAATGGAAGGATTGATTTACTAGAAGCTGAAGCAGTAGGAGATCTTATTGTAAGTGAAACCGAAAGTTCCAGAAAACTTGCTATTAATCAAATAACTGGTTCATTATCAAACAAAATCAATAATATTCGGCAAAAATTAATTAGCTTACAAGCAAATATTGAAGTAAATATCGATTATCCAGAATACGATGATGTTTTAGTCATAACTGAAGATATTTTGAAACCGACTTTAATAAATATTATAGAAGAACTTCAACATTTATTAATAGATTCTAAAAATGGAAAAATAATAAAGAATGGTATTGATGTTGCAATTATCGGCCAGCCAAATGTTGGGAAAAGTAGCATATTAAATGATTTATTAGAAGAAAATAAGGCTATAGTTACTAATATACCTGGTACAACTAGAGATATTGTTGAAGGAAAAATATTTTTAAATGGAATTATTTTAAATATTGTGGATACAGCAGGTTTACGTTTAACAAATGACCAAGTTGAAAAAATTGGTGTTGAAAAAAGCAAAGATATAAGTAAAACAGCAGATTTAATAATATACGTTATCGATAATACTACTGAAAAAATATCTGTTGATCTTCAAAATTTACAGAATTTAGGCGATAAACCTGTAATAGTTTTTATTAATAAAGATGATATAAAAACAAAACTTGATATTAATAAATTAAAAGATTATCAAGTAATATTTGGAAATACAATTAATGAATTTGGTTTAGAAAAATTAAAAACAAAAATTATAGAAATATTTAATTTAGAAAAAATAGAAACCAAAGATTTTTCTTATTTATCATCAGCTCGTCAAGTTTCCTTAGTTTCAAAAGCTTTGATGGTAATTGAAGAATCACTTAATAACTTAAATATGGGAATTTCAATTGATTTAATAAGTATTGACTTGCAGAATTGTTATGAGTTATTAGGAGAAATAATTGGCGAAACTTATAAAGAAGATTTATTAGATGAATTATTTTCTAAGTTTTGTTTAGGAAAGTAGGTAAAAAAAATGAATTACGATATTATAGTAATAGGTGGAGGTCACGCAGGATGTGAAGCTGCTCATGCAACTAGTGTATTAGGCCACAAAACAGCATTAATAACTAGTAACATTAGCAATATTGCCGATATGCCATGTAATCCATCAATTGGTGGGACAGCTAAGGGAATAGTAGTACGTGAAATTGATGCTTTAGGTGGCTTAATGGGAAAAGTAGCTGATAAAAGCCATATTCAACTTAAAATGTTGAATAACTCTAAACCTGCAGTTAGGTCACTTAGGGCCCAAGCTGATAAAATAACATATCCTAAAATAATGTTAGAAGAGCTTCAGAAACTTTCTAATTTAGAAATCATAGAAGGCATGGCTAAAAGCATAGTCGTTAAAAATTCAAAAATTGCAGGAATTGAACTAGAGAATGGGAAAAAATATTTTTGTAATGCTTTAATATTAACTACTGGCACTTATTTAAAAAGTAAAATTTTAATTGGTAATGAGGTGAAAGAATCTGGCCCTCACGGAGAAAAAACATCAAACTTTTTAAGTGAATCATTTAAAAGTTTAGGTTTTGAAATGCTTAGATTAAAAACTGGAACACCTCAAAGAATAGAAAAAAGTTCAATAAATTTTAATAAAGTTAAAGCAGAAGAGGGAGATAAAACTCATTGGTCTTTTAGTTTTGATACAACTCCTATTTATGACGTTAACAAACAAGAGAAGTGTTATATTACTTATACAACCAAAGATACACATAAAATAATTACTGACAATTTAAAAAAATCAGCAATGTATAGTGGCAACATCAAAGGAACTGGTACAAGATATTGCCCATCAATCGAAGATAAAATAGTTAGATTTGCTGATAAAGAACGCCATCAACTTTTTTTAGAACCTGAAAGCATATATTATAATGATATTTATTTACAAGGCTTTTCAACAAGTATGCCCTATGATGTCCAAGATAAAATGGTAAAAAGTTTACCTGGTTTAGAAAATGCTAAAATTTTGAAATATGCTTATGCCATAGAATATGATGCGATAAATCCATTACAACTTAAGTTGAGTCTTGAAAGCAAATTAATTGAAAATCTATTTACAGCAGGTCAAATTAATGGTACTAGTGGCTATGAAGAAGCTGCAAGTCAAGGGTTAATAGCAGGGATAAATTCAAGCAGAAAGTTAACTAATAAAGAACCTTTTATTTTAAAAAGAAATGAGGCATATATTGGTGTACTCATCGATGATTTAGTAACAAAAGGGACACTAGAGCCTTATCGTTTATTAACATCACGTGCCGAATTTAGATTAATTTTAAGACATGATAATGCGGATTTAAGGTTAAGAGAATATGGATATAAAATAGGTCTAATTGATAATAAAAGATATAATAAGCTTATAGAAAAAAAAGCAAATATAAATGATCTTATTTATCAATTAAAAAATAACAAAATTTCCAAAACCAACATTCCAGAAGAACTATTAAAAAAACTTGAGTATAAAACTTTAAATACTGGTTACACATTATATGAATTTGCCACAAGACCGGAAATTAAATTAAATGATTATTTAAAAACCAATATATTAGAAAATAAATGGTCGCCGGAAATTATTGAAACAGTTGAATTTCAAATTAAATATGAAGGTTATATTGCAAAGACCTACAAAGAAGTAGAAAAAATGTTAAAACTTGAAAATAAGAAAATTCCTAAAGATATAAATTATGATAATATTAAAAATATAGCATCAGAAGCAAAAGAAAAGTTAAAAAAAGTAAGACCATTAAACATTGCTCAAGCATCAAGAATAAGTGGTGTAAATCCTGTAGATATCTCATTGTTAGCAATCTATTTAAAGAAAGAATATAATAAAAATGAATAGTAAAGAATTTATTGAACATTTAGAAGAATTAAATATAAACTGGAATGATGAAAAAATAAAAAAGTTAGATATTTATTATAATTATTTAATTGATTATAATAGTCATACAAACTTAACTTCTATTACCGAAGAAAAAGCCGTATATTTAAAACATTTTTATGATTCTTTAACAATTACAAAATTAATTAATCTAAACACAATTACAAATGTTCTTGATATTGGAACAGGAGCTGGCTTTCCGGGAGTTGTTTTAAAAATATTTTATCCGCATTTGGTAATCACATTATTAGATTCAAATAATAAAAAAACAAAATTTCTCAATAATTTAATAAACCAATTAGAATTAACTGGTGTTACGGTTGTTAACGATCGTAGCGAAAAATACGTTAAAGAAAAACGAGAGCATTTTGATTTAGTAACATCTAGAGCTGTTGCAAAACTTCAAATTTTATCGGAACTATCACTTCCTTTTGTAAAATTGGGAGGATTGTTTATTCCTTTAAAAGGTGAGGTTACAACAGAATTAATTACCTCTAAAGGTACAATAAAAAAATTAGGTGGTAAAATAGAAAAAATAGAAAGTTTTTTATTACCAATAGAAAACAGTAGAAGAACATTAATCAAAATAAAAAAAATAATGATAACTAAATCCGAATATCCGCGAAGCTTTGACAAAATTCTTAAAAAGCCACTTGAAAATAACTGAGAAATAAAGTATTATAATTATAGAATATAAAAAGGGGCATAAAAATGGATGTCATAGATACAATTCAAATGATTAATGTTGATAAAATTATTCCTAATCGTTTCCAACCACGATTAACTTTTGATGAGAAAGGAATTAGCGAACTAGCCTCATCTATAAAAGAACATGGAATTATTCAGCCACTGGTTTTAAGAAAATTAGGTGATAAATATGAGATTATTGCCGGAGAAAGAAGATATAAAGCTGCAAATGTAGCAGGGCTTACTGAAGTTCCCGCAATAATTTCTAATTTAGATGATAATCAAAGCGCCGAAGTAGCTTTAGTAGAAAATGTTCAAAGAAAAAATTTAACTTCGATTGAAGAAGCAAAATCCTATAAAAAAATTCTTGATAAAGGTTATCTAACTCAAGAAGGATTAGCAAAAAAAATGGGAGTAAGCCAGTCATTAATTGCCAATAAATTAAGATTATTAAATTTGTCAACTGGTGTTCAAGAAGCACTTCTTAACGATCGAATTAGCGAAAGGCATGCTAGAAGTTTGTTACAAATTACTGATTTAATAGCCCAAGAGGCAATGCTTAATAGGGTTATTTCCGAAAGAATGACAGTTCGCCAGCTTGATACAGCTATTAAAGAAGAATTATCTCCATCTACTCCAGTAATTTCTGAACCTGCTGTAAATCCCTTTAATTATGTAAATAATGCTGAAAATGAGCAAGTATTAGATTCAGGAAAGGAAATGGATTTCCAAGATATAAAACGAGATGCTGGGCAAGCCTTTGAAACATTAGATTTTAGTACTTCGGAGGATTTAATACTTGATGACAAACCGATTGACCCAATTCCACCTGCGGAAAAAGAAATAAAAGAGTCTAATAAATTTTTAAATATCTTTGATATGCCATCTTATCAATCACTTGAAGATCAAAAAGTAAATTTATCGTTTGATCAAAGTAGTGAAAATATTTTTGATACTAATAATGAAGAACAAAACAATTCATTGTTAGAGCCTATTGAATCACCAATAAAAGAAATAGAACCATCTCCAATAGTAGAAAAAAAATCAAAGATTATTTCAAATGATTTAAATTCAATAACAGAAGCATTTAGAGATTTAGAAATTGAAATAAAAAATGCGGGATTTAAAATAAGTAAAGAAGAATTTAATTTTGAAGATTTATATCAAATAATTATTAAAATAGATAAACAAGCTAAGTAGCTTGTTTTAATCTTCAAAAAAATCCGGTTCAGATCCTTTTTTAAAATAAAACAAAGTGCTTTTACTGCTAGTAGGTTCATATATTCCTGTTATAGAATGAAGTGGCATTGCAACAATATTATCCGGCATTTCATACCAAGAACTCGGTGTATTTTTTAAAGTTAAAGAAGTTGTATCATACCAAATTTCTTTGATTTTTGACGAAATCGAAGAATCTACACTCTCATTTAAATCATTGCCACTCCAAACCATCATCAAAAAATCAGGATTATAACCGACAATCCAATAATCATAATCAGTTGTGCCACTTTTTAAAGCAAACTTTCGGTCAACTCTGTTTCCTAAAGACAAGACTGTCGGAGTTGCGTAATCTATAAAATGGGAATTATAAGTATTAGTCATCATTTCATTAATAATAAAAGTGTAATCCTTGTTTAAAACATCTTCAGGATTATCCTTATGTTTATAAATTACTTTACCAGTTGTATCTTCCACTCTTCGAATAAAAAACAATTCATTATAAGTTCCATTATTTGCTAAAGTATTATAAGCTCCAGCAAAGTCAAGCATATTAAACTCAGATGCTCCTAATGCAAGAGATGGGTTGGGCGCTAAATTGCCTTTTAAACCAGCTAATTTCAAGGTATTTACTAAAATATCTTCACCTAAAAAAAGATGAGTTTTAACTGCGTAAATATTATCAGAGTAAGAAAGGGCCGCCGCCATTGTAATATTTCGATTGCCATAAATATTAGCATAATTAGTTGGTGAATATTTTTGGTTATCAGCAAATACAAAACTTGTAAGTTCGCTTCTAAAAGTTGAAGCAGATGTCATATTGTTTTCTAAAGCTCCATAATATAAAAAAGGCTTAATGACTGATCCAACTTGTCTTTTTGCTTGGGTAACACGGTTGTACTGGCTTTTAGAGTAATCAACACCACCAGCAAGTGCCATAACACCACCAGTATTTGGTTCGATAACAATACTTGCGACTTCTGCTTTTTCATTTGTAATGTTAGCTATAATTGATTTTTCCATTTCAGTTTGGGTTTCTATACTTAAATTTGTATATATTTTTAATCCGCCCGATTTAATCAAAGATTTAGGAATCATAGTTAAACTATTTAATTCACTTAAAACTGCATCTTGATAATACATTAATGTTTGAAGTTTATTTACGCCTTCTTTTCCATGAATAATTATTTCTTCTTGAAAAAGATTATCATAGGTTTCTTCGCTAATATAACCGTTCTTAACCATACTTTGCGCAACAGTTTTAGCTCTTTTTATTGAAAGTTCATAATTGCTTATAGGATTATAATTTTCTGGACTTCTCGGTATACCAACCAAAATAATAGCTTCTTCTAACGTTAAATCACTACTTTTTTTATTAAAATAATATTGACTCGCATTTTCAATGCCAAAATTACCTTGACCAAAGTTAATTGTATTTAAATAACCTTCCAATATTTCATCTTTATCATAATGTACTTCTAGATTCATTGTTAAAAAAGCTTCATCAAATTTTCTTTCCCAAGTTTGGTCAAAGTCTAAATACATATTTTTAACATATTGCATCGATATAGTTGATGCACCGGCAGTAATTTTTTTTTCTTTAATGTTAGTTAATAAAGATTTTATAATTCTTAAATAATCAAACCCATGGTGCTTATAAAAATTTTTATCTTCAATACTCACCATCGCATTTTTTACATCTTCAGAAACTTCATTTAAATTAACCCATTCTTTGTTACCGTTTCCTTGAAAAACAATATTATCATCTTTATCATAAATATTAATAAAATTAGCTGTATTTAATGTTATTTCTGAGGATAAATAAGCATATAAGTATAAGCCAACAATAACTACTATGCAGCTAATAAATAAAAAAATTCCCAATTTATATAGATTTCTTAATATTTTCATATAACACCAATATTATTATGGATAAAAGCTATTAGTTTATGCTAAAATACTGCTAGTGGTATTTATGAATAAATTTTAATAAAAAAAGATAGTTTAACATTAAAACACCAATATTCGCAATGGATTATATTAGTAAGCTAACTAGAAGTAAAAAAAACTGATAAAAATCGGCTAAAATTGATGCAAAATTTTGATGTTGACAATATACTATATTATGATAAAATGATACTGTTTAAAAACAAAAACATGTAAGAAATGAGAGGAAATTATGAAAATAAAATTAACTGATGAAGAAATAGAGACAATGTCATATGATGATGTAGCTTATTTAATATTAAAAAAATATGGAAAGAAAATGGAAACACTTGATCTTTTCAAAAAAGTAATAAAAATTATGAAATTAAATGATGATGAATATAACAAAGGAATTGGAGATTTTTTTGAATTATTATTAACAGATAAAAGATTTATAATGCTAGAAAGCGGATATTGGGATTTAAAAACTAATCATCGTGCCAATATTATTATCGATGATACTGAAGATGAGGATTTTGATTTTAATGTAGATGAAGAAGAAGATGAAAAAGAAATAGAAAAAGATGATACTAAAATTAATTATGATGAAGATACTGATAATGACGATGATGATGACGAACTTGAGAATTTAGTAATTATTTCTGACCAAGACGATTCAGACGATAAATTATAGCGTAACTCTTTTTAAAAAAATAAAAGAAAGAGAGAAAGAAATGATAGAAAGATTAGAAATTATAAAAAAACGATATAATGAATTAAATGAAAAGTTATTAAATTCAGAAATAATGAGTGATTATCAAAAACAACAAAAATTAAATAAAGAAAAGTCTTCTTTAGAAGATTTAGTTTTAAAATATGATGAGTATTTAAAAATTACTGAAGAGATAGAAAGTTTAAAAGAATTAATAAATGATTCTGAGCTTGGCAACATTGCTAAGTTAGAACTAGATGATAATCAGAAAAGACAAGAAAATCTTATTCAAGACTTGAAAATTCTACTTACACCTAAAGATGAAAATGATGGAAAAAATATTATAATGGAAATAAGAGGCGCAGCAGGAGGAGATGAAGCAAATATTTTTGCTGGAGACTTGTATAGAATGTACTGTAAATATGCTGAAAAAAATAATTGGAAAATTGATGTAAGTCACGAAATAAAAGGAACTTCTGGAGGCTTTACAAATATTGAATTTTCAATAACTGGAGATAATGTTTATTCAAAATTAAAGTTTGAGAGTGGTGCCCACCGCGTACAAAGAGTTCCAGCTACTGAAACTCAAGGAAGAGTTCATACATCGACTGCTACTGTAATCGTTTTACCTGAAATAGAAGATATTGAAATAGATATAAAACAAGAAGATATCAGAGTTGATGTTTATCGCAGTAGTGGTAAAGGTGGTCAAGGAGTAAACACAACTGATTCAGCTGTGAGACTTACACATATTCCAACCGGAATAGTTGTTACTTGTCAGAATGAACGCAGTCAAATAAAAAATAAAGCAAGAGCTATGGTTGTTTTGCAATCAAAAATATATGATTTAGAGATGCAAGCTCAGGAAAAAGCAAATGCTGCTAGTCGCAGAACAAAAATCGGCACCGGAGACCGTTCTGAAAAAATTAGAACCTATAATTATGCTCAAAATAGAGTAACAGACCATCGTATAAATTTTAGTATTATGGAACTTAATCGAGTTATAGAGGGAGATTTAGAACCGATAATAGAAGCATTAATTACTGAAGATCAAAAAAGAAAAATGGCAGGTAATTAATGGAAAAACCAGAAAATATTACTAAAACTGATTGGAAAATATTGCAAAGAAAATATCAAAACCTTGAACCGATTGTTAAAAAAATAAACAGTGGCTATCCTATCCAATATTTAATAGGTGATGTTGATTTTTTAGGTAACCAAATTTTAGTTAATGAAGATGTATTAATACCTAGATTTGAAACTGAAACACTAGTTGATAAAACAATTAATTATATCCAAAAATTAAAGTTTAATAATGCTTCTTTATTAGAAATTGGTACCGGCTCAGGGTGCATAAGTATCTCAATTAAAAAAGCTTTTAAAAACATTAATATAACAGCAACAGATATCAGTAATAAAGCCTTAAATATAGCTAAAAAGAATGCTAAATTAAATAAAGTTAAAATATATTTCATAAATAAAGATTTATTTAAACTAAAATTAATCAATAAATACGATATTTTAATAAGTAATCCACCTTATCTAATTAAGGGCGAAAAAATCGATTTAAAAACCAAATATGAGCCAAGTGTTGCCATATATGCTGATAAGACAGGATTAAATTTTTATACAAAAATATTTGAACTTGCAACCGAAGTTTTAAATAAAAAATTTCTTATTGCTCTTGAAGTAGACGAAAACCGAGGTGCTGAAATAAAACAGCTTGCCTCTAAGTTTTTTCCAAATACAACAATAAAGTTAGAAAAAGATTTAAGTAAAAAGGTTAGATACTTATTTATTTATACTGAATAATTTTACTAAACATTTCCCATTATGAATTTGAAGGGAAGTGTTTTTTATTAAAAAAATACTCTTATTAATATTAGTCATGATTATACCTGCAGTTTATACAAAAGCTAAAACAGAAGATATAGTGATAATTCCAAGTAATTCACTAAGATTTAGGGTTATTGCTAACTCAGATTCGCTAGAAGATTACCAAATTAAAGAAAAAGTTAAAATAACTTTAGAATCTGAGTTAACAGAGATTTTAAAATCTGCTAAAACATTATCAGAAACAAAAGAATTAATTTCTAATAATTATAATTTTTTAGATAATATTATAGCAAAAACTTTGGAGCCATATGATGTTGATTATAATATTAACTTTGGAATTAATTATTTTCCTAAAAAAATTTATAAAGGACTTGTTTATGAGGCTGGAGATTATGATTCTTTAGTTATTACGATAGGTGAGGGATTAGGTGAAAATTGGTGGTGCGTACTATTTCCGCCTCTATGTTTATTAGAAGAAAATGAAGATACTAGTGATGTTGAATACCAATTTTTTATATCAAGAATAATAGACAAATTTAAATAATATACTTAGTAGGAGGGTTTTAGTGCTAAGTATATTTTTTATTGGTATAGCTTTAAGTATGGACGCTTTTTCGATCGCCATTAGTTTAGGAACAATGAAATTAACTAAAGCTAAAAAATTAATTACCGCTTTATTATTTAGTTTTATGCATTTTTCACTTACTATCTTAGCGTTATTTATAAGTGAATCACTTTCTCAATTATTTAATATTAATTTTACTATAATTTTAATTCTTATTTTTTTTTATTCTGGCTATGTTATGATTTTTAATGAAAATAAAATAGAAGAGAAATTTGATTATAAAATTTTAAATATTATTTTACTGGCTTTTAGTGTCAGTGTTGATAGTTTTTCAGTTGGACTAGTTTTAAAGGTTTATGGAAATTCAATTTTAAGTTCAGCAATTATATTTTCTATTTGCAGTTTCTTAGCTACTTATTTAGGACTATTCCTTGGCGAATGTGGCGCTAAATATTTAAAAGAAAAAGCACCTATTTTAGGAGGACTAATATTTTGGGTTTTCGCTTTTGTCAATATACTTAAATATTTTCAGTAAACATTGACAATCTATAAAATAAAATATATATTAAAATTAGAACTCCAAATAAAGAAGAGAAGGTTGAAAAATATAATGAACAAAATTTTTCAACTCAATTTAATCCTTTCAAGGACTGAAAGGACAAGAAAGGAATGTTAGTTAAATATGAAGAAATTAATTATTGAGGGTAAGCATAAACTAACAGGAACTATTAATATAGGTGGTGCTAAAAATAGCATAGTCGCGCTACTTCCTGCTGCAATGCTAACAAATGGTAGAAGCATAATTTATAATGTGCCGGACATCAGCGATGTTCACATGCTAATTGAAATGATGAGGGTTCTTGGAGCTAATGTAATATTTAAAAACGAAACAATAACTGTTGATAACACAAATAACTTTAATAAAGAAATACCTGAGGAATATGCAACTAAACTAAGAGCTTCTTATTATTTTATGGGAGTATTACTAGCTAAATATAATTATTCAGAAATTTCATATCCGGGAGGATGCTCAATTGGTTCAAGGCCAATAGATTTACATATAACTGGTTTTGAAAAATTAGGAGCAAAAGTAAAAATAGTTAATAATAAATATACAATTAAAGCTAAAAAATTAATTGGAAATGATATATTTTTAGATTTTGCAAGTGTTGGTGCTACCTTAAATATTATGTTTACTGCAGTTAAAGCTGAAGGAATAACGCATATTTATAATGCCGCTAAAGAGCCGGAAATAGTAAATGTTGCATCTTTTTTAAATAGTATGGGCGCTAAAATATATGGCGCAGGTACAAGCGAAATAACTATTGAAGGTGTTAAAGAATTAGGTGATGGTATAGTTGAAGTAATACCTGATCGAATTGAAGCAGGAACATATTTAATTATTGGCGCACTTCTTGGCAAAAACTTAATTATTGAAGGAATAATAAAAGAACATCTTGGATCAGTTATAACCAAACTAAAAGAAATTGGTTGTAATTTAAAAATAGAAGGAACAACAGTTCTTTTAAATAAAGTAGATAAGCTTAAACCAGTTAATATTAAAACGTTAGTTTATCCAGGTTTTCCAACTGATTTAGGACAACCAATGAGCACTCTTTTAACGCAGTGTGAAGGAGAGTCATTATTTGAAGAAACTATATATGAAAATCGGATGAGACATATTAAACATTTAAATGCCATGGGAGCAAACATTAAACTTTTTGATCAAAGCGCTTTAATAAATGGTAAAACAGAACTAACTGGCCGGACAGTAGTTGCAACAGATTTAAGAGCTGGAGCAGCAATGCTGGTTGCTGGAATGCTTGCCGAAGGAACAACAACGATAACCAATATTGAACATATATTAAGAGGATATGAAAAAATAGTTGAGAAACTTTCTTCAGTTGGAGCAAGTATTAAACTTATCGACACTTGATTTTTATTAAAAACTGCAATATAATAAATCAGGTGCGAATTTCTATAGCTATTAATAGCTATGGCGGAAGGAGAATATTAATGAAAAAAGGAATTCATCCAGTAATGCAAAAATGCACGATTACTTGTGCATGTGGGTCATCATTTGAAACATTATCTAATGTAGAAAGACATCATATTGAAGTATGCAATGAATGTCATCCATTTTATAATAAAAAATCAAGTGGTCATAAAAAAGCTGGAGCAGTCGAAAAATTTAATCGTAAATATAATATAGAAGAAACTGCATAATAAAATAAAACTAGAATTTCTAGTTTTTATTTGTAAAATTTTTAATAAAATGATACACTACATTTGGTGATAGAATGAAATTAGCAATTGGAATTGATCATACAGGATCAAATATGAAAGAAGAAATAATAAAATATTTAAAAAATAATGGCCATATTGTAATCGATAAATGTATTAAAAATGATTCCTTAGATGATTATCCAGACTTTGCTTTTAAAGTTGGAGAACTAATTGCAACGCAGGAAGCAGATTTAGGTATTTTAATTTGTGGAACAGGAATTGGGATGTCTATCGCAGCAAATAAAGTAAAAAAAGTAAGATGTGCTCATGTTTCAAATGAAACAGAAGCATTATTCACAAGATTACATAACAATGCTAATGTTCTAGCAATAAGTGCTAAAAACACTGTAGAAGAAGCCTTAAAATTAATTGATGTATTTATAAGTACCGAATTTAGTGAAGAAGTAAGACATATTAGAAGAATAAATAAAATAACCGATTATGAAGAAAGAGAAAAAAATGTATAAAGCATTAATATATACAATGTCAGTTTTGATTTCAGTATATGCTTTATCTGGTATTAACTTTAATAACTTTTTTAAAAAGAATTATCAACTTGAGGCTAAAGTATTTATAATTATAATATCTTTCGCACTTGGTTATTTACTTGCTAGTTTTGTAATAAATTTCTTAGAATATAGTAAAATATTATAGGAGTGATATTATAAAAAAACTTATATTATTAATAATATTTTTAATTCCAATAAGTATATGTAGTTTTGTTTTTAAAGACAAAACTATTTTTTTTAATGAAGAAGAAGAAAAAGAAATATTTATTAATATAACAGATAAAAATTTATCGATTAATCTAGAAGATTATGTAATTGGTGTTATTGCCGGAGAAATGCCAGCTTTATTTGAAGAAGAAGCCTTAAAAGCTCAAGCAATTGCTGCAAGAAGTTATGTATTAAGTAAAAACTCACTAGAGAATATAGAAATATCTTCAACAATAAATGATCAAATATATTTAACAAAAGAAGAAATGCAAAATAAATGGAGAGAAAATTATCAAATATATTATGAAAAAATAAAAGAAATTGTTAAAAAAACAGAAAATTTAGTTATAAAAAAAGATAATAAAATACTTAAAACTTTTTATTTTGCAATGAGTAATGGCTATACTGAGAACTCACGAACAGTTTTTGGCGATGATGGTATTACTAGTGTTGAATCTAATTGGGAAACAGAAGCTTTAAAAAACTTTAAAGTAACCGTTGAATACAGTGCTGAAGAATTATCAAAGAAATTAAATATTGAATCAAATAACTTAGATATTACTGACATAAATATTAATAAAACAAATCATGTTGATAACTTGAAAGTTAATAACATTATTTTCTCAGGAATAGAGTTTCGCAAGCTATTAAATTTGCGTTCAACGGATTATACTATAGAAGAAGTGTTAGGAGTATATAAAATTACAACAAGAGGTTATGGTCACGGTGTTGGAATGAGTCAATATGGCGCTAATGAAATGGCTAAAAACGGATATAATTATGAAGATATTCTAAGACACTATTATGGAAATATTAAAATTGAACATTTATAGTATAAATTAATAAAAACTACTCAAACTTTTATTAGGAAGGTGTTTAAATGAAACCAAAATATAAATTAAAAAGTTGGGTAGTACTCTGCGTTTATATGATATCAATTGGAGCAATAGTTACAAGTCTCTTTTTAGTAGGCAAAACTTTAAAAAGCTCAGGCTTATCTTATGATAATTTATCCTATGTATTTAGAGGTATTATAAAAAATAATGAAGTACCAGTTGTTAATTATTCTAATGAAGATATAATTAAACCATATGTTATGGAAACAGTAGTTATTGCTAAAGGATTTTATGATAAAAACGATGATGCTAAAGTTCAAGAAAAATCTTTAATATTATATGAACAAACATATATGCCAAATACAGGCATTCTTTATACCGATAATCAATCATTTGAGATAGTAAGTGTTTTAGATGGTATTGTTGAAGATATATCTGCAGATGATATAATGGGTAACATCGTTACAATTAAGCATTCTAATAATTTAATAACTATATGCCAAAGTTTAAATGAAGTAAATATAATTGCTGGAGATGTTGTTAAGCAGGGTGATGTAATTGGCACTAGCGGAGTTAATAAAATCAAAACCGATAGTGAAAACATGCTGTTATTTGAAGTACTTTATAATGGTATAAATATAAATCCCGAAAACTTTTATCAAATGAATGTCAAAGATTTATCCTAAAATGCGCCCCGAATATATATACTTAATTAGGGGGGTTATTTATTAAAAAAAGAATTATAAATGAAGCTTGTTATATCTTAGAACATAATGCTACTTTAAGAATGACAGCAGCAAAATTTAATTTAGGCAAAAGCACTATTCACAAAGATATGAGTGAAAAATTAAAAAAAATTGATAATAATCTTTTTCTTGAAGTACAAAAAATAATGAAGGAACATATTAAGGAAAGACATATCAAAGGTGGCGAAGAAACTAAAAAAAAATATGCAGCTTTAAGGAAGTGATAATATTTATATTTTAAAATTAACAGACCATTATATTTATATTTATAATAAAAAAACAAGAAATTTAATAAAAAAAGAAATAAATCCGCATATTATAAAAGATAACAAAGTATTTAATATAAGTAGATTAACAAACATTTTAAACAAATTATTTAAGGAATTACTAATTAATAATAAATTATTTAAAACAAAAATAGTTTTTCTTTTAAGTAAAACATTAAGTCCTGCTGAATTATTTTGCTTTGAGCACGTATTTAATAATATCATGAATATTAATTATCAAATTATTAATGATGAGACTTTATTAAAAGAAGATAATGAAATAATATTATGGGAAGAACAGTTATATTTAAATACAAAATCATTTTCTATAAATTGTCAAGATCAGTTAAAATTAAATTTAGAAAAGCAAAATTATATTTTAATTGGCAATAGTAGTAATTGGGAAACTTTTAAAGAAAAACTAGAAAATTTAAACATTAAAATATATACATATGAAAATAGTCACACTATACTTTTTGAGAGAGTATAGTTTTTTATTTGTTTTTATTAAGTGTTTGTAATATAATTAAAAATAGATAGGATGTTTTATATGAAAGTAACTGACGGATGTAATGCCGCTGCAAACATGGCATACAACTTAAGTGAAATGAGTTTTATTTATCCAATTACTCCATCAAGTCCAATGGCTAGCCAAATAGACTTGTTAAGTAATAGTGGAAAAAAGAATATTTTTAATGATAGAGTTGAATGTATTGAAATGCAAAGCGAAGCAGGGGCAGCAGGGGCTATGCATGGGGCGCTTGTATCTGGAGTAATCGCAACAACCTTTACTTCAAGTCAAGGACTACTTTTAATGCTTCCAAATATGTACAAAATAGCTGGTGAAATGTTGCCATGTGTTATTCATGTAGCAGCAAGAAGTATTGCAACTCACGCATTAAGTATTTTCGGTGATCATCAAGATATTTATGCAACGCGGACCACGGGATTTTCAATTCTTGCTTCAACTAATGTGCAGGACTCACATAATTTAGCATTAATCGCTCATTTATCAGCGATAGAAAGTAGCATGCCTTTTTTACATTTTTTTGATGGTTTTAGAACTAGCCACGAGATAAATATTATAAATGAAATTTCGAAAGATAAAATAAAAAAACTTATAAATTATGAAAAAATCAAAGAATTTAGAAGCCGTGCCCTTAATTCGGGAAAAAGTATAACCAAAGGAACTGCTCAAAATGAGGATATTTATTTTCAAGTAGCTGAAAGTAAAAATATGATTTATAATAATTTACCAGATATAGTAGAAACTCAAATGAAGAAATTAAATAGTTTAATTGGTACTAATTATGCCCCGTTTAATTATTATGGTAGTACCACTGCAAAATATTTAATTGTCGCTATGGGATCTGTTTGTGATACTATCAAAGAAGTTATAAATAATTTAAATAATAACATTCCAGATTATGGATTAGTAGAAGTTCATTTATATAGACCCTTTAGTAAAAGACACCTTGAAAAAATTATCCCAACAACAATTGCTAAAATTGCTGCTTTAGATCGAACAAAAGAAAACGGAAGTACTGGAGAACCACTTTATTTAGATGTCTTATCAACCCTAAATAATAAAAATTATCAAATATATGGTGGTAGATACGGTCTATCTAGCAAAAATACAACTCCATCTGATATTAATGATGTTTTTATGATGTTAAAAAATAGTCCAAAAAACAATTTTACAATAGGTATTATAGATGATGTTACGAATACTAATTTACCTAAATATGACTATGAATTTACAGCTAAGTTTGGAGAATTTAAAATATATGGATTTGGTTCTGATGGGATGGTAAGTGCAAGCAAAGATATCCTAAAAATATTAGGTAAAAACAAATATGTCCAAGGGTATTTTGAATATGACTCTAAAAAAAGTGGGGGAGTAACCATTTCTCATCTTCGCACATCAAATGACATAATTAGAGCACCTTATTACGTCGAAAATCCGGAGTTAGTAGTTGTATCTAAAGACGAATATTTTCATATGTTTGATATAATCTCTAACATAAAAAAAGAAGGAATTTTACTAATTAATACAAATAAAAATGAGCAGGAATTAAATAACTTTTTACCTAACTATGTTAAAAAAACCTTAAATAATAAAAATATTACAGTTTATACAGTTGATGCCGAGAAAATTGCTCGAGAAAATAATCTTGGCGGAAAAATAAGCTTAATACTTGAAGCTAATATTTTATATTTATTAAACTTTGAAAATTATGATGAAATTTTATGTAAGAATATTAATGAGCGTTTTGCTGAAAAAGGAAAAGAAATAGTTGAAGCTAATATTAACTGTGTTAGAAACAGCGAGTTAAGTCTTCGTAAAGTAAAAATAGATAATAAAAAAACTTTGGATTTGATAGCTAAAGATTCGATTTTTGCAAAAATAAATGCTCGCGAAGGAGGAAGTTTAAAAGTTAGCGAACTTCTAAATTTTCAAGACGGTACATTTCCTGGAGGAACTTCAAAAGAAGAAAAAAGAAAAATTAGTAAAATTATTCCTAAATGGAATTCTAAAGATTGCATCGAATGTGGAATATGCTCTTTTGTTTGCCCTCACGCAGTTGTAAGACAATTTTCTTTAGACGAAGATAGTAAATATAAATCAGAAGCTAAACCATCTTTTGATAAGGGTAAACACTTTATTGTTTCAGTAAGTGAAGCAGATTGTACAGGGTGTGGTATTTGCATTAAAGAATGTCCTAAAAATTGTTTTACAACAGGTGAGTTTGACCAAAATAAACAAGACATAGCCGATGATTTATTTAATAATCATCAAAATCCGATAACAAATCCGAATACGATTCGAGGCACCCAATTTAAAAAGCCCTTGTTTGAGTTTTCTGGAGCATGTGCAGGTTGTGGAGAAACACCATATTTAAAATTATTAACACAGATTGTTGGAGAAAAACTAGTTATTGCTAATGCTACTGGATGCTCAAGCATTTATGGTGCAACATGTCCATCATTTCCATATAAAGTGTCTTGGGCCAATAGTTTATTTGAAGATAATGCAGAATTTGGCTTAGGTATTTTAGAATCATATAATAAACTACAAGATAGAATTAATGTAATTTTAAAAAACAACACTTTAGCTCAAGACTTTTATAATAAATGGTTAAAAGATAAGGATGATTATGATAAAGCATCTTTATTAAAAGATGAGGCAAAAAAATATTTACCAAAAGATCTGATTCCTTATCTTACTCCAAAAAGTGTCTGGACAATAGGCGGAGATGGTTGGGCTTATGATATTGGTTTTGGCGGAATAGATCATGTTCTTTCAAGTGGTAAAAACGTTAAAATTTTAGTCTTAGATACGGAAGTATATTCGAATACTGGCGGACAAACTAGTAAATCCAGTCAAAAGGGAGTAGTTGCTGAATTTGCTAATATGGGAAAGAAAACATCTAAAAAAGACTTATTTAGAATTGCAATGTGCTACCCAAATGTCTATGTAGCTCAAATAAGTTTAGGAGCTAATATGATGCATACTATAAAAGTTTTAACAGAAGCAGAAAATCATAATGGCCCCTCAATTGTAATTGCCTATTCCCCATGCGTTGAACATGGAATAAAAGGTGGTTTAGTTAATTCTGTTGAGCAACAAAAGCTAGCTGTTGAAAGTGGATATCTTCTTTTAATGAGATACTTTGATAAAAGACTTTATTTAGACTCTGCTAAACCAAAATTTGATAAATATCAAGAGTTTTTAAACAATGAAATAAGATATACTTCATTAAAAATTAAAGATCAAAACCTTGCTAACAAATTATTAGAAGCAAATAAAAAATCAGCAATAAATCGTTATAATTATTATAATGATATTAAAACAAAATAAAAGAAGCCGCCCCCTGGGTCGGCTTCAAAGAATAAAAAGGGGTTGGCTAGTGTGATACTAGCACCAATTCGCCATAAAAGTGAATTGGTGATTTATATACTATATTAAAAAGACTGTTTTGTCAACTCTTTTTAGTACTTTTTAGGAGGAAGTTGAGTGTTAACTGAAATTAAAGGTGTCGGACCAAAAACAATTATAGAATTAAATAGTTTAAATATATATACTGTTTTAGATTTACTAACATATTATCCATATCGCTATAATTATTATAAGCCAGAAAAAATTAGCGAAATTAAAGAAAATCAAGAAGCTGTAATTAATGGAGTTATAGAGTCAAAAGCAAATATTTCATATTTAAAAAAGAACTTAAATAAACTAATGTTTAGTTTAAATACAGGAACTGAAATTATAAATGTTACAATTTTTAATCGAGCATTTTTAAAAAGCAACCTTTTAATTGGAAAGCCAATTTCTGTTATCGGAAAATATAATAAAAGCAATAATATGTTTACTGCAAGTGATATTCGATTAAAGCCAATCTTACAAGCTGAAGTAGAACCTATATATCATTTAAATAACAACATTAAAAAAGCTAGTTTTAATAAAATAATGAATATTGCCTTAGAAAAAAATGTTAATCTACCTATTTATATTCCTGATTATTTAGAAAAAAAATATAAATTTATTGATAAATTATCAGCAATAAAAATAATACATAAACCTACTTCATCAGCTGATTTAAAAAAATCACTTTTATATTTAATTTACGAAGAATTATTTATTTTCATGTTAAAAATAAGCTTTTTAAAACTAAAAAAAGAAGAGTTAACAAATTTAAAAGAAAAAAAATTTGATTCACAACTAATGAAGAAGTTTATTAATAATTTACCATTTAAGTTAACAAATGATCAATTAATTGCTGTTGATGAAATAACGAAAGATACTATTTCAAAAAAAAGAATGAATAGATTACTTTTAGGAGATGTTGGAAGTGGTAAAACGATAGTTGCATTTATATCCCTTTATATTAATAAACTTGCAGGTTATCAAGGAATACTTATGGCGCCAACAGAAATTTTAGCACAACAACATTACAATAATAGTATTAAAATATTTGAAAATTACAATGTTAAAATTGCTCTTTTAACAAGCTCTGTTAAAAGTAGTATAAGAAAACAAATAATTGAAGATTTAAAAAATAAAAAGATTGATATATTAATAGGAACTCATTCAGTTTTAAATGAGGAAATAATAATTCCAAATTTGGGATTAGTAATTACTGATGAACAACACCGTTTTGGTGTTAAACAAAGACATTATTTACAACAAAAAGGATCTGACGTTGATGTTTTATATATGAGTGCAACACCAATACCAAGGACAGTTGCTTTAACAATATATGGAGATATGGATATTTCTCAAATCAAAGAAAAGCCGCTTAATAATAAAGTAGTAATTACAAAAATATATAAAGAGGCAGGTATTAAAGATGTTCTAATGAAAATTGTTGAGCAAATTAAGCTTGGTTATCAAATTTATGTAATTGTTCCATTAGTTGAAGAAAATAATGAGGATTCAATTGAAAATGTCGATTCGATTTATGATAAATTAAATATTGCTTTTAATCATAAGCTATCGCTAGATATTATTCATGGAAAAATGACATCTTCAAAAAAAGAAAAGATAATGAATGATTTTAAAGATAATAAAACAAAAATATTGATTTCAACAACTGTAATAGAGGTTGGAGTAGATATAAGTAATGCAACAATGATGGTTATCTTTAATGCAGAAAGATTTGGGTTAGCAACACTTCATCAGCTAAGAGGTAGAGTAGGAAGGAATGATATTCAAAGTTACTGTTATCTAATTAGTGATTATGATATAGAAAGATTAAAAATCATGGAAGAGACGAGCGACGGATTCGAAATAAGCGAGAAAGACTTTAAATTAAGAGGAACTGGTGATATCTTTGGAATTAAACAAAGTGGTGATATGAATTTCAAACTAGCAAATTTAAAAAATGATTATAAAATATTAATTCAATGTAAAAAAGATGGCGAAGAGTTTTTATTAAAGTACCTTAAAAACCCAAAATTATATCCACATCAAAGATGTTTACTTGACAGTATTATTTTTATAGATTAAAGTAAGTTAGAAGGTGAAAAAATGAATAGAAAAGAAATCAAAGCAGAAGCAAAAGAAATATTAAGAACAAATATGGGGGCAATAATAAAACCATATTTATTGTTGACTTTAACTTCCTTAGTTATATCTTGGTCTATTAGTGAAAATATACCAAAAAACATCGATATAACACTTAGTTTTATATTTAATTTATTATTATATCCAATTAGTTTAGGTTTAATTAGTTATATTTTAAAATTTATTAGAAAAAAAGAGTTTAATAAAAAAGAAATATTTAAGTTTTATACCAAGTTTATACTATCTGCTGGTCTATATGTTTTAATTTATATATTTGTATCATTGTGGACACTATTATTAGTCATTCCAGGAATAATAGCAGCTATTAGTTACGCAATGGCACCATATTTAATGGTAGATGGGAACGATGATCCGCTAAATTGTATTACTGAAAGTAAAAAAATAATGAATGGATATAAATGGGACTACTTAAAGTTTATGTTTAGTTTCTTTTGGTGGTATTTAATAATAATTTTTGCATTTTGGTATGTAATTCCATACATTATGGTGTCAGAGGCTCTCTATTATGAAGAACTAAAAAAACTAACACTAATAAACGAAACTATTTGACAAAACATGTAAAATCTTGACTTTTGCAGCAAAAACGGGCAAACCCTTTCTGTATAAGGGATTGCCCGTTTTTTGTTTGTTGTGAATTAATATAAATTATAAATTATTTTAAAATTTTGTTAATTTCTGATAAAGTGAAGTATTTTTTCTTTAAATCTATATTTAATTCTACCTCTATATCTTTAATTACATCGTTTCTGAAATTTTGAATATATATATCATGTTCTATATGTGTGCTTATATAATCTCTTAGAGATTTTATTATCTTAATTGATGAATGTTTGTTTTTTAAAGTTTTCTCTAAAATTCTTATAATTACTAAAGATACAAAACACGTTAAAAAGTGTGATTGTATATGATCGTTTCTAGAAACCCATACAGGCCTAGAGTCAAGTCCTGATTTAGTAACTTTGAACGTTTCTTCAATTTTTGCTAATCCTCTGTATATGTTCCTTATTTTTATATCGCTTAATTTTTCTTCTGAAGTAACAATTGAATAGTAACCATCATATTTCGATTCTTCATTAATCTTTTTTTGATTGATGCTTAATTCACTTCCACTTGCGACTTCGCCAGTATCTTTAACAAAAGATAAGTTATTAATATATCCAACAACACCATAAGAAGATGCTTTGTTATATTTTTGTGGATTCTTAATTAAGTCATTGGCTTTATTAATAATTTTATCTCTATCTCTTTTTTGTTTATCGGCATATTTCTGTGAATAATACACCATTTGTTTTTGATCTACAATAATGGATTCTCTAACTTTGTTCCCGCCAGCAGTTTTGCCTTTATCATCTCTGATAACATACATTTTTTTAGGGTATATCCTAGATTTATGAATAAAATGCACTGTTTTACCATTATCATCTTCTATAATATCTGAGGTATAATTTCCTTTTAATACCCAATCTTTAAATTCTTTGTCAGCCCCTCTAATACTTTGCCCATAAACATAACCATTCATCTTTAACGATTGTTCTAGACTTATTCCAGCTAATTTTATTATATTATCTGATGTGTTTAAACCGCGATCAGCGACTACTATCGTTCTTCCAAACCCATAGTCTTTTTTTGTTCGGTTAATAATTGGGATTAAAGAAGTTTTTTCTGATTCATTACCAGGGAAAACGTTATAAGCCAGTGGTATTCCGGAAGCATCCATAAGCAGTCCCATTTCAACTATTGGATCAGTTCGATTGTTTTTTTCTACTCCTTTTTTTCTTAATCCTTTTTCTAAAATTTTAGGAGAGCCATCTTGGTTTAAAACTTGTTTTCCTTCATCGTTATATTCATATGTATCTTCGTCGTTGTATTCTATTTCAAAGTAGTAGTTTGTACAATCGTAGTATGTAGTAGAGGCATCTCTATTATATTTATCTTTAGTATTATTCCATATTGATTTTTGAATTTTTTCTTTTAGTGGATTCAAGATAGTTAAACTTCGATATACATCATCTAGTGAAAAATCATACTTTTCAAATAATATATCTTTGTTTTCAAAGTTGTTCTTTTTAGAAGCCGGTTTTATTACTCTCATATAAACGAGCATTGAAAATATATCATTTAAATTATATTGTATCTTACTTTGTTTTTGTGATAATTCAAGGATATCAGCAATTCCAAGCTCGTTATATATCTGTTTTAAAATACAATAACCCAGATTTTTATTTTTAGAGTCATCTCCAATAGTTTTAGAACTAATGTTTTTAATGGTGTATTCATTAATTTGTTCATTAGTTTTTTGTTTAGCAATCGCCTTGAAATGAGTAATGGGATCATCGAACTCACTTAACAAATCTTCTAGATAACCAATCTTTTGAATTGTCTTTTGTTTAGATTTACCATTTTCATC
>Ga0265294_10001181_pt1 | contig 35551 bp, 26 predicted proteins | sample MunlanPumphouse3_FD_192504 | JGI IMG/M metagenome (GOLD analysis project Ga0265294, IMG submission 192504) | Groundwater microbial communities from a municipal landfill in Southern Ontario, Canada - Pumphouse #3 | ecosystem: Environmental > Aquatic > Deep subsurface > Groundwater | place...
TTCAGTATTTGCACGATCAAGTAACTCCATACATTTTAAATTAATTTTACCAACTTCAAATACTATTGGTAAAAGTTCTTCTGTTGTAGAAAATTTACCAATTGCAGATAAACCTTTATAGAAAAAATTATTTACTTCATCATCAATATAACCGAGTACCATTGCATGATAAGCATATGCAGCAACACCCTTTAAACCAAACAGAATCAATGATTTTAATGAACGAATATCTTCATTATCATCCCAAAGCATTTCTTTTATATCATACTCATTATTATTTCCGCAGCCACAACTGCAACAACAACTAGAATTTAATTTTTCATTTTCTTGCTTTACAATTTCAATTTGTTTATTAATACTTTGTTCATTAAAATTTACATTAGTAATAGTCATAAACAATCCGGAAATCATTGCCCTATGAGTAAATAATGACAAAGTTTTTCCATTAGATTCCATTGCAAGACTAATTAAAGCCCCTGTCAACTTATCTTGTAAATTTGCAATATCTGCTGGTTTACCACATACTCCGGCTTGTCCTTTACATCCTATAGACCCAGCAGTCTGTTCACATTGATAACAAAACATTTTATCCATTTAAAAATTCCCCCTTAAATTAATATTTTCCCATCGACTGATATAATAACAATCTGCCATGGAATAAATTTACCACTATTTTGAAGTGCATTTTTTGCTGCATTTTCAATACCACTGCAACATGGGACTTCCATTCTTACAATTATTACACTTTTTATATTATTATTTTTAATGATATGAGTAAATTTTTCAGTATAATCTATACTATCAAGTTTTGGACAACCAATTAGAACTATTCTGTTTCTAATAAATATTTTATGAAAATCATCATACTTATATGCTGTACAATCCGCTGCTATTACTAAATTAGCATTATTAAAATATGGAGCATTTACAGATACAAGTTTGATTTGTACCGGCCATTGATAAAACCCAGTTTCTTCTTTTTCTTTAAAAATAGTTTTACTATCAGGACAAGAACATTGAGAAGTTTCATTTTGTTTACTAATTTTATTTTTGATTACAACTTTTTCATCATATTGGATAGTTTCTCGTTCTATAAAAGAGATTGCACCTGTAGGACAAACTGGAAGACAATCTCCTAATCCATCACAATAATCATCACGAAGCAATTTTGCTTTTCCATCTACAAGCCCAATTGCTCCTTCGTGGCAAGCCTGTACACAAAGTCCGCAGCCATTACATTTTTTCAAGTCAATCTTAATGACTCTTCTTATCATATTTTTCCTCCATATATTAGAATATATTCAAATATTTTACTCAAGTAAATGTTTATCAAAGTTGCTTTTGTGAGATTATTATAATAAAATAAATGTTACATATATGTTGTTTTTACAACAAAATAATTTTATGAAAGAATATATTGAAATATTAAAAAAATCTCCTTTATTTTATAATATTGATGAAAATGATATTTCATCAATACTTACTTGTCTTTCTTCCAATGAAAAAACATACAGAAAAGATGAATATGTCTGGACTGCAGAAAATAAAATTACAGAAGTAGGTATTGTGTTAACGGGTAGTGTTAATATCATCAAAGAAGATTATTGGGGTAATCGAGCTATTATATCAAAAATAACAAGTGGTAAAATGTTTGGAGAAGCATTTTCATGTTCTAAATTAAATAAATTACCTATAAGTGTTGTAACATCAGAAATAACAAAAATTCTTTTTATCAATTACAAAAAAATTATTACAGTATGTTCTAACACATGCATTTTCCATGCTAATCTTATTGATAATATGCTAAAAATTTTAGCAGATAATAATATAATGCTTATACAAAAGATGGAACATCTTGTAAAAAAAAGCACAAGACAGAAAATTTTATCTTTCCTTTCCGAACAGGCAGAAAAATCAAACAATAATTCATTTATTATTAATTTCAACAGACAAGAACTTGCAGATTATCTTTCAGTTGACCGAAGTGCTATGTCAAACGAAATATGTAAATTAAGAGATGAAGGGATATTACTATTCAATAAAAATCAATTTACATTAGTAGAAAAAACGAACAAATCACAATCATTATAAAATATAATCAATTATTTAAATTTTTTTAAAAAATAGGTGAAAACAATCTCATTATAGCCTGCATGAATTTTTCATGTTTAGACTGCATATTGATATAATTTATATCCATCATCGAGCTATTTTGAGCATCTGCAGAAAATATGTCAGCCATTTTAGATGTTATATCATTGCCGTACATAAGATTAGTTAATTCAAAATGTAACTTAAAGCTTCTGACATCAATATTAAATGTTCCAAGAGAACATATATCGTCATCAACTATTAAAGTCTTACTATGAATAAAAGCAGGATAAAAATATACTTTTGCACCTAATTTAGCCATATCACTTGCATAACTCTTTGTAGCATAATACACAAGCCTTTTATCCGGAATTTCAGGAATCATTATTCTTACATCAACACCACTCTTTATTGCTGTAGAAACTGCATCTGCAAAACTTTCATCCGGTATATAATATGGACTTTGAATCCAAATTCTTTTTTTTGCATTATAAATCAATTTTATATAAGTCTGTTTAATTTCCTCATTTGCAACATCAGGCCCGCTACTAATAAGTTGCATAGGTAAAATATTTTTTACATTATTTCTAGGTTTTGATAAAACATAATGTGTTACATCTTTATGAGTAACATATGAATAATCTTGCAAAAATCTAAGATTGATAAGAGCAACACCATCACCTATTACTTTCATATGAGTATCTCTCCAAGGAAGTTTTCCCTTGTTCATATACTCATCCCCAATATTAGCCCCACCTGTGTATGCAATACTATCATCAATGACAACCATTTTTCTATGGTTACGATAATTTATATTAAAATTAAGATATTTCCATTTTCCTTCTAAAAATCTTAATACTTCACCACCATTTTCTACTAAATGTTTAAAAAATTTAGTATTAGCGCCCATAGAGCCAATATCATCAACTATAAGTTTAATATTAATACCTTCTTTTGCTTTTGTAATAAGTGCATCCCTTAACCTTGTTCCAATGCTATCTGTTTTATATATAAAATATAAAACATTAATAGATTTTTTTGCTTTGAGAATATCAGAAACCATATCATCATACTGTTTAACTATATCAGTATAGATAGTTACTTCATTATAAATTGCTACAGCTGCAAGATTATATTTTGCATTAAATTCAACAATATCATTTATATTTTCTTGTTGTAATAGATTGAGATTTTTAAAATTATTAAGATTATCATCTAAAAATCTAGCAAGTTTTTTATCTTTCTGCATTTTTAGATAAAATGCTCTTTGTTTTTTTAGAGATGGACCTTTACCAATAAAAATATATAATACAAAACCTGCAAGTGGCAAAACGATAAACAAAAGAGACCAAACCATGATTGAAGAAGGTCTTTTTTGTTCCTTAAAAATCATAATGGTAATAGATAATAAATCTAAAAAAATTATGATGAATAAATAGATATCAACTTCAAAAGGTAACAATTATAATATCCTTGATATGTGTATTGTAATTAATAGCATAAGTAAGCTTTTTTATTTTTTTAACTATAACTTTCTAAAAATATATATAAAATACTAAATTCTTTTAAATATATCTGTCTTAAGGGAAGAAACTCTATCTAAGAAAAGAAAACCATCTAAATGATCAATTTCATGTTGCAAAACTATTGATTCAAAACCAGAAGTTTTTAATATTTTCTTTGTACCATCTATATCTAAATATTCAACTTCTATCTTTGCTTTTCTTATAACATTACCTGTAAAGTTAGGAACACTTAAACAACCTTCTCTAGACTTTAACTTACCAGATGAATAAATGATTCTTGGATTAATCATTATTAATAGTCCGTTATTTTTATGTGGCTTCATATTTAAAGAAATATCAACAACTATAATTCTTGATGATACACCTACTTGCGGAGCAGCAATACCAACACAATGAGAAGAACTTTTCATTGTCTCTTTCATATCAGATACAAGTTTTTTAACACTGCCACTAATAATTTCTATTGGAGTACTTACTTGTTTTAATATATTATTTGGAATTGTCAAAATTTCTAAAATTGCCACTTTTATATCTCTGATGAATCTGCTTGGTTAACAGATATAAATACATTCAATTCTTTTGATAATACTTTCATCTGAGATTTAATATTATCAATAGTTAAATTTTTGGGTAATTGTATTTCTAATAACATTATGTAAACTTTATCTTTTAATCCAATTATTGATGTTTGAACATCTGTAATATTGACCTTATTACATGCAAGGTATTTACTAATGCTGTAAACTATTCCAGGTTTATCTGCCCCATATAACGAAATAACATAGTCACCAAAAGTTTTAATATTTTTGCTGTTATCATCAATTTCATTTATTGAGAATGATAACCCTATGTCTTTTAAACCATGTTTTAATTTTGTCTTAATTTTTGATACATCTGCATCTTTAGGATAAGCTATAAGAAGTATCATTGCAAATTGACCTGATAAAAGAGTCATTGTCGAATTTTCTATATTACACCCAAGCTCAAAAAGAACCTTTGATATTGAACTAACTATACCTGTTTTATCTTTTCCTATTGCAGACAATGACAACAGTTTTTTAATCATTTATTACATCCTCTATGCTTTTTATTACAGATAAAATTTGCTCTGATCTTTTCCCGCCACCTTGCGCAAAATCAGGTTTGCCACCGCCGGAACCATCTATTTTTGCTGCAAATTGTTTTGCTATTTTCCCTGCATGATAACCACTCTTAACTAAATCATCACTCACAGAAACAACAAAAGAAATTTTATCTTGTAATTGTGAAGCTATTACTACTATAGCAGAAGAAAGTTTTTCTCTGACTTTATCAGACATATCTCTTAGCGATTTTACATCAACATTGTCAACCACAAAAGCTAAAATGTTTATATTTTTTACAATTTTAACTTTCTTAATATATTCATCTATTTCATTTGATATATATTTACTTTTCAATGATGATATTTCTGATTCTAATTGTTTTGTATCAGATATAAGTTTTTCTACAGCATTAACTAACGAATTTTTAGAAACTTTTAATATTTTTGACATATTTTCAATTTGCTCTTCGAAATTATCAAAATATTTTTCAACAGCACTTCCAACAATAGCTTCAATTCTTCTAATACCACTGCCAACTGAAGATTCTGAAATAATTTTAAACATTCCAATATCACCTGTTCTTTTTATATGAGTTCCCCCACAAAGTTCCATTGAGAATGCATTATTATCATCTTGTTTCACAGTTACTGTTCTAACGACATTGCCATATTTTTCACCAAATAAAGCTGTTGCTCCTTTATCTCTTGCCTCTTGTATAGACATTTCTACTATTGATACTGGGAAATTTTCTCTTATTACTTTATTTACATTTTTTTCAATTTGTTCAAGTTCTTCCTTTGTCAATGCTTTAAAATGATTAAAATCAAATCTTAAAGAATTTGATGTTACTAAAGAACCTGCCTGTGCAACATGATTACCTAACAAATCTCTTAAAACTTTATGAAGCAAATGTGTAGCCGTATGATGTCTTGCTATTTGTTGTCTGTTAAATATATCAATTTCAGCTTTTAAAAGTTCTCCTACTTCAACAGAACCATTATTTACTATAACTTTATGAACAAAAAACTTTCCTATTGGCTTTAAAACTTCATTAACTTCTATTTTTTTATCAACAGACAATGTTCCTATATCCGAAACCTGACCGCCGGATTCAGCATAGAAAGGAGTTTTATCTAAAATTATCTCACCTTTGTCACCTTTTGATAAAGTATTAACTTTTTTACCATCTTTTATTAAAGCCAAAACCTTTGAATTCGATGTATAGCTTTCATATCCTTCAAATTTCGTATCTCCAAATTCTTTATGTAAAATAGAATAAAAAGTTATATCCTTCTCACCTGAACCACTCCATGCTCCTCTAGATTTTTCTTGTGCATTCTTTTTTTCTTCTTCAAAAGACTTTTCATCTATAGTTAAACCATTTTCCTGGGCTATCTCTTTCGTAAGTTCATGAGGAAACCCATAAGTATCATAAAGTTTAAAAACATCATTACCATTAATAACTAAATTTCTTTTATTTTTATAATCAGATATTAAATTATTTAATATATCTGTACCGGTATTTAATGTTTCCAAAAATTTTTCTTCTTCAACTTTAATCATTGATTTTATATTATCAAGCCTTGATGTTAACTCCGGATAAGCTGGTGACATAATTGAATGGACATCTTTTACCAATTTATGTAAAAATGGTTCATTCATTCCAAAAACTTTACCTTGTCTTACTGCTCTTCTCAAAATTCTTCTTAAAACATATCCCCTGCCTTCATTAGAAGGAAGTATCCCATCAGAAATAAGGAATGTTACTGCTCTTGCATGATCTGCTATCATTCTCAATTTTTGTATGTTACTATTTAATGATATTTTTAATAAATCTGATGATGCCTGCATTATAGGTAAAAATAAATCTGTTTCGAAAACATTATTTTTACCATTAACAGCTGCAACTAATCTTTCCAGGCCCATACCTGTATCTATATTTTTTCTAGCAAGAGGTTTTAAACTGCCATCTTCTTGTCTGTCAAATTGTGTAAACACTAAATTCCAAACTTCAAGATATCTATTACAGTTACACTGAGGTCCACAAGTAGGTTTACCACAACCCATTTCCGGTCCAAGATCAATCAATATTTCTGAGCAAGGTCCACATGGTCCTGTTGGTCCCATTGTCCAAAAATTTGTTTCATCACCCATTTTTATAATTCTTGATTCCGGAACAATTTTTTTCCACATTTCTTTAGCATCGTCATCATCATTATAAACTGTTATGTATAATTTATCTTTTGGCAAACCCATAACATTGGTTAGAAAGTCCCATGCCCATACAATAGCTTCTTTTTTAAAATAATCTCCAAAAGAAAAATTACCTAGCATTTCAAAAAATGTTAAATGTCTATTTGTAATGCCAACTTGATCTATATCTGATGTTCTAAAACATTTTTGTGAAGTTGTTGCTTTAGTAAAAGTATCTTTGCTTTGTCCTAAAAAATGTTGTTTAAATTGAACCATACCTGCTGAAGTAAATAAAAGAGTTTTATCTCCGGATGGAACTAAAGAATCTGATTCTACAATTTTACATCCTTTTTGTGCAAAAAAATCTAAAAAAGTTTTTCTTATATTTGATGATTGTTTATTCATAATATGTTATTTTATCAAAAAGCATTATATTTTGGCAAATTAATATAATACCATTACATTCAAACTTTTATTTCATCTAATAATTTTATACTATAAGAGATACTATATTATATGGATAAAATGTGAAAATATTCAAACAAATACTTTTTTATATTGTTATTTTATTATCTTTAACAATAATAGCAGATTGTCAACTTTTTGCAACTGATGATTGGACATATTCATCCGATAAAATTTTTGAAATTCCTGAAGGTCCGGATTTTCTAAGAATAGGGTATACTGATGATCAGGTTGTAACAATATCTAATGGTCCAACTTTTTTAAAAAGCATATCAAGAAATATGAAATCTCCTGGATATTGGGTATCAAAAATAAAAAATCCAGATAAAACAATTTTATCTTATAATGAAATTTCTGTAATAAATAATAAAATTTTATCTAACGGTATTTCTTTAAATGATGTAATTAATTACCCTGATTCTGTTCGTAAAATAAGTTTTCAAAAACAATCAAATCAGATATATCGAATTTTTACAGGAAGAAAATATTTAGATTCTTCATTAAAGATAATTCAACAAGATACCCTTAACAAAATAAAGAAGAATATTAAAATTAATTCTTCTGGAAAATATCTTAAAATTAAATTTGCATTAACAATAAAATATAGTGATGTCAGATTATTACCGACAGATATAACTTTTTTATATGATAAAGAAACTTTTGATATAGACAGATTACAAGTCGCCGGATTAGATTTAGGAGAACCTTTAATAGTTTTAACTCAAACTAAAGATAAGAAGTGGACATATGTAATATCATCTATCTCTGAAGGATGGATAAAAACACAAGATATTGCTTTCACAGACAGAGAAACTATTTCTAAATGGTATAATTCCAAAACTTTTATTGTTGTAATCAATACAAAAGCAGATATATTCCTTGATAAAGAAAGAAGTAAGTATCATGATTATATTAGAATGTCAACAAAACTCCCATTAATAAAAACATTTAATTATCAAACAACTTGTATCAAAATTCCAATGGCAAATAAAAAAGGAAATTTATTTTTTACTGAAGCATATATTAATACATCTGATATCAATATTGGTTTTTTAAAATATAACCAACGCAATGTCATTTATCAAGCATTTAAACATTTAAATTCACCATACGGATGGGGTGGTTATTCTGGAGAACAAGATTGTTCAACATTTGTAAGGCAACTTTTTGGCTGTTTTGGTTTTATAATGCCAAGAAATTCATCTAATCAAAAAAAATGTGGTGTTAATCCTGTACAAATAAATTTAACTGATTCTGATTATATAAAAACTAATAAAATAGTAAAAAATGCTATAAGTGGTATATCTTTACTATATTTACCTGGACATATTATGATTTATATTGGAAGTGAGAATGGGACACCTTATGTTATACATTCAATTTGGGGTACAGAAAATTACAATAAAGATGGAAGAACTATTAATTTTATTAATAGAATAGTTGTATCAAATCTTTCAATAGGCGATGGAACTCAAAAAGGTTCTTTATTAAAAAGAATTGCACATTTAAATATAATCAAATAATATATCTGTTATATTTTGATTATGCAGCACTCAATATATTCTTTATAGTCAATACTGATACTTTTACTTCGTCCGTTATTTCTACTCTTCTAAAGTTATCCAGCAACAACACATTGAATTCTTTAAAATCAGATATTGCTTCCAATGTATTATTTACTTTAGTTATAAAATACTCATTCTCTCTTAATATTTTTCCAATATTCCCATTAACTTTAGATATTATTGAATCCAAATAATCTTTTACAGTGATTGTATCTGAATCTATAAATTCATCATTTAACAAATCATTTATATTTTCACCTGATATTATTAATTGTATTGCTAAAATTAACAATGCTTTTTGATATTTGCCATTGGATTCTTTTTCCATTTTTTCAAGATCTATATTAATATTTTTATCAGCCAAAATATTAATAATTTCTTTTCGTATGGAATTCATAGAAATACCTCTGATAAAACCTAATGCTTCTGCATATTTTCCTTTACTTAACAAAAACTCTAAATAAGATTTTGAATCAACACTTAATTGAGTTGTTGAAATATTCTTTAATATTTCTGCTAGATTTTCATTATTTATTAAATCATTACTTATTAAACTAAACAACATTTTTACATTTGTAGTTGTATAATCAAATTTGCTGTTTAAACATGCATTATACCCTTTAGCATATTGTTGTTTTAATGTACTGTTTTCATCAATTTGATTTATTAAATCATTTAATAACACACTACCATCATCTATCGTAATTGCTATGACATTATCATCATTATAAATAGACTTTATCTCTTGTTGTGTAATATTTTCATCAATAAATATATCAACTTTACCAAAGTTAATATATTTTGACTGTTTATCAACTATAGGTAAGATACCATATGTATTCCATATATCTATATTTCTTTTAACAAATTTATCAAGAATATCTTCATTAAATTTGATAGCGATTCTCGTATCTACTCCTTTATTATTATAAATTCTTGAAGTTTCTCTAATAGCCCATGTGCAATATTAATATCTGTTATATTATCCGCATCAATTCTGCTGCCATTAAGAATTATATTAGTAGCGGCATTTGTCGTTTCTAATATAAATTTAAAACCTTGCCCTTGCAATAAAGTAATTTCAGCCGCATATTTTTGTGATTGCTCATTATTTACAACAAATATTTTTATATTATTTACTTTATATTCCTGTTCGCATATATTTGATAAGTTGTCTAAATTTTCTTTTTTAGATAAATTTAAAACAACTTCTTTTAGAGGCATTGTAACAGAATATGTATATTCATTTTTCATTTCATTAATCACATCATAAGATGTTAATTTATTTGTTATTATTATTTGTTCTATACCATTGAAAATATCATTTTTAATACCATCTGAAAAAGCTTTATTTAATGATTGCTTTAAATTTTCAATATCAACACCAATTAAACCTTTCTTTGAATAAAAAACTATTTCTTTTGTTTTACTATTCCAATATACTCTAACAACACTATTATTATATTGTGTCGTTACTCCTGAAATTTTAACACATTCTTTTAAATCTTTTTTATTTTCAACAATTTTTATACTAACGACATTAAATCCTTCTTCTCTCAACTTATTAGCTATAAGTCTATTGTTTACTAGTAATAATTTTCTTGAAATATTAAATTTGGTTTCTGAATTTGGTTTCTGAATTTCATTTAAAGAAATAATATTGACTGCTTTGTTTTTTATTTTAGAGATTGGATTTATACTTACTAAAATAAATTTATTTAAATTTCTTATTTTTATTTGCTTAAGATTATAAATTATATGTAAACTCCATTCAGCAAACAATACAGATAATGGTATTAATAACGGCATGAGAATAGGAATAAAAACACTTGTAATTAAAGTAATACTAGCTGCAAATGTAATTGTAAATATTTTAATTCCTTTAATACTGTTTTTCATTTTATCAGTATATATGTCATGTCCCTCTATGAAGTCTTTTGTCCAAAATGAAAATGTTTCAATTATAACACCTAAAAATATTCCCTTAAAACTATACTTATCTATCCGCATTTTTTCTAATTTATGTATAGTTTTTACTGTTTGGAAAGTCTGTGAAATCTCAGAGTTTTCTTGATAAGATAAATTTAAATTTTCAATTGTATCTATAACTTTTAAATTTTCCTCTAATTTGGAATTAATATCTTTGCTATTTGTTATAGATGTGGCATAAAGACCTTCAAATGTTTCCCCTTTTGGAAAATATATTTTGTGGGTTGTCAGATCGCTATATATATCAGACTGATCATACCCAACTAATTGTGTAGATGCTGCAAGTTTAAGTTTTCTTGTCGTTGTTTTTCCATTCAAGCTATTGAAAATACTTATAAAATACTCATTAGTTTGATTATCAAACCCAGATGTCATATATATTGGTTTATTTGAATCTCCGTTATTACCATAAATAAATGCATCTCTTAATGATTTAAATATAAAACGAAGCATTTTAGCTGGTTCTTCTTTATATCTATTATTTATATTATTAAGCTCGCAAAAATTAGAAATAAAGAAATTTGATATTACAGAAAACATAGCATAGTTTTTATAATATATAATAAACAGTTCCTCGTCTGTAAGTTTGGATATATCACATCCAACTCCTATTGGATAAATTATTAATGGTTTATTAAAAATGTCAGGATCTTTCATTTTCAGTGATTTAAAAGTTGAATTAACTTTTAATAAGTCATCAAAAAGCAATATAGAGAATGTTGATTGTTGTTGAATATCAATCTTTAACTTTTCTAATTTTTCACTTTGTTCTTTTTGTAAAAAAGCTTTTAAGTTATCTATTGATGGTACTGTGTATTTTATTAATGGATTCTTTTTATTAACAAAAGAAATTTTAATTTTATCATTATAAGATTGTTTTGCCCTAACTAATATTTTCCATTTGTTATGATATTTATCATTTTTCTTTTCAATATCAATAATATCATTTATATTCATACCTTTAATCTTTTGATCTAATCTATCAGAAATAGATTCTGTATTCCTGGATACTAAATGAACATCACCATCTTTTTTTATATCTAGAAAAAAAGATTCATCTTCAATCTTTAAAAATATACCTATAATATCATCATACTCTGCAAAATTGCTTTCCCAAAAAATATCAGGAATGTCTAAAGCTTTTAATTTATCATTTAAAATATATTTATTATAAATTATGTGTACAATCCATTCTCCAGTTATTGCCATCATAACTGTTATAATTGCCGTTGCAAAAAAACCTGGTATTGAAGATACACCTAATACAGGCAATAATACAGGAGCTACCACTGTTCCACCAAAAAATCCACTTGCAATTGTAAATAATTTTATTACATTGATTGCAACTTTCATTGATTTAGATTGTGTAGAATGTTGTTTTATAAAATCTTTTTTCCATAATGAAAATGTTTCAAAAACAACACCTAAAACTGTTCCCTTAAAACTATACTTATCTATTTGCATTTTTTCTAGTTTTTTTATTGTTTTTTTTGTTTTAAGAGTTTTTGCTTGATTATATAAAGCCAAATCTTCTTGTTCAGATGTATTTATATTTATGACTTTGACATTTTGCTCTAATTTGAGATCAATATTTCCATCAATATTCAAATCTTCTTTAACAGAAGAACCTCCTAATTTTATTATCTTATATTGTTCGTCAAATTTTTTACTATTTGTAAGATATGTTAAATACATATTGTTTTTTGTTTGACCAGCGAAAAAAGTTAAAGGAAGTTTTTCTATACTATATTCCATATTTTCAATACCTTTATGCATCCCTGAAATACCGGTAGCAACAGCTATTGCAAGAACTTGCTCACTTGTTTGTCCAAAAGATTCATTATAAACAGCTATAGAATATTCTTTAGTATTAGTGTCATATTTAGTAACTATATATATTGGTTTATTTGGATCTCCATTATTACCATGAACCAAAGCATTTTTTAAAGATTCATATAGAAAATGGTATAAATCAATTGATAAATAAGCTCTTTCTTTTTGTTCCATATCCGATGCAATAATATTTAAAAAATTATCTATAAAATCATGCATAAATATAAAAAAAGCATTCTTATTATCAGTAAATAAACTATATAGCTGATGATTTGTTAATGAATTAAAATCTGCACCAACTCCAATTGGATATAAAATCACTGTCTTATCTGTTAAATCAATTTGTTGTATTATTTCTTTAGTATTTTTCTTATCATCTCCAAACAATGCCCCTAGAAATATGATACTATAAGTCGTCGGTTTATCTAACATAATACCTAATGCATCTAATCCTCTTTTATACTCATTTGATAATAATATTTTTAATTTTTCTGATTTTGGTAATGGTTGTTCAAAATATTTATTTTTATTGATCAGTGTTATTTTTATATCATCAAAATAAAGAGGTCCTTTTGTTATTATCACTTTCCATTTTTGATTTTCTTCATCATATTGTTTTTGAACTTTAATAAAATTATTTATATACATACCTTTAAAAACCTGATCCATTTTGTTAAAAAAAAGATCATTATTTTTAGACATTAATTTTAAGTCACCTTCTCTATGTATCTCTACATAGTAATAATCATCTTTTATTTTTAAAAAAATGCCTATAGAATCTCTGTTATTAAGATATTCACTTTTTAATAAAATTTGGTTTTCTATATTAGTTGAAGCATCTTCAATCTTTATATCATCTAATATTTGGTAATTGACATTATTTACATCTTCTTCTGCAATTGTATTATCTGCTATTTGTAACGTTAATGATATATTATTATCTTGTTCTTCATTTATAAATACTTTTAAAAAATTATAAGCAATATGTATAATCCATTCCCCAGTTATTGCAGTTAGCAAAGTTACAATTGCTGTCCCTGTTATTCCAGAAATGCTATACAAACCAACTTCTGACAACAATAATGGTGATATGCAAGTTAAACCAAATATAGCACTTAAGATTGTAAATGTTTTTATTATTAACAATGCGTATTTCATCATTTTTGATTTATTTTTATGTTGGTTTAAAAAATTACTTTTCCACAATAAAAATGTTTCAAAAATGACACCTAAAACTATTCCTTTAAAACTATATCTATCTATCCCCATTTCTTCTAATTTCTGAACAGTTGATTTCAATTGTAATATTGGTAAAGTATGAATAATATTTTTAGTATCTTCTTCCTGTGATAAACTTGATACAACAAAATTATGTTTTTCCTGAACTTTTATAATACTTATTAAATCATCTATTATTTGTCTAACATCTTCAGCTATAGAATTGTATAACAAAAGTGTTTGTTTAAAAACTTTATCATTGTTAGCAATATTTTGCTTATATATTGCCTTTGTGACCAAATGTTTTAGTTTTTTTGCATCTGTAAGTGATTGTTGTAATGTATCAATATTAATATATTCCAAAAGATTTTTATTAATTTTTTCTAATAAATTAGGTTCATTATCAAGATTATTACGGATCAAGGAAACTATTTGTTCATTAATATTACCTAAATCATCTGACTCTAGGAGTTTAGCTTTTTTTATATTTATTATAAGATTTGATATATTGTTAATTTGCTTATCGTCTAATATTCCTTTTATTTTTGCTGCATTTATTTCTGATAAACTATATCTTTCTTTTAAATTTATATTTGGTTCTAATTTTTGCAATATTTTTATTTGATCAATTGGCGACAGAGATGCAATTAAATTTGCTAATGTTTGAAATGATATATTACTTTGTTCTTTTGCTATCTGATAATATGTTTTTTGTGCATATTTGATTCCACCTGTCACATTTGGAGTTATGACTATATATGACACATTCTTTCCTTCTAATATCTTTGAAACACTATCTGTATGAAATCCTCCAGTTATTACAACATCTACTCTTTTGACATTTTTTATATTATCTATAATATTTATTTCTTTTTTTGATTTCATATTTGATGTTTCTATTCCATCAAATATATTATTTATAAAATATTTATTTCTTTCTGTATTTATCACATAAAATTTATCTGCTTCTAGCAAATACTGTTCTAACAAGGATAATACCCTATTATCTACATATTTATTCCATAATTCTCTATATTTGTCTATATTATTTTTATAATATTCATAATCTTCTGATGTTATTTTACTTGTTGTATAATCTTCCAAATATTTTTCAAAATTTGTTAAAAAAACTATCTCTCTTTGCACTTTTGTTTCTGAAAACCTTGTATTTATTTCATTTATTAACTTATGTTCTTCTTTTATTAATTGTATTGGATTTATTTTTTGACTAAATTCTACATATTGAAGATACTTATTTAACTCTTTAAAATTTGTCTGTAAATCCAAATTATATTCTCTAGTTATTCTTATAAGATAGACATATAATTTATCTATCTTTGAAAAATTTTCTGTTGAATCCATTAACATCTTATATGCACTATATGGTATTCGTTCTTTTAACAACAATACTAATGTTTGTAATTCTTTTGTTATTTTTTTATATGATAATTTTTTCTGCTGTGACAACAACATAATATATGAATATGTATTGTTATATTTATGAATATCTATTCCTAACTTATCTACATGTTTTGATAATAATGCAAAGTATTTTTCAGGTGTGATTTTTCCATTTATATAGTCATTAGAAAGTTGTTCTATTTTCAACTGTTTTCTATCGTAATATTTATTTTTTAACATTAATGTAGATTTTTTTATTTCTTCTAATATTTTATTTATTTTTTCCTGATTCTCTAATATTTTCCCAAATCTTTTTAAATTATCTAAATATGCTTCTCTTTGTTCCAACCCTTTTATTATTTCTGTTTTACCACTGAGTACACTGTAATATTCTGCCCCTGTTAATCTTCCTGTTTCAATCATTTTTTCTATTACATTATTCTTTGAAGAAGAACCTATTGATTGTGTTATCCACTTTGTACTTACTTTTCCATAAGCACCCTCTAAGTATATGTTGCTTATTTCATGTTCTTTATTAAACAACTCTATTATATTGCTAATATTTTTTTGTACTATTGGATGGCAATGTAAATCTTGTATATTTATTACTAACCTGTCAGATGATGTAAAATGTGAAGATGTTATTTGTCCATATGAATATGGCAACATAAAATCATTAAATATTTGTTTATATTGTTGTGTTGTTGTTATATTTGCTATTACTGATGACACAACTTGCCCGTATACAAATGACAATAAAAAGCAATTAACAACGAAAATAGAGATTATCTTTTTTATTTTTTTTATCTGAAACATTTTTCACTCCAAAATAAAAAAGCCTGTACTTTTCTACAACAAAGTACAAGCTTTTTTGTATATGATATTTTTTTTATAGAAACAGATCTTGGTAAAATATTAAACAATAACCTAAATAATAACACGAAAACAATACATCGCCATAGCGGAATTTTTAATGGTGAATTTACTAATACATTTTTATACACATTAGAAATAATTCCATCATTGATTTCTATAATGTGTTTATTTACTGTTTTATAATCATTTAAAAAAGAATAAATTGATATTACAGAAATATCATAAAATGATGTTTCTGTTGTGTTTTCATTATGTTTTTTATTACTATTTTGATGATTAGACATCATTGATGAAATAATATCTGTAGGCATGTTTACAACTATAAAAAACTTACTAATAAATGAATCGGATTGGATATTATATAATGAGATATCTATATTCTTAAAAGTACACATAAATGCATTTAAAAAAACACTTATAGCACATATAAAAACACATAAAAAAATATATTTCTTTAATATTAATCTTTTTTTCATATACATACATTATAAACCATACATTTAATTTTTACAATATCAAAGATATAAAACTATATCTTTGATATAACTTTAACAGACAATTCAACAGCACTTTCAAGATCTTTAATATTAAAAACCGAACTTGAAGCATGTAAATATCTTGTAGGTATACTTAATATTCCGGTTAAAATGCCTTCTCTATTCATATAAACAACGGCACCATCAGTCATCCCACCATCTATAACATCAACTTGATGCTTTATATTATTTTCTTTTGCAGTATCTATCATTAATTTTCTAACTTTATTATTTACAATTGTACCTCTTCCGCTTGCTTCTATGATAGTTATTGCTATACCTTCTCCTAATCTTAATGATGAAACTTTATCTTCAATTCCGGGAACATCTCCGGCAACAGCTGTATCTAAAATAAGAGCAAAATCAGGATTTATAGCAAATGATGAAGTTCTTGCACCTTTTAAGCCTACTTCTTCCTGTGCAGTTGCCACTGCATATACTTCCGCATCAAGTGACGACAATTTTTCCATAACTTTTATCATAGCATAACAACCTGCTCTATTATCTATTGCTTTACCATAATAAACATCTTTATTTAAAATTCCTGCATTTGGTTCAAATATAATTTGATCACCTATTTCTACTTTTTCTAAAACTTCTTGTTTCGATGAACAACCAATATCTATGAACATATTATCATGTGTCATAACTTTATTTTTTTCTTCCGGACTTTGTAAGTGAGGAGGTTTTGTACCTATAATTCCGCAAATATCACCTTTGTTTGATTTAATAACAACTCTTTGTCCCGGCAAAACCATATCTGCTATTCCACCAACTTTTATAAAATATATAAATCCTTCATTATTTATATATTTGACTGCAAGACCTATTTCATCCATATGAGCTGCAATCATAATCTTTTTTGAGCCTTTACCTTTTTTAGCAATAACATTACCAAAATTATCAATTCTAACACTATCGCAAGTCTTTTCTAATTCTCTCTTCATAATCTGTGCAATTGATTCTTCATACCCGGAAATACCAGGTGCCAACAAAAGTTCTTTGAGTAAATTATCCATAATACTATTCCCCTATTTTTATATTCTTTATTGCTTTTATTCTTTCCAAAATTGGCGGATGAGAATATTCTAAAAATACTTTTAATTTATGTGGTGTTAAGTTCGTCAAATTATCAACTGAAAGTTTTTTTAAAGCTTCTACCATTGAATCTGGTTTTTTATATGTATCTACTGCATATTTATCAGCTTCAAATTCATATTTTCTTGATATCACATTTTGAATTATTGATAAAAACATTGATACCGGCGTATATAAAAATCCAAAAAATACTAATGCTGCATAAATTGATATATTTTGCATACCAAAAGCTTCAAATAAATATTGATTCCCTATAAAGAATGATAAAATAAAAAACATTAAAATAACATTAATAAAAGACATCATCATAAATTTATTAATATGTCCTTTTTTATAATGTCCCATTTCATGAGCAAGCACGGATACAAGTTGCTCTGTTGTTTGTTTTTCAATTAAAGTATCAAAAAGAACTATTCTTCTGAATTTACCAAATCCTGTAAAAAATGCATTACTTTTTGTTGATCTTTTTGATCCATCCATTTTATAAAGACCTTTCATTTTAAAATTTTCTTGTTTAGCATAATTTTCAAGTTCTAACTTAAGTTCTCCATCCTCAAGTGGAACATATTTATTAAATAATGGCATAATAAATACAGGAGCTATAAAAGTTATTAAAATTTCAAATAAAATAACTGCACTTGCAGCATAAATCCATGCTAAAGAATCAAACTTGATGAAAAACCAAATTATAAGTGCAAAAATTGGAAGTCCAATAACTGCAAATAAAATGGTTGTTTTAAAAATATCCAATATAAATGTTTTTATTGTCGTTTTATTAAATCCGTACTTTTCTTCTATAACAAATATGTTATATGCAGAAAAAGGTATTTGTATTATATTAAGCGATACCATTAAAGTTATTATAAAAATTAGACCTGTAATTATTTGTTCATAGCCGAATGACCTTGCAAAATTATCTACAAAATTAAAGCCGCCTGCGAGTATAAAAACAATTTCAACAATAAGCACAAAAGATGATGATGTAAAAGAAAATTTTGTTTTATCTTTTAAATAATTCTGAGATTTTTTATATTTATCACTATCATAATAGCCAATGAATTCTTGTGGTAATTCATCTGACATATTTTTTGCATTTAAATAATCAGACAAGCTATCGATTATAAAAGCAATTAACAAAAAAGAAATCACTGCAATTAAATATATATTCATACAACCTCTATTTTAATTTATACTAAATAAAAAGATAATTCTTGTTATCACTGTTAGCCTTTATGTTTAAGAAAAACAGCACCCAAAGGTGGTAATGTAATCTCTAAAGTATATGGTTTAGCATGAGTTGAATAATCATAAGTATTAACTCCGCCAAGATTGCCCATATTACTACCAAAATAACATTCTGAATCACTATTTAAAATTTCTTTCCAAAAACCATTTTTTGTAACACCAACTTTATAATTATGTTTTGGCACCGGATTAAAGTTATATATACAAACTATAACTTCACCTGTTGATGGTGATTTCCTCAAGAAACTCAGAACAGTATTATCAGAATCATTACAATCTATCCATTCAAAACCATCCCAACTATTATCATCTTCATACAAAGCTAATTCATCTTTATAAACTTTGTTTACATCTTTTACCCATTTTTGCATCCCAGAATGTTGCCAAAATTGTAAAACATGCCATTCTAAACTTTCCTCATGAGACCATTCTCTAACCTGCCCAAATTCTGAACCCATAAATAAAAGTTTTTTACCTGGATGTCCATACATATAACCTATAAGTAATCGAAGATTTGCAAATCTCTGCCATTCATCTCCCGGCATTTTTCCTATAAGGGAACCTTTACCTTGTGTTACTTCATCATGAGAAAAAGATAAAATAAATTGTTCACTAAAAGCATACAATAAACTGAACGTTAAATTTGTATGATTATATTTTCTAAAAACGGGATCTGTTTTAAAATATCTCAATGTATCATTCATCCACCCCATATTCCATTTAAAGCCAAATCCTAAACCACCTAAATAAGTAGGTTTTGAAACCATAGGCCATGCAGTTGATTCTTCTGCTATCATTTGAACATCATTATAATTCTCATATATAACATGATTTAATCTTTTTAAAAATGCTATAGCTTCAATATTTTCCTTACCACCATATTTATTAGGCAACCATTCGCCTTCTTTTCTTGAATAATCTAAATATAGCATAGATGCAACAGCATCTACCCTTATTCCATCAATATGATATTTATCAAACCAAAATAATGCTGACGATATCAAGAAATCTTTAACTTCATTCCTTCCATAATTAAATATTGAACTTTTCCAATCCGGATGGAACCCAAGTCTTTTGTCTGAATGCTCATATAAATATGTCCCATCAAAAAAAGATAAACCATGCAGATCTGTAGGAAAATGCGATGGAACCCAATCCATTATTATACCGATACCAGACTGATGTAAAACATCTATCATATACATTAAATCTTGTGGAGTTCCATACCTGCTTGTAGGAGCAAAATATCCTGTAGTCTGATATCCCCATGAAGCATAAAAAGGATGCTCCATTATAGGCATAAGTTCAATGTGTGTAAAATTCATATCAAGACAATAATCTCTTAACTCTGAAGCAATTTCTCTATATGTTAACATTCTATTATTTTCTTCAAATTTTCTTTTCCACGAACCTAAATGTAACTCATAAATTGACATTGGAGCTTTTATACTATTATGCTTATATCTAGTTGTCATCCATTTACCATCATTCCACTGATAATCAAGTCCCCAAACTTTTGACCCTGTTTTTTTTGGAGTTTCACAATGAAAAGCATATGGATCTGACTTTTCTACAGAATAATTGTTACAATTGGAAATTATAAAATATTTATATATATCACCTTGTTTTAAATAAGGGATAAAGCCTTCCCATATACCTGAGTTATCTCCTCTTGAATGTAATGGATGAGACCATTTATCCCAATAATTAAAATCACCTATAACTGATACATGTTTTGCATTAGGTACCCAAACAGCAAAATAAACGCCATCCATACCATCATAATTTATTTCATGAGAACCTAATAAATTATATAATTTGAAATGACTCCCTTCTTTAAAAAGATAAATATCCTGAGCACTGAAAAGAGAAAAACCCCTAACATAATTATCCATAATTATCCTTTTACTAATATATTTTTTTATATCTCTTTATAAACATAACAAAAACATTTTTCAATAAAGCCATTATAGGAACTGCTAAAAGTATTCCTAAAAAACCAAAAATTTCAGCCCCGGCAAGTAATGCAAACATCATAACAACCGGACTTAAATTGACATTCTGTCCAACAACAATAGGTTGAACAACATTATTATCAATTTGCTGTATTATAAGAAATAAACAAATGACTTTTATAACAACCAACATAGACTGAAACTGTACAGCAACAACAATAACTGCTGTTATTAATCCAACGGCCGGACCTAAATAAGGTATTAAATTGCATAAGCCTGCTACAATCCCTATTAAAAAAGCATAATTTACACCTAATATACTCAATCCTACAATTGAAAATGTACCTACAAATATAATCTCTATAATTTGCCCTCTTATATATTTTCCCATAACAGAATCTATCTCATGAAAAATAGATAAAACAATTTCTACATATTTTGCCGGTACAAGATTAACAATAGATTTAGTAGTTTTATTGTAACCTAACAACATAAAAAAAGTTATAACCGGAACTAAAAAAATTATAGAAAAAACAGAAACTATACTCATTAAATGTTTTGGAATTTTTGTAACTTCGTTTGTAACAAAAGTTGTAACTTTAACTGTAATATTGTCAATTATATTATATTTTTTTATAAACGGAACAAATCTATCAAAATAAGATTGAATGTTTATAAGTAAATTTTTTATATAAGCAATATATTCAGGCATTTTTTTTACAAAGATATCAATATCATTATTTATTATCGGAATGACAAAGATTATTGTAAACATCACAAAGATACAAAATACTATTATCAAAATAATAACAGCAACCCATCTTTTAACCCCTATTAACATTATCTTAGTAACTAAAGGTGATAAAAGATATGCTAAAAAAGAAGAAATTATAAAAGGAGCTAAAATTCCTCTACTAAAATATGCAAATAAAATAACTGCGAAAAAAATGAGTATTGAAAGGACAAATCCTTTAGTTAATAAATTCTCTTTCATAAATTATTATTGTACCTTATTATATAAGTTATCTAGCAATATTTTAGTTATTTTAAAACCAATTTTTGTATCTTCAGACATAAGTCTCTCAAAATCATATTTATGTATTATATAAACCACACTTTTTTCTATTACTTTTGCTGTGTTAACATATATTTCACTATCACACATTAAAAATTTTTGTCCAAAAACATCATTTATTTCAACATTTTTCTTATCTTTTTCATCGTATAATTCAACTTTCCCATTTTTTAATATACAGAACAATTTAGCTTCTTCACCTTTATTATAAATAACTTCATTTTTTAAATACTCTTTTTTATAAATTATGCTTATTATTTTTTTTAATTGCCAAACTGTAAATTTATTAAAAATTTTTATATTCTCAAGAAATTTTATATCGTTTTTAATTTCAGTATCAATAAAAATATTTATAAGCATTTTTTTAAACATAGAAAATTCCCTCTTTTATTTATTTTTTCTACTTTTTAATAATTCAATCATACCATAATCTTTATTTCTTTCTGCATAATCCATTGCAGTAAAACCCCTATTATCATTTGAATGCAATCTTGCACCATTATCAAGTAGCAATTTTGCAATATCAAAATAACCTTTATAACTTGCTAATATTAAAGGGGTCATGCCATTTATATCTTTTGTATTAAGTCTCGCACCTTTTTCTAATAAAAATCTAATGATGTCTATATTGTTAATATCTACAGCTGTATTTAATAATCTTGGAACATTATCTTGTTTTTGATTTAAAATTGCTCCGTTTTTAAATAATAGTTTTACCATTTCTATATTACCTTTTCTTACAGCAATAATTATTGGAGAAATTCCATTATTATCAACAATATTTATATTTGCTTTATGAGCTAGTAACAATTTAACAATTTCTGTATTTGATTTATATAAGGCATACATCAATGGTGTAATTCCATTGACATCATGAACATTAATATCTGCTCCGCTATTAAAAGCTAATTCTACCAAATCAATATTATTGGAAGCACAAGCTGAAATTAAAGGATTTATACCATTATCATCAGCCATACTAATATCTGCATTTCTTGATATTAAAAAAGCTGCCATATCATAATCACCATTATCAAAAGCAATTAATAAAGGTGTTTTTCCCAAAACACCTTTTTCATTAACATCAGAACCATAAGCAATAAATCTTTCTGTAAGCCTTATGTCTGATGTAACAACTGCTTCCCCTAAAGTTCCCGGTATTGAACCTACTTCATTGAAAAACTTTACAATATTACTATGTCCTGCTTTCATAGCTATTGATGAAGCTGTTAACCCATTATCTGTTTTTGTGTTTACATTCACATCATATTTAACCATGTACTTAATAATTTTAATCATCCCTTTCTCTGAAGCCATCATAAGAGCTGTAGTTCCATTATTTAATTTTTTATCAAAATCCACACCATAATCTATTAACAATTCAGCTGTAGATTCCATATCTTTATTTATAGCAAGCATTAACGAATTCATTCCTCTAGAATAAGATTCATTAACGTTAGCTCCTCTTTTTATTAGCAAATTTGCTCCATCCTTAAAACCCATATTAATTGCAAGTAATAAAACAGCATTCCCATTTGAATCTTTTGAATTTGGACTAACCCCATTATCTAAACATTTAACCATTGTTTTTAAATCAGATCTTACAATTGCGTCCAACAAAGTATCTGAATTCAAAACAGTATTTGCTGAATACAAATAAGTATGTATGCAAAAAACACTTATTAAACAAATATAAACTAATGACTTTATTTTTTTCATTATAATGTCGTTAATTGTGAAATTTTTGAATTGCATTCTTTTGAAATCTTTATATCTAATTTTGCAGCTTTTTGATAATTTTCTATAGCTAAATCATTTTGATTATTACTTTCACATAACTGAGCATATCCAAAATATGCAAGAGAATTTTTTGGATTTATATCTATTGATATTTTGTAATAATGTTGAGACTGTTTAAAATTATTTTTCATTTTATATATATCTGCAATTTTGCAATTTGCTAATGATGATTTTGGAGATAATTTTATAACTTTGAACAAATCATCCAATGCTAAATCAAATTCTTTTATTTCATAATATGCTTCGGCTCTAGAAATATAAATCTGTATATCATTAGAATTTTGTTCTATTGCTCTTGTAAAATCATCTATTGCTTCATCATATTTTTGCTTTTTTAAGTTAATATTGCCTCTATTAAAAAAAAGTATACTGGTTTTAACATCTATTTGTGATGAAGTTGCTTGGACTATAACTTGTGATTTGTCTTGTTCGATTAAATCATCGTTTTGTCTTTCTTCTATCATTTTTGATCTATTAAAATCTAGTTCTGCTTCTTTGTTATTACCTAATTTTTTATACAATAAACCTCTATTGTAATAATATTTTGCATTATTTTTATCAAGAATTATTGCATTAGTATAATCTTTTATAGCTACAGTATTTTTTTCATTTTTGGCATAGTATTCAGCTTTTTCGGCAAATAAACTATGTTTCTTAGAGTTAATTTTAACAGCTTTTTCATAATCTTGTGATGCTTTTAAAAAATTATTTGATTTTGTATAAATTTTTGCCCTTAACCAAAATAGCTCATAGTCATTTGATTCTAGTTCTATTGCTTTGTTTACATTATATAAAGCGACAGCAAAATTAGATATGTAAAAATATGATAATGCATTTGAATAATAAATTAATTTATTATTCAAACCTTTACTAATTGATTTTGTTAAATAAACAGTCGCATTATCATAATCTTTTGTTTTAAAATAACTCATACCTAAATAATAATTTATTTCTTTTTCTTCTTTTTTATCATCGTATATCTCAGTTAATACCTCAATACTCTTTCTATATTTTTCTAAATGAAAATATATTTGTGATAATAAATATTTAATATCATTACCGGCATAAAAATCTAAAAGAAATACTATATCTTCATACGCTTCTTCAAACTTTGATTGTGTTATATAATAATTGATTCTTGATATATACGCTTCTTTATATTCAGGTTCATATTCTATTGCTTCATTTAAATTCTTCAAATAGTTTTTGATATCTCCATTCATCTTATATAACAAAGATCTTTTATAATATAACGTTGCATTATCTGGTTCTAAAAAAATAGCCTTATCCAATGAAATAATGGCATCCTTATATTTTGTTAATAATTTAAATGATTCTGATTTATTAACAAAAATTTCCACATCTCCTACTTTATGATATTTAATTGCCATATCATAATCTTTTATAGCTTCTTTAAAATTTAATTGTCTAAAATATAAATTAGCTCTTTTTTTATAGTTTAACCAATCACTGATATTTTCTTTTACAGCTTTATTTGCCTCTTGTAAATCTAAGAATTCTTCATCAGTTTTTTTAACATCTTCTTGTTCCTGTATTATTGGCTGTGATTGTTCTTGCTCTACTTTTTTTGATACTTCTTCCAAATTATTACTCTCTGGTAATTTATCGTTAGAATCATCGATTTGACCGATATTTGTTGTATCTTCTTCTATTACTGTAGACTGTTCTTTTTCTTCTGTTGGTATTTCTTTTATTTTATCATTTTCAGATAAGTTGTCTTGACAATTATCTATTTGACCAATATTTGGGATATCTTCTTCTATTATTGAAGACTGGTGTTCTTTTTCTTCGGTTAATACTTCTTCTAATTTTGTATCTTCTTGAAAATTATCATTATTATTAATTTTACTATTATCTTGGTTGTTTTTTTGTTCATCTATCATTGAAAGAGATTGTTCTTGCTCTGCTTTCTTTGATACTTCTTCTAAATTATTACTTTCAGATATGTTAATATTTTGGCTTTCTTTTTCTATTATTGGCGACTCAAATTGATCTTTATTTTCTTCTATTGATATTTCTTCTGAATTAGGCTTTTCTTGAAAATCATATTCTATATCTATATCATTTTTCTGTTCTATTTCATCATTTTTAACTAATTCTTTATTTCCAACATTTTCAACTCCATCATCATGTATAATTGTTTTTTTAGACTTCTTTTTTTCATTATGAAAATATTTTTTTGTTTCCAAGAGCTCAATACCCAAATCTAATGTTTTATTTTCACACAAAAGTTTAAGTGCTGTATCATAATCTTTAATAGCGTCAATAATATTACCTCTGTTTCTATTAATTATAGCCTTATAAAAATATGCATTTACAAATTTATCATCAACTCCTAATAAATAAGAAATATCCTCTAGTGCCTCTTCATAACTTTTCATTTTAATACATAATTTAATTCTTTTAATATATAAATTTAAATTTTGTGGTTCTACTGAAATCATTTCAGTATAATCTGCATATGCTTTTGTTAATTTATCAACCACAATATAAGAAGATGCTCTCATTTCTAAGCAATCCATATCTTTAGGGTTTTCTTGTAAATATATTGATGCAAATTTTATAGTATCTTCATAATTATATGTCAAAAATTTAATTTTAGCTTTTAAGAATAAAACATCCTTATTATCTGTTGATAATTCTAATATTTTATCAAGATCTTGATCTGCTTTTTCATATTGTTTTAATAAAATCAATATTTTTACTTTATCAATATATGTTTTAATGTCTGTATTATCTCTTTCTAAAACTGCATTATAATCGATAAGTGCCTCATTGTACATTTCCAATTTACTAAAAACAAAAGCTTTTCTTTTGAGAACTTCGAGATTACAATATCCACCAGAAACTGCATCTTGCAAATTTAATAATGCTGAATCATAATTTTTTAATTTTAAATTACACAATCCTAAATAATAAGAACTTTCATATAAATTATATTTATCATTTACACATTTTTCAAAATCATTTAATGCTGAATCATACTTTGCAAGTTTTACATATATCATTCCTCTGTAATAATTGGCTTCAATAAAATCTTCTTTTTTATCTAATACTAAAGAAAAATCATTAATAGCAGATTCATAATTATTCAAATTAAAGTAACATAAACCCCTTGAATACAGTAACTCTGGTATATCAAAAACTAAAGATAATGCCTTATTAAAATATGTCTCTGCATTTGAATATTCATTTTTTTCCAGATGACAAACTCCACAGACATACAAAAGTTCAGGATTTTTATTAATATCAAATTTAACTGCCATTTTAAAATTATCTAAAGCATCATCATAATTCTCTGTTATAAGATTTATATATCCCATCATAGAGTAACAAATATGATTATCAGGCATAAAATCAATAACTTGGCGAATATCTTCATTTGCTTTTTTAAAATCATCTTTCAATAAAGACATATTAGCTCTTGCTATATATGGCGGAACAAAAGAGTAATCTATATCTATTGCTTCAGAATAAAGTTTTAATGCTTTATCATCAAAACCTTGTTCTCTATACAGATTTGCCAAATTATAATATGCATAGCTATCTTCTGGAATAATTTCAATAGCATATTTAAAATCTTTCTCAGCCAAATCTTCTTCTAATTTTTTTCTATATATTATCCCTCTATTATTTAAAGCGAATGAATCGGTAGGTTGCAATTTTAATGCTTCATTAAAATCTGCAATAGCTTTATCTAAATCATCTATGCTGCTATATGTTATTGCTCTATTACAGAATGCATAATCATCATTAGGGTTTAATTCAATTGCTTTTGTAAAATCATCGATTGCTTTTATATATTTGAATAAACATCTAAATGCCATTGCTCTGCCATAAAAAGCAGATTCATTATTCGCATTTAATTCTATTGCTTTATCAAAATATAAAATAGCCTGTTCAAAATTATGTTGTATTCTATTGATGTTGCCTAAACTATTATAAACCGTTGAATTCTGAGGATTAAGTTTTATAGCATTTTCAAAATCTTCTTGAGCAAGATCAAAGTTCTTAACAGCAATATAAGTTTCTCCTCTGGCAATAAAAGCAAAAGTAAAATTTTTATCTAATTCTATTGCTTTCGTAAAATCAGTTATTGCTAACTTATATAATGATTTTTTATGATATATAATTCCCCTGTTGTAGTATGCAGATGCATCTGAAGGATTATAAAGAATATTAGAAGTATATTGTTCTATTAATTTATCAAATTCTTTTTGTTGTAATTTAGGAATGACTTTATGGAAGTTTATATAAAATTTTTCAGGATGAAATTCTATTTCATCAATTGTTTTTTCTATAAAAATTTTAATATGTTTTTTGTAATCTAGCCCCATTTATTCCCCACAAGAATTCATTTTTTTATGAAAGTACCAATTAGAAGACCTAAAAACATACCAACTGTAATCCCCATTAAAAAATCAATTATTCCAAACAAAGAAAGAAGAATTCCAAAAACACCACCTATTAAAAGACCTACTTTATCATAGGTTTTTTCTTCTTTTGTGGTATCCTTTTGATTTTCTTCATTTTTTACATCTTCATTATCCATAAATCCACCTCTGTGTATTATAGCAATATATCCTTTGATTTTTCAATATAAAATTTAAGTTTTTTTATTGCTTTTTCCTTTGATATTGATGGTTCCTCAAATTGTAGCTCTTCTATATATTTTTTTGCATTCCCAACCCATTTACCGGATGGATACCCTAAAATATTAACTAATTCATTACCATCAAATAATTCTTCTTTTGGTGCAAGCATATTGTGACTTTCTAATTTTTTGATTCTATCAAACAAAGACGAATTATATTGTTTTGTACTAGCTATACTAAATAATTCTATATTTTTTAGATTTTCAGATACTTGTTTTTCAAATTTTCTGACATCTGCATCTGTCCAAGATGAATTATATTCTTTAACTAACATATTGTCTTCAATAAAAGAAGAAACTTCTTTTATGAAATTAGTAGGATATTTTAATTTTATTAATATATCCTTTGCAATTTTAACACTTTCTTGTTCATAATTAACAATATTTACAATTTTGCCTGTTTCATAAAGAAGTGCTGTAATTCGCAAAAACAAAACAGATCTAATTTTATCAACTACATGCATGACATGCTCAAAAACATTCTCTATCTTTTGTATTTTTTTTAATTCCGGTAAAATGATTTCCAACAAATTAATATCATCAAGCATATAAAAAGCTTTTGATGGTTTATCCAACAATAAGATTTTGTTTATTTCATCCCTTATTCTTTCCGGAGAAACTATTGTTATTCTATTTGATTTTTTTACCATACTTTGATAAGTATTTTTTTCTATAGTAAAACCAAGTTGGAAACTTTGTCTGACAGCTCTTAAAATTCTTAATGGATCTTGTTCAAAAATCAAATCGGAAGCAGTTTCATCTGTAACTCTAATTATCTTATCATTTATGTCTTGAAGTCCTTTTCCACATAAATCTAACAATAACATATCATTAAGTCTCAAAAACAAGGCATTAACAGTAAAATCTCTTCTTAGAACATCTTGAACAAGAGTGGCTTTTTCTGTACGAGGATTTCTAGAATTTTTATCATAATATTCCTGTCTAGGCATGATAAATTCTATTTCTTTATTATCAATGATTAATTTTGCTGTAGCAAATTTTTCGAATATAACAGGTGGGTGAATATTTAACTGTTCTGATAAAAGAGTAGCAAATTTTATTCCGGCATTATCTCCCTCAACCATAATATCAAGGTCTTTGGGATGACGATTCAAAATCATATCCCTAACAAAACCACCAACAGCATAAATTGTATAATTATTTGCTATGGCAACTTTTGTAATTTTGTCAATTATAGGTTGATATTCTTTAGGAATATTATTAATAAATTTCATACTTTTATATTTAACAACAAATTAATATTTTTTGCAATGAAAACAGTTCTTTGTATTGTACCAACAATTCAATAAAATTTTTATAAAAAATATGTGAAAAATCAGAAAATCCATTAATAATTCGGATTTTTGAACTTTATGAAGCACAAACTATAAATTTGCTTTAAGGGGTTTAAGAATGAAGATTAGTTAACAGACTTTTCCATATATACTATTTCTATACCGCCACAACCTTTTTGTTCTTTTTTAAAAACTGAATAACCAAGTTTTTTATAAAGATATATGTTTTTTTCACTTTTTATACCTGTAAAAAGTTCAAACCTTTTACATTTGAAATATTTTTCTATTTCTTTCATAATAAGAGTTGCAATGCCATTGTTTTGCATTTTCGGAGAGACAGCCAATTTTCCTATATAACATGTACCATCTCTTTCAAAAGCACGCACTGTCCCAACTATGCTGCCATCGGCAGAAGAAACTGCTTTTAAAAAAATATAATTGCTGAACTGTTGTTTTATTTCTTCTATACTCTGATTTAAAGGTTCAATACTATAATTGCCATAAAGTTCAGCTTCACTCTCAAAAGCTGTTTTTTGTAAATCTAATATTTCTTTTGCATCTTTTGCTGATGCCTGTAAAATTTCCATTAAAATATTCCTGTTGAAATAATATAAACTATAAATAATTTACTGATATTTATGAATCATCGTTTTCATTTTATATAACTCCATCTTGCTAACTTTGTTATTCCTGCCTGAATTTTTTGTTTTGGACGAACAAGAATTTTTGCATCTTGTGGAATATATATATCAACCTGAGATCCGAATTTAATTATACCATATAAATCTCCACATTTTAAACAATCACCATTGCTTTTCCATACAACAATACGCCTGGCAATAATTCCTGCTATCTGTACACATCTGACTTTTCTGCCATCTTCTTTTATAAAATCTATACTGTTTTTCTCATTTTCAATATGTGCTCTTTCATCCATAGCAGGTAAAAATTTACCTTCAGTATAAACTATATTATCAATAACACCTTCTATGGGAGCTCTTTGAATATGAACATTAAATATAGATAAAAAAATACGAATTACTTTTACTTTACCTAAATCTTCATAATATTCATTTTCAATACTCATAATTTTCCCATCTGCCGGTGCTAGAATATCAGCATTTGTAGAAGTTACAATTCTTCTAGGATTTCTAAAGAAGAAACAAGAAAACAATGCAACTATAAAACTCAATATTGATAATCCTATTAAAAAAGATAAATTAGTATAGAATCCAACAATTAATAAAACCAGTGTTAAAAACAAAAATTTTGTAATTACAGAATATCCTTCTTTTAATATATAGTTCAAATTTCCTCCAAAGAAATGCAGTTTAAATTTGATTTAAATAAATCTACTGCAATTTTTCCTGTACAATGTAAAGGAACAAAAAAATTTATATTCATTTTTTTCAATTCCGAAACAACATTTTCTATGTCTTTAATTGTTGAATCTTTTAAATGTAATCCTCCAATCACAGCATATATATTATCGCCTGATTCCTGTTTCGTTTTTTTTATAATCTTAATTATTCCGGGATGTGCACATCCTGTAACTAAAACTATTCCTTTTTCTGTTTTGATATAAACACACTGTTCATAAAGATTACCATCTTTAGATAATTCTCCAGTTGTATATATGTTTTCTGTTATCTTACATGCTGAATCTATTTCCTTTAGCGTGACACCACAAGATGTTATTCTTTCTTTTATAGTATTATCCGTATGGGAACAGACATATACAATTACTTTATTATTCAAAGTCAAAATATCCCATAAACCAGATGTATGATCCCAATGTTCATGTGAAATAATAATATGTTTTATTTTTGAAATATCTATGTTTTTTTCTTTGATATTATTTAATAAAACCTGTGGTTTGCCAAAAGTATCAAACAAAACATCTTCATTAATTAAAAAAGATATTCCCCAATTTCTTATAAGTCTATCCCATTTTGTAGATCCACATGCTATAAGTTTTATATTCATAAAATATCCTTTATTAATTATGGTTTAACTTTAAAATAAACATCAGCCCTATACCAAGTAAAAAAACAAACATTGTCATTAATGCATTTTTACGATCAGAATGTCTATGCAATTCCGGTATCAAATCACAAGCACCTACATATATAAAACCACCGGCAGCAAAAGACATAAGGACAAAAGAAAATCCACTAAATATTCCAACATAATAATAACCAATAACAGTTCCAATAACTGCTGCAAAAGCACTCAAAAAATTAAAAAACAATGCTTTAACCGGTTTCATTCCACCATATATCAAAACGCCAAAATCACCTAATTCTTGAGGTATTTCGTGAAGAATAATTGCTATAGTAGTAACAATCCCTAAATGTAAATTAGAAGAGAAACTCACAGCAATTATTAACCCATCAATAAAATTATGCAAACCATCGCCAATAAGGTTCATATAAGTAAAACTATGAACTTCACAAACGCTTTTATGACAATGTCTCCAGAAAAGATACTTTTCAAGAATAAAAAAAGATGTGAACCCCAAAATAACATACACAAATGGAATATAAATATCAGAAGTTTTTTCCATAGCTTCCGGAAGTAAATGAAGAAAAGCACCTCCAATAAGACTACCTGCAGATAATGCAACCAATAATATGAGGATTTTTTTTAGTAATTTCTTATTAAATAATAAACTTATTATACCAATAAAAGAAATAAAACTGACAATAATACTTGCCAATAAAGAATATACAAAATTATTCATTTTATACTCCTAAAAATATATATTTTATTTAAACTTTTTATTAGATGTATAGCCAATCTCTTAAAATAAGTTTAAACATTCTTTAACAAACAAAGACTTTAACTAATATTTTAAAATATAATCAGCAACTGCTCTATAAAATGCACTCACAGCAAGTATAGAACAATGCAAATGATCTTGTGATAAATTAGGAATGTTTTTCTTAACTTCACAAGCAGACACGCATAAAGACTCTTCTAAAGTTTTTCCCTTAACTAAATGTGCTGTAATTGCCCCGCAGGATTTTGTAGCATCACACCCACAAGTATAATATTTTATATCAATAATTTTATTATCTTTTATATCCAAATAAAACTCCATTTCATCACCACAAGGTCCTTTTAAACAAGAAGAACCTGATGGACTGTTCATCCTTCCAAAATATTTTTCAATATATTCCACAAGAATCCCCTTTCTAATTTTTACAATTAATTTTATTCCATATATTTTTTATCTCTTGTGAAATTTTACCATCAGAATACTCAACTAAAGGCATACAATTTACAATTGATTTACTAACAATACTGTCAAATGGAATTAAGCCAATGGTTTCTATATTATTTTCAGAACATAATAATTTTATTTTTTCACAATTTTCGAGATTTAAATCAAATTTATTTATTACAACTTTTGCAGTAATCTTAAAATGCTTTATAAGTTCTATGACTCTTTGCATGTCATGAATACCTGAAACTGTAGGTTCTGTTATAATAACAGCTAAATCTATTCCGGCAAGAGATGCCATAACAGGGCATCCGATTCCAGGAGTTCCGTCTATAATTATATAATCTGCATTTTTTTCGATTGCTATTTTTTTAGCAACATCACGAATTTTAGCAACAAGTTTTCCTGAGTTTTCCTCTGCAATGCCAAGTTTTGCATGTACAAAATCACCATATTTTGTATCCGATACAAAATATTGTCCTGAAATATTATCAACCATTTTTATTGCATCAACCGGGCATACAATTTTACAAAATCCACAACCTTCACAAGCAGTAGAATCAATTCTAAGATTATCATCAAATGAATTAAACCTGCAAAATTGTTTACACTTTCCACATTTGACACATTTTTTTTCATCTTTAGTTGCTTTTTTCCCGCCTATAAAATCAAATCTTTCAATAATTTTAGGTTTTAATAAAATATATAAATCTGCTGCATCTACATCACAATCAACCATTACTTTGTTTTTAGCAAGGCTGGCTAATGATGCTGTAAGCATAGTCTTACCGGTACCGCCTTTACCGCTTATAATTAATATTTGTTTCATTTTTTCATACCTTATTTTCTAAAATATCCTTCTGCTTTTGCAAAGACTTTATCATTAATCATTATTTTAGATTTTGCTTTATAAAAATGTCTTGCTGTTTCATCGACAATAGCATAAATACTCATTATTCCAGTCACTGGTATTGGTTTAATAAAACGTAAATTGAGTTTGGCTGTTTTTAATTCTAAACCATCTTTTAAATAGAATAGATTTACCATGCTTGAGTCTAATATTGTGCTTATAATACCGCCATGAAGAATATTATCATATCCTTGATAATCATCACTCATTGTAAATGTCCCAAAAAGTGTTTTATTTTCAAGAAGTTGAAATTCCAATTTTAAACCTATTTGAGAATTTTTACCACAAGCAAAACAATCTTCATGGAATGTTTTATTAGTATCTTTATTAATCGACATATTTTAAATTTTCCTTTTACAATTCTTTTAACCCGGCTATTTTTATCAGAATTTTGAAATTTATGTATTGATAATTTGTTGTATATATTCTGCTTATTTTAGAAAACCTTTTCTAATAATTTTTCATTCTAATATCCTTTTAATTTGTTCAAACATTCTAATGAATTCTTGTTTGTAATGAGGCATTTTTTCTACAAATGGAATACCATTTGAATATAACCTTGCTATTCCCATGTCAAAAGGGATTTCCATAAGTATGGGAATATTTTCTTCATTACAATACATATTTATCATGTTATTCCAAATATCGGATCTGTTTATAACTACACCAAACGGAATTTTTAATTTTTTCAAAACATCAACAGCCAAAATCAAATCATTAAGTCCAAAAGGTGTTGGCTCTGTAACTAAAACACAAAAATCAGTGTGTTTAACTGTTTCAATGACCGGACACGAAGTTCCAGGCGGCGCATCAATTATTACATTTCTTGATTTGTTTATATTTTTTTTGACCTGCTTGATCAAATATGGAGACATAATTTCACCAATAGATAATTTACCTGAAGCAAACAAAATATCTCCACGGTTACCTATTTCTATTTCTCCTATTTTTTTATCAACTTCCTCAATTGCTGTTTTAGGACAAATATAAACACAAGCTCCACAACTATGACATAGATGTGGAAAAGTTAACACAATACCTTTTGAATTATTACTTGAAGGAATTATAGCCAATGATTTGTATTGGCAAACTTCTTGGCATTTTCCACAATAATTACAAAGATTTTCATCAATTTTAGGAACAGAAATTAATGCATCAATCGTTTTACTAATAGCAGCATTTAAAAATAAATTTGCATTTGGTTCTTCAACATCACAATCTAAAAATTGGACATTATTTAAACTCAAAGCAAAATTAACAGCAACAGTTGTTTTTCCTGTTCCACCTTTTCCGCTTGCAATTGATATTACATAGTTATTCATATTATTATCATTTATTAAAATTTTATTTATACAAAAAATCGGCAACATTAATTTTTTGTATCTATCTCTTTTATATATTCATAAAATATATTTTAAATCATTTGTTCAAGTTTATTTAATTTATACTGTTCAAGAACTTCTTCTATCTTTCCACCTGATGAAAGATAAATTG
>Ga0265294_10001182_pt1 | contig 35525 bp, 37 predicted proteins | sample MunlanPumphouse3_FD_192504 | JGI IMG/M metagenome (GOLD analysis project Ga0265294, IMG submission 192504) | Groundwater microbial communities from a municipal landfill in Southern Ontario, Canada - Pumphouse #3 | ecosystem: Environmental > Aquatic > Deep subsurface > Groundwater | place...
CTAATATAATCTACAACATTCATCTCTTGCTTTGATTGTGGTTGTACTGATTTGATTTTTATTATACCTTTAATACACCCTACTTTGATAGAATCTTTTGATATTTCTAAAATTTCTAATGGCAAATGGGAAGAATATGAATCAATCAATTCAATTGATTTTAGTTTCAATCCACTATACAAAAATATTTCTGGCCAGTTTTTGTATGCTTTGTATTTTGATATTACTTTAGAAGCATCATCAAAAGCTACTTCACCATCTGTTTTTTTGATTTTTTTACAATATGTTATACTGTTTTGATTTTGTTTTTTTGGTTTTATTTGGTCAAAATTATTCAATGTCGTAATAGTAAGGTCTGCTGCGATATATGATAATTTTGAAAAGAGTTCAAATACATCACAATTATCATCAATTTTGAAATATTGGTAACCTAAAATATCACCACTATCAAGCCCAACATCCATAAGCATAGATGTCACTCCACTATATCTATCATTTTGTAATAAAGCTTCTTGAATAGGTGAAGCTCCTCTATATAAAGGTAAAAGTGAGGCATGAAGATTGATACAAGGTGCAATATCTAAAATCTCTTTTGGCAAAATCTGACCATAAGCAGCTACTATTATAAAATCTGGTTTTAAAGCTTTTAAAATCTCAATATTTTCAATATCTCTTAGTTTAGTTGGCTGGTAGATAGGTATTTGTAGATTGTTTTCTATTACATAGTTTTTGATATGTGGGGGAGTTAAAATCTGTTTTCGCCCTACTGGTTTGTCTGGCTGAGTAAAAAGTGCAACTATATCAAAATTGTTTTTGATTAGTTTATCAAAAATTATAGTCGCATAATCTGGTGTCCCCATAAAAACTATCTTTTTCAATCTTGCCCTTTTTACTTTTTAGATTTTACTTAGTAAAGAGTGTCCCTCTATTGTGTAAACCATCTATTAAATACTCTTTTGCATATTTGAGGTCAAACCCACTTGTTAAAAACATCTGTTTATCTCTTTGAAGCAAAAAGTTTGCTGCTTTTAGTTTGGTTACTATTCCGCCCGTTGCAAATTCATTATTTGGTGAATGTGACATATCTAGCATTTGTTGTTCTATTTTTGATACTTGTTTTTGTAGTATTGCATTTGGATTTGTATGAGGATTGTCATCATAATATCCATCAATATCTGTAAGGATTACAAGCATATCAGCTTCAAAAAAGAATGTTACATGAGCTGCTAACTGATCATTGTCTCCAAAAACCAACTCATCTGTAGCTGTTACATCATTTTCATTTATAATTGGAATTATATTATTGCCTAAAAGAATTTCGATTGCATTTTTTGCGTGAATTGTTCTTTTTCGTGAATCAAAATCATCAGCTGTCAAAAGAAGTTGAGAACAGATAAGATTGAGTGTTTGAAATCTTTTTTGATACTCTTTCATAAGCATTGGTTGCCCAATAGAAGCTAGAGCTTGTTTATTTGCAACTACTTTCTTATCAAGTTTTAGTGCTGTATATCCAGCTGCAACCGCACCACTTGTCACTAATATTACTTCATATTTGGTTTTTAGTTCAGATATAAACTGAACTAAATTTTCTAACCTTTCTAAAGCTAAACTACCATTTTGTGTTAAAACTGCACTACCGACTTTTAATACAATTCTTTGCATAAAATTTCCTAATCAATTTTTAGTAAGTCAAATAATAAATTTTTAGCTGGTGCAATATTATGATTTACTGCTGAAGATACACCTAAAACAAAGAATGGTTTAGACTCATCATATTTATATGCAGGTGCTTTGTAATCTTGTACATAATATGAACCAATAATTTTTTCACTGCTATTAAGTGGTGTTAAACCCAATGATGTAATGAACTTTTCAATTATCACATCACTTTCAGCTTGAGGCATTGTATCTACTTTACTAAATGCTACAGCAAATCTTCTTGTACTAAGCTCTGGTGAGAACTTTTCTACTTCAATTTTTAAAGTTTTGTATTGCTCATCAATATCTCTATAATTGGCAATATCTATCACAAATAAAAGTGTTTTTGTTCTTTCGATATGTTTTAAGAACTCTAACCCCAAACCTCTACCTTCACTAGCACCTTCTATAATACCAGGAATATCAGCGATTACAAAACCATCATATTCACCAATATCAACAACTCCTAGACTTGGAGTAAGCGTAGTGAACTCATAATTTGCAACTTGTGGTTTTGCATTTGATACTGTTGAAACTAATGTAGATTTACCAACATTTGGATAACCAACAAGTCCTACATCTGCGATTAGTTTTAGTTCTAGTGCAACATCTTTACAAATACCTGGAAGTCCTGGCTGAGAGTATGTTGGTCTTTGATTTGTAGAGTTTTTAAAGTGAACATTACCAAGTCCACCTTTTCCACCTTCTAAAAATAAAATAGGTTCACTTATATTTTCAACTAAGTCCAATAAAACTTCACCTGTTTCTTCATCAATGATTTGTGTTCCTTGAGGAACTGTTAGATATAAATGTTCACCAGATTTACCAAATTTTTGTCTTCCCATTCCAGCTTGCCCATTTTGAGCTTTTAGATGAGATTTACCTTTGTACCATGATAAAGTATCGGTATTGTTATCTACTATAAAATATACATTTCCTCCACGACCGCCATCACCGCCATCAGGTCCACCTTTGATAACAAACTTTTCTCTTCTAAAAGAGCTACAACCTGCGCCACCTTTTCCTGAGCTTAATTTAATTTTAATACTATCTACAAACATTGTTATCCTATATTATTGGTTATTAGTTATTGGTTATTAGTTAGTAAAGATATATCTACACATATACCAATAACTAATAACCAATAACTAAAAAAAAAGGTACTATAAGCAAATACCTTGCCATATAGTACCTAAATTTTAATTAAAGTCTAAAATTTTAAAGAATTAAGACGCTGCGTAAACAGAAACTTTTTTTCTTTTTTTATCTTTTATTTCAAATTTTACTTCACCATCAATTAAAGCGAAAATCGTATGGTCTTTACCAACACCTACATTAGCACCAGGATGAACTTTTGTTCCTCTTTGTCTGATAATGATATTTCCAGCTCTAACTACTTCTCCACCAAATTTTTTAACTCCAAGCCTTCTACCAGCTGAGTCTCTATTATTCTGTGTACTACCTTGACCTTTCTTGTGAGCCATCGTATTCTCCTTAAATTATGCTGCTATGTTTGTTATTTGAATTCTAGTGAAGTCTCTTCTGAAACCTCTTTTTAGTTTACTATCTTTTCTTCTTCTTTTTTTGAAGATAATAACTTTTTTGTCTCTTCCTTCATTTATAACAACTGCACTTACCACTGCATTTTTAGCAGCTTCACCAGTTTTTAGTTCGCCATCGTTTACAGCTAAAACATCACTGATTTCGATATTTTCTTTTGGTTCTTTGCTAAGTTTGTCAACATTGATGATATCACCAACACAAACCTTATATTGCTTTCCACCACATTTAATAATTGCATACATTCTACTACCCTCAATTTTTTCGTGAGCCGTATATTATCTAAAATAAGTTTAAACTAAGATTAAACGGATTTTTTTGTTTCTAATTCATACTTTTAGTTGAAAATAGTTAATATCGACTTTATTTGTTACTTGGACCATTGAACTTGATTGTCTTTGAGAAAAATGTGAAGCAGTTCACATTTTCTTACGCCTCTGCCGTCTTGCCGTACTCACTTTGTTCGCACATGGCTTGCCGGGGCTTTGTGTACATAAATGTACATTACAAAGCCCGCTTCGAGCTAAAATCGTAAAGCAGTTTACGATTTTTTGACGCTCTACGCCATCTTGCGAACCTCTTGTGCTTGCACTCTCTTTGAGAAAAATGTGAAGCAGTTCACATTTTCTTAACGGTTCTGCAGTCTTGCCGTACTCACTTCGTTCGCACATGGCAATCGGCTTGCGAGGCTACAAACGACAAGCAGTTGTCGTTTGATTTACGCCTCTCACCAGCTAGTTGTTCCTAGAGTTGTTGCTATTACATCTATTTCAACTAAAGCGTTTTTTGGTAATGTTTTAACTGCTACTGTACTTCTTGCTGGTTTGTGGTCACCAAAATATTCTGCATATATTACATTAACAATACCGAAATCTTCCATATTTGCTAAATAAATATTTGCTTTCACAACATTTTGTAAACTACTTCCACTATCATCTAATAGATTTCTCAAATTAGTCAAAACTTGTCTAGTTTGTTTTTTGATATCCATTTCAGTCATTTCACCTGAAGGTGTAAGAGCTATTTGTCCTGAAGTATATAGCATTCCATTCACTTTTACAGCTTGTGAATATGGTCCTATTGCTTGTGGCACATTATTTGACTTCATAAATTCCATTTTTTACCCTTTTATAAAATTTTACCAGATTTAAGCTCACCTATGAGTTCTCTTATTTTTCTAATAGTCATGGACTTTTCTTTGTAGTCTATATCTTTATCATTAATAAGATGGCTCAATTTTTTTTCGTGAAATTTTATCAAAAAAAACTGTAATTGTCGCTTTAATTCTTCTTTTGAATATGACTTTATTGAATCATTTAGTAAAAGTGCCCTCATTTGTGGGGTATCTTCATTATTTATTGCCATATCAAATTCTGTTTTATGAGATTGGAACATATCTCTATCACAATAATCTAAAATCATATTTACAACTTCAGGATATTGTGTGATTGTTTTAATAAGGGCTAGTTCTGCTATGTCACAATTGATTAGTTCTACATCATATTTTCTATATTGTGTTTTTGTAAGGGTTGTTTTGATTAGAGCCGGGCTGATGTTTAATTTAGATGCAACATATGGCTTGTATTCTTCTTGTAATATTGGATTTAATGAGGCTAAAAAACTATTTAGCTCACCAAGAGCTTTTTGTTTCATTTCTGGGATATTCAAATCAAACTCTCTAATAATATAACTAATAATAAATTTGGCAAATGGGATAGGATTTTCAAAAATCTCATTTAATTCACTAATTTTACCATCTTTTACCATATCAGCGGGGTCTACTCCACTATCAAATATAATAACTCCACCTTCAAATTGGTTTAGAAGTAGCATGGTAGCAGCTTTGTTTGCAGCATTTATTCCTGCATTATCACCATCATAAGCTACAATTACATTTGGTTCACCTCTTTTTAGAAGTGGCAAATGTTCTAATGTCAAAGCAGTACCAAGTGTTGCTACGGCATTATCAAAACCTGCTTGATGAAGCATAATCACATCCAAGTATCCTTCGGTGATAATAATCTCTTTTTTATGCATAATTGATTTTTTGGCAAGATTATAACCATATAAAAGTTTGGATTTATTGAATAGTTTTGTTTGTGGTGAATTGACATATTTTGCACCATGACCTGTGATAGTCCGTCCACCAAAACCTACAATTTTTTCATTTTGTGAATAAATGGGGAATGTGATTCTTTCTATAAATCTTGCATATAGACCATTTTCACCAGCACTTAAAACTCCTAAATCTTTAGCATCTGCAATATTTAAAAAGTTTTGATTTATATAATTGATAGTATCTTTTGAACTTGGAGCATAGCCTATTTCAAACTTTTCTATGGAATAATCTGAAATTCCTCTTTGTTTTATATATTCTAAAGAGTTTGTTTCATCTATCAAACATTTTTTATAGTAATTATTAATTGATTCTAAAACTGTAGTATCTATTGAAGGAGCTTGTTTTATATTGTCTGTATAGTTTAATTGAAAATTTGCCATGGATGCGAGTTTTTCTATAGCTTCTGGATAAGTTAGCTTTTCATAATCCATTACAAACTTGATAGAATCTCCGCCCACACCACATCCAAAACAATGAAAAATTTGTTTTGCTGGACTTACTACAAAAGAAGGAGTTGTTTCACCATGAAAAGGGCAACAAGCTTTAAAATTAGCTCCAGACTTTTTTAATTGGATAAATTGTGATATAATATCAACAATATCGACATTGTTTTTAAGGTTTTCTATGGACTCTTTTGCTATCATAACGGTATTATATCTAATAAAGGTTAAAGTTGGACGGAATATTTATAGATTATTATGATCCTCTTTTTGGAGTAGTATTTTTTTTCTTAGTAATTTTTGTTGCTTCATTTTTGACATATTCTTACAACTTATATAAAGAAAAAAATGCTAGAAGTGAATATAAAGAGTTGCTTGGAAGATTTGGTATTGGAAATCTTGATGAGCAAGACTATGTACACTTATACAAAACTTATAACCTACCTTTTGATTCTATTTTACTACTTGCATCATCTTTTGTTTATAAAGGTGATTATAACAAATCAATTTCTATTTATTTAACTCTTTTGGAACATGTTCAAGATAAAGTCAAAAAAGAAGAACTACTTGAGCTTTTGGGAACTACATATTTTAAAGGTGGTTTTTTAAAGAGGTCTGTTGAAATATTTTTGAAACTTTTGGAGTTTTCGCCAAGAAATACAAAAGCTCTTAAATACTTACTATTATGCTATGAAAAGCTCAAAGAATGGGATAATGCACTTGATGTTTTGGAATCATTGAGAGAACTTAAATGTGATACAAATGAAGAATATACTTATATTGTGTTACAAAAACTTATAAGTGACCCTCTTTTGACTTATGAAAAAAAGACAGAACAGGTTTTGAGTATTTATGATGTTGCTCCACATACTGCAAGAATAATATCTCAATATCTTATAACTTATAATAAGCCACTTTTTTGGAAATATGTTATTAAGCTAGATATTTTGAATATAATAGATTTATTATGGTATATGGATTTCAATGATATTGATTTTGAGGTAGTAAAATCTAATGATTTATTAGAACAAATTTTTAGTGCTAAAGGATATATTTCATATAATGATAAAGCAACTAATATAGTTGATTTGGATATACTTGCATTACTTTGCAAAGAAAACAAAGGGCTTCGTTCACGGGTTGATCTTGGTTTTGAGTTTATTTGTAAAAGTTGCAAAAGAATACACCCTATGTATGAATCTAGATGTCCTCACTGTCACTCTATTTTGTCATTGGGAGTTAAACCAAAACTTATCAAAAGGATGATGATTGAAGAAAATATTTCTTTACAGTGATGGCTCAAGTCTTGGCAATCCTGGTCCTGGTGGATATGGAACACTTATAAAATACAAAGATAATATCAAGACTCTAAGTGGTGGTGCTAAAAATACTACAAACAATCAAATGGAACTTTTAGGAGTTATTGAAGGATTGAAAGCTTTAAAAGAGCCTTGTGATGTAGAGATAATAAGTGATTCAAAATATGTCACACAAGGGATTAATGAATGGCTGAAAAATTGGCAAAAAAATGGCTTTAGAACTGCTGATAAAAAACCTATCAAAAATCTTGAACTTTGGCAAGAGTATATTGAAGCATCCAAAAATCACAAAATCAATGCTTCTTGGGTAAAAGGGCATAATGGACACGCGGAAAATGAAGAATGTGATAAAATTGCAAAAGCAGTTGCAGAAAAATTTCAAATGGAGTGAAAATGGAAAAGTTTGATAAATTACTAAAGTGTTTGGGTTATGAGTTTCAAGATAACAATCTTATAACCCAAGCACTCACGCATAAAAGCTATAAAAAATCTTATAGCAATGAAAGATTAGAGTTTCTAGGTGATGCTGTTTTGAACTTGATTGTTGGGGAATATTTATATCATAAATTTCCACAATCAACAGAAGGAGAGCTTTCAAAACTTCGTGCAACCTTGGTAAATGAAAAAGCATTTACCAAACTTGCCAATAAAATAGAGCTTGGTAATTATATATTTATATCAGGTGCTGAAGATAGAAATAGTGGAAGACAAAAACCATCAATTTTATCGGATGCATTTGAAGCTATTATGGGTGCTATTTATATAGAATCAGGAATACTTAAAGTCAAAGAGATTATGCTAAGACTTCTTGATGAATGCTATGAAGATATAACTATTGATTTGTTGTTTTATGATTTTAAGACTGCATTACAAGAACTAACTCAAGCAATCTTTGCTACTACGCCTGAGTATAGACTAGAAGGTAGCTATGGACCTGACCATAAAAAAGAATTTGTTGTATCAATTTGGGTTGATAATAAAAACTTAGGTTCAGGCAAAGGTAAAAGTAAAAAAATAGCACAACAAGAAGCTGCAAAAATTGCACTAGAAAAATTGCAAAAAGAGCAAGGGTAATAAATGAATAGTTTTGGACTTAAATTTAAATTTACAACTTTTGGTGAGTCTCATGGAACGGCTATTGGTTGTATTGTGGATGGTGTTCCTGCTGGACTTGTAATCGATATAGATTTTATTCAAAGTGAACTAGATAGAAGAAAACCAGGTAAAAGCAAACTTGAAACTCAAAGAAAAGAAGATGATACGGTTGAGATTTTGAGTGGTGTATTTGAAGGTATTAGTACTGGAACTTCTATTGCAATGGTCATATACAATACCAATCAAAAAAGTGGTGATTATACTAATGTAAAAGACCTTTTTCGACCAGGACACGCTGACTATACATACTTTCATAAATATGGAATAAGAGATTATAGAGGTGGTGGAAGAAGTAGTGCTAGAGAAACAGCTGCTAGAGTAGCTGCTGGGGCTATTGCTAAGATACTTTTGAAAGAAGTTGGGATAGATGTCAAAAGTGGTGTATATGCAATTGATGGGATAAATGCAGAAGAAATTAACTTTGATTATGCAAAAAGTAGTGCTATATTTGCCCTAGATAAGAATAAAGAAAAACTACAAAAAAAAGCAGTTACTGATGTTTTAAATAGCCATGATTCTGTGGGTGGAGTCGTAATGGTGAGAGCTTATGGAGTCCCTTGTGGGCTTGGTGAACCTATGTATCACAAGCTAGATAGTCAAATAGCAAATGCTATGATGAATATCAATGCTGTTAAAGGGGTTGAAATCGGGGATGGTTTTGAATCAGCAAAAGCAAAAGGGTCACAAAACAATGACCAAATTACAAGTAGTGGGTTTTGTTCAAATCATAGTGGTGGAATACTGGGTGGAATAAGTAATGGTGATGTGATAGAAACTAAAGTTTATTTCAAACCAACACCATCTATCTTTATAGAACAAAAAACTGTTGATATTCATAACAATGATACAACTTATTTTCTAAAAGGCCGACATGACCCTTGTGTGGCTATACGAGGAAGTGTAGTGTGTGAAAGTATGATGGCTTTGGTATTGGCTGACATGTTGTTGCTTAATATGAGTTCTAAAATAGAAAATATTAAAAAAATATACCAATAAGCTTTTGAGCTTATTGGTATACTATAACTAACTCTCTGTCAAAATAGACATTTTCCCATTTTTTAGCTCTATGTATAGGGTTTTTTTGCTACTTGATTGATAACTAGGTGCCCAATAGTCTTGGTGCATATCTATTTTGAAAATCTTTTTATTTGAAATATTTGGATATGGGATGATATTTATATTTGAAAATTCGATTTGCTTTGGCTCATTTCTATTAAAAATAATTCTTTTATATCTATGAAAAAAATCATAATCTTCTCTTACTCCACCTTTTTTGAGTCTTAAAAAATCTTTATCATAAAAACTCATATATGTTTCGAGGTCATTGATTTTCCAACTATGTTTCCAAGCATATATTGAAGCAAAAATTGATGCAATTTCATTTGCATTTGTTTTTTCAAATTCATTTTCACTAATTAATAATACAGATTTTTTATGATCTATGATACTATCTAGCAATAATAATGCATCATTTTCCATAGCGATACACCCTTGTGTAACCTTTTCTCTATTATTTGCTTCAGGAACTCCATGTATCCAAATACCATGTCCATTTTTGCTTTGAGATAAATCATACAAATTTGGATATGAAGTAACCAATGCCAAAGGACCATAAAAAGAATCCACTTCTGTATTTCGTCTTATTAGTTCATACACACCAACTGGAGTTTTTAAATCACCTTCAACTCTCTTATCACCTTGAGCTTCACCAACTAATACTTTGGAATTAAATACTTCTTGATAGTTTTGATTTAATTTTTTGAGAACTTTTAAGTTTGTATTTGATTTTTGACTTATTAACACATAATCAATATCACTCAAATATCCGTAACTTAAGTCCACAGCTGATAATGAAGTTTTCCAATAATTAACATCTTGTAATGTCTTATTAATTTCATTTTCAACAGCTTGTATTCCATCTGTTCTATACAAATCAACTAACATATTCCCAAAAATTGCAGTTTGAAGAACAAATAAAAATGGTAATATTTTTTGAAACAAACATCTCTCCTAATTATGTACTAAAGTGGCAATTTTAGCGTATTACAGCTTATATTTAAGTGTTAATATTGTACAATACTCTACCTAATAAACAAATTTTAAAGGGCTTTAATGAAACTTTTGTTCGTACTTTTAATCATAACATATAATCTTTTTGCTTCAATATCTATATCAACAAATAAATTGCTGGACTCTCCATGGGAAAGTGGTGAAACTCTTCTTACATTTTTGGATAAATACGGTATATCACAACAAATATATTTTGAACTATCAGAAACTGATAAAGAACTTTGTGCGGAAATAACTGCTGAGACTTCTTTTCAAAGGCTTTTAGATGAATCAGGTAGATTAACACATGTTCTTATACCAATTAGTGAAGAGATGCAAATTCATGTTTATAATCTTGACGCTAATAATTATAAATTAGATATTATTCCTATAGAATTCAGAGAATTTGAAGAAACATTAGTCATACCAGTTAGTACTTCTCCATATCAAGATATCCTTACAAATACAGGTAATAAAGCACTTGCAAATGAACTTATTCGTGCATATAATAAAAGTATGAATTTTAGAAAACTACAACAAGGTGATTTGATAGCTATAAAATATAAGCATAAAATCCGTATGGGTACTTTTTTTGGGACACCACATATTGATGTAGCTATGGTTGAAACTAGAAAAAAACCTAATTATATATTCAAAAATGATTTAGATGGAAGATATTATGATAGTAAAGGGCAAAGTTTAACGAGCTTTTTTTTGAAAACTCCTTTGCAATATAAGAGAATTTCAAGTCCATTTAACTTAAAAAGATTGCATCCTATTCTCAAAACATATAGACCTCATTTTGGAGTAGATTATGCTGCTCCAACTGGAAGAAGAATCAATTCATCAGCTGATGGGAAAGTAGTTTTTGTAGGGACTAAAGGTGGTTATGGTAAGACCATAGAGATACAGCATAGTAATGGATACAAGACTTTATATGCACATTTAAATGGTTTTGCTAAAGGGATAAGAAGTGGCAAGAGTGTAAAGCAAGGTGATTTGATAGGATATGTAGGAAGTACTGGAGCTAGTACGGGTCCCCACTTGCATTTTGGGGTATATCTTCATGGTCGTGCTATTGACCCTATAAAAGTAATCAATTCATCAAGAAGAGAATTACCAGCTAATGAAAAAAAAGTATTTTTAGCAAAAGCTAAAATACTTACTCAAGAGATTGAAAATGCAATCACTTTGCAACCAAAATATAGTAAAATTGAGACTTTTGAACTAGTATCTAATCTATAAACACAAGGATGCATTCTATGCAAGAAAATACAACAGTAATCAAAGACGCTAAAGAGTTACTAGAAAAAATTGATACATTGCATCCTACTGATATTGTCAAATCCTTAAAAAAAATACGAAAAGAAAGCATTGAAGCTTTTCAAGATGTTTTATCAAAGATTCCTGAAGAGCTATTGGGTGAAGTTTTACTAGAACTTCCAGAAAACACTAAAGAATTGGCTTATGAATCGTTATCTATTGAGCAATTAACAGATGCCATAGAAGAGTTAGAAACTGATGACGCTACTGATATTATTCAAGAAATAGCAGAATATGATCAAGAAAAAGCTGATGAGATATTAAATTCACTAGATGAAAATGACCAACAAGATATTAAATGGCTTCAACGATATGATGAGGATGTTGCTGGTGCATTTATGCAAACTGAGCTTTTTAGTGCAAAGCTTAATGAAACTCTAAAAGATTCTATCAAACGGCTTAAAAAAGCGAAAGAAAATGATGAACTAGAAAATATCCATCAAGTATATATTGTAGATGATAATGAAAATTTAATCAACTCTGTTTATCTTGAAGATTTAATAATACATGACTTTTCAAAAACATATAAAGAAATATTAAAATTAATTGATACTCCAAACAGACCGATTAGTGTAAGTGTAAATGATGATATAGATGCAGTTGTAAAAATATTTGAGCAATATGACTTACATGTAATAGCTGTAACTGGTTATAAAGGGCGGTTACTTGGAAGAATCACAAGTGATGATATTATCGATGTAATTGAACAAAATGCAACTGATCAAATGTATCAATTAGCAGGGGTTGGTGAAAATTATGATTTTGATGACAATGTAATAACTACTACAAAAAAAAGAGGTATTTGGCTTTTTGTCAATCTATTTACTGCAATGCTTGCAGCTAGCGTAGTGGGTCTTTTTGAAGCTACTATAGAAAGCCTTGTGGCTTTGGCTATATTGATGCCTGTCGTTGCTTCTATGGGTGGTAATGCTGGGACACAAGCACTTGCTACAATGATTAGACAACTAGCTCTTGGTAAAGTAGATGATGATAATGCAAGAGATATTGTAAAAAAAGAAGTTTATGTGGCAATAGCAAATGGTCTAATATTTGGTGTATTAGCTGGAGCAATAGCCTCTTTATGGTTTAGTAATTACATGCTTGGGATTGTTATACTACTTGCTATGATTGCAAATTTATTAGTAGCTGGTTTTTTTGGTTCTATAATTCCAATAGTTCTAAAAAAATTAGATATTGATCCAGCCGTTGGAAGCTCTGTTGTACTTACAACTCTGACCGATGTTGTCGGATTTTTTGCATTTTTAGGTATTGCAACATTACTTTTGATAAATTAAATCTTTTTAAGCTATATTTAATTGACATTTAAAATAAAAATAGGTATAATCCCACTCTCAAAATGAAGTAAGGTGAAATTTCCTGAAAAAATGTGTCAAGGTAGCTCAGCTGGTTAGAGCGCTGGTCTCATAAGCCGGAGGTCGAGGGTTCGAGTCCCTCTCTTGACACCACCTAAAATATACAATCCAAATATTTAAATATACCTAACAATCAAACCCTGAATAAAATTCATAAGTATAACAATTTGCTATAAATATAAATTCAATACAATTAATTAATAATTAAGTAAATTAAAGTTACTATTTTTTAATTAGACTTTTATTATTTTTGATATGAGAGTTTTTATTTTAAGGAGTGGTGATGGGAAAGATTTTTAGAGGGTTGGTGCTGTCTTTAGGGATGATTACACCTTTGTTTGCTAATGCGGAGGAAGAGTCTTTGGGGATGGTTATGGGTTTGTTTGTTTTTATTTTGGGTCTTTGGCTATTGGTGAATGTATTATTTTTACTTACACAAAGTAAGTTTGCAAAAACAATGAAAGTTCAAAATTGGGAAAAAAATACTAGTCCTGTTTGGATATGGACTCAGCTTATACCTATATGGTCTTTTATAGCTATTCCTGTGACACTAATCAAACTAAATGAACAATTCAAGCTATATATGTCCGAGAACAATCTAAATGATAATCCAATGATAAAACAATACAACAATACTTGGGGATGGGTATGGTTTGGCGGTTCAGTGCTTAGCTTAATTATCCCGTTTGCTGGTCTTATAGGTTTTGTCGGGGTTATTGGTTTTTGGATTCATATTGCAGGGGTGAAAGACTCTTTGCTTCTTGCAAAACAAACGAAAATTCACGATTGATAAAGGGCGGTTTAAACCGCTCCCATCAATACTTTTTTGGTATTACTTTTTAATGCCATCATTTCATCATAAGTTCTGGATTTTGCTGATAAATCACTTGATTTTGATTCATCATATACTGCTTCAATTTTTTCTGATGGTGAAGCTTTTTTTAGGTCACCTTTTTCTAGGTTTAGCATATCAAGAGTTTCATTCCAAACTGAACTTTCATCTAATACAAAAGCGTTGAAAGTAATTCCTTCATATTCAAAAGTTCCGCTCTCATCTAAATCTATCACAAAAAGAAGATTTGTGCTGTCTTTTGAAAAGAACTCTTTGTATTTTTCAAACATTGGTACGAAATGCTCAAATGACTCTAACTCACATGCGAAAAACTCTATTGTATTATCATTTGTAACTATAATAACTTGTTTTGCTTGGATTTTTGGAGGTAGAACTCTATCTGGGCTTAGTTGCTTTCCAGCTTCTACTATCAAACTTCCTCTATAACCAAAAAGTCCATCTTTAAGCTCACCATTGAATGATGGTTGCCAATCAAGGCTATTTTCTTTTATGTATCCTAATACTGCTGACATTTGATATCCTTATTTTTAGTATATCTTTATATCTGCAATAAGTGTTCCTTATGGGAGGGCTAAATAATATCCTTGCATAGAACTTTGAACAAAAGATTTTTTGAGATAGAATGTTTGAGCATTTTGGTTGGAAGTATCACAAAGAAGTTGAACTCTTTTGTATGAAAGTTTTTTGGCTTCATTAATCAGCTTATCAATTAGCATATTGCCAATGCCTTGTGATCTGAAGTCATTTCGTATAATCACATCTTCAATCACCCCACTATATCCACCTGTCGCTGTAGATATGACTCTTTGCATTGATGCAAATCCAACTATATGGTCATCAATTACAGCAACTATAGATAAAGCTAAAGGCTCATCAAGAAGTATTTTTAATGCACTAATATGCTTTTGTTTATCTATGGTAAAATCTTTTTCTATTGAAAATAATTCTACCAATAAATCAGCGATATAAGGTATCTCTTTGTATGTTGCTTTTTTTATGAAAGCTTTTTGCACACAGCCTCTTTTGGAAGGTTTTTTGGACCTGGTTCTATCCACCAACTCTCACCATTGCTTAGCTCTACTTCGCCACCCCATTTTTCATCAGATTCAAACTCAATAGTATCTATCACTTCTTCCATATCTTTTTTTGCTACATAAAAGTAGATTTTCCCATCATTTTCTCTTAACATTACTTTTGCCATTTTATCTTCTTTGTATTGGTTTTTAAATTTATTACTCCACCAGTAAAATATGGTAATTTTAGTAGTTCTATTATAAGTTCTATCAAGGCGGAGACTTGAAGCTTACCATTGGTAAGCGAAAGTTGACAACGCAGATAGGGCTTATAAGAGAACTAGCATTTCTTTTGGTAGTTCACTCGCATTATTTACTCATACTATTTCTTAGAAAAACTTTCGACATACGATGTATGCCTTCAATTTTTTCTAAAAAATATTATGGCAAAAATGCGGCTAAAATTAACATATTTTACTGGTGAAGTAATAATGCAAGTTTTATTCCTCTTGGGTTATTTGTTGATAATAAGCCCTCTAACCTTTTGCAAAATGTTGTAAAATATATTGTTTACCTTGAATTCTTCTTTTAGAAGTTTGCCACCCACTAGTCTTATTGATATATGTTTATTTAGTTTTGTATCAAGCTCTTTGAAATCATCTCTTTGGTGACTTCCTCTTGATTCTTCCCTTTTTATGGCACTAAGTATCACTGCTTCAGAGATAAGTAAAGCATTTCTTAGTTCCAAAATAGAGCTAACTTCTACATTATTTGCTTTTGATTTATCTACAGTATGAAGTTTGGCTGCTTGAGAGCTTAGGTATTTGACATAATCTAATGCTTCATATAAAGTTTTGTACTCTCTTATAATTCCTACTTTGTCAAACATTACATTACCAAGGCTTGTACGAAGAGCATTGAAATTGATTGTACTTTCACCTTCAAATAGCTTATCTATCATCCTTATATCTGGGATAACTTGATTGTAATCTATTGGGAGTAGTTCTGTCTTTTTGGCGAACATCGAAGCTTTTACACCTGCAAGCTCTCCAAAAACAGCACCTTCTAGTAGTGAGTTGCCACCAAGGCGGTTTGCTCCATGAATCATATTTAAACTATTTTCTCCACATACAAAAAGTCCTGATATTTCAGTATCTACCATATTTGACTCAATTCCACCCATAGTATAATGAGCTACAGGTTTGATAGGTAAAAGCTCTGTTTTTATATCAACTCCTGATTGAATATGGGCTGATTTATATAGGCTAGGGAGTCTTTGTTCTATTTGGTCACCACTTAAGTGCCTTAGGTCTATAAATACTCTTTTTTTGTTTTTGATTTGTTTGTAAATCTCTATAGCTACCACATCTCTTGTAGCCAACTCATCTACAAATCTTTCTCCATCGCTATTGATTAGGTATCCGCCCTCACCTCTTGCTGCTTCGCTTACCAAATATCCACTTTTTTCAAACCCAGTAGGATGAAACTGAACAAACTCCATATCTACTACTCTAAGCCCTGCTTTTAGAGCTAATGCCAAAGTATCTCCTGTGCAATCAGGGGCATTTGTAGTATGTCCTTTGTAAATACCTGCATATCCGCCACCTGCTAGTATAAGTGCTTTGGTAGGATATAAAACTACATTATTATCAGCTTTTCGTAGTACTGCAAGAGCTGAAACTTGGTTTTGGTGAGTGATGATTCTAAGAGCAAAGTTATTGGTCAAGAACTCTACACCTAAATGCTTGGCTTCTTTTAAAAGTGAAGAGACTATAGCACTTCCAGTTTTATCACCTACAAAACAAGTTCTTTGTATGCTTCCACCACCAAAAGGTCTTTGTTTTGGGTTATCATCACTGTCACTATCAAACTGAACTCCATAGCTTTTGAGCTTATAGATAATTCTTTTTGCATTGGTACACATATATTCTATTGTTTTGACATCACTAAGCCCTCTTGAGCCTTTGACGGTATCTTCAATATGAGAATCAAGCTCTTTGCCTTGGCTTGATAATACAGCATTTATACCACCACTTGCCATAAAAGAGTTTGATTTTAAGGGATTGTTTTTGGTTACTATTGCTACTTTTGCACCGTTTTTTTTGGCTTCTATTGCTGACATTAGCCCTGCAATTCCACTTCCTACTACTATAACATCATATATCATTTTTATACCTTGTACATCAAATCATAAAGCTTTTTGGGTGTTGCTTTGATTTTGGATATTTCAAGATTATGTAATACATGCTCTGGATTTTTGCTTGCAAAAAGTGACGATAGGATATTTGGAGTTGAGCGGACAAACTGTAATGCTAATTGTATATCACTTTGAAGGTGCATATCTTTATCCAAAATATACCCCACATTTGCATTGAAAGACTTTTTGAATAGATTCATTTGTAAAAGAGATGATGAGCTTATCACTCCAAGCTCTAATTTATGAGCTAGTTCTAAAACTGTATATTCTTCACCTTCGTGACTTTGTGTTGGCATCGTGTAAATATGGGTTTTTGCAAGATTAAACGGCACTTGAATATATTTGAAATGATGATTGTCTCCAGCCACACTCACTGCAACATCATAAATATCACTAAGACTCAAATACTCAACAAATCCTTTTTCATTGATAAAACCATTCCAAGTAGCCAAACCATAACTTTTGATTTTGCCATCATTTACAGCTTTTTCAAATACTTCAAAAGCTTTTTTGATAATTTCTAGTAAATCTTCTTTTGTTTTCGTACCTAATTGAATTTCTGGGTTGTGTAGAAAATATATATCTATAGTCTCTAAGCCTAGATTTTCTAAGCTTTTATTTAGGGAATATTCCAAGAATCTCTCGCTAATGCAATGCTGGTCTAGCTCTATGTCAGCCTCCGTGCAAAGCTTTGGTAAAAGCATATTATCTCTTATCCAATGATATGGATTATCTGGGAAAGGGTATTCTAGTGGAATAAAACCACCTTTTGAGGCTATGATGATATTTTCTCTTTTTATCTCGTCATTTTCTATCATCTCACCCAAGATATAGCCTATTTCTTTTTCACTTTGTTGATACCTATAATTTATCGCAGTATCTATGAAGTTGATGCCGTTTTGCAAGGCTGACTTGATGGAATCCACATAATTGAATAGATAATTTTCCTCTTTGTATGGCTCTTTATTGAAAGTTCCAAGACCTAGTTTTGAAAACACTATGCCATTGTGTTTGATAAAAAACTCTTTTGAATCACTATACTTTTGAGCATATTCTAAAGTTCCCTCAGCTGTAGCAAACCCTTTAATCATAATTATTCCGCACTTCTTTTTTCAGAATGAACTGCTAAAGTAACAAATAAAACCAAATAAGCAACTATTGCTAATCCTATTGAATACCATACTTCCATCGTACACTCCTTTTATTAGGTGGTAGGTTGTAGATGGTAGAGAGTAGTAAGAAAAGTTTGCATCTTTCTTCTTTTCAACCTATTACCTACCAACTAACACCTAAACACTATTTATAAGAGTGTATGCAAGAGGTATTCCGTGGAAACCATATCAAAGCTTTAAAAAAACACACATTGTGTGTTAAAATTGTCAAATAAAATGCTCAATAAATATTTAAACTGTACGCAAACCTCTTTTAACTCAAACAGATATTGACTATTGAGTTTATACGAGCCTGTTATTCTAAATTACTTTCAAAATGAAGCTTTAGCGGAGTTTCTTTAGTAAATTGTGTTTTCATTTTATTATCTCCCAATGTCCGCCTTTAGCACCGCCAATTCTTTCAAGTTTACTGTCTTCTTTTAATTTTTTGATTTGCCACTCTATACCTTTAAGTGTAAGTTCCAGTTTATCAGCTAATTCTTGATTGGTAATATCTGGATTTGAACTAATCAACTCCAAAATTTTCACCCTAGTTTTCACCCTAGTTTTCACCCTAGTTTTACTATTTTCTAGGTTATTGTATCTAACTTCATTAAAATAAAACTCCACCCACAAACCATTTAGCCATCTAAATTGTGGTGTGATTCCATTAAATCTTTGTGATTCATAAATTATCTTTTCTATCCCTCTTCCCCAAGATTCAATATATCCAGCCAAGAAAAAAGGGTAAGCGATAGCAGGATTATGTGGTTCTGAATTATGCTTTTGTATCAAAGTGTCTATCGTCCAGTGTGGCGGTAAATCACCTGCGTTCCACATAAGAAGCTTATCATCATATACACTTATTTGGATAGTTTGTTGTGAACCATAGTCTTTGTGTACCACTGCATTGATAAGAGCTTCTCTAAAAGCTAGTTTAGATATTGGAAAACTTTCAATCCTCTGTATCCCATCATAAGTGATAAGTGCTTTAAGATATTTTGAAAATATAAGTTCCATAGTTTTATCTACTTGCTCAAAAAGATTCCCCTCTATCACATCTTGATAAACTAAATCGCTATTTGATTTGAAATACCCTATTTTTATACTACTTCCAGTTACATATTTTTGAGGACTTTTAGCAAAAAGTAGTGTTGTTGCTCGTTTGAGATACTCACCCTCTTTGAGATGAAGTTTATCCACTAGCACTTCATCACTCTCTTGTAAAAATTCAGCATCGATTCTCTTCTTTTTTTCTGCCTTATCTCTAAATAATCTAAATGCAAAAGGGTCTAAATCATCAAATCCAAAATAAGGAACAGGAACACCATCCCACTTTTTGCCTTGTCGCGAAAGTAAAAACTTATCTAAAGAAGCACCTTTGAGTTCTTGTGTGATACTTCCACTTCTATAATAATATGAACCTTTGTAGCTTATAGGATATGGATATTTTTCAGTAACAATCTCTAAATACTGTTTGTCTTCACTTGTTTTTAGATTGACATCTACCAAGATACCTAAAATATCTCGCACTTTGTTTGGTATATCTTCAAGGAGTTTTTTAGCATTGTCAATACCGACAATTTCACCATCATCATCTACACCGATATAAAGTTTTCCACCATCACTATTACCAAATGCACTAAGCCATTTGATATACTCATCTCTCCAAGACTGTTTAAATTCAATATTTTGTGATTCGTTAATTTGTAGTTTCATCTATTTTCCTAACTTCATATTACTTTAATGATTATAATTATATAACACCATTCATTCGACTTTCACCCAGTGTTAGAAAAAGGCTTCAAAGCTTCTGTGTCTGCATAGCAAAACAAAAGCTACCATTTTTCACTACTTCTTATCAAATCAATAGCTTTTTTGATTTTTACCATGAAAACAAAAATCTATTAATTTAAATCTCTGAATCCATTTGGAATATTTTTACAATTTTCAAATTTACATTTATCATTAAATTTCACTTTTTTAGTCCTTAATAATCGCCAAACTTCTTTTTAAGTCTTGCTATTTTTTCTATCACTTCACTATCGATACCAGCATCAAGACACACTACAAAAGCACCAAATCCGATACGAAACGCTTCTTAATTATAGCATATCAACCTTGATTTAAATGTAAGGAATTTATTTATTTTATCATAAATATCATTAATGCTATTCAAAATAGCTCATAAATATAAAAACAAAATAACATAAATATAAAAACAAAATAACATAAATAAACTCACACCCAATTATCCAAAACCAAGCCATCAATTATTTGAAATTCTTTTTTGTTATTTGTATCTAGCGTCATATTGAGTGATTTGGCGTGTGCTGATATGAGTATATCAAGTCCGACTATAACTTGACCTTATTTTTCAAGTGATATGCTTATTTTTCCGTATTCTATGGAATCTTTTAGGTCGTATTTTACTATATCAAAAGGCTTTAGAAAATGTTCAAGTGCCAAAAGATTTTTTCAACTTATGCAACTATACACTAAAAACCACATCTATATAATACAATAACAAAAGATATTCCTTTGCTCTATATTTGTAATGTTTTTTATTCAACTCTTATCTGTTTAGAAATCTTCCGAAGATTTTTTTATAGATTTTTAGAGATACAGGTATAAGTATAATCATAAAAATAAATAAAAACAAAAGTAAATATATCACGCTCATAGAACCTTCTGGTGTATCGGTAAAAAATAAATCTGTGGTATTTATACCAAAAAATCCAACTACTAAGTTTAATGGTAAAAATATAACAGATACCAATGTCAAAATATAAACGCTATTATTTAACTTATCATTTTTTATGGTGACATAATAGTTATAAATTGTATCAAGTTTAGATAAAATCAAGGATGTGTCTCTTTGATTTCTATCTAAATGCTCTTCAATATCAAGAAACTTGTATTTGGGAAACATTTCATCTGTTTCATAAGATTTTATAAACATTTTTAGCATAGTCAAAGCTCTTAAATAAATTCTTTCTATTCTTAAAAGGTCTTTTTTCAGTTCAAACCAATAATCCATAAAATTTGATGATAAATTTTTACTATATAAAGATTCTTCTATCACTAGAAATTGTTCTATATAATTTCCTAAAATCAATATCGAATCATCCACCAACTTATCTATATAATTGTACATATCCAAAGAACTATCTGAAAAAAACTTCAAAGAATCACTTGCTTTGTCATAAATATATATATTGTTTTGGTCTATTGTAAATCCTGTATTATAAGCGGTTAGTTTGTCATCTACAATCTTGGGTAACCTTATAATAAACATTTTGTATTCATCTGATTCAAAGAAATAAGAAGGATGGAGTTCATTTCTCAAATCTTCGTAATGTAAATCTTTTACAACATCTAACATTTTGACTCCTAAATCTATATAACACAATAGTGCCATATACTATTTTAAAAGAGACTTATTTTTGATTGGTTTACAAAAAGTTATAAAACTTCTCTATACTTTTCATATCACCTATGAATCCCAACATATCATTTTCTTTTATGATAATAGATTTATCCACTTTACAATTCCAAACACTTTTAGTCTTATGTGCAATAATATCTATATCAGGATGGATATCCTCTATATCTTTTATAGACTTTCCTATTATTGACTTTGTAGCCAAAAATTTTATTATTTTAAAACTATTACTAAAATCAATCATATCAACTGTTAGATTACCTATCAAATCTCTTACTAGCCTTTTACCTGCTACTTTTTCAGGGTACACTACTTTAAAAGCACCAATTTTGGCTAATACTTCACCATGTATAGGGGTAATTGCTTTGGCAATAATATTTTTATTCCCCAAATCTTTCAATGCCATAACTGTTAAGATACTAGCTTCTATATTTTCTCCAATACTTACTATAACCGTATCAAGATTTGTAATACCTGCTTCTTCCAAAGCTCTCACATTTGTAGTATCTAATACAAACGCATTTTCTATATTTTCACTAATTTCTTGAACTTTTTGTACATCATTATCTACGGCTATTACATTTATATCTTCAAGTCTTGCTAGACTTTGTGCTATGTAATATCCGAATTTACCTAGTCCTAAAACTGCTATTGTTTTCATATTAAAATCCTTCCTTTTGGGTATTGTATGTGTTTATTTTTTGCCTTACCTATTAGTAAGAAGCCAAAGGCAAATATTCCTAGTCTTCCTGCCAACATAAGTATTATTATGACACTTTTACCAAAAGTATCAAAGTTTGCTGACATACTTAAGATATCACCATTGCCAGTAGAAACCCCTACTGTTCCAAATGCTGAAACAGCTTCAAATAACATTTGCATAAAAGGTAGCTTTTGAGTCTCTGCTAATAAAACAGTACACAAAATTACCAAAAATGAAGCAGTCAATAATACTGCTAGAGATTTATTTATAATAGATTGTTCTATTGTTCGTTTGAAAATATTTGGTTGTTGGTTGCTCTCTTTTAATCTATAAATAACTGCCATTATCAATATAGCAAAAGTAGTGACTTTGATACCACCAGCAGTTCCACCTTGACCACCACCTATCATCATAAAAATGGTTGAAAAAAACAATGAAGATTCTTGCAATGCTCCAATATCAACGCTGTTAAATCCACTTGTTCTAAAATTTACAGATAAAAACAAACCATTCAATAACTTTTCATACAAGTTCATATCAGCAAAAATCTTTGTATTACTCCACTCTATAGTTAAAAACAATATAATTCCTATAATAAGTAAAAATAATGTGGTTATTAAGGTTATTCTAGTATGCAAAGAATATCTAGAAAAAGAAACACTTTTTTGAGAGTGTAACTCATTCAATACTAGATATCCTAATCCACCAAGAACTATAAGAATCATAAGTGTACCTAAAATTACCAAGTGATTATCATATCCCATTAAACTATCTGTAAAAAGTGAAAAACCTGCATTATTAAAAGCTGAAATAGAATGAAAAACTCCAAGCCATATAGCATCTGTCGTAGGATATTTATCCATAAAAGCAATACTCAAAACAACAGCCCCTATAAACTCTATAATTAAAACTATTAAAACTAATTTTTTCACAAAAGTATTTGTAGATTTAGTATCATTAAGTCCTAGTGAAGTTTTAAATACTATTTTATCATTTATATTCAAATCATTTTTCAGAAATAAAAAAAACAATGTTACTATAGTCATATAACCTAAACCACCAATTTGAATGAGCATCATTATAATAAACTGTCCAAAAAAAGTAAAATTTTCAGATGTACTAGTGACGATAAGCCCAGTTACACATGTCGCTGAAGTAGCAGTAAATATAGCATTTATTACACTCAAACCACCAATATTTGAAAAAGGCAACATAAGCAAAATTGTTCCTGTTGCTATAACAAACAAATACCCAAAAAATATAATTTTAATATGATTGTAATTCATATTTTATAACTCCTTATTACCACAACAAAATCTATATCCAATTCCAGATTCTGTTTTAATATATGATGGCTTTGTGCGATTTTCTTCAATCTTTTTTCTTAATATATTGACATAAGATCTAAGATATTGCATTTCATTTTGATATCCAATTCCCCAAACTTCTTTTAATATTTGTCTATGTGTCAATGTTTTATTTGCATTGATTATAAAATATTTTAACAATTCATATTCTATTGGGGTAAGTTTTAAATACTCTTTTTTAAAATATATCACATGATTTTCATTGTCAAGCTCCAAATCAGAACATATTATATTGTCTAATATATTTTCTTGAGTATTTTTTCTCCTAAAAACAGCTCTTATACGAGCCAATAGTTCACTTATCGAAAAAGGCTTTTTTATATAATCATCAGCACCACTATCCAAAGCTGTAATAATATTATTCTCATCATATCTTGCCGAAACTATAATAATTGGCACTTTTGAAACTTCTCTTATAATAGGTATAAGTTCTTTCCCATCACCATCTGGCAATCCTAAATCCAGAATTATTAAACCAATATTATGTGTTTTGAAATTTATAATTGCATTTGTAATGTTATCTGTAGAGATATAATTATAACCATATTGATCAAATGTAATCTCTAATAATTTTCTAACTGAGATATCATCTTCAACAATTAAAATAGTTTGAGATATCATATCACACCAACACTTTTTGTAATAGGCAATAAAACTACAATCCTCATTGAGTCATGGAAATATGATGCTTCTATAGTACCTCCATGTAATTCAACTATACTTTTACATATAGATAATCCTATACCACTTCCTTGTATATCATTTGAATCTTCAAGTCTATAAAATTTATCAAATATATTATTTAATTTTGGACGATTTTGTATAGTAACTTTATTGATAGTTTTTATTCTTATTTTATCCTCATATCTATCTATGCTTAGCCTGATTTTTTCATTTTTTACAGAATATTTAAACGCATTATCCAATAAATTTATCAATAATTGTATTAGCAATATATTATCACCCCAATATAATTCAACCTCATCAATCTCAACATCCAAAAACTCACTTAATTCTGTAACACTTAATTCATGTAATACAACACCTACAATATCATCAAAATCACACCAATCAAACTGAAGCTTAATATCACTACCTTTCAATCTTGCACTATCTAATAAATTTGTTATTAATCTATTCATTCTCAATGATGAACTATTTATATCTTTCAGTAAATTTAATTGTGTTTGAGTTGGTAAATCTTTGCTTTCTAATAATAAATTTACAGAACCTAGTATTGAAGCCAATGGTGTTTTTAAATCATGGGAAACAATATTTAATATAATCTCTTTTGTTTCATTTTCTAGTGTTTTTAGATGTAGTTTCCTTGCTAAATATGTAACAATATACCCAACTACTGCAAAAATTAGAAAACTCACTATATATAAATCATCATGAACAGTAAAAGTATGAATAGTGGGTACATATAAAAAATTGAACATTATTACGCATAGTAATGTTATAAAAAAAGTAGATTTAAAAAAGCCATACATTGCAACAATTAAAACAGGTATTAAGTGTAACAATGCAATATTTATTACGCCTAGTTCATCTTTAAATATATGAGATATCAAAGTAACTATTGACAATACAAATAAAGCATTAATAAAATAGTGCACTTTATCATAAAGTTTTATAAATTTTTTATTCATAAAAATATGCCTTTTTAGAAGTTATGAAAGTGTACAATAAAAAATATCAAAAAAATATCAAAATTTATATGGAATAGTTATTACATTCTCTTTTAAATATAAAAAACAAAGATTAGCAAAATGCAAAAACCACTTCAGATAAATCCTACTAAACTATCTCAACCTATAGGAGCAACTCTTGCTTTTTTAAAAGCCAAGCTTCCAATTATTTTAAGTCTATCCTTTTAATTAATAGAGTATAAGAAACTTAAGATATTTATTATAATCACTGTTGTACAATTTCTAAATATAGCTTAAAAATTACAAATTGGGGGTATTGTTATGTTTAATTTTGGGAAAACAGAAGAAGAAAAAGGGCGTTTAAGCGCAATGGAAGACAACTTTGCAATTATATCATTTGAACCAAATGGTACAATATTACATGCAAATGATAATTTCTTAAATGCTTTAGGCTATAGACTCAATGAAGTAGTTGGGAATCATCACAGAATATTTTGTGATAAGACTTATACGAACACAAATGCATATACTGAGTTTTGGAATAATTTAGCTAATGGAATATCTCAAATAGATGAGTTTGAAAGATTTAGAAAAGATGGTAGTTCTATTTGGATTCAAGCTTCATATACTCCTGTAAAGAATACTAATGGAAAAGTAACTCGAGTTGTTAAATTTGCTCAAGATATTACTGATACCAAAAAAGTTATTAATGCTGTTAAAAATTCTGTTAACTTAGCAAAAACAGGTATCATGAAACAAACAATAACTGAATCAACTAAAAATGAAGGAATCGAAGATCTTAAAAATGGAGTAAATGAGTTATATCAAATTGTAGCTTCCAAAGTTGATGGTGATTTAAATAAAATATCAGATGCTTTATCTTCTTTTCAAAAATTAAATTTTACACATAGAATAACAGGAAATTTAGGAGAAGTATCTACAGGGTTAAATAGCCTAGCCGATATTATAAATAATATGTTAGTAGAAAACAAATCAAACGGTATGACACTGGATGAAGGTAGCAATATACTTCTTAAAAATGTAGATAAACTAAATCAAAGCTCAAACGAAGCTGCAGCAAATCTTGAAGAAACAGCTGCAGCACTTGAGGAAATGACAAGTAATATTAGAAACAATACAGAAAACATAGCTAAGATGTCAGGCTTGGCTAGTGGTGTAACATCTAGTGCAAAAAATGGTGAAATACTTGCAAATCAGACTACAGTTGCAATGGAAGAGATAAACTCTCAAGTAACTGCGATAAATGATGCAATAGCAGTAATTGACCAAATAGCATTCCAAACAAATATACTTTCTCTTAATGCTGCCGTGGAAGCAGCAACTGCTGGAGAAGCTGGAAAAGGGTTTGCAGTAGTTGCAGGAGAAGTGAGAAACCTAGCAGCTAGAAGTGCAGAGGCCGCAAAAGAGATAAAAGATATAGTTCAACGAGCAACTTCTAAAGCAAATGAAGGTAAATCTATAGCAAATGATATGATAAAAGGGTATGGTGAGCTAAATAAAAACATATCTCATACTATAACTTTGATATCAGATATAGAAAGTGCTTCAAAAGAACAATTACTTGGAATCGAACAAATCAATGATGCAGTAACCCAACTAGACCAACAAACACAACAAAATGCTATGGTTGCATCTCAAACTCATGATATTGCTGTATTAACAGATGAAATTGCTAAACTAATAGTATCATCAGCAAATGAAAAAGAATTTATAGGTAAAAATGATGTCAAGGGGAAACCTATGAATCAAGGACAATCTCACATCAAAGTTCCGCAAATACAATCAAAACCTATTACTAAAAAACCTCATATGCAAGTTTCGAAAGCAAGTAATACTAATAACTCACAAATACAAACGATAAAACCTAACACAAAATCATCTAAAGATGAATGGGAGTCGTTTTAATACAAGGGAAAACCCTTGTATTATATAAGTAAGTAATATAAAAACAGAAGTTTTATCAGTATTTATTAGAACCTACACACTACTAGACAATTTTTGAATTTATTGTTTGGTTTAACCTAAAAACAACTTACAACTCACAATTCGTGTGGAATACTAATTGCAATTAACCTTTGTATATAAAAACAGAGGTTAGCAAAATGCAAAAACCACTTCAGATAAATCCTACTAAACTATCTCAACCTATGGGGGCAACTCTTGCGTTTTTGGGTGTCAAAGGTTGTATGCCTTTGATGCATGGGGCTTTGGGGTGTGCTAGTTTTACGAAGGTATTTTTTACTAGACATTTCAACGATCCTATAGCTATGCAAACCACAGCGGTAAATGACATCACAGCAGTCATAGATGGCGGACACTGGGGAGTATTAGAAAGCCTCAAAAACATAACCGCAAAAGTAACTCCTTCACTTATAGGACTTCATACTACAGGGCTAACAGAAACAAAAGGTGATGATATAAGAGCTGTTAGTGAGTTAGTACGAGAAGAACAACCTATCGTTTGGGTAAATACACCTGATTTTGAGGGTGGATTTGAAAGTGGGTTTTCAAAAGCAGTATCTGCTATGATAAAACAGCTTATTATCCCAAAAACAACCATAAACAATCAAAAAGCACTTATTATCCCAAATGCAAATCTAAAACCTCTTGAAGTAGAAAAAATAAAAGAAGAATTAGAGCTTTTTGGATTTTTGGCTTTTGCATTACCTGATATTAGCCTCTCTTTGGATGGTCATTTAGACGAAAAACCATCAGCTCTTACAAGTGGTGGGATAGAGCTTGGGGATATTTATAAGTTAGGGGATTGTAGCTTGGTTATTAGTATTGGTTCTAGTGTCAAAGATTGTGGTGAGAGTTTTGTATCCAATATAAATCCAAATACAAAACATTTACATTTTGACTCATTGTCTGGGCTTATAAATGCTGATGCGTTTTATAAAGGGGTATTGGAGTTTCAAAATCTATCAACTCCTCATCCAAAGATAATCAAATGGAGAAAAAGGCTTCAAGATGCACTTCTTGATACACATTTTGCACTTGGGAGTACAAAGTTTGCTGTAGTTGGTCAAAATGATGAAGTATATAGTATATGCGAACTCTTAAGCGAGGCTGGAGGTCAAGTATCTGTTGCGATAGTATCTGAAAAATCACCTATAAATACTGAGATAAAAGCTACAAATGTGATAGTTGGGGACTTTTATGATTTGGAAAGCTATAAAAATGAGTATGAAATTTTGGTTACTAATTTCCACGGAATACAAATTGCAAGAAACTCTAATAAAGGATTGGTTTTAAGAGGTTATCCAAACTACGAAGAAGTTGGCAATGCTCTTAAAAGCGATTTGTTGTATGAGGGTAGTTGCTATTTTTTATTTGAAGTAGCAAATATCATAAACCACTTTAAGGAACACAAATGAATACAAATATAAAAGTATCTGGTACAAAAAATATAACTGGTCTCAAAATTGCATTTGCAACAAATGATATGGAAAATATAGATGCACATTTTGGCTCATGTAATAAGTTTTCAGTATATGATGTTTCAAAAGATGGTCATGAACTAAGTGGAATCATAAACACAAAAGAAGAAAAAGGGAAAGAGGGAGATAAAACAGCAAATATTATCAATGCACTAAAAGGTATTGATATAGTTTATTTCCTTGATATTGGTCCTATTGCTGCTGCAAAAGTGATAAATAACAAGATTTTTCCTATCAAATATAAAGAGATAGTATCTATTGAGCAAGAAGTAAATAAGCTAACAAATATGTTGGCATCAAACCCACCACCTTTTATCAAAAAAATAGTGGAAAGCAAAGGTTTATAATGGAAAATTTAAAAGAATTATTCAAAAAAGCATTAGTTGGACAAATTAGAGCTTTGGATCAGTTTGGGTCTTGGGATATGAAAAGTGATGATGAACTTTTTACGATGAAATATATCAAAACAAAAGAAGATTTGAAAAGCATACCAATCATAGCTGATATAGATGATGTGCAAACAAAAGATATAAGACTTATTTTCCAAGCTTTAGCTCTGGCTTTTGAAACAGCAACTGGCGTGATGTGCAATGTAGTGATGGAGATGAGTCATGAAGGCTTTGGTAGAGTGGTAGTAATAGCTGACAAAATCGTAGTAGTTGACAAATTTTTCAAAGATGCTCATAGATTTGGGTATAGAACTATAGAAGATTTAGAGATAGCTGGTGAGAAGTTTTTGGCTGATGGAATAAAAATTTATAATTCATTTAAAGGATAAAATATGGCAAATATAGGGATATTTTACGGGACTTGTGGTGGAACTACAAAAATAGTAGCAGATGCTTTGCAAGAGGCTTTTGATATAGATGATAGTGATGCTATAAATATAGAAGAAGATTTTGATGAACTAGAGCAATTTGAACAATATGATGTACTTTTTCTTGGAAGTTCTACTTGGGGTCAAGGTGATGTTCAGTACGGATGGGTTGATATACTTCTAGAACTAGATGAGAGTGATATGGATCTAAGCGGTAAGAAAGTAGCATTTTTTGGTGCTGGAGATGCCAAGAAGCATGGAGAGCATTTTTGTAGTGCGTTGGGGAAACTTTATAAGTCATTTACTGCAAAAGGTGCTAAAGCTATAGGTTTTGTAGATGCTAGTGAGTATGATTTTGAAGGTTCATTGGCTCTAATCGGAGATAAATTTTGCGGTCTTGCAATAGATGAACATAACGAAAATGACAAAACTGGTGATAGGATTGAGAGTTGGATTGAGGGTCTTGGGAAAGAGATTTAGATGGTAGATTGTAGAGGGTAGATGGTAGATGGTAGAGATTTTCTTCTCTACAAACTACAACCTAACAACTACAACCTAATTAAAAGGAGTCGAAAATGTTTTTAGTAGTATCAGTATTTAACAAAGAAAACTTGGAAAATGTGGTTGAAGATTTGAGAAAACACAACATTGAAGGTATCACTATCGTAGATGTCTATGGTATGGGGAATATTGGATTTAGTGAACATGGACAAAAAGCAGATTTTTATCCAAAAGTAAAAGTAGAAATAGTAGTCTCAAATGCAAAAACAAGAGAACTAGCGATGGAATGTATCAGATCAAATTGTCAAGATATGGGTCATGGAGCTGGCAAAATATGGTGGCTAAATGTTGGTGGAGTTGAGAGAATAAGAACTGGTGAAAAAGACGAAGATGCTCTTACAACACAAATAGACAAAAAAATCAAAAATGTGATGGATGGAAGCTGTTTCCATGTAACTGACACACCTTGTTCATAAAGGATATAAAATGAAAACAATAAACGAATTTTATCAGCTAAAAGATGCTGAAGAGTATTTTGAATTTTTTGATGTCAATTATGATTCAAAACTTGTAAATGTAAAAAGATTCCATATATTAAGAGAATATGGAAACCTCATAAAGAAAGGGTTTGAAAACTTCAAAGATGAAAATCAACTATTTGACTTTTTGAAATTTTCTTTGCTTAGAGTTTATGGGGATTTCAAAAATGGATATGCACCAAGTGCAGCAGATGTTTGGAAAATGTATGATAATGGCAAGTTACAAGGGTGTATGAGTTGTACTCCAACCCCTGGTAATAGCTGTGGGTGTTGATTAGCCCTAGAGTCTTTGAGATAATAAACAACAATTTTAATTAAGGAGTAACAAATGCATCACGATGATATTATGCCTAAATTCCGCGTAGGGCAAAAAGTAGAACTGGTAGTAGATATCAAAAATGATGGCACTTACCCTTATGCAAAAATTGGTGAACTATTAGCAAAAAAAGGTTCTGTTGGCTATATAAGAAAAATTGGTGATTTCTTGCAAACTATCAAGGTTTATGAAGTTCATCTTATGTGTGATGGGAATTTAGTTGAAGCTGTCGGGGCTAGGGATTTTGAACTAAATTTGCTTGAAGACTATGAAGATGAAGTTCAAGAAGAGTTAGCTTGGATTAGAAATTATAGAGCAAAGAAAGCTCAATCATAAAACAAGGAGAATATGTATGGCAAAAGTTATATTTATGCATTTTGATAAAGAAACTGATGGTCTTTATGATGCAAAGATTGGTGAACCAATAGTTAGACTTGCAAAAGAAAAAAAGATTCCTATTAGCTTTGAGTGTCAAGAAGGAAGTTGTGGTACTTGTTTGGTAACTGTTGAACATATATCAAACAAAGAACCAACTAGCTATATGGAGGATTTTGAACTTGATAAACTTGTAGAACTTGGTGCGATTACTGCTAAAGAAGCAAGCCATTGTCAACAGTTTACTATCAGTCCAAGAGTTAGACTTGCATGTCAAATGCTTGTAAAAGGTGATGTTCTAATTAAACCTTATAAAGGGTAACCAACGGTATACTTTTTATACAGTTTGATTGAACATTTGTTGATTAGATTTGATACAATTAAAAGGATGAAATATGACGACTAGAGTAGAAATTAAAAATGACTTCTTAGCTATCAATGTGAAGCCAGGAAGTACTATACAAGAAATAGTAGAAGCAAGTGGAAGTGCATTACCATTTGGTTGCCGTGATGGTGAATGTGGTACATGTGTGGTTGAAATAGAGCAAGGTATGGAGTTTTTGACTCCTCTTACAGACAAAGAAGTGAAAGTTTTAAAAGAGATTTGTAGTGGTACTTGTACTCCAAACTCAAGACTTAGCTGCCAGATGAAAATAGCAAAAGCTAATGGTGTTGTAAGAATTAGATACTAAGAACTTTCATCAACCCTCTCTCTTGCTTGTCATAGATACCAGGGAGGGTTAAGATGAAATTAGCACATAAACAAGAACTACAAGTTGGACTTAGCCTCAAAATGTGGCTTCCAATACTACAAAGTTCTATTACAGAACTTGAAACTCATCTAAACGGATATAAAAACGATAACCCATTTGTAGAAATAAAATCCCCAGTAGAAACAAAAGATTATTATAAAACTGTCGATAGAACTCCTTATTATATGCAAAATAGTGATACTTACTATAAAAGTGGTGAGTTTGTAGAAGAGATGGCAATAGGCGTGGAATCATTTTATGAAAGATTGTTTGATCAGATAGAAGCACCACTATTTCCTACACCAAAATCACAAAAAATTGCACACGATATCATAGAAAATCTGAGCGAATATGGATATTTTGAGGGCAATATAGAAGCAATTGCAATAAAAAACAATGTTACAAATGAATTTGTAGAAAGCATAAGACAAAGATTTGCTTATTTAGAGCCAAGTGGCGTAGGAGCTGTGGACTATAAAGAATCATTTTTATTTCAGTTGAGTGAGATTGATTTGGACAATGAACTACTTAAATTTACAAAAAAACTAATAGAAAATATAGAAAAAATAGACAAATACTCAACTCATCATCTATTTTCTAAAGCAAAAGATATCATTAAAACTTTCAAAAACCCGCCAGCACTAGAATATATAGACAATGAAGAGAGAATAATTCCTGATTTTTTTGTAGAAATTGGTGATAACATCAAAATAAGAATAAATAGCAGTTTTTATCCTGATATAATAGTAAAAGAACCATTTGCTTGTCAAAATGAAGAGATAAAAGAAAAAATAAAAGAGGCAAAAAATCTAGTGAATTTGCTAAATTTACGCAAATCTACACTTTATAAACTAGTCCTTAGCATAGTAGAAAAACAGCTCTCATTTTTCGTAGGAGGTGAGCTAAAACCTCTAAAAATGGCAGAAATTGCAACTGAGCTTGGATTTGCTGAGTCCACCATAAGCAGAGCCGTATCAAACAAATACATCGAGTGTAGTAGAGGCGTATATGCACTAAAAGATTTCTTTACAAATGCCGTAAATGACGAAGATACATCATCAAGTGAAATCAAAAGCTTTATGAAAAAACTTATAGAGTTTGAAGACCATGACAATCCTCTAACAGATGACGATATGCTAGTCCAAATCAAACAACGATTTGATATAGAAATGGTGAGAAGAAGTATCACAAAATACCGAAAACTAGAAAATATACCATCTTCAAAAGAGCGTAAAAAGTTTTATAAGGTACAGTAAAAGATTTATTCAGTCCAATTAAAACCGTTACTTAATAAAAAGTGACGGCTTTAAAATTTCTTTTACAGCTTTACTTTTACATTATTAAATTAAAATATCATAAAATTATAACAAAATATCAAATGCTGTATAAAGTACTTACATAAATACTGTTTTTTCAAAAAACCTACACATTGATACATTTAAAATTATTGATATTTTAATTAAATGTTCGAGGTTGAAATGCTTTCCTCTTTTGTTACTTTCTGCATTTGTATAAAATGTTGCAGTAGTAAAACCCATTGCCAATGCAACTTCTTCTTGTGTTTTTTTTTGTTCTTTTCTAATGCGTTTTACATTAATTGATATTTGGGAATAACACTCTTCTACCAATTCATCAGATACTTCGGAAAATATTTTCATAATATAACCTATAGATTAAGTTTTGTTTTAGAATAATAGTGATAATATTAGATTTAATGAATAACCCTGAGGTTATTATATTATTTAATTTATTATTAGTATAAGGATAACTTGATATTGTTCAATATATTATCATTAAATAATTGATGATATAAATATTAACTCTTATTATTGTTTATTGTACATTATAATAATTTATAATTAAGGTGTAAAATAATTATGTTATGGAAAAAAACAGAATGTCTTAAATTAAAAATTACATGTTTGAATATTTTAATTTTCTACACTATGATAGTACTATCTTTAATACTTATTTATCCATTATTTTAATTTAACTAAAAAGGGTTTAAAAATGTCAATAAAACAAAAACTAATATTTCTAATTGGTACACTACTAATTGGTGTATCAATACTAGGTGGCTTTGCCTTATATAATGGTAAATCATGGTCAAGTGATATGGATACTATTGGCAATACAAGACTTCCTTCCCTTATACATATAACAAACTTAAACAAAGAAAGAATGATAATAAGGGCACAAACATTGAATGTTTATGCGTTTGAAAACAACTACTCTGCAAATTCTAATTTTTCTGATATTGCTTCGCAAAGAATTAAAAGTTGGGAAATAGTTGAAGAAAACTGGAGTGGTTTTTTGGCTTTACCTAGAAGTAAAAAAGGACAAGAGCTAGCAAATAAACTAGATATTGAGTATAAAGCTTGGAGAGAAGTTTATGTCAAACTTGATGACCTCATCACCAAATTGGCAAAAAATACAAATCCTACAACACAACAATCCCTATTTGATGAATATCGAAAAACTGTTGCTATTATGGTTCCGATTTCAAATACTATGGGTGACACTATGGATGAACTCAATACATTAAGTTCATCCACCACTAATCAAATGATTAAAAATGCTATGTCTAACTCTCATTTATTGGTAAATATAACTATATTTATATTGATTATAACCATAATAGTGGGGATTACAACTGGTACAATTATCACAAAGGGAATTAATAATGCTATTACATTATTCCAAAATGGGCTTATAGAGTTTTTTAATTATTTAAATAGAAAAACAACTACGACTAGTTTAATTGCACTAAACTCAAACGATGAATTTAGAGCAATGGCTGAACTAATAAATGAAAATATAACTGCTATTCAAAAAAATGTAGAAGAAGATAATCAATTTATTGCTGATACACAAACGGTAATGAATAGAGTTGCAAATGGTTGGGTTTCTCAGCATATACAAGCAAACAGTACAAATCCAGCATTAATGCACCTAAAGAGCACTATCAATGAAGCACTCAATAACTTAAGAGAAAGATTTGTGACAATCAACTCTGTCCTTGAAGAATATACACACCACAACTATACAAAAAAACTTTTTATAGATGGTATAGAATCAGGAGGTGTATTTGAAACTTTAATAAAAGATATAAACAAATTACAAGATACTATTACTCAAATGTTGGTAGAAAACAAATCAAATGGACTTACTCTTGATGAGAGCTCAAATATACTCCTAACAAATGTAGATAAACTAAATCAAAGCTCAAATGAAGCAGCAGCATCTTTGGAAGAAACAGCAGCAGCACTTGAACAAATGACAAGTAATATAAGAAGTAATACTGAAAACATAGCTAAGATGTCATCACTTGCAAGTGGTGTGACTAA
>Ga0265294_10001183_pt1 | contig 35514 bp, 35 predicted proteins | sample MunlanPumphouse3_FD_192504 | JGI IMG/M metagenome (GOLD analysis project Ga0265294, IMG submission 192504) | Groundwater microbial communities from a municipal landfill in Southern Ontario, Canada - Pumphouse #3 | ecosystem: Environmental > Aquatic > Deep subsurface > Groundwater | place...
TCCCTCTGTGCTGGGGAAGATATTCCAGAAGAGTGCAAGAACGATACACAGGGAGCTGGGAAGAGGAATGGTGGAGCATGTGCTCTCGGAGATTCTATTTATGAAATCTTTTCTGAAATAATTATGTACTCTACAGAGAGGATGAAATACAAGGGGCCGCCACCCAAGTCCGGCAGGCATCACACATTGGTGCAAAGGATATCCCTTCTTATATTGGAGCACAAATACAGCCCGTATGCGGTATTGCAGCACCTAGAGGAAGAGGACCTCTGGCCGGAGGGACTGAGAATCTGTGAGAAGACCCTGTAGTACAAAGGACATTATTGTATTTCGCCCATCCTTACTGTTCCTGTGAAAGAGGCACTAATGGGAATCACAATGGGATCATCAGGAGATTCCTCCCAAAAGGGACGGATTTCTCTTGTATCAAGGCCAAGACCGTAAGGGAGGTCCAGGACTGGATGAACACCTACCCGAGGAGGATCCTCAATGGCTCCACCCCTCTCAAGATATTCAAGGAAGAATTTGGATTGGGGAATCTTAGCATCAAACTGCTGGAGGCCTGCTGATGAAGAAACCAAAGAATCAATTAAACGGTCATTTCTCTTTACAACTCACCATTTTAAGCTCTTTGGGGACTTCTCAATAAGAGCTGGTAAGATTAATCGCGACCGAACCTTTATACTCCCCAGCTGCCAACTTCTGGGAAGCGGGTTTGCTTGCGGTGATTGTTAAGGTCCCCAAAAAAATCTCACCACTAAAACCTTTGGGAAAATCGATGATAAAGGCATCATTTTTTATTTTCACATCAGGGTTGGTCGTTTTAATGGAAAGGGTGGTTCTCACTACATTATTGGCGTCATGCTGCAAAGGAGAGACATCAAAACTCAGGGATCCTATCTTGGAAAAAAGCAAATTGCTTGAGTAAGAAAAAGTCACCGTATGACTCACCACCCATTCATCAAGGTCAGGAAATGCAAATTCAATGGTGGTGGATTCCCCTGCCTGCTTGACGCCGGTTTCATCATACAGAAAAATAAAAACATCCTTTTGGGTCACATCACCGTTCATGGTGGCGGACAGGGATGTCGGCAAAGACAATTTCGCACAAAAGGCAAAAGAGGCGATGCAGAGAAATATCAAAAGAATTGCTCCAATCCTTTTCATTCTCATCTTCTAATCCTTATAAGTCAGTGACAAAGCCACAGACGAGACATAATGTCCTGCAGGAGCTTGCTCAACCTGATATTTGTTCGCAGTGATATGAATCACATAATCATATTGGGTCTTTCCAATCTCAGAAGAAAAATCAATCAACTCGTAATGATTCTCCTGGTCCACCGCCATGGCGGTAGTAGTAGTGTCAAACGTGAAGGCCTGAAAATCATAACGATTATCATACTTAGGCGTAACAAGCACTCCATTGACAGACACGCTATCAATAAGAATCGAGGCCGCATTGTCTCCCGAATCGGTTTCTTGCTTAAATGGAGTGATCACCGCACCGACCATCAAGTTGCAAGACTGATTTGTCTTGATGGTGTAATTGAGGTCAACTCCATTTTCTCCGAGCGCATTATCAATAGTGGTGGTATCCCGCAATGAATTATCCGCTTTTGTGAGAAATCCATGCAAAAGATATCCGGAAACAGAAGAGACAACCTTTGCCTCAGCAGAATGAGAGACTGCATCGTCGGCAATTGCAGGAAACAAAATCAACAACATAATAAGTAAGGAGGAAAGCTTTTTCATTTTTTGTTCGTTCACCTCCTGGAATTTACAGGTTTTTCCTTATTAGTCACAGAACTATATAATAACAAGCAAACCTATGTCAATAGAACGAAATTACTGAATACTTATTACATATGCAAGCACAGAAAAATTAATTTAACTTATTATATTGATATATATTAAATATTTTAATCTTATGACACTTTTAAAGAATGGATTACTTATACCGAAACTTCCTTCCTTTTGTCTTTAGTCATCGTCATTTGTAGCAAAATAGCAAAAAAAATCAAAATTTTGCAGAAAACCTAGAACAATCATTGATAAATGCATCTCCACAAAAAAACTTTTATGTGGTATCATGTCAAAAGTTCTTATACCATTATGTGAGAACTTGAGGAAGCTTAATCATGATCACACCATTAACGACCGAAACAAAGTCAACAGCTATTGCAAACAAACTCGAGGAGATGATTCTCGCAAAGAAATACCAAGCGGGAGAGGCTCTTCCAAGCCAACACGAGTTGGCCTTGCAGTTCTCAGCAAGTAGCCGTAGTGTACGCGAGGCGTTTAAGAACCTGGAGGCGAAAGGACTCATCCAGGTCAGCCAAGGGAAAAAAGCCTTGGTAAAAAGTAACAGCCTTGACCAGTTTGTGGAATCCCTTTCCATTTCCATGATCAGCAAGCAGGCCCCTGACAAGAAATTGCTTTCCGATCTTATGCAGGTACGCACCACCATCGAGGTTTCTGCAGCTCGAGAACTTTCCCGTGATCCCAACCGCATGTTGGTTATCCGTTCCCTGGCCCGTTGCGCATCGAAGATGGAGCAATTGCTACCCCAGATAGAGAATGGCAAGGACTCGGAAATACGAAAACAATTCAAACAGCTTGATTTTGAGTTCCATACCACGTTGATTCGTTCGAATGATAATGTCATATTGAATTCCATCTATGAGAACCTTTCTCCTCAACTTTACAACGCCCTGGATAAGATTAGTGAAACTTTTGCAGAGCAAAAGAAGAAAGTGAATGAATACAATTATCTTGTTGAGGCCGAGGAGAAAGGACAAACAGACCTGGCGGTCGCCTTGACTCTGGTTAATCTGACCAATATCAAGGACAAATTTGAGAAGTTGGATATCTAGTTCTTGTCATTTGTGAATGCAAGGAGCTTAAGTGCTCCTTTTTTTTGCTTAAATATTTGTCAAAAGTATATTACAAATCATAATCTCATAGACATAATTAACAACTCATGACATCTTTTTATTTATTGAAATTCAATCATTGCATAATTTTAAAAATTATTATATGTTAGTTATGTAAAATAACTTATAACTTATGACAATATTTAAAGGCTAAATAATGGAAATACTAAACGAAACTAAAACTTCTAAGATAGCAAACACTTTGGAAAAACTCATCCTTGAGGGAAAACTTGAGAAAGGAAGTTTCCTCCCTTCACAAAAAGAACTTGCCGACCAATTCAAAACTTCCAGCAGACCTGTCAGGGAAGCATTGAAACTTCTTGAGGCAAAAGGCCTCATCCAAATCAACCAAGGAAGAAAAGCCCAGATTAGCTCCAATAATCTTGATCAGTTCGTAAGTTCTCTTTCCGCTTCATTATTCTCTCAATATACTTCCAACCGAAAAATGATGCATAATCTTTTTCAAGTTTGCACAAATGTAATAACAAGCGCCGCACGTGGTTTTTCTGGTAGCACTGAGCACAAGAATATCATTGATGAACTGGAGAACTGTACTTCTTTGATGAGAAAGGATGTCGAAATTATGTCCAACGACAAAGTTACCGGAGTAAAGAAATTCATCAACGAAGAAAACAAATTCTTGCATGTTCTGGTAAAGGCCAACAATAACCAGATTTTACTTGCCATCTATGAAAATCTTATTCCCTTGATTGATAATGCTGTCATTCAGTTGCAATTATCCCAAAGTGAGATTGAAAAACGATTCAAGGATTACACTTATCTGTTTGAAGCATTAAAAAATGAGCAGACGGACCTCGCGGTTGCGCTGGCATTAGTCACATTGAACAGCATTGAAGGCAAAGTGCTGGACAAGTACCCAAAGGAATCTATAGCATTTGCCTAATGGGCAAGATAGTCGAAATAGAACATGCGACCGTACGTCGTCTCAATGTACCGATTCTTAATGATGTCTCTTTCTCCGTTCTGGAAGGGGAGCATGTTGCAATTATCGGTCCCAATGGTGCGGGAAAGAGCACCTTGGTTCAAGTCATCAGTGAAGAGACACATCCACTCTACAATCCTCTGACAAAATGTCTCTTATTCGGAAAAGACCATTGGAATGTGCAGGAATTAAGGAAACATCTCGGTATTGTCTCGCAATCCCTGCAATATCTTTGCAATAGTACCAATAGTGCTTTTGATATCGTATTATCAGGGTTTTTCAGTTCAATCGGCCTTGATTTTCATCATCAGGTCACGCAAGAACAAAAGAAAAAGGCTCTTGCCCTCATGAAAGAGACTGGATGCTCTGCTTTGCAGGACAAACAAATGAATAGGCTATCCAGCGGGGAGGCCAGAAGAGTCCTTCTGTCAAGGGCCTGTGTGCATGATCCCTCGGTGATGCTCCTTGATGAGGCTGCAACCGCTTTGGATTTTCAAGCCCTTAGGCAATACAGATTGATCATGGAACAATTTGCCTCACAAGGCAAAACTCTTATTTTGGTAACACATGAGCTCAGCGAGATCATCCCTTCCATCACTCGTATTGTGGTTATGAATCAAGGAAGAATCGTCGCGGATGGAAAGAAAAGCGAGATCCTTAACGAAAAGCTTCTTTCAGAAGTCTATGGCCTCAGGGTATATGTTGACCACCATGAGGGTTTGTACAATGCCTGGTGCTAACGAGTTGTCCTTTCGTATCAGAGCGAGACGGACTTGACAAGCATCCGATGGATTTCCTCGACACTCATGCTGCTGTCAATCAAAGATTCGGTCCTGCATTGCAAGGCGGGAACCAGTCTTGCATAGGTAGCCTCAATACCATAACGAGCAAAGGCATCCAAAGCCAACCGGCTCATCAAGTCAGCATGCACACGACCTATCCCAAGATGAGAGCAGAGAGCAGCTACGGCTTGTCCCGCTACTCTGTCGTGCAAGGAAAGTGTCTTTTTCTCATAATGATGCTGAGAAAGAAAACTCTCTGCCTCGAATAAAGGGTAAAGCCATTTTCCCTGACTGGAGAACACGAGCAGATCTTGGGAAAAAAGCTGCATGCTTATCTGTTCGGCAAGAGGTTGCTGCCACGCTGTCATATGAGAAAAACTATCATAAGAATGCACAAAATACAACAACGATGGGATTTTTTTGTATTATACTATTGATAGGACTGGAACAGTCAAAAGAGGAGAAACCATGAAAAGATGCTCCATCATCATTCACAGCATTAACGGTAACTGCTACATCCTTGGCTCTTACATGAAGGACCTTCTCATCGAACGCAATGTGGACGCCCGTCTCTACCGTGTTGAGGACCCGGATTTGCACATCTGGGCGAACAAGGAAGAGTCCGCAAATGAATTTTATGAGGATATCCTCGCCCTTCCCGTCGCCACTGTGGAGTTGCTCCATAAAAGCGACATGATCATCCTTGGCTCCCCGACCCGTTTCGGGAATGTCACAGGAGAAATGAAAGAGTTTCTGGACAGTACCTTCTCTTTGAGTGAGGACAGATCACTGGAAAGTCGGTTGTTTGCCTGTTTCACCAGTTGCTCCCATTCCACCAATGAAGGCTCCCATGCATTGGATGCCATGATTTACTGGGCCCAAAGTATGGGGATGCTTCATGTTCCCTTCGGAGTGCATGTTGACATTGACGACCAGAACCAACCAGTTGCGGGTATTGTGCATCTTGCCGGAAAAGAAAACCTAATCCGTCCCAGCCAGGAACTGGGCAATGTCATTTCTATTTATGCGGATACTTTGGCCTCTTATCTTCAAGATTAGGCATCAGGTGTATCAGGGTCTTCCTCCTCCACTCCATTGCGAGAGAAAAAGGTCCTGATCCGTTTGATTGTCCTTGTGAGCAAATCCTTGCCAAATCTTCGTTGGTAATCACGGGTGGCATTTTGGATTGTCACCCCTTGTCCTTTTTGACTCTTGAGGTTGTCCCAATGCCGTACAACCCACATATAAAGGTCAGCTTCCGTCTTGCCAGGAAAAGAGGCAAGGATTTTATCATGCCGAATCTCTGCGACTATAGGCTCAAATACATTGGCAAACCAACTTTTTGCAGCGATATCGAAACTAATCTCCTCCGTCTTGTCCTGGTTGATATAATATTTGTGTACCAAAATATGCTGCACGAGTTCGGGATACAAGCCAGGGGATGAAAATACTATCCTATCCATCGGAAGATAATTAGGATGATATTGATTGATGAACCTTTCCCGTTCATATTCGCACACCCGCTGATTCAGTTGTTTCATCGTCATGCCAGGCTCAAGCTTTATCTCACTATCAAGCTCGACAACCTCGGCATCGATAAACTCAACCCCTTGGGTTTTTGCCACCGAGACCCTATGGTTCCCATCACGAACAAAATAGTTCCCCCCAACCTTGTAAACGGAAATCGGAGGAAGAATGACATTCTCCCTATTGGCGGTATCAATGCTTCTCCAACGGGAACGAAGCATCTCCTTCTTGGGATAAAAGGCCAAAGAAAAATCATGATACCTTCCTTCGGAGCCGATAATATCCTTCACAGGGATAGTCTGCATTCCCCGGTAGGTCTCGTTCTTTGGTTTAATCAACTTGGTGACCGCGTAAAACGAGAGGAGATTGGAATTCTTCCAGGTAAGACTTGAAAGGAGGGCTTGCATCCTGCCTCTTCGTTTTGCTTTCTCAAAATCTTCATTTGCTTGGCTAAATACTTCAATTCCCATGTTTCTTCCCTAATCTTGAATCATCAATCACGTAATTCTTAAATATATTTATGACTTTCGTCTGCTGATACACTTTTTCTCTCTTTTCATTCAAATCCAGCAAATGCACATGCCCATGAAGCAAATACTTGGGCTTGAACCATCTCATGAAGATGAGAAAAGTCGAGAAACCCTGATGACAGGCATCAATCTCATCATTAATACCTAAAGGTGCTGCATGAGTAACAAGGATATCGACATAACGACCATATCGTATCCTGTTGTACAAAAGATGAGGAATCATCTTGTACATCCTGAATCGCATCTCCTGTTCGGTGAACTGGTTCTTCCCTCTGTTATACCGGATGCTTCCTCCGAGCCCGGCAATAATCAGATTCTGCTTCTTATCATACACCACCTTGCCATCAATGTAGTTTCCTCCAAAATCAGGAAGCACCCGAAGGGAAGGGTGAGGCTCGCTATAGCCCATACCAATCTGAGCCAACTGGTTTCCCCCTGTGAATTGCTGCATGTTTTCCAGGTTGTGGTTCCCAAATACGAAATACATCTCTTTGTTCAACGAGGAGATGATGTACTCATAATATTTCAAAGGAAGGTCTCCTGCAGAGATAATCAAATCAACATCACCATAACGACTGGCAATGTTCTTGGAATAAATAAGCGGGTCTGTCTCATCTGAAATACAGAGTATTTTCATCTTTATCCTACCAAATATCCGCAATCGACCACTATCGTTTGTCCTGTGATGGCCTCGTCCTCGGAAAGGAACAAGACGGCCTGTGCCACCTCTTCGCTTTTGACCAGACGTTTAAGAACAGCCCTGGAGAGAGCCCTCTGGAGTATTTCATTGCCCGGAATATGCAGATATGGGGCATCTAGTAACCCGGGAGCCACCGCATTCACCCGTATCGCAGGTCCCAACTCAGAGGCCAGGCTCTGGGTATAGGAGACGACCGCCCCTTTGGATGCATCATAACTGACAGTCATTCCAAAACCAGGGTGCAATGCATTGATGGAGGCGATGTTGACAATGCTGCTTCCCTTGCAACTCCTCAAGGCGGGAATCAAATGCTGGACCATCAGATGAATCCCCCTGATATTGACGGAGAACACCTCGTCCCATTGGTCAAGGGGAATCTCCTGTTCCAGATAGCTCTTGAAGACCCCGCTGTTATTCACCAAAAGGTCTAATGATTTGAGGAAGGACAATTTCGTGAACTCTTCCTTTTTGGTGAGATCAAGTTGCAGGAGGGAGATATTCCCCAAAGCAATAAGTTCCTTTGCTTTCTCTCCTTGATGGGCATAACAGGCAATCACATGATACCCATTTTTGACAAGAAGCCTCGTTATCGCATTCCCAAGATTGCTGGTCGCTCCTGTCACCAATGCTGTTTTCATACCAGATACTCCTCGACATACGGGCAATCCGGCCATTGTTTGATAAGTTCCCGGTTCCCTTTCTTATAGCGTTCAGCAACATACGGGGGAACCATAGTGGTGGCACAAAGAGCATATCCTTCCTTGCATCCCATCTTGGTTCCCTGCCAGCAGCCACCGGGCACAATGGTCACCGGAGTATGTCCCTCCTTGGCAAAACCCAAAATAGTCATACTGTTCCTCCCATCAGGAAACAGGACCAGCTGGTTCAAGGGAGAACCCTCAAGAAAATACCATACTTCATCAGTAGGCAACCAATGGAGGGAAGAGAAAGAAGCCGGAGTGATTAGATAATAGATGGTTCCCCCGAGGATTTCCGCCCCACTTCTATGGGTGTAAATCTTCCGAAAGTAACCACCTTCTCCTTCGAGTGGAAGCAAACCAAGCTTTTCTATGATATCCTGAGCTTTCAAAATGGCCATTCCTTCACTATCTGACGTACCAAGGCGGTAAAGCTCCCTTTGACTCTCTGGCTTGTCTCTAACACCTCAATATGGTTGAGTGGCTGTTTGAGAATTCCCGCCGCCATATTGGTCAGACAGGAGATGCCCAAAGTCCTCATATGCATCTGGCTTGCAGCGATTGCCTCGGGGACAGTGGACATCCCCACCGCATCAGCGCCACAGAGGCGGGCGAAACGCACTTCGGCCGGGGTCTCAAAAGAGGGACCGGTGAAAAGTTGATATATACCCTCGCGTAGCTCAAGATGGAGCTTCCTTCCGCATTCCATCGCCAAGGTACGAAGGTCCCGGTCGTAGGCATTACCCATATCAAAGAAGCGGTCTCCAAGTTCGTCGCAATTCGGCCCTCTCAGAGGATTCGCCGCAACCAGCTTGATATGGTCGGAGATAATCATCAAATCCCCTGGCTTCCATGCAAGATTCACACAACCGGCGGCGTTGGTAAGCAAAAGGTTCTTGATTCCCAGCATTTTCATGGTCTGAATAGGGAACACCACCTGATCCATCTCATAGCCCTCGTAGTAGTGGAAGCGCCCCTGCATGCAAAGTACTCGTTTACCTTCAAGCTCTCCAATGACCAGTTGCCCCTTGTGCCCTGTTACCGTGGAGAGGGGAAAATTGGGAATCTCCTTATAAGGAATGACAATCTGATTGACAATCTGATCGGCAAGTTCTCCAAGACCACTGCCCAGAACCATGCCAAGGGAGATAGGGTCCTCTCCTGTTTTCTCTCTAATATAGTTGCTCGCTTCTGTAAGCTTGTGTAATAAATCTTTCATTAAGAATGCCTCCATACTCGTTCTAACAATACCTTATTTTTCTTCCCCGTGAAAGATATATTGACAAAGGAGAAAACGAACAGTATGGTTTATATCATAAACCAATTAAAAGGACAAACCATATGGATCAAAAAGAAATAACAGAATGTTAACTTCCCATAAATGTTCTACTAAAGGTGTTTCCTGGTAAGCAAAGCATCATTTTCGACTTGAGTTGAGGAAGATCATGATTTCTCCCATGGACTTGCCGCTTTTGACGAACGAGTCCAGAATCAATTGGCCTTGGAGCCTCTTCTTTTCGTCCTGTAATGCCTTCAGACCTGTGGCAAGATCATCGTATTTTGCTTTGGCTTTGGAAAGCCCTGTCTCTGTCTTCTTTATCTGTGCTTCAACAGAGGTAATCGTCTTCATCCTCGACATATTGCCAATCATCTCCTTTTTCTTCTACGAGGTCCGTGAGGTCTCCGCCTTTTCCCAGCAGTTCACTGATCTGCCTTGCAGTACCCAATATATCATCCTCGTTCATGCCGAAAGCTCCCAGTATCGCTTTCTGGGTTGCCGTAACGGCATGGTCGAGGCGGTAAACGCCGTCTGTTCTCCTCACCATTTCGATCTTCTCGAGTTCCTTCAGCGCCTTCGGCACAGTCATGAAGTTGGATTTCTTGCCCCGTTCAAGCATCTCGTCCTTGAGAAGACTGTATATGCGGGTCCTGATTATCAGTGCTATGAAAGATATGAAGATTTTTGACGATACCGATTCATTTGAATGCACCCTGAAGCTCTTGCCGCCGAGGAAGGACTTGTCGCTGCTGAACAGCTTTTCTGAACTGTCCCTGCTCTTGTAGAGCACAAGGGCATCCTTTGCACTCATCTTGGATGACGAGATTATCGTGAAGTAGCCGCAAAGGGACAGTTCGGTTGAAATGGTTTTTGTGCGTTCCTTTGCAAAAAGCACTTTCCCATCCTTATCCCTGAAGACCTCGAAGTACTGCTCTACCGCAGGCCCGAGTCCCTCGGCCTGGCCCTCATACCTTTTTATTATCTTCTCGTAATCAGACAATCTCTTTTCCAGCAGGTCTCTTTCCGTCGCCTCCCTGTAGGGGTTGTAGTAGATATGGAAATACCGTTCCCTGTCATCATCGGCATACAGTTTCCTTTTTACCGTGGTCCCGTATGCCCTGTAAGGCTTTATCGCACATTCTCTGTCGGACTCGAATGTATGTACCCTTGACAGGATGAGCTCGGAGACAAGCTTCTTCTGCCCCTTCACCATGATCAGGAAATCATATCCGCACTCATCCATATACTGTATGTTCTCTTTCCCGAAATAGCCCCGGTCCAAGATGAAACCCACATGTTTATAGCCATAACCCTTGGCTGAACCGACCATGTGGCGGAACTGGGCTATGTCTGTGATCGAGCCGGGGTATTCCTCATAGAAAAGGGGCACCCTGTTCATCTTGTCATAGGCAACAGAGATATTCAGCACGGGAAGCCCTGCATCCACCTTTGGATGGCCATATTCGACAAAATCGATGTCCCCCGCTTCACTGTTCTTGTTCGTGGAGTCATACGAGATGTAGATGCGTTGCCGGTGGTCCCTCCCATCGTTCCATTCATTGAGGAAGCTGACCCTTTGGCCGATTGTCAGGCCCCTCAGGAACCTTGACACCGACGAGTCGCTGAAGATCCTCATCCCCTCCGAGAACAGGGGATGGCAGAATGCAAAGTCAGGATAATACTGGCAGGCATTGTCCTCTGTTATGATGGAGAAGACTGCAAGATCCAGCAGAAGCCCTGTCTTTTCGGGGATGATCGGCACAAGAAGATCCAGAAGCCCGTAGTCCTCGGCTATCTTCTTTATGACAGCATATGAACCGATCCTCAGACAGCAGCTCCTGTAGGACTCGTCCCTAGTCTCAGGCATGATTGCATCAGGGAAGTATTTGTAGTAGTTGTCGTTCGGGAACATCAGGTCAGAGTCATCACTGCACATCTTCCCGATGATAGCCCGTCTGCCGATGCTGTATTTCCTGTCTGAGTAGTATGTATTCCCATACTCGATTTCGATATATGTGGTATTTCTGCTTTTCTTGAATATCTTGTAGATTTTCCCCTTTTCATAGGGGATTGGCACCTTGAAATCGTAGTACATGCAGGCCTCTCCATTTAGTATAACGTTCTACTAAATACAGAGTACCACAATTCCAGATACGGATCAAGGGAAAACCCCCAGAATTGTTACATTTCAAGGGTTTATGTGGATTATTCGTTTCTTTTTTAAAAATTAGTGGAACTTTTCAGAGAAGTTGACACAGAAGCTTTGGAAGCAGTACGAAACATCAAGAGCGCAATCAACAGCAACAATGGGATAATCAGAAAGGCGTTCATAAGCAAAGGGTTCATCTCCCTTTGTTTTGTGACCGGATCCGCATTGCTTGGGGCAACTCTTCTTTGTGTGTATTGCATCGTGGAAAACGAGACTTTCTCCTCTGGTCCTGTTTGGGCAAAAGTCATCACATGGACATTGATTGCTTTCGCCTTCGCCTATGGAGGCATCCGCAAGATGGTTTTGATTGAGAATACTATCAGGAAAGAGGATATGCGATTATCTTTAAGGCAATTGATGACTTTGCCAGAATTTGAAAAGATTTATTTCGATTCCTATATTACTCTTGCAACAGTTATGGCAATGACTTTTTTCCTGGCAAGAGCCTTTTCAGCTTGGTATCTCTTTCTTCCTATGACATTGCTGTATCTTGGTATTGAAGGTTCCCGTTATGCCGATGTCCTGTTGTTGAAAGACTATCGTCTTATCTCCTTTTTCCTCTATGCCCAAGCAATCGCATTTTGTGCCTTCTTTAGGGGAAACATCATGGTATGGTGCCTCGCCAGTGCGACTTTCTCTCTTTACATGATGGGAGTGGTCCTGCAGCTTGGGAAGGTAAAATGAATAACATCCCGATCTTGGACAAAACCATTCACGAGCCCTCCCGCTTACGAATTCTTGTTTATCTTGCAAGTAGAACAGGGGTAAAGGTAGAGTTTACAACACTCAAGACAACCTTGGGCTTCAGTGCAGGAAATCTGAGCATCCAGCTCAAAATCCTCGAGGAAGCTTCTTTGGTGAAGACGGAAAAAACCATCGAGAAGAAAAAAACAAAAACAACTGTGGAGATCACCACACAAGGAAGGTCTGGGTTGAACCAATATATCAACAATCTTGAGCTGTTGCTTTCCACTTTGATCAAAGAGAAAAACAAATGAACAGCACCCGGCTGCTCACCATTGAGCACCTTAATAAGACTTACCATACAGCAAGCGAGGATGTCCATGCGTTGAAGGATATCAATCTCACGTTTGAGCAAGGAGAGCTCACTTCCATCTCGGGACCTTCGGGAAGTGGAAAAACCACGTTGCTCAATCTTATCGGATGTCTTGATATGGCAACCGATGGCAAGATACTGCTTGAAGGCAAGGACCTGGTGGCAATGAATCAAAAAGAAAGGAACATGGTACGAAGACAACATCTTGGTTTCATTTTCCAAAACTATAATCTCATCCCGGTCCTCAAGGCCTGGGAAAATGTCGCCATGGCACTCCAGGTCCTGGATACAAAACAAAGACAGGCCTTGGCTCTGGAAAATAAAGAAGACATCAAGGAAAAGTGCTTCCAAATGCTTGAGAAAGTGGGACTGAAGGGAATGGAGGAACGGCTGAGCAATGACTTGTCTGGAGGGCAGCAACAGAGGGTTTCCATCGCCAGGGCTCTTGTGAAGTCCCCTTCCCTGATTCTTGCCGATGAACCAACAGCCAACCTTGATTCGGCCAATGGCCTGATGATTCTCACTCTGATTGAGGATCTCAACAAAAGCATGGGGATAACCTGTATCTATTCCAGCCATGACGACTTGGTGCTCGAGCATACCCGGAGAGTCATCATACTCAAGGATGGGCAGCTGCAATGTTCAAAATAGCCCTGCGGAACCTAGGTCGCTATAAAAAACGGACCATAGTCACCACCTTCGCCATAGCGGTCGGGGTCATGACGGCGATTTTCTTCAATGCCATGCTTGTTGGAGCGGATAATGACAGCAAGCGTAATCTCCTTTGGTATGAGACAAGCTGCGCCAAAGTCTTCCCAAAAGGATATTTCGAGGAAAGGAATCTCTATCCTGTGAATTTTCTTATCGAGAGCGAGCAAGGAAAAGAACTGGAATCCCTGCTTCAAAAAGATAAAGTATCCTATACCAAAAGATTCTCTTCTTCCGCAGAATTGTTTTTCCTTGATGAGAAGACAAAGGTGAGCGGGTCTTTAATGGCAATCCTGTACGGAATTGACCTTCAGCAGGACAAGAATGTCTTCCACACCATGAATTCAATTAGTGAGGGAACGATGATTGGAAAAGGAACAGGACAAGTCATCCTGGGTTGCAACCTTGCCTATGACATGAAAGCCCGACTTGGGCAGGAGATGACTATCCAGGTAAAAGGTCGTGGTGGTTTCATCCAGACACTGGATGTCGTTGTACAAGGTATAGTCACCACGGAAAACCCAATCATCAACACCACAGGAGTCTTCATGGACCTGGAGTATCTTGATGACATGCTGGAGCTTGACGGGGCTGTCACTGAATATGATCTTTCGTGGAATACCTCGAACTCAAGCCAGGCAATCAAAGAAGCAAGCAATGCGCTGCCTCTTCTTAAAGAACAATGCTCGGCCATCGGCCTTGACTGCCGCAGTTGGGAGGAACTTGCCGCTGATATTCTCTCTTTGGTGCAGAGCAAGTCGTCATTTTCCAATTTATTGCTATTCTTTATCTTTCTCATTGCCGCAGTGGGAATCACCAACACCATGGCAATGGCGGTTATGGAACGGAAGAAGGAGATTGGAATGCTCAAGGCTTTGGGCTATACCCAACGGTACATCAAAGGGCTTTTCTTTTTGGAAGGGACTTTGCTTGGGATGCTAGGCTCATTAGCAGGTGTCCTGTTAGGCATATTGGTGACAATTCCTGTGCAACGGTATGGAATTGATTTCTCCTCCATGGTGAAGGACATGAATATTGGATACCGAATAGCGGGAATCATGCATGCGGAATTGACAGGAAAGGAATGCTTGGCCGCCGCATTGCTGGCAATTCTCGCCAGCATGTTCAGCGCATCCTTAGCAGTCAGGAAAGCGGCAAAGGGCGAGATAGCCCAGATATTGAGGAGAATGTGATGACGCTCAGCCTTGCCTATAGAAACATCCTAAGAAACAAGCGGCGTTCAATCCTATCCGGCCTTGCCATCTTCATCGCCGCCATAGTCCTGTGCCTGACCGTCGCTTTTCAGGAAGGCATGATCAATGACATGGTCGAGAATATCAAGAATCATGTCACGGGCAATGTCCTCATCAGGAACAAGGAATATGGCGAGCATGAGAGAATCATGCCATTGCAATTCAACATCCCCAAGGTTGGGGATGTCATTGCGAAGCTAGAGTCCATTCCCAATGTAGAGCGGGCGACTCCCAAGACAAGTATCCCTGTCCAGCTCTATCGGGAGGGAAAGACTCAAAATGCACAGGCTGTGGGTATCGACTTCGCTACAAGTGGGTTCTTCAATCAAAAAGGGACCACCTTAGTGGAAGGCACCCTTGCAAAGGAAGGCACCAAGGAATGTGTAATTACCAAGACCTTGGCAGACAAATACAGCCTTGCCCTTGGGGATAAGTTCACCTTCCTTTCCAAGACAGCCACCTCGGGAAGCAACGGGATGACCGTTACCATCTGCGGCATCGCCCGTTTCCAGGATTCCGATGTGGAGGGAACCAGCTTCTTTCTTCCTTACGACACCCTGGGCAGGATGCTTAGGATGGGTGATGGTTCCTTAGAGATACAAGTCTTCACCACAAAAGAGAACATGGCTTCAAGAATCGAGGAATCCTTGCAACGTTCTGACCTGGAAATACGAAACTGGACGGAAGCCTCAATCATAATCAAGATGCTTCAGTTCACCAAGTTGATTTATCTTTTCTTTGAGATAATCTTCTTTTTGTTGGCAAGTACGGTTATCTTCAACACGACCATGATGTCGGTACAAGAACGAAATAAGGAAATCGGTACCATGGTCGCTCTTGGATATTCCAAAAGACAGGTCATGTTCCTGTTTCTGGAAGAAAGCGCCATATTGAGCTTTTTCGCCTCATTGTCAGGTTCGTTGGTTGCATATGTCCTGATAAGCTTCATGCATGCCGTCGGTTTTGATTTGAATGCAATGGGAGGAGCCGCTGTCAATGGAATGAATTTCAGTTCATGGATTTATCCATGGCTGTCATATAAAGGGTATTTGTCAATCATACTGCTGGGGACGGGTATCGCTGTCCTTACCTGTACCATTCCTGCAAGGAGAATCTTAAAGATGGAGCCTGCCGTCGCACTCCGGTCAGATTGCTAAAAAGGAGCAAATCAAATGAAACGATTCTTGACAATGATAACAATCACCTTGTTGGCTCTTTCATTAAGTGCCGAGGATATCAATTCAATTCTTGAGCATTATCAAAAAAACATTGACCTGCAATCATCAGTGATGGAAGCAAAGCTTGTCATCAAAGACAGCCTGGGTTCTTCAACCTCAGAAATACGGAGCTATACCAGGAAAGGGGGAGATACCCGTCTAGATGTGATTGGAGGACCGGACAAGGGACAGAAAATTCTTAAGAAGGACTCGGCTTTATATTTGTATTACCCTGATAGTGAAGAAATAATCCGGCTACAAGGAAGCAATTTGAAGGACTCCTTTCTTGGAAGTGATTTCTCATATGAGGATTTGACCAGGGATAATGACATCCAGAAGAATTACGAGGGGACGCTTCTCGATGAGAATGGGTATTTCCATGTCATGCTCAAGGCAAAGAACAGGAAACAGACATATCAACAACAAGAGCTTTGGCTAGATAGGAATACCTATGTCCCAGTCAAGACCATCCTGTATAGTGCAAGTGGCAAGGCCCTGAGGCAAATTGAAAGCAGTGATATAAGGAATATCGATGGCTCTTCCTTTGCCATGGAATCAAAGGTGGTTGAATTGTTGAAGAATAACAGCAGCACGACAATGACCATAACCAAGATTGAGTTGAATACCCTGATAAAGGATAGCATCTTCACCAAGGAGGATCTTGCATGGTAAAGAAGCTCTTACTGGTAAGCTTTCTCTCCTTTTCCATTGGCTCCCTTTTCGCTTCGATATCCATAGGGGGAAAGACAAGCCTTTCCCTATCAGGAAATAAGGATACCCAAATCTCAACAGCACTGACCACTTTGCAATTCGATGTGAAGAGCGATGAGCTCAAGGGATGTTTCGCTTTGAGCCTCCAGACTGATAGCATAACCAAGACCACAATGGTTTCTCTTTTCAAAGCCTATGGGAAGTACCGTAACGGGAACTTCCAATTGCTGGCAGGCAAGGCTCCTCTTCCTTGGGGAGGAGGCTCGTATTTCAATGCGGGGAATCTTCTATTCCCCGATACTGCTACTATCGATGAGACCTATTACGTCCCGACCACCTATCTGGTGCAGGCTCAACTGGGTATCATGAAAGGCCTGTATATAGAAACCGTGGGACTACTTCCTGTCGAGAACACGAAAGAAGCAATCGCATCCAGAGTCAGGTATGAAATCGGGACCCCCCTTCTTGATTCAGTTGAAGCAAGTTGTATCTATCATTTTGATGACAAGAGCTTTTGGTATTCTCTTGGGATAAGTGGGAATCTGTATTTTGATATGGGTCTTTATGCCAAGACAACAGCAGCGAATTTCATCGATGATTTGAATATTACCGCCTTTGCCATGAAATTCTTTCCCATAAAAGACAACCAACTGTTGGTAAGGGGAGAACTTTCCTGGAAGCGGTCAGGTCTGGCTCATCTTCTGATGGTCTCTGCCACGATATCAGACAAACTCATCATCTCAGCCTATTGGCTTGATGATACGGTTACAGGAACAATAAGCTACAAGCCTCTCAGTGGTTTAACGATATCCCTTGGAACCTCGTATGAGACCACATGGTATGGAACAGCACAGATAAAATGGGCTTTTTAGGGTTCTTCTATTTCAAGAAAGGATTGAGAGAAATTACAGGAACACTAATCTTCTTTTCGGAATTCCCCGCAGATATCTATCAGTACATACCTGTTATACGTAATTGCGAGTGGCCGCCCTTTCCGTTTTTTTGTACTGAATCAAAGTAGAAACAATTTCATTCATCCTGTAAAATATGGAAGACAGAGCTATGGCACTTGGCTTAGGTATTACGGAGAGAGAACAACCAATACTAAAATTACCAGCGGAGATGAATATGGATATTATTTCTTTGGACAAGAGCAATATTGAAAGGGAGCACATTTGTTGTGCAATCGGAGCTGATAAGACGAACAGAGAAAGGGCACAAACCAAAAAGAATTGGATGGTTAGTCAATTTCCCAACGGACTTGTGTTCAAGAGAATGAACGAGCGAGGAAAGGTCTTTATCGAATACATGCCGATAGAAGCAGCATGGAAACCAATCATAGGTAAAAATTTCATGGTGATAAATTGTTTATGGGTGGCCGGCAAGTTCAAAGGGCAGGGATATTCCAAGGAGTTGCTTGGTGAATGTATTGAAGATACGAAGAAAAACAAAATGGATGGGGTTGTCGTGGTAAGCAGTATAAAAACAAAAGCGTTTTTAACCGACAAGTCTTTCTATATAAAGCATGGATTTGAGGAAATTGACACGGCTCCCCCTTATTTTGACCTGCTGGCATACAGAATCAACAAGGCAGCAGTTCTTCCTCAATTCACCGAAAAAGCAAAAAAAGGAGAATGTGAGAATAAGCAAGGGGTGACAATCATCTATTCACATCAATGTCCGTTCATGGAAGAGTACACCCTTGTCCTCGAGAAGGTAGCAGAAGAAAGGGGAGTACCAAGCAGAAGAATCCTCCTGAGGAGTTGCAAGGATGCAAAAGAGAATGGAAGTCCATTCGGAACATTGGGAATCTACTATAATGGAAAGATACTGACCCATGAATTGATGACAGGAGATAAGTTTAAGAATTTGTTGAATACCGTCATTGCAGGATAAAGGAAATAATAAGGGCACTTTGAGCAGAAAAAACGGCAAGCCCTTGTCTTCTAATTTTGACAAGGAGAAATAGCCTCCAGGTTCTTTTCCATCATTTGAATCGCATATTCTGCTCCTCCAAATTTCATCATTTCCCTTTGAAGTCTTTGTACGAATTCCGTATACTCGCTCTTTTTCTGTATCTTGTCTCTTAACCATTCAGTGTTGAAATCAGCTACCTCTCCCATCACTCCTGTTTTATTATCAACAATTTTTTTTGCATTATATCGTCTCTCAAATATGGCACCGGGGAATACAATCACAGGGACCCCATTCTTCATTGACTGCATAAGAGTGTTCTGTCCTCCATGGCAAATGACCCAATCACTTCGTGGAATCACTTTTCCCGCATTATAGTATGGCCGGATAACCACATTCCCCATACGAATCTCTTTTTCCTTTATCATTGCCGCAACTAAGAATTGTATTGAGGAATCATCAGGATAAATTAAGGGTAATACTTTCTTTATTGTTTTCAATGGTATGGAACCAGTTCCCAAATATACAAATATATAGCGCTTGCCAAGTTCAAGCCGATATTCATTGTCCTTGATGGTCTGAAAAGAATGTAACAAAGCTCCGGTAAATACATAATCCTTGGTGTCCTCCGCTATGTCTTCCAACTCGGGAATTGAAGGGATTATTTTCATCACTCCTTTCCTGTCAAAGAAATCCAATTCCTCAAGCTGACTCTGGCTATATCCTTTCAGCACTTTATTTACCGATTTAAGCATCTTGGCATAAGGGAAGGTGTCTTTTCCCTTTTGCATCACACTTGCATAGGTGCAGGCAAGTGGTCTGTTTGTAATTCCAGAGACCAGAAAAGCTCCAGGATCCATCTCTGTGAACAACATATCTGGGGCGAACGATTCAACCGCGGCTAATTCCGATTCAACTAGTCTTTGCAAATAGGCATACTTTGTCATTCCAGAGATAAAGAAAACAAACCATATGTTCCCAACTTCCATGCCGGACTTCACAGGAATGGACATATTCTGACTATGTTTCTCAATACAATGAGATAAGAATCTTGGTAAACCAAACATAGTTGGCTGAGGACTGGCAAACACTTTATAGTTCAAGTTCTCCAGCCTTTCCTTTAAGGCCCCTGATGCGCAAAAAGCAATCTCATGATTACGTTTTACCGCAGCTTCCGCAATAGCTAGAACACGAGTAAGGCTGCCCCAAGTTCCTGCTGAAGGAGAAAACAAAGGAATCAGTATCTTCATAACGGTAGTCCCTCCTTCAATGTGATTATCTATCATAGCACTTCGAAGAGAATTATATGTATTCAATGTACCAAGAACAAATTCTGATAATCCCTTTAGACCCTTCCTATTGGCACCATACGCAAGTTGACTGTTCTGTTAGAAAGTTTCTTTGGGTATTCCATAAAAAGATACCACATAATGGATTTACAGATGAGGATACAAGGAATCAACTTTGACTTAATCCTATCAAATCCACCCTAAAACATGGACCCCTAGAATTCCTCTAAGGGCCCATGCCGTCCGCTGGTGCAGACACGAGGTAGTATCTCTAGAATCGGGCTAGGATTGCTCGACTTCCAGACAAGATAATATGAAAGGTCCTACACCCTTGAAATCGTCTGTGGCGATTTTCTCTTTGATGTAGTACTTAAAGGAGCCATCGCGGTAAGGGTTTCCTCCTAATCCTGCGACGCTACAAATCCCTCCTAGGTGATATTCATTATCGAGATATCGGTTCTTCATCCCCTCAAAGGCCTTGAGAGCAGCCTTCTTGTATTCCTTATTGTCCACTATCCCAACTCTTAGTGCCTTCAGTAAGGTATAGATGAACATACTGGTTCCTGAGGTCTCAAGGTAATTACCTACCCTGTCTGGTTCATCCAGTACCTGGAACCACATCCCTGTGACCGAGTCCTGGACTTTCAGTATCGCAGGAATAAGTTGCCTGATGATTTTCTCTAGAATATTCCTTCCTGGATGGTCAGTTGGTAAATAGTCAAGGACATCAAGGACCGCCATGCAATACCAGCCCATAGCCCTGCTCCAGAAATGAGGGGAAAGCCCTGTGTTGATATCCGACCATCGCTGGCCACGGGATTCATCATATGCATGATAAAGCAACCCGGTTTTGGGATCCCTGAGAGTTTCAAAGGTAATGCTCAACTGATTGACAACGTCGTCCAATCCTGCAGTGTCATCAGTAAGCTGGCTATACTGGGCATAGAAAGGACCTTCCATGTATAAGCCATCAAGCCAAATCTGCCAAGGGTAAATCTCTTTATGCCAGAATACCCCGCTCAAAGTTCTTGGTTGGTTTCTTAATTGGTTACGAAGGCGTTGAGCCGCCAACATAAAACGCTCTTCCGAGCTGTTCTCATAAAGGGTGAACAAGTTACGGCCAGGGTTGATCTGGTCAAGATTGAATTCGCCTTCCCTGTAGGTCATAATCGTACCGTCACTTGAAATCAAGGGATTATATAAATCATATGCCCATTGATAAAGCGATGGATCGGCTTTAAGGCAAGCCATAATCACCAAACCGTGTTCATAATGCCATTCCATCATTCCTGGGTGGTATATCCCATGAACATGGCCAGCAACTTTCTGAGAAAGCAATTCTTTCATCTCGTATTAGTCCCTAAAGAAAAGCTGTCTGGCCATATTCATGGCCAGGCAGGATGAAGCAAACTAGTTCAACAAGTTGTTTTCCTTTGCATAGGCAACACCGGCATCATTCCATGCCTGTCCGCCCTGTTTCTTGAAATCCTCAATCCAGTTGTTCCAGTTTTCCTTGGTGAGAGTACGTTTGCCAGTGATGAACTCAGAAAGACCCTGTTCATAGAATCTCTTGAGATCTGCATTCGGAACCGGCAACATATCAGCACCAATCTGGGTGGTCCAATCACGACTTTGCATATCACGCATGACAATAAGAGCGGACATGGTCTTACCACTGGTCGCGGTCTTGTAAGTCGGATAGCGGCTTCCAAGCTCGACATCGCCATTGTAGAACACCATATTGCGCAACTGGGTGACAGTCTGTCCACCAGGTGCGGAGAAAGCCAAATCAGGATTAGGCAGGTTGGCAGCTACAGGAATACCATCAGAACCCTTGGTGTAGTTCACGCCCTCGGTTCCCCAACCAAGTAGGTAGTAGCCTTCGTCGGAGGACATCCATTCCAGCAACTGGGCAATCTTGTCAGCCTTGCCTTCTTTGGCGGCCTTTGCAGAAATACTATAGATACGGAAGTTGGCGGTATAGGGGCCAACACTTCTCTTTCCACTTGCCCCCTTAGGAGGATCGATGACAATCCATTCACCGGTAGGGAAGTTCTTGTCGAAAGGCGCATAGTTGGCAGTAGCGGCGTATGCAGCGTTCTGCTCCCTCATGATGCCAAAACGGCCCTGTTTCCAAGCAGCACGGAAGTCATCTTTCTTATAAGCAAGCCAGTTGGGATCAATAACACCTGCATCCTGTATTTTTTTCAGGAATACCATGGCATCATAGAACTCTGGTTTCAAAACATTCAAACCTGCATTGGCAGTTGTCATGTTCCAAGTTCCTTCGACACCGAAAGCTCCAAAGATCGGCTCCAAACGACGGCCAGGCCATTCTTCATAGGTGTTGATCTCCTGGAAAGCACCATAGCCATAGGTATCGTTCTTTCCGTTACCATCAGGATCCTGAGTGGTGAAAGCAACCATGACATTGTACAGTTCGTCCAGTGTGGCAGGAACCTTCAGCCCCAATTTATCCAACCAGTCCTTACGAATCAGCAGACCCTCGTTCTTTGCAATTGAACCGGGATCGGCAAAACCATAGGAATGGCCATTGATAGTGGTGTTGTTCTTGGAAGCTGAATCATAATGCTTAGCGGTGCGATTCGGCATCTTGGCATAGAGATCATCCACTGGAGCAAGCAACCCCTGCTTAATCAAACGAAGCATGGTCTCACGACGAACCATGAACAAGTCAGGAAGGTTGTTCGCCGCTCCGGCAGCCTGGACTTTCACATCCTGATCGCTTTCGTTAGAAGGAAGAGCAGTCAATTTCAAATCAATATTGAGCTTATCCTTGATAACCTTGAACCCAGCCCAATCATCTGGGGGGGGGCCAGCTTCAGTAATTGCCGCTCCATACCAGAGGTTGATGGTTACAGGCTGATCACTCACAACAGGTTTGGCTGTCGATTCTGTACCTCCCTGTGCAAACACAGGAACGAGCAGTGCAGTCAAAACGAGAAGCACAATCAAAGTCTTGAGACTTTTCTTCATGGTTAATCCTCCTTACATGAATTACCACAATACGTTCTGCAATATTACAAACCGGGTTATCCTTTTACAGAGCCCAGCAGGGTACCCTTGGTGAAGTACTTCTGGATGAAGGGATAGGCCATGACCATAGGGATGGCGCTCATGAACACCGAGGCCGCCTTGATGGCCGACACCGGCGCATCCCCGAAGGCGTTGACCTCCACGTACTCGTTCATCCCGCTCGCCATCAGGATGTTCCGCAGCAGTATCGGCAACGGCTGCAGATCGTTGCTGTTCAGATACAGCATCGCATGGAAGAAATCATTCCAGAACGACACCCCGTAGAACAGCCCGATTGTCAGGATGATCGCCTTCGACAACGGCAGCACCACCCTCAGCAGCACCTGCATCTCCGACGCCCCGTCTATCCTCGCGCTTTCCTTCAGCTCCGTCGGTATCCCCTCGAAGAACGAGCGCATGATCAGGCAGTTGTACGTCGACACCGCCACAGGCAGGTACACCGCCGCCAGATGGTCCTGCAGCCCCAGCCCCGTCACCAGTAGGTACGACGGGATCATCCCCACGTTGAACACGTACGGCACAATCACCAGCCAGGCCAGCACCTTCCTCCCCGGAAGGCTCCTGATCGACAGCACGTACGCCAGGGGGATCGTCAGCAGCAACGCCGTCGCAACCCCCGCAACAAGGATCTTCACGCTGTTCAGGAACGCCATCAGGAACCCGTTGTTCCCCAGCAGCGCCTTGTACGCCGCCGTCGACCACTTCCACACGGGAAGGAACATCCCCTCCAGGTTCGTCCCTATGTAGTCATTCGGCCTGAAGCTCAGCGTGATCGTGCTCCATAGCGGCACCGCTATCACCACCAGTATCAGCCACAGGAACACATCCACCACTATATTGAACGACCGGTCCGCACCCGAGGGCCTCACCACCACGTTCCTTGTCTTCCTCATCCCGCCCCCCTAGTACAGCGACGAGCCGCCGAGGCGCCTCACCAGCCGGTTCGACACCACAATCAGCACAAACCCGATCACACCCTTGAACAGCCCCACCGCCGTCGCAAGGCCGAACTGGAACTCAAGAAGCCCCTGCCGGTACACCCACGTGTCGATGATGTCCCCCACGCTCAGCACCGGCGTGCTGTACAGCATGAATATCTGGTTGAACCCGGCGTCCAAAATCGTCCCCAGCCGCAACAGCACCACTATCACTATCACCGGCGCAATCGATGGCAGCGTGATATACCTCACCCTCTGCCAGCTGTTCGCCCCCTCAACCATCGCCGCCTCAAACAGCGACGGGTCTATCCCCATCAGCGCCGCAATGAAGATGATCGCGCTCCATCCCATCTCCTTCCACGCATCGCTGAGTATCACTATCCAGGGAAACGCCCGCGTGTCCGTGAGAAAGTCCACCCCCTTCCCTCCGCACAGCTTGATTATGTCGTTCAGCACCCCATCCCCAGGCGCCAGAAGCGCCAGAAGAATCCCGTACATGATAACCCACGACAGAAAGTGCGGCAGGTACGCCAGCGTCTGCACCACCTTCCCCAGACGCGGATGCACGCACTCGTACAGCCCGATCGCCAGCGCTATCGACAGCGGCAGGCAGAACACCAGCTTCCCCACACTGTACAGCAACGTGTTGCGCAGCAACTCCACAAAGTAGTACGACCTTATAAACGTCCGGAAATTCTCCAGCCCGATCCACTTCGAGCCCAGCACCCCGTCCAGCGCCATGTAGTCCTTGAACGCTATCTGCCCGTTGAAAATCGGCACGTACTTGAACACTATGTAGTACGCCAGAGGCACCACCAGAATGCCGTAGATGCTCCGGTGCCGGATTATCTCCCGCATCAGCCTCCCCCGTCGTTTGGGCTGATTCGCTGCTATTTCCATATACAATACTCCTACCTCGTATGATAAAGCATATGCCTTCAATCATAGAAAATGCAGAGAGTCTATTGTACTTTTCCGACTTTTTGTAAAAAAGAATGATGGAGAAACCAATTGATACAATCAGATTACAAAGAGGATTTTTTCTCTCCCTGCCGTATCTTTCCAGGATTGCAACCCAGGGTTTTCTTGAACACGCGGCAGAAATAAGCCTGATCCTGAAAACCGCTTTGGCTTGCCACTTCGTTAATGGTGAGCGACGTCTGCCGTAATAACTGTGTGGCGATATGGATCCGGTACCTGTTTAGATAATCCCAAGGGGAGATGCCTAATTCCTTACGGAATATCCGAGTAAGATAGTCCTCACTCACATTAACGGCCTCCGCTAATTGCCACCGTGATATCTGAGTGGTGGCATACTTGTTCAGGTAGGCGACCGCCCGCTTGACCAACACCCCGGTGAGGGGAGGCAAAATTTCCTCTCCACAAAGAATATTAGCAAGCCTTGCAATGAATTCATCACTGTCACACGCACAGCTATTGGCAATAATGACCTTGGGAAGCAGTCCTATCTTTTCCACTTGGGAGCTATCGAATTTCTCACTCACAACTAAAAAAGGAACTTGTGTTTGCTTCCGTATCTCGATAAGGGAAGAAACATCAAAGACACTGCATATTAATAAAGAAGGGCTTTGTTGCTTCGAGAACTTCTCAAATTGAGCCAATTCCTTGAGCGCTATGAAATCAGAAGGGATGCCAAGTTTTTCCAATCCGGAAGGGAGAGGACCGAAAGTAAAGATAGCCCCGCAACGAATTCCTCGATAGCCCGATTCCAAGGCATCTGCGATACTGTCATATCCTTGCGGGCAGTTTAGACAAAGCACAGGGATCTTTTGCCCTATCACATCATTGCTTACCATATGGAAAGCAAGCTGCATCGGGAAAGAACGAAGAGAACCATCAAGCACAATCAGAGAACAAGATGCGAGAACCTTGGGGTCCTGCACCACAGCCTGGCTGTTCAGATATTGCAAAGAATCAAATAGCTTGGGCATCTGAGAAGGCTCATCCCCGATGAAATAAGGAATATTGCCAGAAAGGGGATGAACCATAGGGGCTTCGCTCCCAATGGTAGGCCAAGGTAATCCCATCACCACCTGGTTCCCCCTCAATTCAAAACTCCCTCCATGCATCAAAATTAATCTCTCTGCCAAGCTAAAACCGGGATCCTGCCTATGAAGCGAAGCCTTCCATGAAACAACAGAAGAAGAGAGCGTAAAGGCCAGATGTTTTTCCGTCACCTCCGCACTGAATTCAAGTCTTCCTCCATCGTCATCAATGGACTCCTCGATTGAGGCAATGAGCTGGTCCATCCGTTCCTTATCGAGCTTCACCACAGGCAGACCTTCCTTCAAAGACAGCACTTTGTAATTCAGCTCCAAAGCGCCCGTCTGGCTAAGGGTCAGATCAAGCAAGTGGTTAGCCTTTGATATCTGTTGCTTCACTTGGACTCTCTTGTTACTATCCCTGGTAAGAAGGAGTATCTCCTCCAACGGATCGCGCAAGCCTTCACTGATGTTGGCAAGAAACTCAGAACGGGTACGTTGCGCCCTCTCAGCCATCTCACGGGCCCTGTTGGCTGCATCCAACAACAGTGTCCCTTTGATGGCGGAACTTATTGATGTCCTCAGTTCCTCAATAAGCGAACCGGAGTAGGAATTTGTCTCTACAACAAGATATCCAAGTGGCTGATTTTCCATGAACAATGGTTCCACCACATAAATACCACAAGGAAGAGAACCCTCAAGAAAATCCGGAAGCAAGCGAACAGTGGAGAAAAAAACGGAATCCTCATAATAATGCTTTGAATCAAAACCTCCGACAAAGAGGCTCTGGCTATCCTGATGGAGAACAATATAACAGCTCTCAATCCCCAAGGCGGGAAGGTTGTCCTTGCATATCTCGCTGATTCCCTTGATGCTTCTCGAGCAGAGCAAGGCGCTTTTCAAGGAATTCAATTTCTTACTCTCAAGGTGGAGCTCATAGGAATGCTCCCTGTCCACAAGGTCTTTCTGGCGAAGAAGAATCTTTCGTAACTCCGTATCCAACTGGGAATCCTTCACAAAGAAGTCGCTATACCAGTTAATCGCCTCATCGGCTAAAAGGACATCCCCTCCATTACGCAAATAGGAATAAAAAATTTGCTCTATGTGCTTTCCTTCTTTTTTTTCTAACAACAATTTCAAATGAGGATATTCCCCTGGAAAAGTTTTCTCAAGCCACGAAGAAAACGCCTCGATGCTCGTGAACAGCTCCTTGGCTTTCTGATAGCTTCCAAGAGAATTGGGACATCCACAGGAACCTCTAATGACCAAAGGAGCAGGCAAAAGAATATCGGCATCCCCGTTACCGCTCTTCTCAAGAATATCGGTGACCATAGAATAGGACATTGAAGCCATTTCCTGAACAGGCATATGCACTGTCGTGCAAGGAACCTTCAGCAAAAGACTCTCCTCCGTATCATTGAACCCAACCAACCTCAAGTCCTCTGGAATGGAATACCCTTGCTCTTCAAGAATCTTACCTGCGGCAAACATCATCATGTCGCTACTACAGGAAAGAGTATCAAAATCCTTGCCAGGTACCAGACCTCGTACCTCTGTCAGCTGTTTGAAGGCTTTTGCGCCGTCATGCCAGGCAAAAGGGTCTGTAACCAACTTCTCGTCTATGGGCAACCCACATTGCTTGAGAGTGTCTAGGTATGCCCGATATCTGTCCTGGGCCCCCTGGTGATTTTCCGGTCCACGAAGGAAGGCTATTCTCTTGCTGCCATGATGAAGAATACAATGGGCCAGCACTCCCTGCATCCCACTATAGGCATCAAAGCCAATGTCGGGATGCCCCGGACGCTTGAGTGAATAGGTCACATAAGGAATCTCCTCGAATCGCTCATGGAAGGCTCTTACTTCCTCAAGGCTCGCACTTCCCCCAAGTGAGGAACCCCAACTCACCAAAGCATCAAGATTTTGCTTATTGACCAATGAATAGATACTGTTTCGGAGATATTCATACTCATCCTGGCAATCCAGACGCCCCCCGGGAAACACAAAAAGAGAATCGCCATGTTCTTTCGCCAATGCAGCCATGTCTGACCAGAATCCCTTGGATGAACCAGTATGGATTGAAGCCAGGACCAGACCTATTCTCTTTTTCAAATAACTCCTCCGGCAGAATAAAGCAGAATGGTTCTTTTCACTATATCACACTCAAACAAAGCTTGACATGAAAAATATGAGAGTTTACAATTGAAACTATGTTTCATTTTAAAGCAATTACCCCAAAGATGAAGACATTAAACTACACAATTGAAAGGTTTATGCCTATTGTCACGCCTTCCGGAGTAATTCTTGGTTTACTTTTAGGTTCCAGAATTTCATGGATGAAAAGTTCCGTTACCTGGTTATTTGGATTTCTGACCTTTTGCGGAGCACTAGGAATCGGAATCAAGGATGTAAGGAAAACCCTCAAGAGGCCAAAATTCGTTCTTGTATTTCTTTTAAGCGCCAATGTCATTCTTCCTTGTATCGCTTGGATGATTTCCTCACTCTGTTTCCCTACGCAAAAGGACTTGGTGAGTGGTTACATGCTGCTAAAAGCAACTCCGACAGCAGTTGTGGGTTCCATTTGGAGCAATATATATGGAGGCAATGGAGCAATTTCCCTTACTGTCCTTTTGCTTGATACCTTACTTGCCCCGTTGCTTACTCCTTTGACCATGAAGATCTTTACCCACACATCAGTTGCCATTGACAGTCTTGGAATGATGCGCTCCATGACTTTGATGGTGGTCATTCCCTCTCTTTTAGGGATTCTGATCAACCAAGTATCAAAGGGAAAAGTAAATAGGAACATCACCCCTTGCCTCAAACCTTTCAGCAAGGCCGCCCTTCTTCTCGTCATCATTATCAATACCTCGCAGATTGCGGACCAGCTGATAAGGAACGCCTCCTGGAACTATATTCCCATAGCGTTGGTTTGTGCTATATTAGCTGCTGTAGGCTTCCCTATTTCCTATGGAATTTGCCGTCTATCCAAACTTGACAAAGAGAGTTCGATTTCCATCACGTTCGCTTCCTCTTTAAGGAATATCAGTGCAGCTTTGGTCCTGGCAATCGACTACTTCACTCCACAAGCCGCCTTGCCTGTTATTTTTGGCATTGTTTTTCAACAAAGTATTTGTGCCATTATGGGACATTTCTTGTTTAGGAATAATAAAATAAAAATTGTGAAAGGAGCTTCGGTATGAAAAGCATTATTGATGTTAAGAAGCCGGTGGATCGTCCGGTCAGGGTTATGCAATATGGCGAGGGGAATTTCCTTAGAGCCTTTGTTGATTGGCAGTTTGATAATCTGAACGAAAAAACAGACTTCAATGGTAATATCGTGCTTATCCAGCCTTTGGATCGTGGCATGGGTGACATGATTAACGAGCAGCAAGGCCTGTACACCACCGTTCTTCGAGGCGTGCAGAATGGCAAACCGGTAGTTGAGTATCGTGCCATTAACAGCGTGAAGAAATGCCTGAATCCGTATAATCCGACGCAATACGAGGAATATATGGCGCTTGCGGAAAGTGATACGTTGCGTTTCGTCATCTCAAACACCACCGAGGCGGGCATTTCCTATCACGAGGGTGACAAGCTCGAGGACAAACCTCAGGTCTCCTACCCTGCAAAGGTCTGCGCTTTCCTGTATCATCGTTTTCAGGCCTTCAAGGGCGACATGTCCAAGGGCCTCATCTTCATCCCTTGTGAACTGATTGAAAAGAATGGCGACAATCTCAAGAAAATCGTCGAGCTGTATGCAACGGAGTGGAATCTGGACAAGGATTTCAAGAATTGGCTGGAGAATGCCTGTGATTTCTGCAACAGCTTGGTAGATCGTATTGTCCCGGGTTATCCCAAATTGGAAGCCGACAAGATCTGTGAGGAACTCGGCTACAAGGATAATCTTCTTGATAGCGCTGAGATTTTCCACCTTTGGGTCATTGAATGCCATAAAAACACCCATGAGGACGAATTACCGTTCAACAAGGCCGGCCTGAACGTGGTATGGACCGATGATATGAGTTTCTACCGCACACGCAAGGTGAGGATTCTCAATGGTGCTCACACAATGTTCGTACCTGCAGCTTTCCAATATGGGCTTGATACCGTCAGGGACAGCATCGAGGACCCAATCATGATCAAGTTCATCAAGAAGGGTCTTTTCGAGGAGATTATCCCGTCAATGGATGGCGACAAGGATATGTTGGTCAAATATGCGGGCGATGTGCTTGAGCGTTTTGACAATCCGTATATCCGCCACCTGCTTCTTTCCATAACACTTAACAGTACCAGCAAGTTCAAGACCAGGGATCTTCCTTCCGTACTCGGATACATGGACAAGACGGGAAAAGCGCCAGTCTGCCTCTCCTTCTCCATCGCCGCGCTCATTTCCTTCTATAATGGCAAGGATGTGAAGGACCGGGCCATGATTGGAAAGAGAAACGGCGAGGACTATCTGATTCAGGACGACGAGAGCGCCTTGCATTTCTTCGAGGCCCTGTATGCCAGAACCAATGAGGCAAAAGCTCTTGCCAAGGCGACCTTGTCAAACACCGATTTCTGGGGACAGGACCTGACGAAGAAACCTGGCCTGGAAGAGGCTGTGGCAAAGGCTCTGTCTGATATTCAGAAAAAGGGCATGAAGCAAGCAATCACCGATTTGGTAAAGTAGGAAACAGACAAGCATGAGGAACAAACTTCTGAGAATCACTTCCCTGGACAGCGTAGCGGTGGCAATAGAATCCGTGAAGAAGAATGAGACCTACTTCGTGGATGGTATATCCGTCACCCTGCTTGAAGATATCGATAGTGGCCATAAGGTCGCCCTCAAGGATATCAAGAAAGACGAACCTGTCATCAAGTATGGATATCCCATCGGGGCGGCCAAGGTCGACATTCCCAAAGGTGCGCATGTGCATGCGGACAACTTACGCACATTGCTCAAGGAATCCGCCAGTTACCAATACGATGAGAGACAAGCCCAAGCCTTCAAGGACCAGGCCAAGGTCCTGAGCCAAAAGTATCATGGGAAAGTTCCCACAATTGAAGCTTACCAGCGGGCCGATGGGAAAATCGGTATACGTAATGAGCTATGGATTGTCCCCACTGTCGGTTGTGTAAACCGTGTGGGGGAACGATTGGTCTCCTGGGCTCAGGAGAATTTGAAAATCGAAGGTGTACATCTCTGGTCACACCCGTTTGGATGCTCTCAATTGGGAGAGGACCATGAGGCCACCCGTAGTATACTGGCGGACTTGGTCCACCATCCCAATGCGGGAGGAGTCCTGGTTCTTTCCCTGGGATGCGAAAACAACACCCCTGAGTCTTTCAAGGCTTTGGTAGGGAAAGTTGATCCCTCAAGGGTGAAATTCCTTACCTGCCAGGATGTGGAGGACGAGATTGCTGAAGGAGAAAAATTGTTGTCCCAATTGGCTGACACCATGGCAAAGGACAAGCGCACCAGGGTGAGCATGTCCTCCTTGGTGGTCGGTTTCAAGTGCGGAGGCAGCGACGGCTTCAGTGGAATCACAGCTAATCCTCTGGTCGGAAGATTCTGTGATGTCCTGACAGCAATGGGCGGAACCGCCGTCCTTACCGAGGTTCCTGAGATGTTTGGTGCGGAGCAGATTCTTATGAACCGGGCTGACACCAAGGATGTGTTTGAGAAGACCGTGAAACTGATCAATGACTTCAAGGCATACTTTGTCAAGCATGGTCAGGTGGTATACGAGAATCCCTCGCCGGGAAACAAAGCCGGTGGCATCAGCAGTCTCGAGGATAAAAGTCTCGGCTGTGTGCAGAAAGGCGGACAGGCCGTGGTCAAGGATGTCCTTCCCTATGGCGGACGGGTATCGGTCAGCGGGCTTAACCTGCTCAGTGGTCCCGGCAATGACATTGTGTCCACCACGGCCCTCACAGCAGCGGGTTGCCATCTGATTCTTTTCACCACAGGAAGAGGAACACCTCTTGGAGCACCTGTCCCGACCATCAAGGTGGGAAGCAATGACGAGATATCAGCAAAAAAATCCAATTGGATTGATTTCAATGCAGGACGAATGTTGAGCGAGAACCCCATTGGGGTGACCAACGCTCTTCTGAAGATGGTTGAGGATTGTGCAAATGGGACATACCGTACAAAGAATGAACAGAACGGGTATGCCGAGATCTCACTGTTCAAGGATGGAGTCATATTATGAAAAAGTTTATGGATAAGAATTTCATGCTACAGACAGTCACTGCGCAAAAGCTTTATTACGACTATGCTCAGGACATGCCGATCTTTGATTATCATTGCCATCTTATTCCTAGCCAGATCGCCGAGAACAAGCGTTTCACTACTATCACCGATGCTTGGCTTGGGGGAGATCATTACAAGTGGAGATTGATGAGGGCAAACGGGTTTGAGGAAAACCTGATCACGGGCAACGCCGACCCTTACGACAAGTTCCTTGCCTGGGCTGAGACCATGGAAAACTGCATTGGCAATCCTTTGTATCATTGGACTCATCTGGAATTGCAACGATATTTCGGCATCACAGAGATTCTGAACAGAAAGAACGCCAAGGCCATCTATGATGCGGCAAATGAGAAGTTCAAGAATGACCCCCTGCTATCCGTAAAAGGCATTATGAAAAAGTTCAATGTGTATGCGGTGGGGACCACCGACGATCCTGCAGATGATTTGAAATATCATCAGATAATTAAAAACCAGAAGGATTTCCCGGCAAAGGTAATCCCTTCCTATCGTCCTGATAAGGCTGTCCAGATAGAGAAAGATTCTTTTGTTCCCTATATAGGACAACTTTCCAAAGTCTCCGGAGTGCGCATAAACAACACAAATGATGTCATTGAGGCTTTGACCAAACGATTGGATTTCTTCGTCTCCATGGGCTGTAAAGCGAGTGACCATGCTTTGGTCTCCGCACCTGCCACCTTCAAGAGCGAAAAGGAAGTCAATGCTATCTTCACCAAGAGAATGGGCGGTAGTATCCTGACCACAGAAGAAATCGAGGCCTACAAGACCTACGTGATGACCGCCATGGCCAAGGCCTATGCCAAGAGGAATATAGCCATGCAACTTCATTTCGCCGCCATCAGGGATAACAATCAGACCATGCTTGGCAAGCTCGGCCCCGATACAGGGTATGACGCTTCCCACGATGTTGAGATTGCGGCCAACCTCTCGGCCTTCCTGAAAAACCTGTCAATCACCAACGAAGTCCCCAAGACCATCCTTTACAGTCTCAACCCGAAGGATTATTATCCATTAGCGACCCTTATGGGTTGCTATCAGGGAGGGATGCCAGGCAAAATGCAACTGGGTTCCGCCTGGTGGTTCTGTGATCATAAGGATGGTATGGAACAGCAGATGAAGACGCTGGCAAATGTGGGTCTGCTTCCTCGTTTTATCGGTATGCTTACTGATAGCCGTTCCTTCCTTTCCTACCCAAGGCACGAATACTTCAGGAGAATCCTCTGCAATATTCTGGGTAATTGGGTTGAAGATGGAGAGACGCCTGATGATATCGAGTCACTTGGTAATGTGGTGAAGAATATTTGCTTCACAAATGCAAAAAACTATTTTGAGGGCTAAAAGTCATGGATAATGAGAAGTTGCAGACCAGTGGAGTTGTTCGTACTATCGCGATTTTGGAAACCTTGGCACATTGCCAGAGCAGCAATTTGGAAAGTCTTTCAAAGCAGACAAAACTCCCGAAGGCTACACTTCTCAGATTCCTGAACACCTTGACCGGTTTGGGGTATGTATACCGTGACCCCGCCGATCAGTACTGTCTTACCCTTAAGATGTTCTCCATGGGTTCTCATGGACTGGAACACATAGACCTGATCAACATGGCCCAACCTGTCGCACAGCGACTGTGCGATACTTTAGGTGAGACAGTCCACATGGGAATCCTCGAAGACAACAATCATGCGGTGTATGTATTGAAAAAGGAGTCGTCCTATACCATCCGTATGTACAGCCGGGTGGGGAAGTCCATTCCTCTCTACTGCACAGGCATCGGCAAGGTCCTTCTGGCTGATATGAGTGATAGCCAAATTGACGACTATCTTCAGGCCACAAATCTCAAACCCTTCACTCCTCATACCATCCGCGACGGAAAGACCTTGAAGGACGAACTGGAATTGGTCCGTAGCCGTGGATGGGCAACCGATGAGGAGGAACATGAGATGGGGACGCTCTGTATCAGCGCACCAATCCAAGATTACACGGGGCGTACTATAGCAGCCATGAGTGTCTCCTGGCCTCTCTTCCGTTTCAACAGACCAGAACAGGAGAAGATTACCAAGGCTATCACAAAAGAATGTGAGAGCCTTTCCAAGCTCCTTGGCTTTGAAAGCCAGAAAAAGAGATAACCAGGAAAGCAGAACCTAATTCGTGCATGATCTCCCTTTTGGATGTTATCGTAACAAGCAGTGGCTTCCCAAACCAAAATCTCCGCTGCCATCCCCTTCCTTTTATCCCCAATCCTCTTCCTCAAAGAAACCAGCACGATTTAAGCTTGAGTGCGTGTTTCAACCTTGGATTGACAGGATTTTGTCACAGGTCATATTGAAAGAATCGGATATAGGATGTTTTGTGTTGTCCGTTTGAGCCAGAGAATATATACTGGCGCAAAAGGAAGAAACATTGTATGAGCGTAAAACAGCATATTCTTGGTTTGCAACATATTGGTATTCCTACCAATGACATTGGGAAAACCATCGATTTCTACGAAAGCCTTGGGTTTTCAATCAGCTACAGGACAGTACATAAAGGAACTTCCGTCGCCTTCATGAGCCTAGGGGACCTTGTAATCGAGACTTATGAGAATCATCAGGCGATGATGAAAAACGGCGCCATAGACCATATCGCCCTGAACGTCGACGATATCGAGAAAACCTATGAGGAAATTGTCGCCTTGGGATATCACAGCATAGAGTCGATGAAGATTGATGGACGTCCTTTTTTCAGCAAGGGAGTCCGCTTTTTCACCATTCTCGGGCCCAATGGGGAGAAGGTCGAATTTAATCAATATCTCTGAAAATCCATGCCCGGGAGAATTTCTTCCACAACCACAAAAGAATTCTAGAAAAAATGTGGAAAAACGTTCAAAAAAAGAGAAGTATTTTTAATTTGGTGATACAATCGTTCAACAAGAATCGTACATGTTGTTGTAAGGAATTCTCAAGAAAAATTCCAATCAAAAATTGAGTACGATGAAGGAAGAATCTCATGGAACAATTCAATACCGACGCTACAGTTGCTATTGATGATGCTGAGCCTCCGCTCATACGGGGGGATGTGCCCTCGTGCACATCATCAAGCAAACAGCAGTTATGCCATCAACAGGCTACAGAGCAGACGATGCCTTGTCCTGCGCACGGCAGAACCCTTCAGTTCAGGAAAACCTATTTTCCTGACACGACCCAAAAGGAGTGGAATGATTGGCACTGGCAGATCGCCCATCGAATAACCACTCTCGAGCAGATATCCAAGTACCTGCAACTAACCACCGACGAGCAGCAAGCACTTGAGCTTTCTGGTACTCGGTTCCCTTTCTCTGTCACCCCATACTATCTGAGTCTTCTTGATTTAAATGATCAAAACAGTCCATTAAGAAAAACCATTATTCCCTCAATTAAAGAATCCTATACAAGTCCTGGCGAAAGCGAGGATCCTCTTCACGAGGAGAACACCAGTCCCGTACCCGGTATTGTACACCGGTATCCTGATCGGGTCTTGTTCCTCACCACGAGTTTT
>Ga0265294_10001184_pt1 | contig 35513 bp, 27 predicted proteins | sample MunlanPumphouse3_FD_192504 | JGI IMG/M metagenome (GOLD analysis project Ga0265294, IMG submission 192504) | Groundwater microbial communities from a municipal landfill in Southern Ontario, Canada - Pumphouse #3 | ecosystem: Environmental > Aquatic > Deep subsurface > Groundwater | place...
TCGCATAAGTCCAATTCCTCCTCGTGGAAAATATTCTCTTAAACTGCGTCAGCCTTGTCTCTACTGGGTTTTGCCCTGAATATTCTATTTTTCCATCATGTTTACGCTTATTTTTTCTGTTCAACCCCGCCGGGGTTGTGGCTTTTGGGAGGAATTCCACTGTCTATTTCTGTGCAACCCCTAACGGGGTTCAGATTCTAGATTCCAGTTTATCGTAACAGAGATTTCTCTTCACGATCCGTCATGCGACGGACTGAACAATTATGAAACTAACACCGTTCGTTTTATAATTTTCACCGATATTTATCAGCGCAGGCAAAATGACGCAAGTAGAGGGCTGTACATTTGGGGAAATGACAGTTTGGGAGGAATGATAAAAAAGAAAGTTCTTCAACCACGGAGTGGTTATACAGGAATAGAAAGCAGAATTACACCACGAAAGCCACAACCACAGAGTGGTTGAACAGAAAGTATTATTAGGTGTTTACTTTGAGATCAATGCGTTTTTCAAACGTAAAAGTAAAATTACTCCTTACACAAGATATTTTCTTAAACTGCTTCGCAGTTTAAGATAGTAGCAATAATCTCCCCACAAAAAACGAACCCCAAGGGGGTTCAATATATTTAAGGTTTTAACGATTCTATATTTTTTGTTCAATATTCAAGTAGCTCGTCTTTCGTCATCCTGCCTGTGCCGATGTATATCGGCAAATTTATTTCCCCAAAAGCTTTGCCGAGGGCAAGATCAGAGTTTTCTCTTCTGTTCAAGCGTATATTCAATCTTCATATCCAAAAACCTCTCTTTACGCAACGAAAGAAAATCTTTTCCTGCGTTTAAAAAACTTCCTCTTCTTTTCTTTGTGACCAAAGTAAAAGAAGCAAAAGAAAGTCTGCCACTGCACCTCTTTTGACTAAAAATCTTCCTCTTTCGCTAAACCTTTGAGAGGTTTCATCCCGACCCGATACCTCGGGTACGGGACTACACTGCCAAAGGTTTTTAACACTTATTCGTCAGATTTTCTTAACGACTGCCCTTCCGAAGCCACGAATTTTTGGGGCGTAGGAGGGTGTCGAAGCTGGGGTGGCAACCCAAATATCCTTTGCAAGAAGTAATTATACTGCTAAGCTTTATAATAATAACCACAAACACTTCAATATTTTCTACATTCCTTACATGGAGAATTCCAAAATAAAATATCCCTTCTCCTAATGTATATAAAAAAACCCTATTGTAAAGACGCAATGCTTTGCGTCTCTACCTCTGCTAAAAAAATCATCCGAGCTTCACCATTTCAATACTTCATCGCTCTTCTCCAGATCTCGCTTCGCGATCCGTCATGCGACGGGCTGAACAAATTTACTTCGTAAATTTTTCACCGATATTCATCGGCACAAGCAGGATGACGGAGAATTATCGACCCATCGACCAGATCGACTTATTGTCCTCATCGACTTTATCGACCCATCGACTTTCTTATTCTTCTCAACCTTAAGCTAAAGGCTTAACAGATATTTCCCATATTCGTTCTCCCCAATTTTCTTGCCAAGAGCATGCATTTCTTCTTTGCTGATGAAGCCTAATCTCCAGGCAATCTCTTCGGGGCAGGATATTTTGAGGCCTTGGCGTTTTTCTATAGCGGAAACATACATACCGGCTTCGAATAGGGCTTCGTGGGTACCGGTGTCGAGCCAGGCATAACCACGGTCCATGATCTGCATGTTTAGTTTGCCATTCTTGAGATATAAAGAATTAATATCCGTGATCTCCAGTTCGCCTCTGGCTGAGGGTTTGATATTTTTTGCCATTTCAACGACAGAATTGGGGTAAAAATACATGCCAACAACGGCAAAGTGACTTTTGGGATGCTCAGGTTTTTCTTCTATAGAAATGACTTCATTCTTTTCATTGAGCTCTGCTACACCGTATCGAGAAGGGTTCTTGACATAATAACCAAAAATTTGAGCATTTCCCTCATTTTCGACCATTTTTACGGCATTTTTCATTAAAATATGCATGCCACTGCCATGAAAAATATTGTCACCCAGAATGAGACAAACATTATCATTGCCGATAAACTCTTCACCAAGAATGAATGCCTGCGCCAGACCCTCGGGATTTGGCTGCACAAGATATTCCAGCTTTATTCCCCACTGACTACCATCACCAAGAAGATTAATAAATGCCTCTTGGTCGCGTTCTGTGGTAATGATAAGAATATCCCTTATACCGGCGAGCATTAAGGTCGATAAAGGATAATAGATCATAGGTTTATCATGGACAGGAAGGAGTTGTTTGCTAAGGCTGAGGGTGAGAGGAAAGAGACGAGTTCCTGAGCCGCCGGCTAATATAATACCCTTCATTTAAAAATTCCTTATTGTTAAGAATTGCGTTTAAAATATAGCTTTAATCTCATTTATTCCAACTGACTTTTCTGCAATTATGAACTTTATACCCCGAGTATTTCGAGGGGGTTAACAACTTTCAATATGTCAATAGATCTAAAACACGAATAGTTTTTTCACTTCGCGTTAAGGGGATATAGCCTTGATCCAGAGCCAGCGGATAATATTATACCTTTTATTTCATGTAATCCTATGAGCTTAAGGTTGAGGTTGAGGTTGAGAGTAATTTATCATATACTTTTATTTGTTATTATTTTTTTCTTTTTTCTAGTGTAGCGATTATTTTGTTTAAAGCGTAAACTATGTCATCAATTTCTTTAATCAAGGAATCAGCTTGTTCTGCAGAAAAATATTTAACTTTTTGGCCGTAGATCAAATGATTCTGTAATTCAAAACTGGATCCTCTGCTAATAATATAGATTCTTTGCTTATCTTTTATTCCCTCCCTTCCGAATGCCTGAGCTATGTTAGCCGAGATACTATTGGAACATCTTCTGATCTGAGATATTAATCCCCTATCTTCAAAGTATGGCAGTTTTTCAGTCAACTTAAAAGATTCAATTCCGACTTTCATAGATTTTTGCCAAACAGAAAAATCCCTAAAAGACTTGTAAACCTCTTTTCAATCATCTGTAGTCCCCCTTCACATGATTTGAAATTATTTTACTCTTACTTTTTAATTTAATAAATAATTATCAGGAAAAAACCTCTTTTCTTAAACTTGGGCTAAGCCTAAACCTTAATCTTAAGCTTTGACTTAGTTTACATTTTAAGTATTTATTGGGAATTATTCAATTGTTATCTTTGTAATGTTCAGCTTGAGATGTAAATCGTAAACAACAATCCCTCACACGGAGACACAAAGTACCACAAAGACACAAGAGTTTTTTAACCCACCAAGTGAACAAAAGCCTCGGTTTTAATGCACAAAGTGAACGAAGATCACAATTCCCGCCAAGTAGATTAAGTTCGCGAAGAATATGATCTCTAAAAAAGAACAAGATCACATTTTTCTCCAGCTTTATTATAGCCACCTACACTATCAAACATCATTGCAGATCGCAGAGCACACATTGTTGATCAGCGATCGATCAAAGATTATTGATTTACAATCGTACATCCATCAACAATCATAGATCAGTGCCGAAGGCATCCCTCTGGGACAATCATCAATCTGTAATTTAGCAGATCGCATAAGTCCAATTCCTCCTCGTGGAAAATATTCTCTTAAACTGCGTCAGCCTTGTCTCTAGTGGGTTTTGCCCTGAATATTCTATTTTTCCATCATGTTTACGCTTATTTTTTCTGTTCAACCCCGCCAGGGTTGCGGCTTTTGGGAGGAATTCCACTGTCTATTTCTGTGAAACCCCTAACGGGGTTCAATATATTCAAGGTTTTTAGGCTTTAACAATTCAAGATCATTGCAGACCTCAGATCGCACATTGTTGATCAGCGATTGATCAAGGATTATTGATTTACAATCGTACATCCATCAACAATCATAGATTAGTGCCGAAGGCATCCCTCTGGGACAATCATCATTCAGCAATCCAATATCATTGCAGACCTCAGAGCACACATTGTTGATCGGCGATCGATCAAGGAGCATTGATTTACAATCGTACATCCATCAATAATCATAGATTAGTGCCGAAGGCATCCCTCTGGGACAATCAGCAATCTGTAATTTAGCAGATCGCATAAGTCCAATTCCTCCTCGTGGAAAATATTCTCTTAAACTGCGTCAGCCTTGTCTCTACTGGGTTTTGCCCTGAATATTCTATTTTTCCATCATGTTTACGCTTATTGTTTTCTGTTCAACCCCGCCAGGGTTGCGGCTTTTGGGAGGAATTCCACTGTCTATTTCTGTGCAACCCCGAATGGGGTTCAGATTCTAGATTCCAGTTTATCGTAAAAGAGATTTCTCTTCGCGATCCGTCATGCGACGGACTGAACAATTATAAAACTAACACGTTCGTTTTATAATTTTCACCGATATTTATCAGCGCAGGCAGAATGACGCAAGTAGAGGGCTGTACATTTGGGAAAATGACAGTTTGGTGTAATGATAAAAAAGAAAGTTCTTCAACCACGGAGTGGTTATACAGGAATAGAACGCAGAATTACACCACGAAAGCCACAACCACAGAGTGGTTGAACAGAAAGTATTATTAGGTGTTTACTTTGAGATCAATGCGTTTTTCAAACGTAAAAGTAAAATTACTCCTTACACAAGATATTTTCTTAAACTGCTTCGCAGTTTAAGATAGTAGCAATAATCTCCCCACAAAAAACGAACCCCAAGGGGGTTCAATATATTTAAGGCTTTTAGGCTTTAACAATTCAACATCATTGCAGACCTCAGATCGCACATTGTTGATCGGCGATCGATCAAAGATCATTGATTTACAATCGTACATCCATCAAAAAACATAGATTAGTGCCGAAGGCATCCTTCTGGGACAATCGTCAATCTGTAATTTAACATCATTGCAGATCGCAAAGCGCATATTGTTGATCGGCGATCGATCAAGGAGCATTGATTTACAATCGTACATCCATCAATAATCATAGATTAGTGCCGAAGGCATCGCTCTGGGACAATCAGCAATCTGTAATTTAGCAGATCGCATAAGTCCAATTCCTCCTCGTGGAAAATATTCTCTTAAACTGCGTCAGCCTTGTCTCTATTGGGTTTTGCCCTGAATATTCTATTTTTCCATCATGTTTACGCTTATTGTTTTCTGTTCAACCCCGCCAGGGTTGCGGCTTTTGGGAGGAATTCCACTGTCTATTTCTGTGAAACCCCTAACGGGGTTCAGAGTCTACATTCCCGTTTATCGTAACAGAGATTTTGCTTCGCAATCCGTCATGCGACGGACTGAACAATTATTAAACAAACGCTGTTTGTTTAATAATTTTCAGAATGACAGGTCTCTCGTGTCACCGTGCGCCAGAAGAGCTTAGCGCATAAAACGCTTAATTGTAAAATTATACCTTGCACAAAATATTATCTTAACTTCTTATCCTCTTACCTTCTTACCTTCTCAACCTTAGTCTTAATCTAAATAATTTTTTTATAATAGTCACTATAATCATCATTTATTACCTCTTTCGTCCATTCTTCATTCTCCAAATACCAGTCGATGGTTTTAGAAAGTCCTTCTTGGAATTGCAAACTTGGGACCCAGCCTAGTTCTTTTTTAATCTTATTGGCATTAATGGCGTAACGCACGTCGTGACCGGCTCTATCTTTGACAAAGGTGATGAGTTTTTTTGACGTACCGAGCGATCTGTTCAATTTTTCATCCATGAGATCGCACAAAAGATGGATAAGATCTAGATTTGTCCACTCGTTATGACCACCAATATTATAGGTTTCGCCTTTCTTGCCTTTAAAATAAATAGTTTCAATAGCCCTTGCGTGGTCTTCTACCCATAACCAGTCTCTTACATTCAAGCCATCACCATAGATCGGGACAGCTTTGTTATTCTTGATATTATTGATGGCAAGCGGGATCAATTTTTCAGGGAATTGATGCGATCCATAGTTATTTGAACAGTTTGAAATGACAATATCCAGACCATAGGTATCATGGTAAGCGCGGACAAAGTGGTCAGAACTTGCCTTTGATGCCGAATAGGGAGAATGAGGATCATAGCGATCATCTTCCTTAAAATAACCTGTCTCGCCCAGCTCACCATAGACTTCATCGGTCGAGACATGAAAGAAACGAAAATCAGGGTTTTTTAGATTTTTAGCAGCATTCAATAAGTTGACCGCACCGACAACATTGGTCATGACGAATTGTGTAGGATTACTAATAGAACGATCGACATGTGATTCTGCTGCCAGGTGAATGATGCCGTCAAATTGATGTTTAGCAAAAAGCTCATTGACAAACTTTGCATCCACAATATCGCCCTTGATAAAGCTATAATTAGCTTTATTCTCAATATCTTTAAGGTTAGCTAAATTACCGGCATAAGTGAGTGCATCTAAATTAAAAATATGATAATTGGGATAATTTTTCACAAAACGCCGTATAACATGAGATCCAATAAAACCGGCCCCACCTGTAATAAGGATATTCTTTTTAAAATTTATTGTACTCATTTTTATCCTTCTCATTTTTAAACAGCCTTTCGACTTTCAACCATCAACTTTCAACTGTCAACTCTTTTGTTCAACTCTTCTCCAGATCTCGCTTCGCGACCCTGCGAGCTGAACAAATTTACTTCGTCCTACTACGCTCCGAAGTATCGGAGCTTCGAAGGACTTCGAAGAACGGGCTTTACTACGCTCCTGCGGAGCTGCCATCCTTCGCCAAGGCTTCGGATGGCACGGCGAAGAGCAAGGCACCAATCATTTGAATTGCAGATCGCAGAGGGCATATTGTTGATCGACGATTGATCGATAATCCCTGCTTCTGCTAGGAAAAAATCATCCTGGGCTTCAACATTTCAACACTTCAAGGCGCTTCTCCAGATCTCGCTTTGCGACCCTGCGGGCTGAACAAATTTACTTTGTAAATTTTTCAGGATGACGGAGAAATATTACCTTCTTACCTTTTCAATCGCGTTGCTGTCAATTTCAACGGATACCAGTTTACCTAATTGTTCTATCAAAATATACAATCGGCTCTTGTTTTTTATGGAGCGGACTTTCCCCTTGAGTCCGGCAAAAGCTCCGTTAATGACTTTGACATCCTGACCTTCACTGAAGAGGTAGGTATCCTGGACTTCAAGGCTCTGGGGTTCTTTTAGCATGATCTCTAGGGCTTTAAGTTCGTTTTCATGAATCGTCGCTTCTTTATTACCAAAACGAATAAATCCGCTTACGCCCTTGATCTCAAGAATATAGAATTTTTGTCTTATATCTGTATTAATGAACAAATAACCGGGAAACAAAGGCGCATCGATAACTTTTATACGATCGGACCATTTTCTGCGTTTTTTGACCAGAGGTAAGAAGACCTCATATTGTTTAGCCAGTTCTTCCGCTACAGCTTTTTCATATCGTGAACGGACTTTTAAGACATACCAATTATTATTCATATATTAACTACTCACTTGTAAATTTAATGTTGAAATATATGGATAATAGGTGATGATTAAAATTAAAAAAATAGATAAAAGCTGAGGTTGAGGTTGAGATGTGAGATTATAAACAGTAAGTCCTCACACGAAAGATATGATCCACGCCTAAACAATGTAAAAGACGCAACCTTCTGTCCGCCTACCTGTGTACCGACCTGTACAGCAAAACTCTGCAGGAGCGAAGGTGTAAGCCCCGAATTGACAAGGCGAAGGAGGATGCTGCGTCTCTAATTCTGTCAGGAAAAGATCACCCCTCCACAAGTCGGGGTTGAATATTTTCAACACTTCAACCTTTCAACACTTCCACATTTTTTTATTAAGAATTTCGTAAATCAAATATTGTTAATACTTGTTCGATATTCAAGAGGACCCCTTTATGCGTCGGTTTTTTTTATTGAATTATTCATCTTACGAAAAATATCATTCTCGCCTAAACATTGTAAGAGACGCAGCATGCTGCGTCTCTACTTCTGTCAGGGAAACCCTTTTCCTAATTTATAAAATAACTCTATTGTACAGACGCAATGCATTGCGTCTCTGCCTCTGCCAGGAAAAAATCATCTGAGCTTCAACATTTCAACACCTCAAGGCGCTTCTCCAGATCTCGCTTCGCGACCCTGCGGGCTGAACAAATTTACTTCGTCCTACTACGCTCCGAAGTATCGGAGCTTCGAAGGACTTCGAAGAACGGGCTTTACTACGCTCCTGCGGAGCTGCCATCCTTCGCCAAGGCTTCGGATGGCACGGCGGAAGAGCAAGGCACCAATCATTTGGATTGCAGATCGCAGAGGGCATATTGTTGATCGACGATTGATCGATAATCCCTGCTTCTGCTAGGAAAAAATCATCCTGGGCTTCAACATTTCAATACTTCAACTCTTCTCCGGATCTCGCTTTGCGACCCTGCGGGCTGAACAAATTTACTTCGCAAATTTTTCAGGATGACGGAGAAATATTACCTTCTTACCTTCTCAATCGAGTTACTGTCAATTTCAACGGATACCAGTTTACCTAATTGTTCTATCAAAATATACAATCGGCTCTTGTTTTTTATGGAGCGATAAGTGAAAGCATATTAAACATGCTTAAATAATTGCTTTTAGAAAAATAATAAAAAATCAAATATATTTATCGGGAACTTAATGGAAGCGATATGCATACATATAGTACTTATTACTTCCCTCCTTATCCTTCGCCATAACATCTATCCCCAAAAGGGTGTTATGGCAATTCTTGGCGAAAAGATTTCACCACAATAACACAAAATACAGCCTTGGAGTTATTTTACTGTATTCTCACCCTAAATCTTTTGCAAAATCAATCATCTCACAAAAGAAATCATCTTCGCCAAAACAATGTAATTGACGGAGCGTCCTCCTCGTGGAAAATATTCTCTTAAACTGCGTCAGCCTTGTCTCTACTGGGTTTTGCCCTGAATATTCTATTTTTCCATCATGTTTACGCTTATTGTTTTCTGTTCAACCCCGCAAGGGTTGTGGCTTTTGGGAGGAATTCCACTGTCTATTTCTGTGAAACCCCTAACGGGGTTCAATATATTCAAGGCTTTTGCGCTTTAAAAAATCACTCTAAATATTATCATAAAGAAAATGTTTAAATATTTCACAAATCAAATATCAGCATTTTTAATCCCCGAAGCTCCAAATATTTGGAGCGTAGGAAATCCTTTTTCGATATTCAAGGAGTCCCCGAATGGGGTTCAGATTCTAGATTCCAGTTTATCGTAAAAGAGATTTCTCTTCGCGATCCGTCATGCGACGGACTGAACACATTTACTTCGCCCTACTACGCTCTGCGAGCTTCGAAGGACTTCGAAAAGCAGGCTCTACTACGCTCCTGCGGAGCTTCCCTCCTTCGCCAAGGCTTCGGATGACACGGCGAAGAACAGGCTTCTAAGCCTCTAAACTCTTACCTTCTTACCTCTACTTCGCTCCTGCGGAGCTATGTAGAGCAGGCTTCTAACCTTCTTGCCTGATTACCTAATTAATCTGTCCTTTTCATTTTGAATGAAAACCCGAAGTTAGAAGAAAAAGATCAACCCTTCCATTTCAGTCAGGGTTGTTTTGCTTTGGGGGAGAAAATCCCGGGGTTACACCCCGGGTCATTATTGAATAAACCCCTCCATAAGTCGGGGTTGAATATTTTCAACACTTCAACCTTTCAACATTTCCACATTTTTTTATTAAGAATTTCGTAAATCAAATATTGTTAATACTTGTTCAATATTCAAGGGGACCCCTTTATGCGTCGGGTTTTTTTATTGAATTATTCATCTTACGAAAAATATCATCCTCGCCTAAACATTGTAAGAGACGCAGCATGCTGCGTCTCTACTTCTGTCAGGGAAACCCTTTTCCTAATTTATAAAAGAACTCTATTGTACAGACGCAATGCATTGCGTCTCTGCCTCTGCCAGGAAAAAATCATCTGAGCTTCAACATTTCAACACTTCAAGGCGCTTCTCCAGATCTCGCTTCGCGACCCTTCGGGCTGAACAAATTTACTACGTAAATTTTTCAGGATGACGGAGAATTATCGACCATATCGGCCTCATCGACTTCTTATCTTCTTCTATTCTTATATCAAATACTTCACAAATCAAATATCAACATTCCTTGTTCGATATTCAAGGTGCTCCCTCCATGCATCGGGGTTATTAATTATTAACAATGAATACTGATTGACTTAATTACTCTCAACTCTCTAAACATTAACTATTGGTTTTAATTCTCCATCATCAATATGATATTTCTCACCACTTCTGGGACAAATCAATGTTTCGTCGAGTATTTCTCCCTCCCTGCTTACCCAGCCTTTTCGTTTGGCAGGTACACCAACCATAAGAGCATACGCGGGGACATCTTTGGTGACGACGGCTCCGGCGGCTATAAAGCAATATTCGCCTAAGGTTACGCCACAGACAATGGTGGCATTGGCTCCGATGGAGGCGCCTTTTTTGATGCGGGTTTCTTTATATTCTGTTTTTCTTTCTACAAAAGCTCTAGGATTGACCACATTGGTAAAAACACAGCTGGGACCACAAAAGACATCGTCTTCGATGATGACGGAATCATAAATTGAAATATTATTCTGGACTTTTACACCATTACCTACAACAGCTTTTGATCCAATGTTCACATTCTGTCCGATGGAGCAATTCTTGCCAACTGTAGCGCCTGGCATAAGATGGGAAAAATGCCATATTTTTGTTCCGCTGCCGACCTTGGCTCCTTCATCTACATAGGCAGATTCATGTACAAAATAATCAGCCATGAATAAATTCCTTTATCTTATCTGTCACAAAAGTTATTTCTTCTTGGGTCAAAAAAGGATGCATCGGCAAAGAAAGCACTCTTTCTGATAATCTATTCGATACGGGAAAATTATTGCCTTGTTTTAAGTAAGCAAAAGCTTCTTGCTGGGGTAAAGGCATGGGATAATGAACGGCTGTCGGGATATCGTATTTAGCTAAATGTTCACGCAGTGCATCACGCTTATCGAGTCGTATGGTATATTGTGCCCAAACGCTTTCATTTCCTTCAAGAACCTGCGGTGTATCCACTATACCTTTGAGTGCTTTGCTATAAGCATCTGCAACCCGCTTCCTTTCAAGAATTTCAGCAGGAAAATGTTTGAGTTTTACGCGAATAATGGCTGCCTGAAGCGTATCCATACGGCCATTCACGCCCACCATTTTATGATAATAGCGTTTTTCTTGACCATGATTACGGAGCATAGCAAGTTTTTCAGCTACATTATCATCGTTGGTAAAAATGGCACCCGCATCTCCATAACAACCCAGAGGTTTAGCCGGGAAAAAGCTGGTCGTGGATATATCTGTGAGCGCAGAGGATTTCTTGCCTTTATAAACTGCGCCAAAAGACTGAGCAGCATCTTCCAGCACCCATAATCCGTGTTTTTTGGCAATGGCATTAATCTTATCGAAATCAGCGCATTGACCATAAAGTGATACGGCAATAATGCCTTTGGTTTTATCCGTGATCTTTGCTTCGATCTTTTCAGGATCCAGATTGAAGGTCACAGGATCGACATCGACAAATACGGGTTTAGCTCCCAAAACAGCTATCATGGTCCCCGTTGCAATAAATGTAAAAGCGGGACAGATTACTTCATCGCCTGCTTCAATATTCTTGGCAGATAAAGCCAAGGAAATAGCATCTGACCCTGAACTGCATGCTACTGCATGTTTTATGCCGCCAAAGTCTGCCAATTCTTTTTCAATTTCGTTAATATCGGGACCGTTAATAAAGGCAGTCCTATCAATAACCGAAGCTATGGCTGCATCAATTTCCGTTTTATACTCATTGTACTGCTTTTTAAGATCACAAAATTGCATATTTTCACCTTAATAACTTAATTTTTCCATTAGACGAATACCTGAAAGAATATCTTGTCTGGATGGGAATTCATCCCATTTTTCCTTGGAGACATATTCATATAATTTATTATGACCCTTGCCATAGATATGATCCAGCTTAAAATCCATATCCGGTTTTTCAATACCTTCAACATTCCAGTGAGTGATGGTATTCAAATTAGTGCCAGCCAAACGAATAATACCTTTTTCGGCAATGATAGTAAATTCTGTTTCATAATTTTTTTCATAAGCACAGATGGTCGCATTTAAAGAACCAACAGCCCCTGATTTAAAACGCATAACAGCTGAAAGTGAATCGTAAACTTCAAGACCTCTTAACAAGCCACCTTGGCCTTTTCCTGAAACCAATTCACCAAAAAGGAAATGTACCATATCAACATAGTGACTTGCCTGAGTATAAAGAACGCCGCCATCCAAAGACCGGGTACCGTGCCAGTCAATATCAAAATAAGCATCATTTCTGTTCCAAAAAACATTGCATACGAATTGATGTAGTTTACCCAATTTTTCTTCAGTGATGATTTTTTTTAGCATCTGAACCAGAGGATTGTATCTGTTTTGATAGACAGGAAGAAGAGTTTTACCGGCTTTATCTACACGATCAAAAACTTCATGCACTTCACGGACGGTTAAGCTTAGGGGTTTTTCACATATTATATAAGGCGCATCAGTATTTTCAGCTATTTCAGCCACATGCAAAGGATGATTACCTGAGGGCGTTAGGACCGAAATAATATCAACACCTTTAATTTTTTTATAATCTGTTACATAAGGCACGTTTAACTCTTCAGCAAGTTTTTTGGCCTTTTCTTCAACAATATCACATACCAGAGTGATCTCAAGATTTTTATTGTCGTTTATAGCTTCAATATGTCGTTTGGAAATGCGTCCACATCCCACTAAAGCAATTTTCTTCATGAATTTTATCCTTTCGTTAGCAAAACATATAAATGTAAACACTTTTTATGTTTAAAACAAATAAATGTTTTAAGGAAATGAGGCGATGGGTCGATGGGTCGATAAGTCGATGAGTTTATAAACTATGTTTTCAGAGAGTTACTAAGTGAATTAAGCATACGAGTTATTTTATTAATTTTTATTTTGATTTCAGTTAATGCAGTAGCATCAATATATTTTCGATCAAAGGCTAAATAAGAGTGGCTTAATAATTCTACAGCACTACCATATGATATTCGTAGATATCGTTTAAAACCCTTATTTGAAAATTTTGCAGAACCTTCAGCAATATTTGCAACAATAGACACTGAGGATCTTCTAATTTGACTAGTCAAATTCTTCGTTTCCGAGTATGGAAAATTATCAGTTAAATCGTATATAAATCGATTAAATTCTTTTGATTTTTTCCATACATCTAATTTCTCAAAACCATAAACAAAAGTTTTTTCAGTCATAATTGTCCCCCTCGGACTTTAGAATGAAATTAATGCAACTTGCATTAACCAATTTATCAATCAATCGACCATTCTCGACCTATCGACTTTCTTCATCGACCTAATCGACTTTCTTTATCAACACCAACAATCTATTCATTAATACTGATGATGTTACACCAATGAGAGTGTACCAGGTCCAGTTGATATGAAAGAGATCTTGCCAGCCAGCGACAATAATAAATGTCATGACAGAAATTGAGAAGAAGAAAGGCACAACATACTGCCATAAACTACATTTTTTAAAGAAGCGGACAGCGACAAAAACGCCTAATGTTCCACCATAAGTAAATGAAGCAATAGATAAGCCAACTTCGACAAGCGGACTATCTTGGTTCGTAAATATCATGGCACCAAAGACCATAACAATTCCCCAGCCTAAAGTAGCAAATCGACTGATTTTTAACCATTTTCCTTCATCGGTGATATTCTTGAAAATAGGTTTAAAAATATCAACCGTGATGGATGAAGACATGGCACTTAGAGAGCCACTTAAGGTCGTCATAGATGCAGCAAAAATTCCTGCAACCGTAATTCCTTTTACAACGGGCGGTAAATTTTCTATGATAAATTTAGTGAATAATTCATCCGGCTTTGTAATTCCAAGAGCCTGAAGGCTTGCACCATTCCAAACCATATAAAGCATGGCACCAATGCAAAGAAAAATTGCAAACTGGACGAAAACAACAAGTCCACTACCGATCATAGCTTTCTTGGAATCTTTTGTGCTTTTACAGGAAAGAATACGTTGTACAATCAATTGGTCCGTACCATGGCTGGCCATTGAAAGCATGGCACCGCCTATCATGCCACCCCAAAGAGTATAACCTTTAGCTCCCTGAAAATTAAGTAATAATGTTTTACCCTGAGCAACAAAATCATTTACTGAAGCTCCCGCATCCGGTAGCATTTTCATGCCAATAATCAAAGCGGCAACTGCTGCGCCCATATAAATGATCCACTGAGCAAAATCCATCCATACGACTCCCTTTATACCGCCCATCAGCGTATAAGTAACGGTTACGATACCCAAGATAAGCAATGAATAAAAATATGGTAAACCTGTGATCATGCTTAAAGGAATAGCAACGGCAAATAAACGCACGCCATCAGCTAAAAGTCGTGTGATCATAAAAGTCACAGACATAATACGCTGCATGGTAATACCACCTTTTTCGGTGATGGCTTGATAAACAGAAATAAACTGGCCCTTGCTGTACATTGGAATAAAGATCAGGGCGACTAAAATACGACCAATGATATACCCAATACACACCTGCAAGAAAGTAAAGTTACCCAGATATGCAACACCGGGAATTGATAAAAAAGTCAATACTGATGTTTCTGCTGCAACAATGGACACCATTACAGCCCACCAGGGAAGCTTATTTCCCCCGGAAAAATAATCTTTCATGTTCTTGACATTTCGTCCCAGTAATGATCCGGCCGCAAATACACCAACCATGAACGCAACAATAATTGCTATGTCTACCCAATGCATAACACTCCCTTTACTTAGTAGTTAAAAAAATACCCGTCCGCCAATTGACGAACGGGCAAATATACACAAAAATTCTGCTTTTAAAAATTAAAAGTTAAATCCTGTTTCAACATTCATCACAGTTACTTTTTCTGTCTTAGGATCGATCACGGCATCACCGTTCATGTCACGGTATGATAACATATAATTATAGACGATACTGACGCCTCCACCGAGGTCCATACCAATCTTTGCGCCCATGACAGTACGTTCGGAAGGTTTTTTAAATGCCCAGGGATTTGGATCATTATTTCTATGATAATATGCTCTGACCTCAGAAACCAGGGGAATTGAACCTTTGGGAACAGAGGCTTCAGCCTGGAAAGTCTGTAATATATCACCCGTGCCAACAGATATCATGTTCATATAGGCAAAATCGAGGGTAAAAAAGTTCGCAACATTAATACCAACAGAGCTAAAGAATCCCTGAGATTGAGGAAGATTTGTTCTTAGCAACTGATCGTACTTTGTTTTCGCAACATAATGCTGATTTTCATCCTGGATAAAATAAACTCTGTTAAGATCATAATTTCTATCAAAGAAACCGTACTGGAAATTTTCCTGTGCCCAGCGATATTCTAATTTTGCTGTCAGAAAATCACTGACAGTAAAACCAATACCAAGCGGTGATGTACCAAGAAATACATCATCTTTTGTCAACTCATGGACTGCAGTCTTTCCATCCAGATATCCCAAAATGGCCGCCACTGAATAAATTTCTACAGAAAAACCGCTCTTTCTGACAATTGGGATAGTAATATCCACTGAAGCAGAAAAAACACTGGGATGCTCTTTCATCAGCGTATCTATAGTTGGTATATACATGGTTTGAACAGTATCTATGGATTCATAACCATCATATTCAGGGAACATGGGAGCAATGAATTCATCAATAATTTCATGAGTTAAACCAGGGACAGGCGTATATTCCCATAAATTATTCCCATCTATATCAGGATCGACAGCATCGGGAATACCATCGCCATCTGTATCTGCATAGTAATTGGGATCCATAGGAAACATATCCATCAAATCAGGATAACCATCACCATCCATATCATCTTTAAATGCATTGAAAGGATTCAAATCCGCAACTGCACTTAAACCGAATTCAAGAAATCCACCAAGCGCAAATCGAGCACCCAAAAGTCCCGGTTGCTTACTTTTACCACGCATTTCAGTCCAATCGGCAATAAATCCATAAAAACTTAGTGCCATACCGCGATCTTTTTTATATCTGTTAGTAAAGGCAAATTCCGTACCAAATCGTTTCTTGACCGGATATTCAAGCATATTTGTATAGCGATCAATTGATATACCATTTGTAAAGGTCACGTTATCCAAACCGCCTATACGAAGGTAAAATGGATCATATTTTGTCGCCCAGCTCAAATAATAAAGCATATTCAAATAATCTTTAAATTCATCCCAATTGTGTTTGGAGATACGCCCTTCACTATCAATATAAACAGCGATATCCAGGCCCATACCCAACTTACCAATTGAAAATGTGGGACGGAAAGCTATCTGATTGTAAAGTTGTCCGTCGATGGTAACTGCGCCGATACCTATACCTGTCTCAAACATAGAATTAAGACCGGTGTCTTCTTCTGCATGCCCAAGAAATGGTATGGATACAAGCAAAAGTGTGATTAAAACTATAACTATTCTTTTCATCTTTTGCTCCTTGTCTAATTATCTTTTGTTATGTTAATATACTGTGTTTATTAAGAAGATGTTAATATTTTTTTATACATTTTTAATTAAAATACTTCCTTTTATAGCGAATTCTCGGTTTGCAAATACCGAAAGATGAAGTATATCGGGAAACTTTTCGCTATGGTCCATCGCGTGCTGAATATCACTTGGTTTTTTTATCATATTGGCAAAAAAAGTAGCAAGTTGATCCGCCCAAACCGCATCTTTTGATGCCACGGCTACAAGGTCTGCCTTTCCTTTGCTAAAAGAATGACCAAATTGTCCGGACGACGCACAGAGTCCCAAAGGCGAAAAAGAAGGCTCGATCAAAAGATTCACTTTATTGGAAAGTGGATGCGATCCGGCATAAAGCGAGACGGTGACTTTTTCTTTTATATCAAGAAAAATATCCCCACCGTTTTCGACGATAATTTCATTAAAATGGAATTCTTTTTTTAGAGATAAGGCAATTTCTTCGGCAAAAGCACCCGCTATGCCGGCCATGGGACCCACACCCGATCTCAAGGAATTATCAGCCAGGCCTTTTATGATCTTTGGTGCCTCAACTAAAGCTTGTAATGGCTTTAAACTTGTTTTATAGTCGGGATGAAGTATAAAATAATCCTCAAATAATTGTCTGAGTTCTATTATTTTTTTGAGTGTATAGTCAAGAATGCTCTTATCAGGAATGGAATTATTTACATCAAAAGCTATCCACAGATCTGTTTCAAGATAGGAACATGTAAGACTTCTGAATCTCTTCCCCATGATGTTTCTATAGCAACGGGGTTCGTACATTTTAATCTATGGCTTTGAGGTTTTTAAGCGACTTATTTTCAGGGAATCCCTGGACTGGCTCGGTCAGAAAAAATTCCCCTTTTTGAACTTGTTCTTTTAAGAGGTCTGCAATTTTTCGAGCTTTTTTGAGCGAAGACATGGCGGTAGTGGGAACCATTTTTCCATTGAATTCTATCTTGCCACTTCTCAGATCTTTATAATTTGCTTTGGCAAGAATAGGATGGTCGGGATTGCCGTAATCTCTGATATAGGTCTCTATCTGTTCATTTCGTATAGACACCCGTCTTGCTATATCGGCATCTAAAACAGGGATAGGGACACCTATGCCAATGAACATGGAAACACCATATTTTTTATAATAGGCTGCACGAATGAATTCAGTGCTCATCTCTTTCATATCACCTGTAACAGTCAAGGTCCCGGCATTCAGCAAAGGAATACCGAATTCATTTCTCTCGGAATCACTTTTAAATTGTGTGCCGTTCCAAGTGACATATCCTTGCGCTCCGGCAAGAAAAATGCGCGTTCCAATACCTATGGTTCTAAAAAAAGGATCATTAAGCAAAGGACTCAATTCGCCTGATGTTGAGTAAGTTACGTTTCCGTGTTCAGGCTTTAAAATGCCCATATAGGTATATTTTTTATCTTGAGTGGAGTTCGTAGCGGCGGGATAATTCTGATAAGCATTTCTTGGATTATGAAGGATCATTTCATTGACCGTCTCGCGAGAGATCATAGCTCTGATTTTCTTGCGGGGATAGCAGTCCGTCCCTTTTGCCGTCGCCACAAGCTCGACTTTGTCGCCGCGAATAAGAGCTTCTATCACATGAGCCCCGCCATAAGTGAGGTCCTTTTCAGATTCTTGAGTGACGCCCAAATAGGCATCCACAGCAGCAATTCCGGCATAAGCTTCAACATTATTCAAGAAGATCTTTTCCATGCGCATAGCAGGATCAGGATGACCAAAATTTATAAAAGCTCCCGAAGAACACATAGGTCCAAAAGTTGCTGTCGTAACAACATCAACCTTTTCAGCAATTTCCTCAACAGATAAAGTCTCTGCTAAACGCGAAACCTCCTCCGCAGTCATAACAAGCGCTTCACCTTTTGCTATCTTTTCATTGATCTCTTGATATGTTTTTGTCATTGATCCCATCCTTTTGCGAAATATAGTAAAAATATTAGCTAATATGTAAACGAATTATTAGTAAAATGCATCTAACAATATTAAAGGGACACCTCACACAAAGTCACAAAGTTAAGAACGGTCTAGACCGTTCCCTATAAACAATTGCATCGTAAAACATAATTTGTGTTCTTGACTGCTTAGCGGTTAAATATTATAGTGAGCTTAATTTACTTTGTGGGTTTTAAAAATATTCTTAGAGGCTTTATGTGAGGTATTAGGATTTTTCATTGTGTGAGCTATCTGAACTGCTTAAATTCACGCGTTAATGAATAAACTCTTACCTAAGGATTTAAAATGAAACTAAAAGTCCATGAATTCGATCTACCGCTGAAGTATAAATTCGGTATTTCCCGCGAAACACGTACAGTGCAAAAGACAGCTATTGTAGAAGTTATTGATGGTAATCTCTCCGGTTATGGCGAATGTGTTGCTAACCATAAGTATTATAAATACACAATAGATATGATCCGCGAAGATATGGCCTCAATTGCCCCTGAGCTGGAAAAAATGGATATTATTAATACACCTCCGGCTAAAATATGGGAAAAATTCAATGATAAGCTTAAACATAATCCTTTTGCTCAATGTGCTTTAGATATGGCTTTATACGACCTTTGGGGAAAGAAATCAAGTAAGAAAACCTATGAACTCTGGGGTCTTGACCCTAAAAGCAATCCTGTAACGGATTATACTATTGGTATTGATGAAACTGATGTCATGTTGGAAAAAATGCAGGAATATGCCGACTGGCCAGTCTTTAAGATCAAACTGGGTACAGACCGTGATATGGAGATCATGGCTGAACTTCGTAAAAATACCGATGCTATTCTTAGAATTGACGCTAATTGCGCTTGGACAGCAGATCAAACTATCGAATACTCTCACAGACTCAAAGAACTGGATGTGGAATTTATAGAACAAGCCATGCCGGCAGAAGCATCCAAAGAAGACATGAAAAAAGTTTATGAAAATTCCGTGCTGCCATTGATCGCAGACGAAAGTTGTATTTCAGAGGAAGATGTCGATAAATGCTACGGGTATTTTCATGGGGTGAATATTAAAGTTGTGAAATGCGGTGGTTTAACTCCGGCTAAACGCATGATAGATCGCGCTCGTGAATTAGGTATGAAAGTCATGGTCGGTTGTATGACAGAATCAACGGTTGGTGTTTCGGGTATTGCCCAACTACTGCCACTTCTTGACTATGTAGATATGGACGGTCCTCTGCTTCTTGCAAAAGATATTGCCGAGGGAATTACTATTAATAAAGGTAAGGTCAGCTATTCTGACATCCCCGGCAATGGTGTGGTTTTAACCGGCTTTAAATCTTAGGGGTCTTATGGCAAAAATCGAAGAAAGTCCGGTTTTATTAAGCTGGAAAGTTCACCTGGCAAAGAAAAACCCATCAAGAGCTATTGCTGCAGCGGTTTTGATCATTATTTGTGTCTATTTTATCTTTCTGACACTTCAAGATCCTTTTTTAACACTAATTTCATTTTTCATTCTAGTTATGATGGTCCTCCCCTATTATCTGCCCAACACCTATATTCTGACCGAAGAAGGCATCATAAAAAAAATGATTCTCTCTAAAAAGTCAAGAAATTGGAAAGAGTTCGCCAGATATAAAGTTGGTAAAAGTGCTATACAGCTTTACACCTTAAACAAAGAATCTAGATTGGATAATATCGCTCATTTTTGATCATTTGCGAAAAAAATAAAGATGAGGTCTTGAAAATTGTAGAGCAGAAGCTAAAAAACAGCGAAAAGGTTTAAAAGTAGAAAGTTCCTACCTAGCTCGGCAAAACTCTTAAATGTCTAAATTCGCCCATACTCATCAGCGCAGGCAAGATGACGAGCTATTTCACACAAGGGTAACTTTTATAAGATATTTCCTACACGTCCTAGCTTCTCAGCATCTTAGCATCTTAGCTTCTTAGCTTCTTAACTTCTCAGCTTCTTTTTTGTGGCTTTGCGTAAATACTTCAATCTCACAACTTGGATCTTAGGATTTATTTGCACTCAGCATTCTACCCTTTGCGCCAGTTCACTTCTTAGCATTTACTGCTACAAGATTTACGACTTTATTATTTTGCACTTCGAGGCTTTTATGCTTATATTTTTTGGCTGTACACTAAAATGTGCTCATTAATATCTTTATGGCATTTAATACCGTACATGGGGTTCATAGGATTTGGAAGACAAAGTATTCGAAAAAGAAATAGTGGATAAAATAGCGCTAGCTGTTGTTAAACGCAGGCTTTCTGTGCCTGCCGTTTTATTTATTGAGGTTATGAAACCTCTTAATTTTTTAGGTGCACAAGCTCTAAACTTTTTTGGTCCTATCATTGAATCTCTGTTGAAAAAAGAGAACAGATATTATGACTTTACAGCATTTCTTGAAGATAGAGAAAATATAGAAAAGATACTTCTGCGCATTGAAGAGCTCGAAAACGAACTCCCCCATGAGCCGAAGAAAAAAAAGAAGAAAAGACATAGAAAAAGTAAACATCATACATTGCAATTGGAGGAAAAATGATGTTAAAACGTACTGTATGTTTACTACTTCTTTTATTGGGAACGATTAGTTTTGCTTATGCTGATCTGGAAATTCATGCTGAAGCAAAAGCAAAAGAGCCCGATGGTAGTATTGTAAATATTACTATTACCCCGATAAAAGGAGCCAGTAAGTACAAAGTCGAAAAAAGTATAGCCGAAGGTGAATGGCTAACGGTATTGACGACAAGCGGACTCTCTCTCGATACAAATATTGGGAATGATGTCCAAACCAGATTTAGAGTCCAGGCATTAGATGAAAATGATTTAGTTATTGCTGAGGCTTTTTCTGAAAGTATTCAGACTGAAGCCATGTGGTTTAATACCCGCAGATTAAATCGTTTTATTGCATTGATGTTGATCAGTGGGGTCATTCTTTACTACATCTCTCGTGCAAGAAAGAACAAAAAGATCTACTTACGTCCAGTTGCCGGTTTACAGGCTTTTGAAGAAGCTGTTGGTCGTGCTACAGAAATGGGTCGCTCTGTTCTTTTCGTTCCGGGAATTATGGATCTTGATCAGGTTGAGACCATTTCCGGATTGATCATTCTTGGGCATGTAGCTAAAATGACAGCCAGATACGAAGCTGACCTCAATGTTCCTGTTTCCCGTTCACTGGTTATGGAATCTGGCCGTGAAACTGTTCAGGCTTCTTACATCAGTGAAGGCCGTCCCGACCTTTATTCTTCAGATATGGTCAATTATTATACTGATGACCAATTTGCTTTCTCAGCTGCTGTAGATGGTATTATGCTTCGCGAAAAGCCCGCAGCGGTTTTCTTGCAAGGTAAATTCTATGCCGAATCATTGATCATGGCTGAAACAGGAAACTCCATTGGCGCTATTCAGATCGCCGGTACCGGCTCTCCTTCTCAGATACCATTTTTTGTGACTGCCTGTGATTACACCTTAATTGGAGAAGAATTTTTTGCTGCATCTGCTTATTTAGGCGATGACCCCAAACTTCTTGGCTCAATTAAAGGACAAGATATTGCCAAAGCTCTTTTAATGCTTCTTTTAGTATTCGGTTTAATTACGGAGACAATCCACACAGGTATTTATAATTCAGATGGATTTTTCCTGAACTTAAAATCCTCCGGTAATGATCCTTCTGCTGTATATGAGATCATCTCTGAGGCTTCAGACAAAAATATTAACGACGTCGTGGCAGAATATTCTAATTTGGGCAAAGAAGGCAAAGCCGTCTATATTGCCAAGAATAAGGTGACTAAAGGCAATGCCTTAAAAATCCTTAAAAAATTAGAAAAAGAAGGCGCGGAAGTTGTTCTTGATGAAAATCTTGATCTGAAGATTAAAAAGAACAAATGGAATTTATATAAAAACCTGTTCGCAGGATCATAATTAAGAGGAAAACAATATGTTTTGGAAAAGAACAGTTCCAGCTATCATTGTTGCCGCAGTGGGCGTTATTATGCTCCTATCCTGGTTTATACCGCATGCTCCTTTCGGTGAACTAGAAATCCATGCGACACAGTGGTACGATATTATCGCGAGTTTTGCGATGCTTCTGGGTGCTTTAAACTTATTAAAGCTTCAGGGGACTAAAGTAGTTAAAAGACAAAAAGGCTGGCCATTTTCTTTGGCAGCTATTTTGGCCTTTTTTATGACATTGTTATTCGGTTTTATGATCAAGGGTGGATACTATCCTAATCTTGTTGACCTGGGTCATAACGAAGAAGCCGTTTTTGTTAAAATCGCTGAATTGACAGATACCGATGGTAAAGTTACCGAAGTTGATATTGATGAAGTAAGAATATTATATACATCCCCCAGCGCCGAAGGTGAACCCATCCTATTACATAAAGCTGTCGTCTCTAAAAAAGCAGCTAATAAAGTTATTGATGAATTAAACGCATTAGGCGCAAAGGTTGAATTAGGTGAATTAAAGTGGGGCGCACATGTACAAGGGAATCAAACTTATTACCGTTGGGTATTCTATACCTTCTTTACTCCTTTATCAGCAACCATGTTCGCGCTTTTAGCCTTCTTTGTAGCTTCAGCTTCTTACCGTGCATTTAAGATCCGTAACGCAGAAGCTACCGTGCTTCTTGTATCGGGTATTTTAATCATGCTCGGGCGAGTTCCTCTGGGAGCTTTTTTAACAGCGTGGACTCAGGATATTCCATGGTTATCGTGGTTTCATCTTCCGACGATACAGGAATGGTTATATCAATATCCAAATGCTGCGGGTGCCCGTGCTATTATGATCGGTATTGGTCTGGGTATCGTTGGTACATCCTTACGAGTTATCCTCGGTATTGAAAAATCATTTATGGGAGGTGATTGATATGGCTAAAATAACAAAATTTCTAGAAAAATTAGATAGCCTCGACCGTCGTATCATTTTCCTGATCATTGGTCTGGTCGTTCTCTTCCCTCTTCTGGTTCCTCTGGATCTTCCTATTGAGACAACCCAGTTGACAGAAGATGCATTTAATGCAATTGATCAGCTGCCTCAGGAGGCTAAAGTTTTGGTATCTTTTGAATACGGTCCCTCAACTAAACCGGAACTCCATCCCATGGCAATTGGAATGCTTCGTCATCTCTTTTCCAAGGGTAACAAAGTTATTGTGATGTGTTTATGGCCTGATGGACTTTTTATGGCAAATGAAGCTCTGGAACAGGTTGCACACAGAGAATTTGGTCTTCAATATGGTGTAGATTATGTTAACCTTGGCTACAGACCGGGTAACGAAGCTATTATTAAAGGAATTACCAAAAGTTTTGAAGCAAACTTTTCCATTGACTCTAAGGGTATCAGTATTACCAAGATCCCAATCATGCACGATATTCAGACAGCAAAAGATGTTGATTTCATCTTTTCACTATCTGCAGGTTATCCCGGAGCCATTGAATGGGTTCTTTATGCAGGCGACCCTTTAAAAGTGCCGGTTTCGAGTGGAAATACTTCTATTCAGGTTAACCAGCTTCTACCTTATGTAAAGTCTGGTCAAATGAAAGGTATTATTGCCGGTATGCCGGGTGCAACCGAATACGAAACCATGGTAGTTGAAAAGATCAAGAATAATACCGGACTTATCACTGAACATGCAAAAACATTATTACCTGTTTTTGAAACAGAACGAAACGCAAAAAAATTCATTGGAGCTCAATCCATTGCTCACCTTGCCATCGTTATTTTCATTATTTTAGGTAATATTTCCTTTTTTGTTAAACGCAAAAATCAAAGAAAGTACTAGGAGGTAGCCCATGTATATAGGAATATTAGGTGCATGGATAGCCGTCTTTCTGACATTATCCATCTTGAGTTATCTCTACGAAGACAACGTTTTTTATAAACTTGCTGAACATATCTTTGTTGGTGTGTCCGCAGCTCACTGGGCAACCATTGCATTTTGGAACCAGTTGCAACCTAACTTATTCGGTCGCTTATGGCCGCAGGCTGAAATTGCAACTCTTGAAGGTTTCCAGAAGTTCTGGTATGGTATTTACCATGTATTGCATGTGATATTCGGTAAGATCTTTCCGGAAGCAAAAGTGGATGGTGTTATATACCGCGGTATTGGCGACCAGCCTCAAAATCTGAGCTATTTAATTGCTCTGCTCTTAGGTGTTTTCATGCTTTTCCGCCTTATCCCTAAGATCGGTTGGCTGAGTCGTTGGTCATTAGCTTATGTTGTTGGTATGGCAGCCGGTTTGAGATTATACGGTTACATGAGTTCTGATGTAGTCGGACAGATCCACGCAACCATGTTGCCCTTGTGGACCGGCGATCTGGCCTCAAGTATCAATAATATCATTTTGATAGTCGGTGTATTAAGCGGATTGTTCTACTTCTTTTTCTCTGTAGAACACAAGGGCGCGCTGAAAGTTGTTTCTAAGATCGGTATTTACTATCTGATGATCTACTTTGGCGCTTCATTCGGTTTTGCTGTTATGGGTCGTATTTCATTGCTTATCGGTCGTTTCAATGACCTTATTCTCTACTCAGGTAAACAATATGGTTTTGCAACGCCCATCCTTCTCGTTATTATGATCGTGGTCCTTGTACTCACGACTAGAAAGAAAAAACCCGAAGAGGAAATCTAAGCAATTATATAGATAATTAATTTATAGCCCTGGATTTGATCCGGGGCTTTTTTGTTTCAAATAATATTGGACAGTATTCTCTACTATAATTTCATTTTATAGGCGCTGTAAGCGATGGCTTTAGGGTAAATATTTTTATTTAGTTAGCTTGGAGTGAAAAAAGGAAGACGCTTAATTTCCCTTCCTATTCTCCCCCCATTTTCCTAATTTCCTTAAAACAAGGGAGTCAATATGCAAACAGCAAAAAAAAATGTCCAGACCTCTAAAAGAACAGAGTTTATTGATATTACGAGAGAATTGAATGCTTATCTCAGGAAAAATAATTGCAAGAGCGGTATTATGACGGTCTTTACGCCTCATACCACAGCAGCTATCACAATCAATGAGAACGCTGATCCTGATGTCCCTCGCGACCTTTCACGCAAGATAAATGAGATGATCCCAAAGGATGAACATTATTACAGACACTATGAAGGCAACAGCGATAGTCATATGAAATCATCTCTCTTCTCCCCTTCTTTGAATCTTATTGTTGAGGATGGAAAGCTTATTTTAGGTATCTGGCAGGCGGTTTTCTTTTGTGAATTTGATGGGCCGAGGAATAGGAATTACTTTATAAAAGTGATGGAAGATGCCTGACGGGATGACTGGATATTTTTTCGACAGGATCACTGGATAGACTGGATTGTGTTTCTCGACAGGATAACAGGATAAACTGGATTACTAGGACTTTTGACTGGATCACTGGATTTACATGATTGCTAAGACTTTAGACAGGATGACCCTCCTACGCTCTACGAGCTATGGCGGGCAGACAGGATAGACTGGATTGTGTTTCTCGACAGGATAACAGGATAAACTGGATTACTAGGACTTTTGACTGGATTACTAGGACTTTTGACTGGATCACTGGATTTACATGATTGCTAAGACTTTAGACAGGATGACCCTCCTACGCTCTACGAGCTATGGCGGGCAGGCAGGATAGACAAGATGCCCTTTCTCGACGGGATAATATTTTCGAGCTTAAAATCAAAATCAATCATCTCACGAAAAAAATCATCTTTGCCAAAACAAGGCAAAGACGCAGCGTCCTCCATCGCCCCAACAATTCGGAGCTACGGAGAGCAGGCTTCTTCTTATCTTCTTATCTTCTTATCTTCTTATCTTCTTATCTTCTTATCTTCTTATCTTCTTATCTTCTTATCTTCTTATCTTCTTCTTATCTCACCTTCTCACCTTCTCACCTTCTCACCTTCTCACCTTCTCACCTTCTTATCTTCTTCCCTTCTTATCTTCTTCCCTTCTTCCCTTCTTCCCTGATAAGTACATTAAGACTGGATAACAGTCCTTCAGAAGTAAAGAGCCAAAAGCAAAAGTGTGAGGAATGAATCGTACATTTGTCCTCTCACAAACGACCAATCAGCAGGCTTTCCTTAACTCAAGCACCAACTGCCAGATCTATCTATTTCAGCAAGAGCATCTTAGAGCTGGCTGTAAACTCCCCTGCTACCATTTTATAGATGTAAATACCACTCGGGAGACCGGAAGCATCTAATTCTATAGAATGTTGACCCGGCTGCTGGATATCATTGAATAAAGTCGAGATCAATTTTCCCGAAACATCGTAAAGTGAAATATTGACTTTTTCGCTATTCGGGACGCCATAGGATATTCTTGTTAAAGGATTAAAAGGATTGGGATAATTTCCCTTTAGAGAAAATTCATGGGGAATATCGATAACATCGAGTTCAATATCAATAAAAACGGTAAGAGTATCAGAAAATGTCATTAAACCGGCTTTATCGATAGCTGCGACTGTCCAGGAGTATTCTCTTTTGTCGCCAAATCTTCTCCCATCGCTTGTAGTATTGACTGTATTTACACTAAATATGCTATTTGATCCTTCATACCAATAAAACATTTTATATGTTACTTCGTCACCCGGATCAGGATCTACAACGGCTGTCCAGATAAAGGTGGGATACCGGGTAGTTTGATAAGACATGTCATTAGGTGCGAGCTGTATGGGTGCCGGTGGTGCTTCATTTACTGTATTGATACTGAACTCACGATAAGATTCATCTGACCTTGTGCTTGCATTTGAAGCATCTATAGCTTCTACATACCAGTAATAATGTCCATTCTCTATAAGCTCAGTCTTCATAGTATAGCTCAGTTCTCTTCCTGTATAAATGCAAATCATGCTATCTTTGGAGTTTCCTAGGTTAAGTTTGTATCTGAGAGTATCACCGGGATCTTTATCACTGGAGGCCAACCATGAAAAAACGGGGCGAAAAGTATCCTCAATGGATTTGTTTTCGGGAGCTATAAGTGAAAACTGTAGCGGTGGGGAGTTGTGAGCATTTACAGTAAATACAGCGACCTTGGAATACAGTTTATTTGCGTCACTTTCCCATGAAAAATTATCAGGAGCACATGAAACCTGCCAGTAAATGTTTTTATTTTCCGGAAGATCAGTTAATACCTCACAAAATCTCTCGCTTGTAATATCCTTGAACAAGGTATCTTTAAACTCTGGCGTCAGTGCCAAGCAAAGGCCATAGACATAGGTCTGCGAGCTTCCACTCACCTCCTTTTCCCAAGATAACATGGGTCGGGATGTTTGAATTATAGAAGCTAAACCTGGATATAAGAGATCAAAATTTCCTTCGTTTGGATTAATTTCTATATAAGCAGTTTTTTCTGTAGAAAAATAAATGCCGTTCGTTTCGGCTGTAAGAAGCACATCAAAAGTACCTGTTTCGGTATATTTATAGATAAGGGTATCGCCTGTTGCGGTTTCGCCATTGCCAAAATCCCAGGTATAATTGTAATTACCTTCACTAACAGGAGCATTTACCCAAAATTTTATCTCAAAACCTGTATAACCACGTCTATAATCACTTGTAAAGTCAAGATTCTGGACTTCAACCCTATCCCATCTTATGGCATCGAAAGCAATCTTTTGGCTACCTAGGCCAGTGGAATCACCAAGATAAATAAAATCGCTACCATCATTTCTAAAGAAATATTTACCCAGTGATGCCCATTCATCAGAATAGCTGGATTGGTCTAAAATAAAGTCCGACTTTCCTGCAGTATGGTTTATTCTATACTTAGCGGTACTTGCTGTAGCGCTTGCAGGAATATAAGCAAATACTTCATAATAAGCAGCGGAATCTATATTGGGTGTCCAAGTGGCATAACACTGATCTTTTTCGTTTTCTTCTGTATAAGTCCACCAATGATGATTTCCATAACCGCTTTTTGTGCTACGATAATATCTCATAGGAACTGTGTTGCCTTCTGCTTTTAAATAAAAACCATTCTCAAATTGTTTGTCATCGATAATTGAGTCCGGGTAAGCCGGCTGAGCATAAGAAGTAGCAATACACCAGGGCATTGTAGAATAACCAGAGTTGGCATAATTTAAACTTGCATGACCATGGTTATACCCCGGCCAATCGTATTTAACAGCCTTGCCATAATAATTTGGCCAAGAAGATGAATTCCTGTCTCCATAAGGATCATGCATGATCACAGTTCTTTGTGTGCCCGAAACTCTGCCGATGGCCACAGTGAGATGACCGGAGCTGGATAAAAAGTTACAGATGGAAAAAGGTTTTTTCTTATCAATCTCGCTTCTTACGGCTGACCAGGTAGTATTCCAGGTTTGTTTTGCCGAAAGACCATGTTTTTCGTAATAACCGGCCATTCTTGAATTAGGAGAACCACCTGTCCACATATAACCCATACCGCCATAGCAGGTGTAACAATATGATTTACTGCTATTACAGTCGGTATAAGTCTGATCAAAATAATTATCATTGTAATAATAGCGTTCATGAACATAAGCACCGTAATTACTTAAATTTCCAAAACCTGAGACAAAGGGCCATTTAGGGATCAATTTATAATAAGCAAGAACCATGGAAGCCGTTGTGGGTGCGCAGGAAGAATATCCGCGTGAACCGGGTGTGTCATAGACCTGATGAACATAAGGCACAGTTAAATACTCATCTTCACTTGTGGCTGTCTGAGCAAAAGTGACAGGTTCCGTGACAAATTCTTCATTATTTTTTGTTCTCTTAAACAAGGAACTGTTCTGTTCAGCTACCTGTATTTTGCCATTTTTAAAAACATGCAAAGAATTATTAAGATCGATATAGGCAATGCTTTCAGATTTTCCTGCTTCTGTGCTATAAATGATAGTGCCTTCAGCATTGCAGGAGATCACCTGAGTATTTTTAATTTCTCTGTCATCGACAATATTGACTTTGGTGTAGGTATAGGAAGCATCAGTATATCCCCATCTCAGGTCGGTAGCAGTTCCAAGATTTCGTATCTGCTTATTTTGTGTATCGAAAATTTTTAAGAATCCATCCAGAGTCTGAAAAGAAATATACCGTGAGTCTGCCGACCATTGCGGAAAAACTTTTCCATAATCATCATGTGTGATTTGTTCTTTTTCTAAAGAATTCAAATTCAGGACCCAAAGTTGGTCATATTCGTCATTAAAAACCACTTTTTCGCCATCAGGAGAAATGGGAACAATATTCGCATAAGTGCCAAGATCGTAAGTCTTTACAGAGGAGCCATCTTTTACATGAAAAATATTTCCGATGCTATAAGCTATCTTTCCATCATCCGAGAATGAGACTTGTCCCGCAAGCTGAACATCTTGGCTCAATTTTATGATTTTAGATGTTTCTATTTCAAGAAGTGCAGGCGCCTCGAGACCACCGGGAACTTCGCGATATTTGAATCCAATATAATTATTATCCGGCGAAAGAGTAAAAAAACGGCCAGCTCCCGGCGAAGAGATCAGAGTCCGTGCGCTGGAAGCATTCTTGATATAAAGAGAAGAATACAAAGAATCCGTATAAATAAATCCTTTTTGCGAGGGAACAATATCTGTGACAGCAAATACAAAAGCTGTGAACAGAAGAAGGATAAGTGCTATGTGCTTGACTCTCAATTTGAACATTTAATAACTCCTAAAAAATATTTCAATTATTTGGCTAAATTATACTATATTAGACTTGAAATACAAAGACTTGAATTACGATTCTTTCAATATCAATTCAGCAAAGATCAGGACCATCAATGAAACGACTACTTACATTATTATTCCTAGGCTCAGTACTCTTCGCACAGACCTTCTATCCTGAAGTTTCCGTTGAAGGTACAAATCCGGATGCATATCAGCAACGTATTCATCAAGAGCTGATAAATACCATTGAGCAATATATATCTTCAAACAGTTTTAGCGATGAAGTATATGATCTACAGATTCCATATAAAATACACATATATGTAACAAATATATCCCAGACCGGCTCCAAATTAGGAATAAGTGCAAACGCTTTCTTTTCTAATGGTTACGATCAGCGATATATTGACAATAGCTGGTCCTTTGAGTTTACCGAGGGTGAAGCTTTATTCCGAGAAATGATTTACAACCCGCTGCGCGATATCATTGATTACTACGGTTATTTGATCATGGCTACCGAACTGGATGGTATTGAAGATATGGGTGGAAACTCGCTTTACGATCTTGCCAATGAAACCTATGCCAGAGGCATTTCCTCGCAATGGCCTAAAGGCTGGGAACAGAGAAAAAAAGATTTTGACCTACTAACCGGTGATTTTAAGCTTCGCAAGGCCAGAAATCTATACAATGAAGCTCTTTGGGCAATTGATGAAGGTGACGGTACAGAAGGCTGGTATTATCTTGAAGACGCATTAAATCTTTTATTGGAATCCAAAGAACTTGATGAACAAAACAAATTTTTAAAGTTTTTTATTGATATGCATTACAAGGATAGTGAATACTTTGTCAATGTTTACCAAGATACTGCTCTCTTGCCTTTATTCAGAGAACTATCGCCGGAAAACAATGATTTTTTTGATTCTATAGAAGAAGATTTTACCGAATAAGCTCTCGTATCTCTTTTTCGGATATACGGCCTTCGCGCAGTATTTTTAAATTAGATGCTTTATCGATCAGAACAACTGTAGATCCTAGTTCTGATTTACTTTTATCAAGCCTCTCATCCCTGATCATCAGATCAACATCTTTAGAAAAAACCCGCTTAATCGACTCAATATCATTCATTGCTGCTTGTCCCGATATATTTACTGATGTGGTAATAAAGGGCGAATTGAATTTATGGCTGAGCTTTGAACAAAATTTATGATCGGGAATTCTAAAACCCAGATAGCCTTCCATGCTGTATAATCCTTGGGGTAAATTTTTGGATTTTGAGGGTAATACAAGGGTCAAAGCACCGGGAAGAAAAGCCTCTATTAAAGTTTTTGTAAGTCCCGAAAGCTCTGCATATTGCTTTAACATATCTATATTGCTTACAAGAATACTCAGAGGCATATTTTGCGGACGCTGTTTTAATTGATAAAGTTTATCAAGAGCTTCTACAGAGCTTGCATCTGCTCCAAAACCATAAAGTGTATCAGTTGGATAAACAAAGATCTTTTGGCTCTTTAAATACTCGAGAGCAAGGTCTAAGGCTCTATCTTCATTATGGCATACAATCATTTTTTTAAATTCTCGTGATATAATTGTCCGCAAGCCGCTTTTATACCTCTTCCACCACTATAACGTAGTGTTACAGGAAAAGACGCCTCTTTAAAATAGGAGACAAATTTCTTGATATGCTCTTCCTCGGGTCGCCCAAACTTTGTATCGGTTTCATTATAGGGAATCACATTCAATTTACAGGGAATTCTATTTAATTTTTCTAAGAGATTATATGCATCTTTCGGGCCATCGTTAATCCCTTTGAGTAAAACGTATTCAAAAAATATCAATTTATTCGTAACATGGGTGTAATAACTCGCCGCAGCAAGCAATTCTTGCAAGGGATAGCGTCTGTTAACAGGCATCAATTCATTCCGTTTATTATTATCTGCAGAATTCAGTGAGACCGCCAACTTAAACTGAAAGGGCAAGTGCGCAAATTCCTTGATCCTGGGCACAATGCCGGAGGTTGACAAGGTAATATGTCGCGCGCCAATATTGGGACCTTTATGATGATTTAAAATCTCTGCGGCTTTAATTACAGCTTCATAATTGTTAAAAGGTTCGCCCATGCCCATGAAAACGATATTTGATATCTTTTGATTGGAAATTCTCTGAACCTGTATAAACTGTTCAAGGATCTCGGCTGTCTCGAGCTTACGCAAAAGACCCATTTCACCGGTTTTACAAAAGACACATCCCATGGCACAACCAACCTCAGAGCTTAGACATAGAGTAAAGTGATTACCAGAATGTAATAAAACCGTTTCTATAGAATGGCCATCATGGCAGGTGAACAAGAATTTTTCAGAAGCATCTTCATCAGAAATTTCATGCTTGCTGAGCTCAAGAACATCCAGAGAACCGTGGGCATCTATCAGAGCTCTGACTGTCTTCGAAATATTGAGCATTTCATCAGTATTATTAACAGCCTTAGCAAAGATCCATTCAAATATCTGTCGACCAACATAAGGCTTTAATCCTTCTTGGACAGCCCACTCCTGCAATTCTTCATAAGTATAATTTTTTAATGTATTTATCATGTGTGTAAGATTACAATTTTCTCATCCATATACAAGTAAAATATAGCAAGGAATAAGACTTAAGCTCAAAAAAGCTTTAATATTTTGAAAAGATCACTCCTGATTATTTAGTTTATAAGCTAATAAAAACACCTGTCTTATTAGTTCTTTTAGCTTGCATTTTATTCTGCAAACCAATAATTTTCAAGGAATTCGAATAAGGAGTAAATATGAACACAGCCGAACTATTGCAGAGTCTTTCTGAAAAGTCGGAATTATCAAAAACAAGAACTAAAGAACTCTATGAAATATTTACGGAAGTTGTGCAATCAAAATTTTCAGAAGAGATAGGTATAGCTATCCCTAATTTTGGTTCCTTTAAGATAAAAGAAAAGAAAAGTCGGCGTTCATTTAATCCGGCCACTAAAGAATATGTTCAATTACCCAAAAAATTACTCCTTTCTTTCACGCCTTCTGCACAAATGAAAGAAGATCTCAGATAGGAACATCTATGGCAGACAAAATAACATTCCAAGAACTTGTTGATGAATTCTCCGAAAAATCCGGCGAAACAAAAGCTTTTTCGAACATATTCATTAAAGATATTTTTACTAGTGTCCAAGAAGGTTTACGCAAAGATGAAAATGTCAATATTAAAGGTTTGGGCATCTTTAAATTGCAAGAAGTTAATGAAAGAGAAATCATTAACCCAAAAACCGGTGAAGCCACATTAATAGAAGCACATAAAAAAATTGTTTATCGTCCCGAAAAAGCTCTCAGAGAGCGTGTAAATGAGAAATATGCACACTTAGAACCGGAAGTTCTTGGTAAAAAAGAAGAAGTGAAAGAAGTAAAAAAAGAAGAAACTATCAAGAATGTCCCAGCTTCAGCTGAAAAAGCCTCATCTGAACAATCAGTATCAGATAGCGATGTAGAGAGTAAAAAAAGCATTAAAATTATTTACGGTGAAGAAGATCTTCCTACTTATGATGCTGCCAAAAAAGTAAATCCTCTTTTGGCTGATAAACCTTTAGATGAAGAAGAGCCGCCATCACTATCTGATGAAGATAAATCAAAAAATAATTCAGACAATTCAAAGCTTAATAAAAAATCTCCCACTTTTATAATAGAAAAAAAGAAGAAACCCTCTCCTTGGCGCTGGATATTTCCTCTCTTGCTGATCCTTTTGATCATAGGGGTAATATATTTTGTACCCAGCGGGTCCTTAAAATTAGCTAATTTTACTTCTACAAAAAGCTCGCAAAATTTTAGTTTAATTGAAAAGATCAAAGCTAAATTAGCTGAAAATCTTCCAGAAAAGAAAATCACTGCTCTTCCTATGGATACAAAGCTAGAAAAAACTCCGCCGGTCAAAGAAGAAAAGACTGTTGAGGTCATTAGCTCCATGGATAAAATAAAAATAATCACTCAGGCCTCCGAAGATGAAAATGCATTGATCCATATTGTTCAGGAAGGAAATACCTTGTGGGGACTTTCGGATCAGTATTATCAACGATATAGCTTATGGCCAAATATCTACAGAAAAAATCTTGAAGCAATTTCAACACCTGATTTTCTTCCTGTTGGCATAGAACTTTGTATCCCGGAATTATCCGGAGATCCTTACAAACTGACAAAAGCAGATTCAGCAAGAATTGCTCAGGGTTATTACCTTGTCTATACTGCGTATAAAAAATACGATGATAAAAAAGCCAATGACTACTTGAAAATGGCAAAAAGATTTAGAACAGTATTAGAATAAAAGATATATCAGGCATTTATTTAGCAAGCTAAGCTAAAGAATGTCCGAATTAATGATCAATAATACAAAAGACGCAAGAAATTGCGTCTTTTGTTCTTTTAAATGACAAGCGATCTTAATCACATTTGTCGGGATGATAGGATTTGAACCTACGACCTCTTCGTCCCGAACGAAGCGCGCTACCGAGCTGCGCCACATCCCGAAAATCAATATTTCAAATGAAAGCTTTTATAATTCATGCGAGAGTTGACCTCTTCGTCCCGAACCCCGAGGCTTCGGGGCTACCGAGCTGCGCCACATCCCGTTGAACTTTATTTCAAAAGCGCAGAAATATAAGAAAAAAGGATGGAGGATAACAAGAGTTATTATCTTAATAGTTTTTATCTATTCCATAAAATAAATCATCAATTTCTTTATTAATTAATCTTTCAATAAACTTATGACTTTTCATTTTTTTGATCTTAAGCTCAATCTGTCTTGCTTTCCTTTTGGATTCAAAACCTTTTGTAAAAACTAATTCCCAAGGTTTATATGCCTTTGTAGATCTTGTTTTTCCTTGATTATGCTGATCAAGGCGCCTTTGAACATCCGATGTATATCCGATATAATAATTTCTAGTAATCTTACTTTGAATAATGTAAACATAATACATTAAAAAACTCAATATTTAAGAGGTCAAAAAATGAGCATAACAACAATAAGTAATCTAAGAAGGAATCGGCCTCTGCGTCCCGAACCCCGAAACTTCGGGGCTTACACCTTCGATGCAGAGGTCGGCGGACAGGGTGTCTTGTCTCTACTGGGTTTTGCCCTAAATAATCTATTTCTCCATCATGTTTACGCATATTATTTTCTGTTCAACCCTGCCAGGGTTGTGGCTTTTGAGAGAAATTCCACTGTCTATTTCTGTGAAACCCCTAAGGGGGCTGAATATATTCAAGGCTTATGCGCTTCAACAATTCAACATT
>Ga0265294_10001185_pt1 | contig 35472 bp, 33 predicted proteins | sample MunlanPumphouse3_FD_192504 | JGI IMG/M metagenome (GOLD analysis project Ga0265294, IMG submission 192504) | Groundwater microbial communities from a municipal landfill in Southern Ontario, Canada - Pumphouse #3 | ecosystem: Environmental > Aquatic > Deep subsurface > Groundwater | place...
TAATTCATCACGGTTAACCATCCTAAAAGCTCCTAAAATTAATCCTTCTTTTTTGGCATATAACATTAAATCTCGTAAAGAAGCAGAAGAATCTATTGACGGTTCTTGATAAAACAAAAAATCTTTCCTTTTATATGTCATCGCAAGTAACATCTTCACACACGTAAAACCACAATCTTTATCACCTAGTTGTTTAATAAAATATTTCATATTATTACCCTTTCACTAAGTAATGGGAGGGAATTTTGAAATATTGTTAAAAAATAAAAAAAAGCTAGTCAAATTAATGACTAGCTATTTTGAATTTGTTTAGATTCTATCTATACTTTCTTCGAGCATTCTCACTCTTAACTTTACGAGCAAGATTTTTCTTTAAATAGAATTCTCTTTTACGACACTCTTGGATTGTACCGGATTTATTAACATTACGTTTAAAGCGACGTAAAGCTTCATCTAAACTCTCGCCATCTCTAATTACTACTTTTAACATTGAATTCACCTCCAATCCGTTTGCGTTTATTAATATACATTATTTTACATCAAAAAGGAAGACTTATTTTATGAGATTCTTCCCATGCGAAGCACCAATTCTATTTGCTCCTGCTTCTACCATCTCTTTAAGAGCTTCAGGGGTACGAATACCACCAGCAGCCTTAACGCCCATTGTTGGGCCAACGGTCTTACGCATTAAAGCAACATCTTTAACAGTTGCACCACCAGTTGAGAATCCAGTAGAGGTCTTAACAAAATCAGCCTTAGCTTCTTTTGCAAGCTTACAAGCACGAACTATTTCTTCTTCATTAAGTAAGCAACATTCAAGAATAACCTTTAAAACATGAGCCCCACAAGCGTTTTTAATAGCTTTAATTTCGTTTAAAACATAATCATCTTTATGATCTTTTAATTTAGAAACATTAATAACCATATCAACTTCATCAGCGCCCTTTTTAATAGCATCAGAGGCTTCAAAAACCTTGCTTTCAGTTGTCATTGAACCTAATGGGAAACCAATAACTGTACAAACTTTAACTTTGCTATTTTTAAGTTGTTTAGCACATAACTCAATATAGTCTGGATTAATACAAACTGAAGCAGCACCAATCTCATCTGCTTCCTTACATAAAGCAATAATATCAGCTTCTTTCGCATCTTGATGTAAATTGGTATCATCAATTAAACATGCATAATTCATAAAAAATTCTCCTTTATCTAGAAAAAAATAAGGCAAAAGCCTTATTTAGTTTTCTTACTACTTTTTCCTTTTAAAACTTGTTTGCCATCGTAATAGCCACATTGAGGGCAAATGGTGTGTGACTTAATCATTGCACCACAGTTTGGACAAGTTGTAACTCCTGTAACATTAAGTTTATAATGAGTTCTTCTCATCCTTTTGGATGTTTTACTAGTTCTTCTGAATGGGACTGCCATAAATAAATTCTCCTTTGACTTTGTATATTATAAACAAAAATAATTTAGGTTGCTTATTTTTTTGATAATATACAAGAAAACATAAATTTAGTTGATAGAATCGAATAAAATATTTTTTACATTGTCAAATTCTTTGTGATAAGTAACTTCTTTTATTTTGTCAGTTAAGTTCTCTTTTGACTTATAATAAATCTCTAAATAATTTGATGAATGACCACGATAAGCTTTTTTCTTTTCATCATAATTTTCAAACAAGAATTCCATCTTCTTGCCTTCGAATCTATCAGCATATTCATTACCCATCTCGGTGGATAAAGAAATTAACGATAATACTCGGGCTTTTTTATCAATAGGATCTACTTTTGGTGTCATCTTTTCAGCAATTGTACCATTTCTATCACTAAATGGAAAAACGTGTATTTTTGAAAAATGTATTTCTTTACAAAAATCAAAAGTTTCTTTAAAGTTTTCGTCTGTTTCTGTTGGGAAACCAACGATTACATCAGTAGAAATTGCAATATTAGGTCTTACTTTTCTAATCCTTGCTATTTTCTCTTTATAACTCTTTAAATCATACTTCCGATTCATCTTTTGCAATATACTAACACTTCCAGATTGTAATGGTATATGTAAATGATTAGCAATATTTTGGTACTTTTCTAGTAGATTTATAAAATGGTCATCAATCTGACTTTCTTCAATAGAAGATATTCTAAGTCTATATAAGTCAGGATTTGACTTTAATATATCTTCAAGTAAATCGCTAAAAGTCATTTTCTCTTTAAAGTCTTGGCCATAACTACACATATCAATTCCAGTCAAAACAATTTCCTTATAGCCGTTTTTAATTAATTCCTTAATTTCAGATAAGACTTCTTCTTCTTTTCTGCTTCTAGAATGACCACGAATATATGGAATTAAGCAATATGTACAGTAATTATCGCATCCGTCTTGAATTTTGACATAAGCTCTTGTGTTATATAAAAAGTGACATACGTTTAAAGGTTCGTATTTTTTAATGGTTTTTAAATTTTCATGCACAACAATTTGTTCTTTGTTTTTAACAAAATCGTTGATGTAATCTTTGATTTTGCTTCTTTCGGTTGTTCCTAAAACAATATCGCATTTTAAAGTATCTTTATAGTAATCTGTTTCATTTTGAACATCGCAACCCATTACAACAATAATTGCTTTACGATAAATCGCTCGATAATGACGAATCATTTTTCTTGATTTAGACGCGCTCGTTTCAGTAACGCTGCATGTATTAACAATTACAATGTCTGGTTTGCCCTTTCCATCATAGTTTTTGAAACCTTCTTTGATCAAATCATTTGCAATTGATTCGACTTCATAACTATTGACCTTGCAGCCTAAAAAATTTATTAGAAATGTCATAACTTTTTTTCCTTACAAATTTTACGGAACGTATTATAAGAAATAAGACTATTTTTATATAATAAGTAAATAAAATCATTTAAATTACCATCAAAATAAGCTTTAATAACTGGTCTAATCCTATCAACTATATGGTTAAAATTTGGATGTTTAATATTTCTATCAAATAGATAAATTACATTATCCAAACTTCCTTGTCTATTAATAATAAAAATAGCATTAAAATCAAAATGATAAAAAGCCACTGCAGTAGCACATTCATCTATACGAACTAATTTTGTTGATAAAAAATCAAAAATATCAACGCCATAAGTCGTAAAAGGATCAGTCAAAAATGCACTATAATTTTCTGCTAAATTGACATAAGGCTCATTGCTCATTTGTTCGCTACGAAGCGAATAAATCGCATTCGTATTAATGTTAAAAAATGGGATATAGACTTTGATATTTTGAACTTTAAGATAAGGTAAATCGATTATTCTTTCATTTATTTCGTTCTTGATATTTTCTATTTTTCTTTCACCCGAGGCAAAGTACTCTTCCTCAATAATCTTATCTAGCTTCTCTTTGTTTTGAAGACCACAAATAACAATATTAGAACAAATAACATCAAAAATATTCGATACCTCCCCATATTTTTCAAAATAGGGATTTTTATTTAATTCAAACTTATTTTCATTAAAAAACTTGTAATCGTCGCTCTTTCTAATTTTCTTTTTGTTTGATTCTTTTTCTAGAATTTTGAATAGTTTCATATTTTTGATTCCATAAAAAATGATAATAATGATAAAACATAAAAGCAACTTGTTTCACTTCTTAAGATTCTTTTACCCAAACTTATCGATTTATAGCCACATTTAATAGCATAATCAACTTCTTCTGCAGAAAAGCCACCTTCAGAACCAACTAAAATATTAATAGTCTTACCATGGATACCTTTAAAATCATCATACAAAGAAGATATATTAGAATCAGAAAGTTCATAAGCAATGAATGATTTATCAGCTTTATATTTCCCAATATCTTTATAATCAATGATATCCGTAAGTTTCATCAAATTAGATCGTTTAGATTGCTCACTTGCTTCTTTAATAATCTTATTAAATCTTACTAATTTACTACTATAATCATCTTTTTTAATCTTTTTAATACATCTAGAGGAATTAACCAAAACAATCTCTGAAGCACCTAATTCGACAGCTTTTTGAATAACGATATCAAGTTTTTCGCCTTTTGGGAGACAATAAAGCAACCTTATATAGCCATCTAATTCTGGATCTTCATCAAGGCTTTTAATAACCTCAAATTTAAAAGGATTAATTGATGTAATCTTTACTTCATAAGCTTTATTATCAGCAACTAATTGAATTACACTGCCAACAGAGTTTCTCATTACCTTAACAATATGAAAAATATCATCTTGTTCTAAGATGATATTCCCATCTTTCATCTCAGCGAAATATCTTTGCATTACTTCAAAAAAGCTCCGTTGCTATCTTTCTTATTCTTTAAAAATAAGAAAATAATTCCGATAATAAACCAAACACCAAAAACTATAATCAAAGGTAACAAGAACACAAGATATGAATTATTACCATAACTCTTTGTAAAATAAAAAACTAACATTAAAGCAATATAAACAACTGCATTAGAAATTAATCTAATTAAGAATCTATTTTTAAAGCCTAAATATAACGCATCAATCCCAAAGATTCCTAAAAACATGCATAACAACGCATTTAAAACCTTCTTTTTTGGTTTATACTTCACTAATACTTCATCATCAGGACTAACCGTTTTTATAGACTCAGTTATATCCGTTGTTTGTGAATTATTACCATCTAATGGATTTTTAGCCCCACAATAGGGACAAATTTCTTTATCAAATTTTGTTATTGGTTGACCACAATATTTACACTTTGGCATACTTTACTTCCTAGATAAATATTACTACAACCACGGCAATAAAAGTAGACTATTTGTGTTTTATTTTTTAAAAGCTTTTTTAAATTTATCAAACCATGAATCTTTGCCTTTACTCGCTTCTTTAAAAGTTTCGAGAGCAGCTTTTTGATCACGATTTAAATCAGTTGGGGTCTTAACATTAAGATGAACAAATTCATCTCCATAGTTATTACCTCGAACATCCTTAACACCTTTTCCTCTAATCTTAAAGATTTGATTTGGTTGGGTACCAGCAGGTACTTTCATTTCAACATCACCATAAATAGTTGGTACTGTTAAAGTTGTGCCAATACAAACATCAATAAAATCAATAGGCACAGTCAAGTGAATATCGTTTCCTTGTCTTTCGAAATTTTGATGTGGAGCCATAACAATCTCTAAATATAAATCGCCATTTGGCCCACCATTTGCTCCACGACTACCTTTGCCAGATAAACGAATTTGTTGACCATTATTGATTCCTTGGGGAATCTTAACTTCTGTAGTCTTCTTAATATGTGTATAACCTCTACCACCACAATGCGAGCAAGTTTCTTTAATAATACGTCCTGTTCCATGGCATCTTGGACAAGCGCTTTGTGATTGCATAATACCAAAAATAGTACGTTGTTGCGTAATAACTACGCCACGACCACCACAATCTGGACATGTGTCAAAAGCGGTACCATCTTTAGCACCGGTGCCTTGGCAATATTCACAAGGCTCATCATAACTGATTGGTAAAGAAATTGTTGTTCCTAAGCAAGCATCCATGAAGGAAATCTTAATTCTCATAAGGCTATCATCACCACGAGAAGAACCTCCTCCACGACTTCTTGAACCAGAAGAACGACCTCCACCAAAACCAAACATTGAACTTAATATATCGTTTAAATCGCCAAAATCACCCGAATTAAAGTTAAATCCTTCAAAACCACTACCAGCAAATGGATTTGAACCACCAGCTGTTTGATCAAATGCAGCACTACCAAATTGATCATAAGTTTTTCGTTTATTAGGATCACTTAAAACAGTATAAGCTTCACTGCATTCCTTAAATTTTTCTGCATCACCAGTTTCTTTATTGTCAGGATGATATTTATGAGCTAGTTTTCTATACGCGGATTTTATTTCATCATCTGTTGCCGTTTTTTCAACACCTAACACTTCATAATAATCTTTCTTTTCTGCCATAACGAAACCTCCTTTTTAAATGACTAAAGGGAAGTTTACTGCTTCCCTTTAGTTAAAACTATACTAATTAATTACTTTTTATCGGTAAAATCAGCATCAACTACATCATCATCTTTCTTCTTATTATCAGAACTCTTCTCTGAAGAAGCAGAACTATCTTGAGTATTATTTGCATTATTGTCATTCATGGAAGCGCCACCTTGGGCAGCTCCACCATTAGCTTGAGCTTGTTGCATATATGCTGCAGCCTTCTCAAGTTCTCCAATCTTGCTCTTTAATGTATCCATATCGTTATTATCCAAAGCAGTCTTGAGTTCATCTCTTAACTTTGTAGTTTCTTCTTTTTGTTTTGGATCGATAGAATCGCCTTTTTCTCTTAAAGCTTGATCAATTGAGTTGATGTAGCCTTCGGCTTTATTCTTTAATTCAACTTCATCTTTACGTTTTGTATCTGCCTCTTTATTAGCTTCAGCTTCTCTCATCATACGATCAATCTCTTCCTTGCTTAAACCATTACTACCACTAATGGTAATCTCTTGTTGTTTTTGTGAATCAAGATCTTTTGCATTAACTTTAACAATACCATTAACATCAATATTGAAAGTAACTTCGATACGTGGAGTGCCACGTGGAGCAGCTTTAATACCGGTTAATTGGAAGTGACCGAGTAATTTGTTATCATGAGCCATTTGTCTCTCACCTTGATAAACCATAATATCAACAGCAGGTTGATTATCTTCAGCAGTTGAGAAGATTTGAGATTTTGTAGTTGGAATCGTAGTATTTCTTGGAATTAATGGAGTCATAACACCACCCATAGTTTCAATACCAAGAGTTAATGGAGTAACATCAAGAAGAATAACATCCTTAACATCACCACTTAAGATACCACCTTGATATGAAGCACCAATAGAAACAGCTTCATCAGGGTTAACACTTAAGTTAATATTTTTTCCAGTAATCGAAGCAACCAACTTTTGAACAGCTGGCATACGAATTGAACCACCAATCATTAAGATTTCATCAATCTTATTCCATGATAACTTTGCATCACTGATAGCTTTTTCAAGTGGAACTCTGCATCTATCTAATAAATGACGAGTCATATCTTCAAAATTAGCACGAGTTAATTTAGTTTCGAAACTGATAGGACCATTCTTTCCCATTCCAATAAATGGAAGTGAAATTGTAGTCTCTAAGCTGCTTGAAAGTTCAATCTTAGCTTTTTCAGCAGCATCTTTATATCTTTGTAAAGCCATCTTATCGCCAATATCTTGACCAAATTGTTGTTGAATTTGAGCTCTAATCCAGCTTGCAACAACAGCATCCCAATCATCACCACCAAGTTTATTATCACCACTTGTAGAGACAACTTCGAATGTTCCATCACCAATATCAAGAACACTAACATCAAGTGTTCCACCACCAAGATCAAATACAACAATCTTTTCAGCTTTATCTTTACCTAAACCATAAGCTAACGAAGCAGCTGTTGGTTCATTAATAATACGAACAACATCAAGACCAGCGATGGCACCAGCATCCTTAGTAGCTTGTCTTTGTGCATCATTAAAATATGCAGGGCAAGTAATAACAGCTTTCTTAACTGGATGACCAATGTTCTTTTCCGCATAATCTTTCATATAAGCAAGGACTTTTGCACTAATTTCTTGTGGAGTAAAATCCTTATTAATACAAGCAACATGTACCTTTTCATTCGAACCCATCTTACGTTTGATTGATGAAATAGTATCTGGATTAGTTAGAGCTTGACGCTTTGCAGCATTACCAACAATAACTTCTCCATCAGCTTTAAAACCAACAACAGAAGGAGTTGTATTTGTTCCCTCTGGGTTTGGTATAACCTTTGCTTTTCCATCTTCTTGTAAATAACTAACAACTGAATTTGTAGTACCTAAATCAATTCCTAAAATAATTTCCTTTGCCATAAATAATTTCCTCCTAGAACTTATTTCTTAATATCTTCTTTTTTATCTTCAACTTTTGTAGCATTTTCCTTATTAACTTCTTCTTTTGGTTGTGGATGCTTACTAACCGTAACCATTGCTGGACGAATCAAATGTTCATGCAATTTATAACCCTTAAGTCTAACTTCTTTAACAATATTCTCTTCACCTGGATCATCAACTGTTTCGATAGCATGCATAGTATTGACATCGAACTTATCACCAACTTTAGGATCTAGTTCAACAATACCTTCATCCGTTAAAACAGTTACTAGTTGTTTATAAACATATTGAAATCCGATTAAATAATTCTTAACTTCTTCACTTTTTGTTTCAGCCTTGAATGCCATATCGAATGAATCTAAGACATTTAATAAGTTTTGAGCAAATCCTTCAATTCGATATTTATAAACATCTTTTTGGTCATTTTCCATCGACTTTCTTAAATTTGCCATATCAGCATAAGCTTTGTAATATTCATTTTTCCAATGTTCAACATCAAATTTTAACTTTTCAATTTGACCATCTTGTTGAGCAAGTTTTTCTTTATAAGCTTTCTTCATATCCATAGGTTCCACTTTTTGACTTTGATCATTAGTGGATGGATTTTTTTGCTCATTACCTTGAACACCACTTGTTTCGTTTTTATTTTCCATGTCCATCTTTTACTTTACCCTCCTGAACAATAATATCTGTATTAGATAAGTGATTCATTAATTCTTTAACAACATAATCTAGAGCATTAAGAACCTTACCATAATCCATACGTTTTGGGCCTACAATCGCTATTTTTCCTAATTCCTTATCGGAATTTGGAATCTTTATCTCTCGACTAATAACAGATAAATTATCGATTGTCCCTATATCACTTGAAGTATCAACTTTTTTATCACTCTTATCTGGATGAGTTAACATGTTAACTAAATTCTCAGGTTTACTGAATAATTCAAATATCTTTTTTAGCTCTTCTGGATTATCTTTAAACTCAGGTTGCTTTATTAAATTATCTTCCCCATAAAATTCGCTTCTATCAGCCGCAAATTCAAAGAACGCTTTAGCAATAGAATTAAATATATAGGTGTAATCATTAATATAATCTTTTAATAAAGGCCTTAATGTTTCTAGTTTCTCAGGAAGCTCACTAATTAAAGTTCCTGTAATTCGATCATTAATTAACTTAACTGACTTAGATAAATCATCTAGATTAACGGTTTTATCGAAAATAAACGTCTTATTTTCAACATAACCACGATCTGTAACAAATATTGCAGTAGCACTCGACTTACTAATAGGAATAAGTTGAACACTAATGAGTCTTTCTTTATTTGATGTTGGCCCTAAATAGACACTAACAAGATTAGTCATATTAGATAAAATCTTGCAAGATTCTCCAACAACATCTTCAACAGTCTTGCTATTATCAAACACAACTTTTAGTTCATTTTTGAGCTTTGAATCGACAGAATTAGACTTTAAGTTTTCTACATAGTACTTATATCCAAGTGTCGATGGAACTCTACCACCACTTGTATGCATCTTCTCAATAAGACCATCTTCTTCTAGAGTGGCCATTTCATTACGAACTGTAGCGCTACTATAAGGTAACTTAAACTTGGTAATGAGATAATTACTACCAACAGGAACAGCGGTCTTGATAAAATCTTCAACAATAAGCTTTAAAATTAAGTCTTTTCTTGATAGTTCCATTAAATTGCCTTTCTAGCACTCTTTTCCTTCAAGCGCTAACTATATTATAGAAATAAAATTAGCACTGTCAAGGACTAATTGCTAATTTTTAAAAATAATATAAAAGTAACGATATTATCGAATATATTTTTATTAAATTAAATCCAAAATAACAAGATCTAAGACCAATAAACCCTTGTCTGTACAAAAGAATCGCCCATTCTTAACCATAACTTGCCCTGCCTTAATCATTTGCTTAATTTTAGACTTGTAAGTTGCTAAAAAATCTTCATGAAATATTTTATTATAACTACTTATATTGAAACCTTTCGATAATCTTAAATTAGTAATAAAATAGTATTCTTTAAGTGATTTATAAGTAATAATCTCTTTTTCAATATTATTTATACCATTAATATAATCACTAAAATTCTTTGTATTTGTATACCTTACTCCCGAGACATAACCACTACTATTTAGACCAACACCAACATATTCCTCATTATGCCAATAAGTTAAATTATGTTTACATTCATAACTAGGTTTACTATAATTACTCACTTCATAACGTTCAAAACCATGTTTTCTCATTTCTTTTAGAATATAGAGATAGTAATCACAACTAATATCTTCATCAATCTCTTTAATTCCACTATTAAAATACATAGTTCCTTGAGAAACAATTAAACTATAAAAAGAAGCATGGTTAACATCTAATTTAAAAAATGTTTCTAAATCATTCTCCAAAATTTGTTTTGAATACCCAGGAAGGCCATAAATAAAATCTAAATTTATATTGTTAATATATTTCTTAACATTTTTAATTAGACTAAAAATATCTAGATGATAATTCCTATGAATTGAATCTAAAATCTTTTGATCAAATGTTTGAACACCGATTGAAATACGATTCACACCATATTTTTTAATTGTATTTAAAAATAAAACATCTATATCTTCTGGATTTGCTTCAATCGTAAACTCTCCACCAGATCGTAATAATTTACTTAAAGCTTCCAAAACTAAAGACAAATTTTTATTGTTCAAACATGAAGGAGTTCCACCACCAATAAAAATTGTTTTAAACTTAAAAAATTTGTCTTTCAAAGAAGACAAATCTTTCAAAAGTTGCGATATATACCCATCTTCAAACTTATTATTCTTTAATAATTTAGCAAAATCACAATATGGACATAAACTTCGACAAAAAGGAATATGAATATAAAGACTATTTATTCTCTTTTTCATTATTTTCTTTTTTTGTATCTTTTTGTTGTTTTTCAAATTCATCAAATTGTTTTTGAGCTTCTGGATCATCAACATCTTCTAAATAATGATTCAAATTCTCATCAGCAACCTTAGTTTCGTCTTTTGGCTTATCAGTTTTACTTATTTTTAAGAATTTTCTTAATAAAAATACGACTAAAGCAATAATTCCAAAAAAGCAAACTAAACCAAGCAAAATCCAAGCTACACCATTACTACTTAATACTAATAAAAACATTTCTATTAACCTTTCTTTACTGGAGTATAGATATACTTGTTCTTTAATAGTTCTTTTCTATAATAACCAAGATAAACAAGATGATCCATACTGCTTCTTGCAGTTTCGTAAGCACAACCAAGAGTCTTTTTGTATTGAGAAATCGTATAATTCATACCTAACGTACAGTGTCTTGCATAGAAATAAGCTTGACCATGACTAAGATTTGGGTTAAGTTCCATTAAATGGTTCTCAAGACGAGTAGCATCTTCTTCACTAAGCCCAGTAGGTAAATTTGAAATCGCAATAGATTGGCTATAATCGATTTTACTAGTTGAATTTTGTTGAACTTGATTTTCAATACGACCATTGATATTTTTGAATGATTCTTCGTCACTCTTATTAACACTTGGGGTCTTATTTAAAATATTTGTTTCTTCAGGTTGATAAATCTCGCTATGAATAACTTCTTTTTGTGCACTAACAATGTTATTTAAAACACCATCAAGCATTGGTTCTGTCTTTTTAAGGACATAATCAATAACATAGGTAAGATCGTAAGTTTTTTGAGATTCAATGATAACGTTTTCTAATTCATCTTTATTAGAAACTAAATCTTCAAAATCTAGCATACTTGCAACACCACCAATATCGTTATATGCAAGAACGCGTTTTAAAGTTAAACCAGCAATTTCTTCAGTATATGTTTCAAAAGGTTTTACATAATATATAAAGTAGAATGAACTTAAAGCTTTGATAAACATTGAGACATGAGAATTTTCAATAAATGAATACAATTGATCCATATTTTGCTCAATTGTACTTACTGGAACGCCTAAATAAAGCTTTCCAATTAAAACTTTACTAAAACTATTGTCAACTTCTTGAGTACGATAATATTGATTTAATTCAGAGGTTCCCATTAAAAGCGAATAAAGTTTGCTTAAGGAATCATCATTAATTTTTGTATCAGGTTGATTTTCAATTTCTAATAAGCATTGATAATAACGATTTAAAATCATTAATTCTGGCGATAATGTCGAGACATTTCCGTTTACAATATTTTCAATTACTGCATCTTCAAGCTTTAGACCATATCTATTTGCAACACAATGCAAAATAGTTACATAAGATTTTACTCTAAAAACATTTTTCTCAGCTAAACCACCAATCTTGGTGTATTCAGCCATAATACGCATTAATTTTCTTTCAACGCTATTAACATGTTCAACCATTGTAGGAGTTAAGCAAACAGAATAAGCCGTATTATTCATGTGTTTTAAAGGTAAAACAACTGAAAAATTACTTCTATATTCAAGTACAGTATTCCAAATACTATCAATCAAAGGAGTCTTCATTGCCTCGACTACATCTTTTCTAGTACAGTATTTTTCATTACTAAACTTGATAGCTAATTGAGCATTATTCATGTTTTTTCCTCCAACAATTCACTTTTATTATTATAATTTTTAAAAAGGTTTTTTACAATTATTTTTAACTAATTTTTTACTAAAAAACCACTACCGAATCTACTTGTCATCATCAATTGATAAAATAGACATAAATGCTTCTTGTGGTACATCCACAGTTCCTATAGATTTCATGTGCTTTTTTCCTTCTTTTTGCTTATCAAGAAGTTTGTGCTTTCGTGAAATATCGCCGCCATAACATTTTGCTAAAACATCTTTACGAACAGCTTTTATATTAGCTCGAGCAATAATCTTTCCACCAATAGCTGCTTGAATAGGAACCTCAAATTGTTGCCTTGGAATCACATCTTTAAGTTTGCTAACAAGTTTTAAAGCACGATTGTATGCTGAATCCCTAAATACAATTGAAGATAAAGCATCAACTGGATCTCCGTTAAGCAAAATATCCATTTTAGTTAAATTTGTTGCGCGATAATCGATAAATTCATAATCTAATGAGGCATAACCTTTAGAATAACTCTTTAATTTATCAAAGAAATTGAAAATGATTTCGCTTAAAGGCATTTCATAAACCAAAATATTACGAGTATCATCAAAATATTTTAAATCTTTATAAACTCCACGACGATCTTGGCATAATTGCATGAGTGGTCCAACAAATTCTTTTGGAGTCATAATTGAAGTTAAAACAAAAGGTTCTTCTATTGCTTCAACTTTTGTCATATCTGGTAATTCACTTGGATTAGTTAATTCAAACGATTCGCCATTTGTTAAATAAATTTTATAAATAACCGATGGAGCGGTTAAAATTAAATCTAAGCCATATTCACGTTCTAGTCTTTCTTGAATAACATCCATATGTAATAAACCCAAAAAACCACAACGGAAACCAAAACCTAAGGCTTGTGAAGTTTCAGGTTCATAAACTAAAGATGCATCATTTAATGTTAATTTTTCTAATGCAACCTTTAAATCTTCATACTTTTGCGAATCAGTAGGATATACACCACAATAAACCATTGGGTTAATCTTTCGATAACCAGGGAGTTTTTCTTTAGCTGGACGCTCAGTAAGGGTAATCGTATCACCAACCATTACATCTTTAATATCTTTAATTTGCGCACATAAATATCCAACTTCACCACAATATAAAACATCACTCTTAATTTCTTTAGGGGTTCTAATACCAAGTTCAGTTACTTCGTAATCTTGATTATTCATCATTAAATGAATTTTATCGCCAACATGAACACAACCATCTTTAATACGAATTAAAACCACAACACCTCTATAAGAATCATAAAAACTATCGAAAATAAGGGCTTTTAATGGATTATCATTACTACCAGATGGAGCAGGAATATCATGAACTATTTTTTCTAAAACATCATGAACACCTTGACCGGTTTTAGCACTAATTAAAACACTATCTTCCCCATCAAGTCCTAATCTATCAGTGATTTCTTTTTTGCATAAATCAACCATTGCACTCTTTAAATCAATCTTATTAATTATTGGAATAATCCATAAATCATTATCAACAGCCAAATACATGTTAGCTAATGTTTGAGCTTGTACGCCTTGTGTAGCATCAATTAAAAGCAAAGCTCCTTCACAAGCAGCTAAACTTCTACTTACTTCATAGGTAAAATCAACATGCCCTGGAGTATCAATTAAATTAAATATATAGGAACAACCATCATCAGCCTTATATTCAATGGTTACTGCGTTTAATTTTATAGTAATACCACGTTCGCGCTCTAAATCCATAGAATCTAAAACTTGGCTAACCATCTCTCTTTTTGTGATTGTATTAGTCATCTCAAGAATACGATCAGCTAAGGTAGACTTACCATGATCAATGTGAGCAATAATTGAAAAATTTCTAATTTTACTTTGTTCGTATTTCATCGGTAAAAATTATATCATATAAACCTATTGTTTATAAAAGGAATTTAATTCTTTTTCTAAAGTATCTAATGAATTAATAAATTTGTTGTTTTTCCAAGAAACTTCAAATAATTCTTTATAAGTTTTTGTCTTATAACGATCATCAATTAGTAAAGCGATTCCTCGATCGTTTTCACTTCTAATTAATCGACCAACAGCTTGCATTACTTTATTAATTCCTGGATTAACGTAAGCAAATGTATATCCGTTTATATCCTTCTTATCGTAATAATCTTTAATCAAATAATTATCAAAACTAATCGATGGTAGGCCTACTCCCACTATTATTACACCAATCAACCTGTCAGAAACTAAATCAATTCCTTCACTAAAGGAACCACCAAGAACACAAACTCCTAATGTGGTCTTCTTAGGATTTGATTTAAAACAATTTAAAAAATTCTCTTTATCTATTTTATCCATAGAGCCTTCTTGAAATATTAAATTGATTTTGTTATTACTAAAATTGTCTTTTAACATATATAAATATTCAAAAGATGGGACATAAACAATATAATTGCCAATTTTTTTATCCACAAATTGATTGATATATTTAATGACATCCATTAAGGTATTAGTCCTATTTTTATAACGAATCGATATATTTGAATTTACCAAAAGTTTTAAATTATTTGAGTCAAAAGGAGATGTAAGTTCCAAAGTTTTATATTCATCATTACCTAATATCCCTTTCATATAATAAGAGATAGGTGTTAAAGTTCCGCTAAAAAAGATTGCTCCGTTTGTCATTGCAACCCTTTGATTTATATAAGGTGAGGCATCTACGCATTTCAATACTATAGAAAAATCAGAACCATCTTTTTTATAATAAATGCGATAGTTATCGCCAAAATAATCATAAATTGTTAAAAACTTAAATACCGCCAGTTCAAAATCTTTCCCATCCTCGCATTTAAATTTTGGATGTCTTTTTTTGTAATCTCTAATGCATGTTTGAAATTCGTTGAGATGTTTTAAAAATTCATCATCTAGTTTCTCTAAAAGTACATTATTTTCATCCACTTCGAATTTATCAAAAAGATCAAAATCTTGAGATAATTGTTTTAAATCATCCTTTATACTTTTCGATTTAATTTTAGAGTAAGCATTATACATTCTTAAAAACTCTTGATAACAAATAGAGGAACTATACATTTCTCTACTCCTATCGATTAAATTATGTGCTTCATCAACCATCAAAAAATTATTTGATTTGTAATCTAGAGTATCAAAAAACCTCTTTAAATAACTAATAGGATTAAATACATAATTGTAATCAGCAACAATAAAATCGCAATAAAGCGATAAATCTAAAGAAAATTCAAATGGACAAATTTGATTATCACTTGCAATTTTTAATATCGTATAACTATCAAACCTTTGATATTTGCACAAAGTATCCAAAAGTATACTATTCCTTTTCGTGAAATAATCGACAGCAAAAGGACAATCATCAGGATTACAGTTGTGGTTCTTGTTAATACACATCTTTTCTTTTGCAATAATCTCGCAACTTCTTATAAAAAGCCCATCATCACGTAATATTTTCAAACAATCATCTGCGCTTTTAAAACCACTATTTTTTGCAGTAAGAAAAAATAGTTTATTTACATCAGTTTTTACTAATCCCTTAAGGACACCGAAAACTATGCTAATCGTCTTGCCTAATCCTGTACTAGCCTCTATAAAAAGATTTTGTTTCGTTTTGATTGAACTCTCACTATCTTTAATTATTTCGCTTTGCCCTTTCCTGAGACTAAAAGGGAAAACTAATGATTTAATCGAAGAATTTCTCATTCTTGTTTGTTTATCAATCATTGAATAAAAGTCTAAATACTTTGATAAATACTCATTTATCTTATCTTCCAATAGAGAAAAACTATAATTAAAAACTTTAGAAAAACTCTTATGAGAAATTTGTGAAATATATGTTAATTTGACATCAATATTAGTTAAATTCTTTTCTTTGCAATACATGTAAGCATAACATTCGGCTTGTCCTAAATGCCATTCTTCATTTGTTTCATTAAAATCAAAAATCGACGTATTTGTCGACTTAATTTCTTCTATAGTAATTGTTTTAGATATTATAATTCCATCAGCTCTTCCGTGAAGATTAATTACGTAGTCACCAACTTTAAGCGTTGTTTTTAAATCTACTTCACTAATATAATCTTCACCTTGCTTTTTTTGAAAACTTCTATGAATTTTACTGCCTTCTTCCATTGTGCCAGTATTAAAAATACGATCGTCAAGATCGCCTTTTCTCAATAAAAAATCAACTAATTGGTGAACACTTATATCAATAATATTATTCATTTATTTCAATATATCGTTTTTTAAGAACAAAGACTGATTTCCGTTATAAAAATCTTTAATAGCCATCATCTTTTTGCCAGGTTTTTGAATAGTCAAAATTTGTATTACTTTTTCGCCTGTTCCTATATATAGTCCAGTTTTGTCATATTGATAGACTTTACCAATATCGCACTTAATATCTACTACTTTACTACTAGCAACTCTAAAATTAATTCCATTAGCAACAAAAAAGCATCCAGGGTCAGTTGTTAAAGCCCTAATCTTGTTATGTATACTTATTGCGGTATTATTAAAATTAATAACTTGATCTTCAGGTTTAATCTTTGCTGTAAGAGTAACAAGGCTTTCATCTTGTTCTACACCTTTATTAATGCCATTAAGGTAGTCATCAAGTCCATTTATAACAGCATTATATGCAGCATCAGCCATCTTTAAAGTTAACGAATCTAAATTATCATCGTCAGTTATTTCTACTTCTTCTTTCAAAAACATACGTCCAGCATCCATTTTATCAACCATTTCCATTAAAGTGATGCCTGTCTTTTTATCACCATTTAATAATGAATATTGCATTGGTGCAGCGCCTCTATATTGAGGTAATAATGAACCATGCAAGTTTAGGCACCCATATTTTGGAATATCAAGCAACCCTTGTGGAATTATTTGTCCGTAAGCAAGAGTTAGAATCAAATCTGGATTAATTTCCTTAACAAATTCGTAATCTAAACGAATTTTAATAGGTTGATAAACATTAATTTTATACTTAAGGGCAACGGCTTTAGTTGGCACTGGTAGCACTTCTTTCTTTCTACCAACAGGCTTATCTATTTGTGCAACTACACCAACAATATTAAAACCAGCCTTAATCAGCTTTTCTAATACAATAGCACTGATAAGAGGCGTTCCTAACCATAAAATTTTAATTTTCTTTGAATCAATTTTTGAAATCATATCTAAATTATACATTATTTATTTTCTACTTCTAGAAATTGTTAATTTGTATTTGCAATTTACGTGCTTTTTTGATATTATTCATAACGTATTGAAAGGATAATGTTATGGCAAATATTAAGTCACAAAAAAAGAGAATTATCACTAATGAAAAATCTCACGTTAGAAACATCAATTATAAATCAAAAGTTAAGACATCAATCAAGGCCGTTAAATTAGATGTTGAAAAGAAAGATAAAGATGCTGCTAATAAGGATCTTAAAGTTGCAATCTCTTTAATTGATCGTTCTGTCGCTAAAGGAATTCAACATAAGAAGACCGCTGCTCGTCAAAAATCTGAAATTCAAGCTTTAGTTAATTCAATTAAGTAATTAATAAAAAAATAAAACTCAACATGATGTTGAGTTTTTTTATTAGAAATTTACTAGAAACATCTCAAATCCAAAGAATCGATTTATCTCATTATGTTTAATAGTCCTATCTAGAAAATATAACGACTCAATCGACTTTTTTATTAATTTTTTATCAATATTTCTAAAATTAGAGATAGTAATAGAAACTCTATAAGGATTGCTTGATGTTTTAGAAGCAATTATTCCATAAGAATAGTGTTTGTCATTCAGATATAAAACTTTATCTAAATATATTAAAGATTCAGTAATAATTGAAATTAAAACGACTGGCTCAATCTTAGCAATCAACAAATCTCTATAGATTGCGATAGCTTTTTCTTTATTACCATGCATTAAATTATGAAGTATATCAAAAACGTTGCTATACAATGGTTTAGTAACGGTTTCTACTACATCTTCAAAACTAATGCTATTGGTTTTATAAAGAAGTAACTTATTAGCTTCGTTTATAAAAATGTTTAAATTACCATCACACCTTTTACATAATTCGTTCACGGCTTTTTTTTCAATCTTTACATTTCTTCGTTCAAAAAAACTAGAAATATAGGCTAGCCAATCATTTGCATCGAGATCTTTGCATTCAACTATTTTTCCCTTTTTTGAAAGAATTTTATAAATTTTTCCTCTACTATCAAGTTTTTTATCATAAATAACACTAAATATTAAGACAGTGGATGGATTTTCATTGCTTAAATAATCAAGTAATTTGTCGGTATATAAAAATTTATTTTTAACTCTTTCAGCAGTCAAGAAGGAACAATTTTCAACCACCACTACTTTTTTATCACCGCATAAAGAAATTTGCTCGCATTCATCAAGCAAATCTTTTTCTTCAATTTTTCTACTATCTAAATAAACAGTATCTAAATTATTTGGGTCGTTAAAAGTTTCAGAAACAATCTTTTTGATTTGTTTTTTTACCATTAATGATTGTGCACCAAATACTATATAAGCCATATGCTTATTTTACACTATTTACACCCAAAATTTATAATTAATTGTTCCCTCTAGGTCGGTTCTTCTTATTTCAATATTATATTTTTCCAAAACTTCGAGTGTTTCATCACTTGGATGATGATATTTGTTATTGTATCCACAGCTTATAATCGCAATCTTTGGTTTAATTGTTTTAATAAAATCTTCGCTTGATGAAGTATTGCTCCCATGATGACCCACTTTTAGAACATCGCATCTTAGATTTGGATTACTTAAAATTATTTTTTCTTCAATTTCTTTTGGCGCATCACCCATGAATAAGAATTTAATATTTTTAAATTCATACGATAGCACCAATGATTTATAATTTTCATCTTCAAAAAGAGAACCATAAGTATTAAGGTTCTTAAATTCCATATTATTTATGTTTATTGTGCTAAATTGATCATTATAAAAAACATTTTTGATTGTGAAGTTTTCTTTCAAAGAATCTAGTGCACCATAGTGATCATAATCATGGTGAGTTATAAAAACTGCATCCAATTTATATATTCTCTTCCCTTTTAAAAATGGTATTAAGTTAGATGTTGCTAAATCTGTATAAGTTAAACCACCAGTATCAATTAAAATTGTAGTATTTTGATAACGAAGCAAAGTTGAATCACCCTGACCAACATTTATATAATCTACTTCGAATGTCATCAAATTATTGATTGGCAATGAATAAACAACAAAAAGAATCGATAAAAAGCCTATTATTTTATTACCATATTTTTTATTATTTACTTCAAAAAAGAAAAAAATAAGAATAATAATAAAGTAATATAGAATATAAAAATATGAATTGAATTTTGGAACATTAATGTCTAAAAAACTAAAATTCACTTTAGATATAAATGAAACGATATACGAAAGCAATGATGTTAAAAAATTCATATTCAAATTCATAAAATAAGATAAAAGAATGAAAAATATTGGTTTAAATATTATCATAAGCAAATAACTGGTAATGCTATTAAAAATATTGATAATATTCGTGGATTTTATTGTAAACGGCAATGTAATTAAAAATAAAAATAAATAACGCATAATAACAAGCTTTTTACGTTTATACTTTTTGAAAAACAAATAACTGTAATTAAATAAAATCATAATCAAAAAGGATAAGTAAAATTCCATTTGAAAAACAATAAACGGATCTAAAATAACAAAAATAACGCCTAAAATCGCGATTCTATCAAGTTTTGAATAATAATTTTCTAAATTATATTTATTAATTAATCTGAATATATAAAAAGTAACTACTTTAATTGTTGTAAACCTTGTAATGTTGAACAATAAAAATGGCAAGAATACGACCAATGCCAAATAATCTGATTTTTTATCACTTAATTTATAAGAAAATATTTTTGATAAAGTAAATAAAACATAGTTTAGATAAATCCCCGTCATAGAAAATAGTAGCGTTAAATTCAGCAATCTTATTTGCTTTCCAAAACTAGTTTCATAATCAAACTGACCAAATATCATGCCACCAACGAGATTTTTAACATTTTCATCATCAATTTTAGCTAAAATATAACTTTTATAAGAATTTGGATTAATTGGAAAATCAAAGATTTTAACTATATTTTTAGCATAAATTTGTTCGTTAATGCCTTGATTTAGAAGATAATTATTAAAATCAAATCCACTCTCTAAATTTCCAAATTTATAACCTCCTCTACTTCCGCTTATTTTAATAAAATCTAATACATCAATATTTGCATTTCCAATTTTTAGATAAAACTTATTTACTCCATCAAAAAAAATTGCATAATTATCTACTTTTCTTAAAATGATTCCAAAATAATCGCTTCTTGTAGGACTAATTACTCTAGTTAATAGTATCCTAATAATTCCAATAATTACGATTACAAGCGAAAAATATAATATTTTTTTATTCTTTTTTGCTTTTTTAATTATAAAAACAATAGCAATAAATAAAATTACTATACCTATAGGCAAAGTGGATATTTTCGAAACTAAGATAATTGATATTAATAAAAGAAAATAAACAAAAAGATTACTCATGTAATATTACATAATCTTTTATTTGAGCAAATTTACTGTTTCCAATACCAGAAACATTCATTAAAGATTCAATCGTGTAATATAAACCATTCTCATTCCTATATTTAACAATAGCATCAGCTATTACGCTCCCTAAACCGCTAATCGTTTGTAGCGCTTCGCTATCATCAATATTGATATTTACTTTTTCAATTTCATCGTCACCACAAACATCAGTAATATCAAATTTAGTAGAAATATAGTATGTTTCATTTGGAGTTATAGTAGCTTCGAAATAGAAACACCTATCATCAGCATTGCTATTAACGCCCCCAGCAGCATTAATTAAATCTTCCATTTTCGCACCATCAGTAGTCAATAAATATTTGCCTGGATTAACAACATTACCGTTGATAGTAAAGCTTCCTTTACCATCTTCCTCTTCTTCTGTTGTTGTGTTAGGATCTTCAGTTTCTTGTGTTCCAAAAATCTTACCACCAACATTAGGATCAATAATCTGCATTACAACTAAACCAATAATCGTGACAATAACCACACCTAAAATTACTTTAAGTACCATAATAAATACTCCTTTCACTAGTTAATGGGGGAGTATTTTAAAAAAATATAAAAAAAGTTGATTTTTCAACCAACTTTTTTAAATTTCTAATTTAATTACTTAACTTCGAGAATCTCAATATCGTAAGGTTCAACGGCTCTAACAGTAACTTTATCGCCGGCCTTTTTACCAATTAAAGCAACTCCGAGAGAACATTCGTTCGAAACCTTCATATGTTTTGGATTATTAAGAGGGTCAGATTCAATTGAAGAAACAATCTTGACTTCGATAATTTCGCCAGAAGATAAATCTTTGAACTTAACAGTATTTGAAATGTTAATAGTTCTTCCTTTTTTCTCTTCAACAATTTTAGCATTAGCTAAGATAGACTCGATTTCTTTAATACGAGCTTCAACTTCAGCTTGTCTATTTCTAGCAGCATCATAATCAGCATTTTCGCTTAAATCGCCCATTGCTCTCGCATTTTTTAAAGCTTCAATAACATCTGGTCTTTGAACATCGATTAAATTTCTATATTCTTTATTTAATTGTTCAACGCCTTCTTTTGTTAATACTAAATCTTTTTCCATTTGTTCTTCCTCTTTTTTGCTAAAACATTATACCTTAAATAATGCTTATAATCTATAAATAAATTCTACTTAATCCCTTGAATTTTTGGATCTTCATTATAAGCATCAAATACTTCTTGTGCTTCTTCAAGTTCATCAGAATCAGTAACTTCAATTACTTCATCATTTTCACCATACTTCATAATATAAACCGTATCGGGATCGCTTGAATCATAAGCAAACACATAATCTGTATTTCTTTCAGGATTATGATAAGTGAATAATATTTTCAATAAATATTCGTTACCATCGTCATCTTTTAACACTACTTCATTTTCATCTAAGTGGTTTGTCATAAATTATCATCTCCTTTATAAGGTTTTCTGCTTTCAATATAACTCTTTAAAAAATCTTCTAAAATAACGACAGCACTATACATATCAATTACTATTTTGATCTCTTTTTCACTATGCCCGGCTTCTCTTAACCTTTCATGAGCCTCAATTGTTGTAAAAGACTCATCACAACGATCAACTTTCACTTCTGGATAAGCGTTAATAAGATCATTAATAAATCTATCAACAGAATCGCATCTATCACCAGCTTGACGATCAAGTTGATATGGATACCCTACTACAACATCATAAATGCCAGTAGATTTACATATCTCATAAAGCCTTTCTCTAGCTGCTCGATAATTACCTCGATCAAAGCGAAATTCTTCAAAAGGATAAGCAATCCCAAGAATATCGCTTTTTGCGACACCCATTGTAGTACTGCCTAAATCAACACTAATAAATTTCTTCATTTACTTATTTTACAAAAATCTTCTTAACTAAATCAACCTTATCTATCGAAAGAACATTACCTTGAGACATATCAGGTCTTCCACCTCCTGACCCGCCAAGGATATCAGTCACTTTCTTTAATTCATCTTTAGACTTTACACCTTTTCCTACTAAATCTTTACCAATTCCACAAATTATTGGATGTTTTCCATTTTCATCACCAATTAGAATAATCTCGTAATCTGTAAATCTTACCTTTAAATCATCGTAAATTTTCATTAAAGCTTCTTTGCTATAATCCTTTAAATATTCGCAAAGAACGTGTGATTTAACAAAACTATTTTCAAGATCTTTAGCTTTTTCATTCGCTAAATCACTAAATAATGAATTGTATTTAGAGGTTAAATCTTTAAATTGTTCGTTAATGCCTTTAATTCTTTCGGTTGTTTCTTTAAGGTTATTGGCACCTGTTTCTTCTTTAACTTCGTTTAAGATCTCTTCGTGTTGCTTTAAATACTCATAAGCATTGAAAGAGGTTCTTGCTTGAATTCTACGAACGCCATTAGCAATACTTCCTTCAGATTCAATTACAAATAGACCAATATCAGAAGTATTCTTTACATGACTTCCACCACAGAATTCTTTTGATACATTCCCAAAAGTAACAACTCTAACTTCATTGCCATATTTTTCATCAAATAAACATAAGGCACCTGTTTTTCTAGCTTCAGCAATAGGGAGAATCTTAGTATTGTTATCGATTCCATCACGAATATATTCATTAACAATTCTTTCAACTTTCTTGAGATCAACATCGCTAATCTTTTCAAAATGTGAGAAATCAAATCTCAAATATTCATCATTAACAAAACTACCTTTTTGTTTAACATCATTACCAACAACTACCATTAAGGCACTTTGTAATAAGTGGGTCGCACTATGGTTTTTACAAATTGCAAAATGACGAGCTTTATCAATAGAAAGCTTGAACTCATCACCAATTTTAATTGTTCCATATAAAACCTTTACATCATGTAAATGTTGCTTATTTGGAGCTTTTTTAACATTAGTAACATTCGCTCTACAGGATTTATTTTCAATAAAGCCAAGATCAGCAACTTGACCACCCATCTCTGCATAGAAATTAGTTTCATCAAAAACAACTTCACCTTCATCAGTGATTTCGCTAACTTTTACACCATCTTTAAATAATCCAATTACTTTAGAATTTATATCTTTAGAAATGTAGTCATAAGTAGATGGTTTTTTAAATTCAAGTAAATCCTTTGATTGAATGTTAAATGATTCAACATTCTTACGACTAGCTCGAGCAATTTCTTTTTGATGTTCAAGGCATTTATTAAATTCATCGATATCAACAGAAACGCCTTTATCTTCACAAATCTCTTTTGTTAATTCGATTGGGAATCCATAAGTATCATAAAGTTTAAAAGCATCATTACCATTTAAAATCTTTTTACCTTTAATCATTGAATCAAGAATATCTTCACCACTATTTAAAGTTTTAATAAATTTCTCTTCTTCTGATCGAATCATTTTCTTAACAACTTCTTTTCGATCTTCAAGATAAGGATAGAAACATTTCATGTTATCGCAAACAACATCCACTAATTTATATAAGAATGGCTTATATAAACCAAGTTTTTGTCCATAACGCATTGCACGTCGTAATAAACGTCTTAAAACGTATCCACGACCTTCATTAGAGAACATTGCACCATCTGCTAAAGCAAATGTACAACTTCTTATATGATCAGCAATAACTCTATAAGGCATCAAATATTCGCCACTATATGGTTTCTTGCATAATTTTTGAGTTGCTTCTATATAAGGATAAAATAAATCAGTTTCAAAATTAGTTTCAGTTCCTTGCATAACACAAGTTATTCTTTCTAATCCTGCACCAGTATCGATGTTTTTATGTGGTAATTCTTTATAATCTTCTCTTTTAACACCATTAACAGCGTTATATTGCGAGAAAACAATACCCCAAATTTCGATATAACGATCGTTTTCCATATCCTTAGCAAGTAAATCAATTCCAATATGTTTTGGATCGTATTTCTCGCCACGATCAAAGAAAACTTCAGTATTTGGACCACATGGACCTTCACCAATTTGCCAATAATTACCTTCCAATGGAATTAAATGGTCTTCAGCACATCCTTGTTCAATCCAATATTTTCTTGTTTCTAAATCATTTGGATGATAGGTAAAATACAATTTATCTTTTGGTAAAGCAAAATACTTTTCACTAGTTAAAATCTCCCAAGCAAAGGCAATTGCTTCTTTTCTAAAATAATCGCCAATAGAAAAATTTCCTAGCATTTCAAAGAATGTATGATGACGTGCTGTCTTACCAACATTATCTATATCATTAGTACGAATACACTTTTGAACGTTAGTAATTCGCTTTGATTCTGGTACTTCACTACCATCAAAATATTTCTTCAAAGCTGCAACACCTGCGTTTATCCACAATAATGTAGGATCATTATTGGGTACTAAACTAGCACCTGGTTCAACAACATGCCCCTTACTTTTGAAGAAGTCTAACCACATACTTCTAATCTCTTGCGATGTCATTTTTTTCATAAATTGTTCTCCTGAGTATAAAAAAAGTTCCTATAAACATCTAGGAACGATTAGTATCGCGGTACCATCCTAATTCTTTTTGAAGCTCTTAATTAATTAACTTTAACGCAGTCAACGGGCTGTTAACCTTTTTGAAGAAATGGCTTGTTTATTTTTCTTAAGCATTCACACCTTTTTGCTCTCTCTGAAAAGAAAATTTAAACTTAATTTCTGGCAATTATTATACTGGAAAACAAAAACATTGTAAATAGGTAGTGAAAAATACCAAAAATGGGTGTTTTGACTACTTATATACTAATTAACTACTAATATTATATCTTTACCGAATTAAAAATAAAAATACCGAATTAGTAAACGCAAAAAAAAGACGTTTTTTTATTAAAAACGCCACTTTTTTGTCATCCACCACACCTAATTTCTTAACTTACCTTTATAAAAAACTTGATCAATAATTCCACCACCTAAACATAAATCTCCATCATAGAAAACGCAACCCTGACCAGGTGTCACAGCCTTATAAGGTTTATCAAAAACAAGTTTAACACTACCATCACTATTATTGAAAAGTGTAACTCCTTGATCTTGCTGACGATATCTAAATTTACAATTTATGTGAGTCCCATCTTTTATTGGACCATTAAATAAATTAACCATATTTATAATTGCTGAGTCACTAAATAGATGTTCATCTTCATTCCCACTAGCCACAAACAAAATATTCTTTTTTACATCTTTTGAGCAAACAAACCATCCTTTTGCAACTTCTCCAGAAATTCCACCAATCCCTAAACCTTTTCTTTGTCCAATCGTATAATATAGCACCCCATCGTGCTTTCCGATTATTTTCCCTGTATCAATATCAACAATATTTCCTTGTTTCGCAGGTAGATAATTCTCCAAAAACTCCTTAAAGTTCCTTTCGCCGATGAAACATACACCTGTAGAGTCTTTTTTGTTCATAACGCTCTTTAAATCGAGTTTTTTAGCAATCTCACGCACTTCCTTCTTGGTTATGTCACCTAAAGGGAATAAACAAGAAGATAATTGATTATGAGATATTTGGGATAAAAAATAGCTTTGATCTTTAGTTAAATCTTTAGCCTTATATAAGTAAACTTTGCCGTCTCTATCGACTCTTTTTGCATAGTGACCCATGGCAATCATGTCGCAGCCGTTCTTCTTTGCGAAATCTAAAAAAGGACCAAATTTAATATATTTATTGCAGAAAATATCAGGATTTGGTGTTCGACCTTTTTTATATTCATCTAAAAAATATTTAAAGACATTATCCCAATATTCATTAATAAAATCGACTCGCATCATTTTTAGCCCAAGTTTCTTTGCAACTGCTTCCGCATCCAAATAATCTTGTTCTTGAGGACAAATTGAATTATTAATTGTTGGATTGCCTAAAACATCATTATTAGTCATTGAATCCCAGTTACGCATAAAACAACAAATAACATCGTAACCAGCCTCTTTCAGCAAGTATGCACTTACCGCGCTATCTACCCCGCCACTTAAGCCTAACATTATTTTCATTTAAAAAGTTCCTCACTATCTAAGATAGTAGTAAATGGGCCATCATTGATAAGACTAACTTTCATATCTGCACCAAAAATGCCAGTTTTAATTACTAAACCATAAGTTTTTAATAAATCATTAAAATAATCATAAAGTAGAGTAGCTTGTTTTGGATTTAGGCAATTATTTATAAAAGAAGGTCTGTTACCATTTTTAATATCTGCATAGAGCGTGAATTGAGAAACGCTTAAAATTGAACCACCAATATCTTTAATAGATAAATTTGTTTTTCCAGTTTCATCTGGAAAAACTCTTAAATTTATTAATTTTTTGGACATTTTATCACAAATTTCTTCATTATCTCCATTTGTAAAGGATACTAAAATTAGATATCCAGGACCAATTTCTGAATATAATTTATCATCAATTTTAACACTCGCTTGTGTTACATTTTGTGCAATAATTCTCATGTTGATTATTATATAAAAAAATATGTCATTTGTGTATAATTTTAATATATGTTAAAACCTTTAGCTTTTCGCGTTAGGCCTACAAAAATCGAAGATATTATAGGCCAAAAAGATATTTTAGGAGAAAATGGAATTCTTACGAATTCAATAAAAGAGAAGTTACCAATTTCTTTTATTCTTTATGGTGTTCCTGGTTCAGGTAAAACCACAATTGCTGAAGCTTATGCCCAATCTCTAAAAGTTCACTATATACAAATAAATGCGGTTTCATCGAATAAAAGCGAAATAGAAAACGCAATTAAAGAAGCTAAAATGTTCAATCCAACAATACTTATAATCGATGAAGTACATAGATTAAATAAAGATAAACAAGATATTTTATTACCATATATTGAAGATGGGACAATTTACTTAATTGGAGCGACTACAGCCAATCCTTATATCGCTATAAACAAAGCTTTAAGAAGTCGTTGCCATTTGCTTGAAGTAAAAAGACTAAATGAAGATGAAATATTATTAGGTTTAAATCGAGCAATTAAAAATCCCGATGGTTTTAACGGAAAACTTGATATTAGTCAAGATTCTTTAAAATACATAGCAAAAATTAGTAACGGAGATTTTAGATTTGCTCTTAATTTCTTAGAAATCATTGATCTTTCTTTTAAAAACCAAAAAATATCGCTAGAAATGACTAAATCTATTAACAAAGTTCCAAATCTTGCAATGGATAAAGATGAAGATGACCATTATAACGCTGTTAGCGCCTTACAAAAATCTATTCGTGGAAGCGATGTTGACGCTTCCTTATACTATCTTGCTAAATTATGCGCTGTAAACGACCTAGAATCGATTTCAAGACGATTACTCGTAACGGCATATGAAGATGTAGGGCTTGCTAACCCAGGAGCATGTATGCGATGCAAAATAGCCATAGATGCAGCCATGCAAGTTGGCTTACCAGAAGCAGTTATTCCCTTAAGCAATACAGTTATTGAACTTGCTTTGTCTCCAAAAAGCAAAGCTGCTGAATTATCTATGGGAAGAGCAATGGATTTAGTTAAAGATAAACCATTAGAAGTATTGGATTATTTGAAATTAACTCCTGTTAATGTTGATGAAATTGATAAATATCCTTATGATCGACCAGATTTATGGGAAAAAATGCAATATTTACCAGATTTGATTAAAAATGAACATTTTTATGTGCCAGAAAATAAATCTCAGTTTGAAAAAGCGCTTAACGATAATTATGAGAAATTATCAAAAATTAAGCGCTCATCTAATTTAAAAGAATTAAAGAATAAATAATTATTCTATTAACAATTTTGTAATGCTTTTTTCTAGTTCAACTTTGTTTGGCGAAACCATAAAGGCATCCAAAACTTCATCATAAACTTCTTTATAATCACTATGATCTGTATATAATCGGCATAAAGTTTCGCCTTTTTCAACGTGATCACCAATCTTTTTGTTAAGAACAATACCAGCAGAATAATCGATTACATCGTCCATTTTTTCTCTTCCACCACCAAGATGCATACTTCCTAAGCCAATAGCTAAGGCATCAATCTTTTTAATTGTTCCTTTGTATTTTGATTTTACATCAATAACATATTTTGCCATTTTAAATTTAGAAGGATTATCAATATAAGAAACATCGCCATTTTGAGCTTTTACAAATTCTTTAAATTTTTCAAAAGCCCTACCATTTTTAATATTCTCAATTAAAACTGCTCGACCATCTTCTAAATTTGGATAAATTTTTGCCATTTGAAGTAAAAGTGCGCCACTAGACAAGCAAATTTCATTTAAATCTTTTGGTCCATTACCATGTAATGTTTGAATAACTTCTTTAATTTCAAGGTTATTTCCAACAGCACATCCTAAAGGTTGATCCATATCAGTAACTTCGGCTCGAACATCTTTTTTCAAAGATTTTCCAATATCAACCATTGTTTGAGCAAGAAGCTTTGCATCATCAATAGTTTTCATAAAAGCACCACTACCGTATTTGACATCAAGTAAGATACAATCAGCACCAGATGCTAACTTTTTAGACATAATCGAAGATGCAATTAATGGAATACTACCAACAGTTCCAGTAACATCTCTTAAAGCATAGAGCTTCTTATCAGCTGGGTCTAAATGTTCATTTTGTCCGATAATAGCCATACCAATCTCATTAATTTGTCTCTTAAATTGAGTTTCATCTTCGTAGATATTCATACCTGGTATAGATTCCATTTTATCAAGTGTTCCACCAGTATGACCTAGACCTCGACCACTCATTTTAGCTAATTTAGCACCACATGAAGCAATCATTGGTCCTAAAATTAAAGAAACTTTATCTCCGACCCCACCAGTAGAATGTTTATCTACGATTAATCCTGGTATGTCATCGAGATGCCAAACATCTCCAGAAAGACGCATCTCCTCAGTTAAATCAGCAATTTCTTGCTTATCCATACCATTAATGTAAATAGCCATTAATAAAGCACTTGCTTGATAATCTTTAATTTCATCAGCAACATATCCTTTAATAAAGAAGTGGATTTCTTCTCTTGTTAAAACTTTCTTATCTCTTTTGTGTTCGATAACTTCTTCAATTGTCATAATTAAATCCTAGCCTTTCTTAATATTATATATAAAAGCTATTGAACTTTAAAGATAAGAAAATTAAACTAAACATATATGAATTTCCAAGAAAATTTAGAAGAGTATTTAGACAAAAAATTTGTTCAAGAATTACTTGAATCTATGAACAAAGAAAGAACAAATTGTTTAGTTTTAAACACTAAAAAAATGAGTGTTTTAGATTTTACAAAAAAGTTTCCACGTATTTTTCCACACCCTATAATAAAAAATGCTTTTTTCTATGACAAAAATGACTATGATTTTGGCAAAAGTTTCTACTTTGATAATGGCCTATTTTATATCATGGATTCAGCCTCAATGATGGTACCTTTTTTGCTTCCAATTAATGATGGCGATTACGTGTTAGATATGTGTGCCGCACCTGGTGGAAAATCCATATTTTTATCTCTTAAAAATAGGAACATAAATTTGATCTCAAACGATGTTAATTTTCAAAGATCCCATATATTATCATCAAATATTGAAAAAATAGGCTTAGAAAACGTAATTGTTACATGTTCTACTATTAATACACTAGTAAACTACTATAAAACTACTTTTGATAAAATTATACTCGATGCTCCATGCTCTGGAAGCGCTATGTTTAGAAAGAGTATAGATATGAAAAACGATTGGTCATATGCAAAAGTATTAAAATGTCAGTCGGAGCAGAAGGAACTAATTGAACAAGCTTCAACGATGCTAAAACCTGGGGGAATCTTGGTCTATTCTACATGTTCATTCAGTTACGAAGAGGATGAAGAAATCGTATTAAATTTTTTAAAAATTCATAAAGATTTTTCTCCAATAAACATTGAAGAGAATTCTACTTTTTTTAGAGGCAAAAACTTGCCAGAATCTATACATCTTTTTCCAAATCTTTTTAGTGGCGAAGGACAGTTCATTTGTTTATTAAAAAAATCTGGAAATCTTGATGAAAAAAGTCAAAAAAATAACAATCTAGTTTTTAAAAACCAGGAGAGAATTTTTGACAATTTATATCTTTATAATAATGAACTAAATTTAAAGCCATTAACCATTATCAGAAAAGGACTTCTTAAGTCCACTTTTAAAGGTAATATTGAAATACCATCTTTCCATTATGCCCATTATTTGGATAATAAAAATTCAATTGTGTTAAACGATATTGAAGCAAAAAAATACCTTCATGGTGAAGAATTAGAAAAAGAGACAAATCTTCCAAATGGTTATTATGTCGTTTCATATGAAGGTTTAAACCTTGGCTACGTTCATCTTGTACAAAAGAAACTTAAAAATCTATACCCAAAAGGCTTGAGACATTAATCATTAAAATGTTTCTTATTTAGCTTCTTCATTAATTCTTTATCAACAATACGTGATTCATTTACTGATTTTACCACCATATCATGCGCTAGGAGCGCCATTTCTGGTGTTGACATAGATTTATAGTCATCTTGCGTAAAAGTCTTTAAATAGCGTAATTCTATTGGATTATACTTATTCTTGCATTTTATGTTAAATACTCTTTGACTGCCAAAGATTGAAAAAATAGCTAAATCTGCACCACTTTTCATTGCTGGACGGAAAGTTCCGTGATGGAATTCAAGCGCATCACCATCAGAATTTTTGTTTCTTGTCCCTTCAGGATAAATAATAACATCTAAATTTCGATAATTTTTAATCATCTCTTGAACTTTCATCATTTGACGAAGTTCTTGTTTTAAATCGTTGCGATCAAGAAAAACTCCACTTAATGATCTAACAACTCGGCCAACAAACGGAAATTTTTTAGATTCTAATTTAGCAACAAATGTAACAGGCGTTTTTGCAAGAGCCATCATAACAATTGGATCCGCATCAGAGAGGTGATTACAAATAATAAGTGTGTTTTCACCAGGTTTTTTATGTTTGTAATATTCGTCTAAACCCTTAACATCATAAACAACGTTTAAAGCTTTTAATACTTTTTGACTTAATTTTTGAATTTTTGCAAATCTTTTTTCTATTGGATATTTTTCTGGGTGTCTTGAATATCTTACCATCCAAGTAAAATAACCAACAATAATTCGCCAACCAGCTAGTAAAATTGCTTTTAAATACTTTTTCATTTATTTTTTCGCTCCAAAACTAAAACTTGGTTGGCATTAATTGTCTCATTTTGACAACTAAAAAGCCCACTATCTTCAATATATCCTGCAAGAGCAACAATTATCTCATAGTATTTTTCAAGTTTAACAACAACGCCTCTATCGTTAGGATTAAAAATAAAGATAAATTCATTTTTTGGATTACTATCAATAATCTTAGTAGTTTCAAACCCTAAAACTCCATCACTATAGTTAATAAAACGATTATTTCCTGCAATTAAATCGCTATCCGATGTTTTCTTATATTTTCCCCTAAAAGCTAAAATTGATCTAAAGAAAAGATACATATCAAATCGTTTATCAAGAATTGACCAATCAAATTTATTAAATTTATCGCCTTTGTTATATGTGTTATCTTCACCATGTTTACTTAAACCAATTTCTTGACCAGCATGGAAGAAAGGAATACCAAACGCTAAAACTACGCTTACATTGGTTGAATTAATAATACGTAACACCTCATTAATCTTCATTTCAGGATAACAAGTGGTTATTTTATCAAATAATGTTTGATTATCGTGACATTCAACATAATTAATTGATTGATTTGCGCTAGTAAAACGTTTTGGATAACAATACTCTACACAACTACCAAGCAAGGCAAATTTAAAACCTTCTTTGTAACCAGTATTGCCAAGCATATAACCACTTTCGTGATTTTTACCAAAACCACTAGGACCACGAACAATATCTCTAAAAGAATCGTTAAAGAAAGCAACATCTGGCAATTTATAACTATTTAAAATAGTTGCACGCTTAGATTCTATTAAAGAAGAATCCATATTCCAACCTTCACCATAAACCATGAAGTCTTTTTTAATATTTTTAGCTAAATTTTTAATTTCATTTATTGTATCAATATCGATAAGTCCCATTAAATCAAATCTTAAGCCATCTATGCCATATTCTTTGATCCAATACATACAAGCATCAATTATGAGTTTTTTAACCATAGGACGCTCAGAATCGAGCTCATTCCCACAACCTGAAGCGGTTGAAAGTAAACCATTATTTCTTTTACGGAAATAGTAATTAGGAACAATAGCTTCAAAAACTGATTGATCATATAAATAAACATGATTATAAACAACATCCATATTTACTTTTAAGCCGGCTTTATGAAGAGCAGAAATCATTTTTTTACATTCAATAATACGAGCATATCCATCATTTGGATTAGTCGAATAACTACCTTCTGGAACAAAATATTGTTGAGGATCGTAACCCCAATTGTAACTATCATCAGGATGAAGTTCGTCAACGGTTTTATAATCAAAAATTGGTAATAATTGAATATGAGTAACATTTAAAGATTTTAAATAATCGAGACCAGCAGGATGTTTATTTGTTGTAACACGTCCCTCTTCAGCAAGACCTAAAAATTTTCCTTTATTTACAATATTTGTATTTTCATCAATTGTAAAATCACGAACATGTAATTCGTAAATTATAGTATCAACATAATTTTCATAAGTTGGTAATTTATCTTCATTTAAATCAATTTTTGTTTTATTTAAATCAATAACGACGCTATCATGCCCATTTGCTGTGCTAGCTTTTGCATATGGATCAGTAACAATTACTGAACGTCCACTATTTGTAACTTGATAACGATAATCGTAGTTTTCAAAATCACCAAATAAGGTTAAAGAATAAACACCATGCTCTTGGCGGTCCATCTTATAAGTTTCAAAGTTTTGTCCAAATTTTTTCACAAACAAAACAACACGCGAAGCTAAAGGTGCCCAAAGTTTCCAAGTAGTTTTTTCTTTAGAATAAGAAAAACCTAAATCATCACCTTTATAAGCATATTCCTCATCAAAATTAGGGAAAGTAGTTACGTCATCCATTACAACTGGTGTAACACCAAATGATTCAATAGATACGTAATATGCATTGCCTAAAAGAAGCTTTTCTTTACAATGACATTCATAAAGTTCAAGTCCATTAATAAACGATTGTCTAACTATCTCTAAATTTACAGCCTCATCGTCGTTTTTAATTAATTTTATCTTTGTATTTTCAGGTTTACGAACTTCACTAAAAATAAAGACTTTAATAGTCTCATAATTAACAATTTTTGCACTAAAATAAGTATTAAGCATTTAAAACCACCCCAACACAATAGTCCCCATCATGCGATAAAGAACATTCGTATTTTTTGTCTTGATATAAAACATAAACGGCTCCATTTTCTTTCTTAACAACTTCTATATCCTTTAATTTAACAGCAAGAATCGAACTCTCAATTGATTTAATTAAAGCTTCTTTTAAAGCAAAACGCGATGCTAAATATTGCGCTTTGTTCGTTGCTTTTTTATATTCATTAAACTCATTAATAGATAAAACTTCACTAGCTAATCGCTCTTTATCTTCATAACGAGGAATAAAAACTAAATCAATACCTACTTTCATAACTATTCTTTTTTATCTGGTGTAAATGTCGATTGTTCAACTGAACCAGTTCTTTCTTCAGGAGTAATGTTATGAAGCAAAACTTTTTTACCTTTATTTCCTTCATCTTCTTCACTTAAAACACCATCATTCATTAATCGAACAATAATCTTCCCAGCACGTGGGAAACCTACCCCATAAGTACGTTGAACATACGATAATGAGCAATAATCTCTACGCATTACATCTTCTCTGATTTGTTTATATTTTTCTTCGTCACTAGCAGCTTTATCGTAAGAAACTTCCTTCATTTGGTCAGTGTTTAATTGACTCTTTTCTTTTAAGTCAACAAAACGAGGATCAAATTCACATGGATAATTTTCTTTTAAGAAATAAACAACCTTCTTAATTTCACTATTATCAACATAAGCTCCTTGTACACGGGTTGTTCCTTGTTTAGAAACTTGTGGAGATAAAACAAGCATATCGCCATTCCCTAATAGTTTTTCTGCTCCACCTTGCGATAAAACAACAACCGAATCATTAGTTGAAGAGCACATTAAAGCCACACGAGTTGGAATATTTGATTTAATGACACCAGTAATAACATTTACTGATGGTCTTTGAGTTGCGATAAT
>Ga0265294_10001188_pt1 | contig 35454 bp, 35 predicted proteins | sample MunlanPumphouse3_FD_192504 | JGI IMG/M metagenome (GOLD analysis project Ga0265294, IMG submission 192504) | Groundwater microbial communities from a municipal landfill in Southern Ontario, Canada - Pumphouse #3 | ecosystem: Environmental > Aquatic > Deep subsurface > Groundwater | place...
TGACTCTCCGGAAGCAATAATGAAAACAATGGACAAAAAGAAGGTCCGCGACTATATGACCTATGATGTTGTCTCCATTGATACGAAGGGGACTGCAAAGGACGTTATTAATGCTATTCGCGATACTAATCACGATGGATTTCCGGTAATTGATGATAGGAAAGTGGTTGGGTACGTCTCTGCCCGTGATCTTCTCTTTGTGTATCCTCATACGCCGATTGAGAAGATCATGTCCCGCCACCTGATAGTCGCCGCTCCTGATATGGATATCAATGACGCTGCCCGCGTGATATTCAGGTCAGGTATCCAGAAGCTTCCGGTGGTTGATGAGGACGCCAATCTCATTGGCATTATATCAAATGCTGATGTCATTCGATCTCAGATTGAACATGTTTCGCCGGATAAGGTGTTTAAATTCATTGATACCCTTCGACAACTGCATGATATTGAACCCGCACTCGTCAGGGAACGAGTCATCATTGCGAATCTTCTCCCCACTCAGTCAAAAATCTATCAGGATGAACTCGAAGGGAGAATGTATGAAATTAAAAAAGGACTCGCCGAACCTCTCATCGTTGTCCGGCGGCCGGGGAGGCTGATACTGGTAGACGGTCATCACCGTGCTGTTGCAGCGCACCGTCTTGGTATAAAAGAACTTGAAGCCTATATTATTGAAATTGATGAAGACATTGAACTCGGTCTTGAACGAACCGCACGCGAGATGAAACTTTCAACCCTTGATGACATCAAAATAATGGATTATGCCCGGCATCCCCTTGTTGCCCTGACACATCGTCTGCTCAAGCAGAATTAGGACCCTGAACAGTGGGTTTCATAATCCTGATTCAGATAATCCTCGGTGACCACGCTCTGCTCCGGAATGACTGCTTCCGGCCAGATTCTTGTTTTTGAATGGACAATAGTGCCCTGTTTTATTACGGAACGAGGGCCGATTACGGTGTCATTTTCTATATTACACTGTCCCCGTACTGCCGCTTCATTATCAATAATGCTCCCGCTGATAGTGGTATCTGCTCCAATGTGGACATTATTGTAAATGGATGATGAAAATATTTTGACTCCCTCTCGGATGACACAGCCGTTTCCGAGAGACGTGTATGGCCCGATTATTACCCTGCTTCCGATAACTGTGCCCGAACCAATAGAGACCGGCCCAATAATCTTTGAATTCTCACCGATAACGACACCATCGCCGAAATGAACGGGCCCATGAACCGTTGCGCCCTTGATCGTGATGTCACCGGATATATTGGTATATGACATCTCCTGCAACTTCCAGTGTTCTGCTTCACGCAGGGAACGCGGACTTCCGACATCTGACCAGTTCCCGCGTGCAAGCCAGCCTGAAATATGGGTGTCCTGCCGTTCCATGAGTGCAGGGAAGAGATCCTTGGCAAAGTCAAATTTGGTATTTTCAGGGATGTGTTCAAAGATTTTAGGATTGCATACATACATGCCGGTACTCGCGAGATTCGAGAAAATCTGACCCGGTGATGGTTTCTCGGCAAATCGCATAATCGTATAATCCACATCTATCTCTGCAATCCCGTATTCTGAGGGCTCATTAATAGAGATGAGACCGATTGAGACGATTGCATCACCGCGGAGATGCTCACGATAAAACTGGAGGAGATCGATGTTTGTTATATGGTCTCCGCCCACCACCAAAAAGGGTGAATCATTGAGATATTCTTCAGCATTTTTTACACTCCCTGCAGTGCCCAGTTTCACGGGGTCACGGACATACGTTATTTCAGCACCGAAGAGGGAGCCGTCACCAAGGATATTTTGAATATCGTCCCCTTTGTAGCCGAGTGTGATAACAATGTCCGTAAATCCAAGATTTGCCAGATGATCAACGAGATGAATGATCGAAGGGGTATTGACAATGGGAATGCAGGGTTTTGGGCGTTCAAAAGTCAGCGGGCGCAGACGCGTCCCTTCCCCGCCACACATGATGCATACCTTCATACAACACATGTTGTCGTACTTCGGGTTAAATCCTGCCGGTATGGTGTATTCAGCTATGACCATATCGATAGAATAACATAGGGCTCCCCCCATTCACCTGATATGGAACATGAAACCTTTTCCTGTACGATGTGCGGGAAATGCTGTTTTGGAATGGGTAAATATATCCGGCTTGTGGGTCAGATGGGGATGAATCAGGTTGTTGTCCGGCATGATATCAGTAATGAAACCGTGTATGCAACGATACCCCGCAGATACCGTGATGATTTTGATTTTGGTGAGGCACGTTTGGTTACCGAAGGGCGGTGCCCTTTTCTTATCGAGGAGGACGGGTTGTATCCCTGTATGATATATGATTCCGCCCCAAAGTTCTGCAAAGATTTCGTGTGTTGCAAAATGAAGGTCTTTGATACGGCGGGGAAATTGGTTGCACGGGTTAATGGGCAATGTTCTGTTATTTCAGATGATCTCGGGTTCTCAGAATGGTGGAAAAAAACCATTGCAATTCTTCCGAATGAGAACTGGGAAAAGCATGCTTCATCCATTCTTGAACAAAATGGGTATCGAGTCGTTTGGTATGACTGATACAAAATATCGCGTGGTGGAGGCTACCGGCGGCATGATTCAGTGCCTGCCAAAAAAAGAAGAGGAGATCATCCGTTGCAGGTTCTGTATCCATTCAAAACAGTTCAGGCAGGACGGCAGATGGGTGCCTTCACCGGCGCGGGCATTCTGCCTTGCCACGCGTATAACAACAAAGGTTGATTTCAGCCATGTGTCTGCGGTATGTTGCGATGATATGGCGGGTAAGGGGTTTTCAAGTATCATGAACATCATTAGCTGATGCCCTGCTTTTTGCGTCCGCCACCCCCCCTGTTGCAATGGCAATAAGTGTCGGTATGTCAAGTGACATCTCATACTGCCGTGCAATATCTTCATACACAGCATCATCATAGAGGGTCCTTGCAGAAACATCAGGAATGTATTCTGCTCCTTTTTTCTCTGAAAGGTATGACAGAAGCGCGTGTACCGCGGTTATGTTCAGGAACAGGCCATGCATGTGCGTTCCAAACACCTGCCCGTCATCAGAAACAGCTCCCTCACCCTCAAATGCTCTTCTGGAGTGCCCGACTGATGTTTCTCCCGTGTGTATTTCATATCCGCTGACAGGCCCCATTCTCTGGAGGATGGGGGAATGACTCAGGGGAGTACGGGTGACCTGAACGGTTGTATGTTCACAATCTGAGAATGTTGTTGTGATATTCAGGAGTCCAAGACCCTGATATGTTTCTTTAGGTGACTCATGACCTAAATCCACGATTTTATCGCCGATCATCTGATATCCGCCGCATATCCCGATGATGGGGATGCCTGCATCACGTGCGGCACAGATCTGTTTTGCACCCCCTGAATCATACAGATGCTGGAGATCATCGATGGTGTTTTTTGTGCTTGGTATGATGATGCAGTCAAATGCTAAGAGAGGTGTTCCAGGCTTGACATATTCAACACGAGCATGCTGCTCTAAAAGTTCAAAGTCGGTGAAATTTGATATCTTTGGCAGATAAATGACGGCGATTCTGATACCGGTATTTTTAGTTATTTTATCGTTTATCGAAAGAGAATCCTCACTTGGCAGGCGAATATCAAAATAAGGGATTACGCCAAGAACAGGAATGCCTGATTTCTCTTCCAGTATTTTTTTGCCATCCTCAAAAAGCCGCTCGTCACCACGGAATTTGTTGATAATAATCCCCTTTACGTTTTGGCGGACATCATCAGGGAGAAGCATCAGGGTTCCCAGCACTTGAGCAAAGACACCTCCCCGCTCGATATCTGCGACGAGAATAATGGGAAGACTGAGATTTTGTGCAAGGAGAATGTTTGCAATATCGCGGTCGTAGAGGTTGCATTCAGCAGCTCCCCCTGCACCTTCAATCACAATCATTTCATGGGCATCCTGTAAGGTCCAGAATGCCCGAAGTGCAATCGATAAGAGATAGCTGGTTTGGGTATAATATTCCCGAATCTGGACATCACGAAATGGCTTGCCCAAAAGGATGATCTGTGATTCACCATCTCCTTTAGGTTTCAGGAGTATGGGGTTCATCTCTGCAGACGGCATGACCCTTGCTGCCAGTGCCTGCACTGCCTGAGCAATACCTATCTCATCGCCTGATGGAGTTACATATGAGTTCAGGCCCATATTCTGGGATTTGAATGGAGCAACCCGGTATCCACAGTTTGAAAGAATCCGGCATATTGCTGTTGTCGTAATACTTTTTCCAACGTGGGAAGCAGTTCCGAGAATCATCAGGGACATATATGATATCGTATTTCATCTCTATACGGTAAATTATTTTGATTCAATTCAGAGAATAAGGAATGGATAATCCGTCCATGTTTGATTCCATTCCTAAATGAATGACCCCTGATTCAGAAATTCATGCCAACAAATAAATAAGCTAAGCATGAAGGTACATGGTAATGACTGGAGGTATATGTCCAAAATGCGGACTGCCCAACGAGCTCTGTATCTGTGAGGAAGTAGCCAAAGAACAGCAGCAGATTAATGTTAAGATAAACAGGCGCCGGTATGGCAAAGAGGTCACCGTGATCGATGGCCTTGATCCATATGACATTGATCTGGACGAATTGCAGAAGTATCTCAAAGGCAAACTAGCCTGCGGAGGTACGGTAAAGGGTAATTCAATTGAGCTGCAGGGGAACCATCGCGAACGGGTGAAGAAACTCCTTCTTGATAAAGGATATAAGCTTGATAATATCAGCTAATCTTTTTTTATTATTTTGAGTTTTTTTTTAAAAAAATAGGTTTTTTCAGATAAATAATCTGAATGCAGCCCATCCAATGATTACCATAACTACAGAGTACTTTAGCCCTGCAACTGCACTTCCCTCACCCATCTGTCCTGCGACAAGACCTGAGAAAAATGCCTGAATTACCGATGCATGCAGGAAAAGTCTGCGGTAAAAATCCATATCAATGGCCGACCCAAATGATGCACCGCTTCCTGACGAAGCCGCTCCTGCCTCTGCCATTGTCGTCAGGAACGTTCCTGTCATCACGGCAATCACAAAGAGAAAGACCATGTACGAAATGAGCACGATAATAACATAGATCATCATGTTATTGTGGCGTTCAGTTTCGAGATTGATAAATTCAAAACTGTCATTTGCCGCTGCAAGCAGGACTTCACTCACATCACCACCTGCACGACTTGCTTTTGCGATGAGATCAACCGACCTCCGTGCAAGTGGTGTGCCGATTCGTTCCCCAAACTGGTAGATTGCATCGACAAAGGGAATGTTCCATGACATCTCTGCGTCAAGTTTTTTGATATGCGGAGTAAGGTGACCATATTCACCATCTGAAACAACGTGAATCGCATTGGGGAGGGTCATCCCGCTTTCATTCATTCCTGCAACGTCACGGAAGAAATTAGGGAGAGATATATTGAGATTTCTCATCCTCATTGAGTATTTTAGGTCCAGATATGCAAGGGGAATCGATGCAATCAGCACTGCCAAAAGGAAATAGTCATCAATACCGGTTGTTGTCAGTGCAAGATATACTCCGTAATTGCTTACCTGAATGACAAGTCCGATAACAAAGACAATAATGGCAACAGGTATCGTGACGATGAGAATATTTTCCGGTTTTTCTGTGAGCACCTCAATGGGATGGTTTATAAATCTTCCAAATCCCTCTTCAGAACGGCGCCGTTCTTCTATCCGTGAAAATATATCTTTTTCGTCAAGGATTTCCTGTGGTTCTTCCTGTGGATTATCCTCCGGTTTTTTTGTACCAAATAGCTTCATTTTACACCTCCGGAGTCATTGAACTGATAAGAATCACAAACATAATACTACCCAGGGGAATTATCGCATATATCACTGCATAGAGAAACAGCGGATCTGTTTCCCCACTGATTGTTGACATAATCGACTGAAGGATGATGAGAAAGAGCGTCCCTGCAACGAGCGCTGTCACGTATGATTCTGAGATTAATGCCAGCACTTCCAGGAAATTTTTCTGCTCCATCCGATTCTCCCGGGTGTATTGTTCTGACTTTGTGCGGAAATATTCCGTTAGATTACTTCCTGCTGAAATACTTGCAGATGCACCCTGAAGGAATTCACGCATTCTGGCACTTGGCGTATACTGACCAGCAATTCTTAAAGCGTCAAGGAGATCTTTTCCAAAGATATCAATTTCGCGTGCGATATACCGCGCTTCAACGGCACTTTCCCCGTATATCTTGCTCTCACCGAGGAGACGGAATACTTCTGCCGGAGTAATGCCTGCCGTTGACATCGCCGTGATATAATTAATTGCGTATGGAAGCGTTGCATCAATATTTCTTTTTCGTTCGCCTACCAGGATTCCCGGATACATAAGAAATAATGCGTAGGTAATTCCCCCAAATATGAGCAGGGAGACAACCATTACAATTATGCCACCGATTAATGCCTTGAAGGGATTCAGAGCGACAATGAAGTCAGGCATGCTTCCGTAATACATAATACGGTCAGGCAGGCGTAAAGCATAGGTAAAAAATCCAATGAGGACACCGAATACTAATCCGACAAGGGCCGAGGTGACATATGCAGTTGAAAGATATGCTTCAAATGGTACCGTCATTCTTGCACGCATCATATCATTGCGTAAAATAAGAAAGTCGTCCCGTTTTTCTTTCAGGCGATTTCCGATAAGATTGAAACAAAATCTCTGATAACTATTCATAAAGATCACTCCTGACAAGCTCCATCACGCTTTCTGGATTGCGATAATAGGAGAGCAGCACTTTTCCAACCTCCTGGAAGTGTCGAATCTTCTTTAATCGCATCCACTCCAGAATTTCCTGACGGCGTTTTAGTTCTTCCCGCATGCGGGCGTCGTTCCATCCTTTCCCTTCCATGATGTCTTCCAGAATGTAGGATTTTCCGGAGAACCGGATTTCATCGGTGGCTGCATTCCATTTAAAGACTTCATTGGTGATCAGTTCATTCGTTCGGGGGTCGATATCGAGGATCTCAATCAGTGTTTTATTGCGTCTGATTCTCTGACCGCCAAATCGTGCCTGAACCTGAATGCTCACCAGATCAAGGGCACTGAGCATATTACGAGGTACATTCATGGGGGGGTTTTCAAACCGGTGAACGACACTGGCAACAGAGTCTGCGTGTGTCGTTGCGTAGGTTACGTGACCCGTACTCATGGCCTGGAAGAGGGTCTGTGCCTCTTTTCCACGCACTTCACCCACAAGGATATATTCGGGGCGTTGACGGAGTGCTGCGCGAAGCAGTTCATACATGTCAATTGAGCCCTTCCCGTCCTTGTCAAATGATTCCCGGGTAATCGATGGGATCCAGTTTTTGTGGGGAAGCTTGAGTTCACGGGTATCTTCAAGCGTGACAATCTTTGCCAGAGGGGGAATGAAGAGTGAGATTGCATTCAGGGATGTGGTCTTTCCTGATGCCGTTCCTCCTGCAAAAATACAGGATTTACCGTTCTCTACTGCAAGCCACAGAAATGCAACTGAAAGGGGAGAATAGGTGCCCCACTCAATGAGATCGGTTGGAGTAATCGGTTCGTCCTTAAATTTACGGATGGTAAATGTGGAACCATGGGCTGTTACTTCAAAACCCAGAGTCATCTGAATACGTGATCCGTCTGCCATCGTTGCATCAAGCATCGGTTCGGCGATTGAGATATACTTCCCTGCACGCTGGGCAAGCTTAGTAACAAACGAATCCAGATCTTCAGCGCGTGTGTATACGAGATTTGTCTGGATGGATTCATAATTTGAATGGTACACAAATAATGGAGCATTGATCCCATCACAGGAAATATCCTCAATATATTTGTCATGCATGATGGCGTCAATACGTCCGTCTCCGATGAAATTCTTGTGAATATGATAAAGAATTTTTTCTCGTGAGATCGGGGCGAGTTTTATGCCGTAATCAAAGATAATATGGTCAACTGCATCTGTCAGGATAGCGCATGCACGCTCTTTTGTGAGGTCCTTGGTGTTGATGTCCAGCGTCTCAAACAATCGCTCTGTCAGTTCCTGCACCAGTAAATTTTCCCCATCAGAGAGTTCCGGTTCGATTACGGTGTAAAGATACTCGTGAGTGTTATGGTTGAATATGATGCGTATGTAAGCATACGGTTCATTCACCGGATATAATTCAATCTCTTCTATTCCGTCATCAGTGCTTTGCGGGATATTGACGAGGGATCCATGAATTGCGGGGTCGTAATTGATTGATTTCCCCATAATTCTTCCGAACAGACCCTGACCGATTTTTTTCTTTTTTCCGTCAAGTTCTTTTGTTTCTTCAGGGGTACTTTCCGTCTGTTTCAGTTTAGACAGGTCCAGTTTGTCTACATCTCCTCCTACAATTCCATCCAGTGCAGCTAAGATCTCTTTTCGGTTATCCATCTCAAAATTATATGCACGGTCCGAGAGGTGGAAATCCTCAAGATCCAGTTCTGCGCCACCTGAGAGAATCAAGTCCGAATAACTTGCCGCTTCTTCTGCACTGATGATTCCGCCTTTTTTTCTCCATTCCTTCGTTGGAGGTACTGAAGAGGATTCTGTAGTGTCTGGTTTGATTTTGATATCTTCTTTGCGGATTTTTTTATTCCCTTCAATTGAAACCTCTTCAATTATCCGCGTGATTCTGGTTGTAGAGTTTTTGGATGGGGTGCTTTCATCAGGTTCCGCCTCATCATATGCTTCATCATACACATCCACCAGTCCGTCAATGAAATCATCCGACTCTAGTTGTGAGGATATTCCCTTGTCTGAGGTTTCTGAATGTTGTATGTCTCGGATAAGAGAGTCAATGTTTCCGCTTGGGACCCTCTGTGATCTGTCACTAAAATAATCCGTCTCCAGAGTTCCCTCTCTGTTCGTCAGCAATTGATTGATGATTCTGTCAATCTTCTTTCCAGTTTCATTCTCTGACATCTCCTCATAATCATCTTCGGCTGAGACGTTCGTATCCTCCTGGATGTCGGCAATGAGTGAACTGAGATGACTGCTTTTGGTATATGCGATACCTTCCGGCACTTCATCAGAGATTTTTCCGGGTGGCTTATTTTGAATAGACTGGATGAGTGAATTAAGGTGTGACCGGGATTCTTGTTCGTCTTCGAGGTCATCGGGCATTTCATCGGATGGGTCTTCCAGGAATTCTTCAGCTACCAATGTGAAAGAAGCGTTCTCATCTCTCGGTTTCAGTTCATTCAGACCCTGTTTCTCTTCTGATTTGCTACGGATTTCAGCAATTATGTCCCCGAGACTGACTTCTTTAGCGACTGTTTCGGACTGGCTGGATAGTGGCGCACTCTCCTGTGCCAAGGATTGTTCCGAAGGTTTGTTGCTATCATCCTTTATTTCACTCATCTTCCGGACGTCGGCGAGCAGGTCTCCAAGAGTTTCATTTGGGCGGGCAAAATCTAAAATATCATTAATATCCGTTATTTGATCCGGTTTGGTGGTGGTATTTTCGGCATCAGAAACAATCTCAGTTTCATCCGCTATGTCGATTGCTTCATCTTCGGCAGGGATGATCTGACCCATCTCTTCATTAGAAGAAACAGCATTATTGGTCTCTTTCTCTTTCTGCCCACGACGCAATCCGCCGAAAAACGATTTTTTTTCTTCCATCTCTTCAACCTCAAATTTCAATTACGGTATCAATCAATTCATCATTGAATTCAATCCTGAACTTGTGAATTGTGCCTGCCCTGTCCTCAACAATGCAATCATATACGCCTTGTGTGAGTTTGAATGCCACATTTCCATCCGGCCCGGCAATTTCGCTCAGCAGAAGTTGTCTCCCTTTCCTCATGGAAACTCTTGCCCCCGCAAGTGGTTGACCACCCGATACTATCTGGAGTCTGATGATACCTCTTCCCTTTCTCTGTTCCCCTATTTCCGGGAGCCTTTCCAGACGACTATTATTAATGTGACCTTTATCGTATATTCTGCATCCGACAGCCACTGATTCTGCAATAGATTTTTCAGTCAGGTATGTTTTAAATTTTAATGATTTATCGAGTAAATAAATTGCCTTATCGCCATAGAGGTTTCCGTCTTTTCCCAAAACGGCTGCACCTTCAACGACTCCATCGATAACAATGAGTAAATGCTTATCTCTCCCTCCATCAGATACTGCAAGTCCGGATTTTCCAGAAGTGCTCATCTTTTCGATGAGTTCTTCTGACGTATATTCCCCGGCATACTGTGCGTTTTCAACCGCACGTTCTATCTCATTTTCAATTTCCATCTGATCTTCACCCCACTTGTACCATGGCTATATCACTGCGTCTGTACTCCTTTTATTGCAAGACGAATAAGGCCAAGGTTTGCGTCTGTTGAGGTTAGTACTACCAGATACAGATCCCCAAATGGTGCAAGGATGCATTTACCCTGCGGCGTTTCAAGAATGATCTGTTCAAGGATGCCAATTCCAAGGTCCTCTGAAATCCTTGCACCAGCGCGAAGAAGGTCTTCAGCAATTGCTGCTGCATGCTCAAAATCACCGTCACCCTTTGAAATAATGGGAAAACCTTCATAAAATGATGAAACTGCAATAACTCCGGGTTGCCGTAAAACCCTTTCAAGCTTTTCTTCTTCTGAAAGAGCCGCCACCTCTTCATCGGGAAGAGACTTATAATCGACAAGCCATTTGTTCTGGATTGCATGAGTAATTATCTCTCTTAGTTCTGGTTCATTGTAGTGAGAGATCGTATACTCAAAAAATGGTTGGTCTCTAAAAAAAATTATCGCATCATTTCCTTTCAGTTCGGTTTCATTCTCATTGTACTGAGCAATTGCGGGCACTCCATTCTCGATCAGGAGATATCCCTCTCCATTTGATCCTCGTGCAGTAACTCCCGCTATTATTTGCCCGGTGAACTCAATCAGTTCTTTAAAGGAACCCTTGATATTTGCAACTTCTCTACCTTCCGGAAGCATGGTAATCACAGTGCGGCAGTGATTCTATCACGGTTTTTCTTGAGTTCGTACCGGATTCTTCCAATGTTCACGTCCTTTTCTGCGACAATTGCAATGAGTTCGTCCTGAGAGAGTGGTGAAAGGAGAATTGGTCCGTTTTCGCACTCCACAAGCATCTGGATCATCTCTCCCTGACCAAGTTCTGCACCCATTGCTTCAGAGGTTCCCATACCGGTAGAAGCCATTGCACCGAGCGCTTCAGTGTCAATATCCCCTTTCTCTGCACTCTCTATAACAAACCCGTCCCTTCCGACTACAACCGCTGCTACAATCCCGTCCAGCCTGAGGAACTCCATTAATATTGATTTAAGCATTTTTAACACCACATTCCGTATTCTAAATTTCTGACGCAGGTTCTTCTCTTTTTGGCACTATGAGAAATTTAATCGGCATTTTACCGATTGCATGAGTTGCACATGATATACAAGGATCATACGCACGAATTACCATTTCTATCTGGTTCTTACCACTCTCTGAGATAGTACCGTTGGAAATTACTTTTCGTGCAACATTCTCGACACCCTTGTCCATTGCCCAGTTATTCTGGCAGGTTGCAACAATCAGATTGCATTTTTCAATAAACCCATCATCATTGACGGTATAATCATGTATGAGTGTTCCACGAGGAGCTTCTATTATGCCAACTCCCCGGTTGTTAACTACCTTATCCACTGGTGTCCGGACATCACCCGATGTAATCGAGGGGTTACTGAGAATTTCTACCGCTCGTTCACAGGATGAGAGGAATTCGATATAGCGTGCCGGATTGTATGCCAGTGTTGTCTGAACAAGGCGCCCGAATTTTTCTCTGTATTCCTCAAGAGCTGCATCTGCTGCAGGCGTTCCCATTGAGTCAACAATATTCAGACGTGCAAGGGGCCCTACCCGGTAAAACCGCCCATCCTTCAAACGGGAAAATTTGAGATATGACCAGTCTTCGGAATACTCTTCGATCTTATCCAGGTAATCCTTGCCGGAGAATGACCCAATGGAAGATCCATTTGAGTCAATAATTTTTGCTGTACCTCCACAAACTGAATGTTTGCCATTTTCCGCCGTTCCCATGAATGCTGTTTCAACAGCACCAAATGAAAGGTCTGTTTTATCCAGAATGTCCCGAGCAATACTCCAGGTGTTCTCAGCTATCTCCGTTGCTTCTTTTGCCATCCCAAGGAGCTCGGTTCTCTGTGTTTCTGTTATCGCGTGTGACATCCCGCCGGGAATTGCAGATGACGGGTGAATGGGTTTTCCTCCAATGGCTTCTGTGAGGCGTTGGCCAAATTTCCGGACTTTAATGGCACTTTTTGCAATTTCTGGCTCTTTTTTTACCAAACCAAGGACATTTCTCTCTGTGGCGGGGGCGTCATGACCTATGAGAAAGTCCGGGGCGGCGAGCATAAAAAAGTGCAGGGAATGTGAGTGAATAAACTGGCCATGCATCAATAGTTCCCTGAGTTGTTTTCCGGTATTCGGGAGTGTTGCACCGAATATCTGATCACATGCCATGGCCGATGCTACGTGATGGGAGGTTGGACAAATTCCGCATATCCGGGGAGTAATCCTCGGTGCCTCCTCAACCGCTGCACCAATCATGAATTTTTCAAATCCACGAAGCTCAACGACATTGAAATGTGCACTTTCCACTCCCCCTTTGTCATCGAGGTCAATACGCACTTCAGCATGTCCTTCAATCCGGGTGACCGGACTGATATTTATTCGGGTCATCTGTTCCCCTCCTGAGATATGACATCACGGATTTTTGATATTTCTTTGTCTTCCATTACCTCACTCCCCATCGTAAATGCATACATCGTATGTGCAACATCGTAGAGTTCCTTCTCGATGTCTTTTTTAGGAATATCGGTCAGATCGGCAATTCTTCGAACCATCAGATTGTGAATGTCTCTGCATGGTTCTCTGATAATGTCAAGAGATGGTCCGTTGCATCCGTGGCAGGGGATGTTATTTTTTGGGCATGATGCATTGCATCCACAGAAAGTAACCGGCCCGAGGCAGAGATATCCCTGACCCAACAGGCAGGTATCCCGATCAGGGATTCCGACATGGCGTCTTTTGAGTGTCCAGTCCTTTACTTCACCCATTTTGCGGTCGCACTCAGAGCAGACCGATTTCCTGGAGAGACTAATCGCATCTCCCTTAACGAGCGGAAGGATGATCTCTTTCAGGCGATCCTCTTTTGGCGGACAACCCGGAACATAATAATCAATTTTTACCATATCACCAACGGCAAAAACGCGGTAGAGAAACTCCGGCACATCATGAGGAATGACGCCATCCTCTTTTACGGTGCCAACTCCCTTATATACCGTTTTAAAGATCTCTTCTCTGTTGCTCATCATGGAGAGTCCCGATATCCCCCCATAACATGCGCAGGTACCAAGTGCTACAAGCACCTTAGAATTTTTGCGTATTTTTTTCAGACGTTCCTGATTTTCTGCATTTCGCACAGCCCCTGTTACAAAGGCAATGTCAATACCTTCAGGTGGCTCTTTTACATCCATTATTACCGGAGAATACACAATATCTGCCGCTTCAACCAGATCCAGAATTGCTTCGTGGAGGTCAAGGACAGCAATTGTGCAGCCGGAACAGCCAGCCAGTTCTTCGATTGCAATCTTCATTTGTTTCTCTCCATTATTTTAGGATCAGTTTTTTGAGGCAGGCATTGGGCCCAGTATGGATAATATCCAGTTTACCGCGTTTTCCGGTGATCTCTTCAACAGCACCAACAACATACCCGCATAATGTCTGACAGTATGGTCCGCCCTGCTCCTGTCCGATTCGTCTCAATGTCTGGCGAACAATGCAGTCATGGAACACCAGATAGATGTATGTCCCGCTTTCATCATTCACGATGTAATTTTCTTGGTCTCCGCGCTTCCATGGTTCAAAGGAATACTGCCCATGGAGAATGTATGAGAGTTCGCGGAGCGCATCTTCTACGTCATCCTTTTTCTCAAAGTACTTCGCGACTTCATGGCCGAATTTCTTGCCCGCACGGTACGTAACAGCATTTGCTCCCCTGCCGGCAATCTCTTCCAGAGATTTAATGATATAGCCGTTCATCTGCATGAGCCCATGCAACGTTACCTCAAATTCTGAAGCCGGGGGGTCGCATCGCAATGGCACATCTTCTGCTTTAAAGACATGATCCGTTTTGAACTGCCGTTTTGCTTCGTCAATATAGCTTGCAGGCATCTTTAGATCACCTTTTGGAGCATGTTACAAACCTTCATACTAATGTACATTCTTCTCGATGGCACAGCACCGATATGTTCAAGAGCCTGAGCCGGGCAGATTTCATGGCACGACAGGCACCCCATACAGTTTTCCGGGTGCGCCGGAGAACAAACCCCATCCTTTAATTGAAGTACTTCCATTGGACAGTCTTTAACGCAAAGACCGCAACCAACGCAGGCATCTTCGTCAACCTTGATTTCTATCATATGTCAACCCTTCTGAAAGAGAAGAACCCAGATTCTCATCACAGGTTCAACAACAATAATTAAATGGTGTGATTAATCACTAAAAATGCTTCCGATGGATGATCGGGGATTATTATTTATAGTAATATTAAAATTAACGCACAAATATGGATTTATTGGCACAATTAACGCAAGGATTAAATACATTTATATGTTCCTGTATTAATTATTATCGTTAATCGTTGTAATATGCTATTTCCACATGCCGATCAATCGTGATATTAAGTAAAGAGATGCCAAATCAACTAATGATTATGATATATCCTGCTCTTTTACTCTCTTCAGCGGCTGTTGCTCTGACTCTTCTGTATGCGTCAGTGCTTGACCTGCGTGAACGAAGGGTTCCTTTTAAGACATGGTACCCCATGCTTTTCATTGCCGTTCCCATGGCAGTGTTGACGTATATAGGATTATTTACTGATTCATTCCGGTTTGCATCAGGTCTCTTACTCCTTTCAGCAATACTCTGTGCGTGTTATTATTTTGGTTCAGCGTATCTGCATCTTTTTGGAGGTGCGGACGCATGGGCAATGATATTCATAACTGCGTGTATCCCTCTTTTTCCTATTGAGCCGTATGCCGGTTACCCCATCATTGCATTTTTCCCCCTGTCGGTTATCCTTAATGCAGTTCTTCTGAATCTTGTGACACCTCTGGCCATATTCGCGGTTAACTGTTTCAGGAGAAACCACGGGCCACTTCGATATATGTTTGTAGGGTTTCCCGTTGATGGAAATACCATTCAGGATGAATTTGGATTTGTTATGGAGGAGTTTACTGAAAATGAAGAGGGTATGATCACGCGCCGGTACCTCTCTTTTTGGGAAGCGATTCGCAGAATGATTCGAGGGGAGCGAAGATTGTATACCCGGGATTTTAAACGAGACCCTGATGAGTACAAAGAAGAGCTGAGATTATATCGAAAAGCGGGGACCGTTTGGATATCTTATGGCGTTCCCTTTATTCTTCCGATTTGTGCGGGTTTCCTTACGGCGATATTTATTGGTGATATTATGAGTATACTCATAAAGGTACTTTCAGGAGTTGTCTGATTAATGGATATTAACTACAACGAATCAGGACTTGTTCCGGTAATAGCGCAGGATGCAACAACAGGGCGTGTGCTGATGCTCGCATATGCAAATGGTGAGGCTCTCTCGTTGTCTCAGTCAACGGGATATGCACATTACTTTTCCCGCAGCAGAAATAAAATCTGGAAAAAAGGTGAATTATCAGGCCATTTTCAGAAAATAGAGGCAATTCGGGTAGATTGTGATGCTGACACCCTCCTCTACATAGTGCATCAGACGGGTGCGCCCTGTCATACCGGATATGAAACATGTTTTTTCCGTGAACTGGGTGGAAAAATAGTTGCGCGGCAGTTGGTTGATCCGGATGAGGTATATGATAAAAAGGATGAGTGACATCATATAAGGTTGGTGATATTTTTATGATATTGGTACCCGATACAAGCGTTGTAATAGACGGACGCATCACCTCCATGATACGGGAGGGCGAATATAACGGTTCTACAATAATAATACCGGAAGCTGTTGTGGCTGAACTTGAATCACAGGCAAATCAGGGAAGGGAAATAGGATTTAGTGGTTTAATTGAACTCCAGCGACTATCAGATCTGGCTCATGAAGGAATAATCAAATTGCAGTATGTGGGTAAGCGGCCCAGCCTTGAACAGGTAAAAATGGCGAGTGGCGGAGAGATCGATGCACTTATTCGGAGTGTTGCACTGGAATATGAGGGCGCTCAGTTCATCACCAGTGATATTGTGCAGGCCGAGGTTGCAAAGGCGAAAGGTCTGGATGTGCTGTATCTCAAACCTCAGATCGGGGATTTTTCACCCCTGAGTCTGGACCAGTTTTTTGATGAGACAACGATATCTGTCCATCTAAAGGAACGGGTAAAACCTACCGCTCGAAAAGGAACCATCGAAAAGTCAGAGATTGTGTTTCTTCGTGACTCCCCACTTTCCGAGTATGAACTTCGGCAGATGGCACAGGAGATACTTGAACGGGCCAAACGCGATCCTGATGGATTTATTGAATTTGAACGAAAGGGAGTTACGGTAGTCCAGATCGGTTCGATGAGAATTGCCATTGCACGGCGGCCATTTTCTGACGGAATGGAAATTACTGCATTCAGACCCGTTCTCAGAAAACAGTATGACTCAAGTTTACTTTCAGCTGAGATAAAAACGCGCCTGGCTCAGAAGTCATCGGGAATTCTTATTGCAGGCCCTCCCGGCTCCGGAAAAACCACGGTGGCCCAGAGCATTACGTCTTATCTTCTGATGTCCGGGCATCGGGTATGCACGATGGAAAATCCCCGCGATCTTCAGGTGCCTGATTCAGTCACACAGTTTTCCGCACTTGAAGGAAGCATGAAGAAGACCGGGGAAGTGCTGACTCTCATACGTCCGGACTATGTGATTTTTGATGAAATCCGTGGAGATGAAGATTTTCAGGCATATGCTGATATGCGCCTTTCAGGAGTCAGAATCATTGGCGTTGTCCATTCTCAGACGCCCTGTGATGCCCTGCAGCGGTTTCTCAATCGGGTTGACTTCAGTACTGTAGCAAATGTGATTGATACCCTGATATTTGTTGATGAAAAAGCAAAAATATCTGTGTATGAGATGGGTCTGATTGTTGGGAAACCAACCGGAATGCAGGATATACCCAATAGTTGCCCCATTATCCGACTTTCGCGCGCTATAGATAGTGCTACCATGTGCGATGTATTCTCTTATCAAGGACGAGTTATTGTTCTGCCTTCGGAGATACATGAAATACCGCCTGCTCCTCAGCAGAAAAAAGAACAACCGTCTGTACCGGAGATGACAAAAGACGTTCCGGAAAAGAAAGAGGAAGGTGTTAAGGAAGAAGAGAACCTTGCATGGAAGATCGCAGCGCGTGAAATTAAGCAGGAATTAGGACGGTTTACGGACGGGCCGATTGAAGTAAAAATGCTCTCCGACAACAAGGCTGTTGTGTATATTGATGACAGGGATGTGCCCGCTGCAATTGGTAAGGGAGGAAAGAACGTTGCAGGTATTGTCAATAAGCTGAGTGTTGGTATTGACATCAAGCCGCTATCTGAATTCAGGCCGGTAAATAATGAGGTTTCTGAGGACGGTATGCCATCGGGAGAAAGTTTTGCTTCACATGGGCGGTCCATTGATCTTACGGTCGACAAGAAGGAACTTATCGTCAGGTCACCAGAAAACAGCGGAAGAATCGTTGATGTATTTGGGGGAAAAGAATACCTTTTCACTGCAACGGTGAGTGATAGTGGGGATTTTAAAATGTCAAAGACCAGTGGAATTGCACAGGACATGTTGCGCCGGCATAAGGAGGGTGAGTCAATTTGCCTAAAGCCGGTGGGAAACTAACTTTATTTTTGGAAACAATATTTTAGGGATTACCTTTCAAAAGTGGGGCAATAGAATGCAATTATTTGATATGGAAAACTTTGAAGACAAATATAAGAAAATTTGGCGGTCGCAGTTTGAATCAGACCCTGGTACAGCCGAGAAATTCTATCTGAATGTTGCCTATCCCTATCCGTCCGGTGCCATGCACATCGGCCATGGGAGAACCTACATTGTACCTGATGTTATCGGGCGATTCTGGAGAATGAAAGGGCGTCAGGTCCTGTATCCCATGGCTTTCCATGTTACCGGAACTCCTGTCATTGGTATCTCACGGAGGATTGCGGCACGGGATGAAAAGACAATCCGGCTCTATACCGATCTCTACCGGGTTCCCCAGGAGACGCTGGATTCGTTTGTCGACCCGATGGCGATTGTAGATTATTTCAGCCGGGAATATGAGCGGGTAATGAGCCGGTGCGGTCTTTCCATTGACTGGAGAAGGCGGTTTACCACTGTTGATCCCACCTATTCCAAGTTTATTGAATGGCAGTATCTTCACCTGCATGACCAGAACAGGGTAGTGCGGGGCGCTCATCCGGTAAAATACTGTATGGGATGCGACAACCCTGTCGGAGACCATGACCTCCTTGAAGGGGAACATGCAGAGATTGTCAAGTACGTGCTTGTGATGTTCACGTGGAATGAGTATATCATTCCCTGTGCCACCCTGAGACCTGAGACGACCTATGGGGTGACAAATCTCTGGGTGAACCCTGATGTGATGTATCAGAAGGTTCGTGTTGATGGCCAGCGATGGATACTCTCTCCTGAGGCAACAGCAAAAATCCGTCTGCAGGATCACGAGGTGCTCGTGGAAGGAGATATTTCGGGTGCAGACCTTGTTGACCAGACAGCGTCGAATCCTCTGAGTGGTGCTGTGCAGATCTTGCCGGCAGCCTTTGTTGACCCTGATATGGCAACAGGTATTGTGATGAGTGTGCCTGCTCATGCACCTTTCGACTATGTTGCGCTCCGCGACCTTCAGCAGCAGGGAAAATATCCGGATATTACTCCGGTGCCTCTGATTACGGTCGTCGGGTATGGCAGATGCCCTGCTCAGGATGCAGTTGAGCGGGCAGGTATCAGCAACCAGAATGATCCGGCAATGGAAGTCCTGACACAGGAAGTCTATAATGCTGAACATTCAAAGGGCCGGATGCTTCCGGAATATGGTGGAAAACCGGTAAGGGAAGCACGGGTTGAGATATCGGAACTGATGCTCGAACGGTATGGCTCTGCGGTGATGTTTGAGTTTGACAACCGGAATGTTGTCTGCCGCTGTGGAACACGTGTTTATGTCAGAATTTTGCAAGACCAGTGGTTCCTGAAATACAGTGAGCCGGAATGGAAGGAATCCGTTCATACTGACCTGGATACGATGAAATTGGTGCCTCCTGAGATGAGGGCAGAATTTACCCGTACGATTGACTGGCTCAACGACTGGGCGTGTACAAGGAGAGTAGGGCTTGGTACAAAGGTGCCGTGGGATAAAGACTGGCTGGTTGAGCCGTTGTCTGATTCTACCATTTATATGGCATATTATACTATTTCCCATAAGATCCGAAATATCGAAGCTGCACTGCTCACGCCGGATGTCTTTGAGTATATCTTCCTTGGCAAAGGAGACCCGCAAAGTGTCTCCCGGGCCACTCTTGATGACCTTAGACAGGAGTTCCTGTATTGGTATCCGTATGACTTCCGTTTCTCCGCAAAGGATCTCATCTCCAACCACTTAACGTTCCAGTTGTTCCACCATGATGCCCTGTTCCCCCCCGAACTGCGGCCACAGGGTATGGTCATCTTTGGGATGGGTCTTTTGGAAGGAGCCAAGATGTCTTCGTCTAAGGGAAATGTGATCCTTCTTGAGGATGCCCTTGATGAATTTGGCGCGGACACCGTCCGTATGTTCCTTGTGGGCAGTGCCGAGCCATGGCAGGACTTTGACTGGAGGAATGAACTCGTCTATTCTGTCCGCAAACAGATAGAACGGTTCTGGACTACCATCACTGAAGGCATTCAGTCTGAGGACACCTATGGTATTGATGCATGGGTTCTGTCACGCATGCAGGAACATATCGTGATGACAACCAATGCCCTTGAGTCCTTCCAGACCCGTCAGGCACTGCAGGAGGCCTACTTCAGCATTGAATCGGATCTGAAGTGGTATCGCCGCCGTCTCCCCGAAGGTGTACGGAGTTCAGCGGTTATCAACACCATCGCAGCGGTATGGGTAAGGCTCCTCTCGCCGTTTATTCCCTATACTTGTGAGGCACTTTGGGAAATGGTTGGAACAGGTGAACCGGTAGCATTTTCGGCATGGCCGCACCCTGATTCGTCCCTTGTCAATACCTGCCTCGAACTCTCTGAAGAACTGCTCTCCCGTACGGTAGAGGACATTGAATCCATTATGCGTCTGATTCAGATTGAAACCGAATCTATCACCCTCTACGTGGCTCCTGAATGGAAGTGGGAGATATTCCAGATCATCGCATCCGCCTCTGACCGAAAGAAGGTGATGGGCGATATCATGAAGAATGATGATATGAGGAACCGGGGCAAAGAGGCAACCGATGCTGTAAAACAGATCACCAATCAGATACACCGTTTCCCCCCGGAACTGGTGGCATCGATTGCTGCAAATCAGCCGGATGAATTGGCAGTATTTAATGAAGTACGGGATTTCCTGCAGCGTGAGTTTAAGGTTCCTGTCTCAGTTATCAATGCAGAAGAGAGTTCTCACCCCAAAGCCCGGGCAGCACTCCCATTCAAACCAGCCATTGTTGTTCAATAAATAATTGAACAAAAAAATATTACGCTTTTTTTGCAGCTTTCTCTGCATTCTTTTTTCGTTCTTTGGTATTAAATCCGGTTACATACTCCAGATATTGCCGGAAGCGTCTGTTGGTATCAAGGACAATTTCATTTGCCTCATCTTCACTGAACCTATCAAAAATCGACATATCTGATTCTGAATCCACAACCAGGGTTTTTCCTTTCTCACCGGTATACACGTCAAAACGTTTGAATGACCCATATGAGATGAGGTAGTGCCCCTCATTTACCTCTGCTGTCTCACCAAAGAATTCAGTCAGACCGTCTACCATTCGCGTCTCAAAATCTTTTGTGTATCCTCGTTTTATTGGATATTCTTGCATACCAGATGTATTGACGTCAGATATTATGATTGTTGGTCTTGATTCTGTGAATGGTCGTGCATATGATAGTCTCGTTTTCCCGAAATCCTTTATTACTAATATCAACTCATTACCAGTATAGAGGTATAGAGGACTGTGATGATATGGATGACATAAGGATTAAATCCCGTGACCCGGAAGGAGATGACCTCGTTGTGCTACTGGGTTTTCCCGGGAGTGGACTTGTCGGGAGTATAGCACTTTCTCATATGACCGACGAACTGGAGTTTCAACATATTGGGAATATCACCAGCAAATTTTTCCCACCTCTTGCAATGATGGTTGACGGTATTGTCAATGCCCCGATGCGGATATACCAGAAAGACCGTTACATCATTATCATTTCTGACGTTCCCATTCACCCGATGATCTGCTATGAGGTGGCGGGTAGTATTCTGGGATGGCTCTCTCAGTTTCCGGTGAGTGAAGTGGTGGTTGTGGCGGGAATTGTCACAACTGACGCTGAAAAACGGGTTTTTGGAGTTGCAACGAATACAACAGGACTTGATATGATCCGTGACAAAACAGAGATTCTGCCGATGGGGAGTATTACCGGAATTGCAGGGGCTATCCTTACTGAATGTACGGTAGACGACGTAAAGGCAATCGGATTAATGGGAGAATCGGTAAATGCACCTGACCCCCGGGCTGCTGCATCGGTAATGGCTGTTTTGAATGAAATGTATGCATTTAATGTGAGTATTGACCCACTGATTGAACAGGCAACGGAAATTGAAGCCTCGCTTCAGCAGATGGCAGAGCAGGTTGAACAGGCAGAACAACAACCGCTGAAGAAGGAAAACCTTCAGATGTACGGGTGATTAAGATGGACTGTACGTTTAAGTGTGTTGCACTCACGGGTATTGGACCGCATATCATTGATGAACTGAAGAGAGGAAAGCCACGCACGCTGGAACTGCAAAGTGCGCATAATCTGATCTCTCTAACGGTCGTCTCGCCTGGCGACGTGATGCTTTTGACACCTGTTGATCTGGATGATTTTTCTCCTGGAGACCGAGGGATTGTTGTGCAGGTGATATCCCTCACAATCAATATGAAACGGCTGGTTGAGTATGCATCTCCCAATTATTATGAGGAGAGGGAGCGGATGTCTGCACGGATTCAGGTGCGATACCTGAACAGTGCGATGGCAAAGTCTGTAGAGGGTACCGGATGGGGAGAACCCACGCTTGCTGAAGTTATTCGCCCGTCGAATTATTGTGCGGGGTGATATCCTTTCCATTCATTTTATCATCCGTGAAAGCAACCTTATTACGCAGAATATGCTGGATCTGTGGCTTAGCCTGGATATAGCGCCGGGCTTCTAACCCGGATGTCGAGGGTTCGAATCCCTCCAGGTCCGTTTTGTTTTATTTTTTACAGTATCAAACAGTTTGAATGAAATTCAACTTCAATGTCAGTATCAGACATTGATTTTTTAGCCGGGTAGTTTTCTAACACGTGATGAAAGGCCTTTTCTTAGAAGTATTTTCCCGTTGACAATTGATCTACACCATAGTGGTCAGGAAAGTCCGGAGATAAAACATGGTATTACCATGCGTTTTTTGCTCTGAAAAAAGATTTAAAGGATTTTTGTTCCGGGAGAAACATCATCGCCTGGCATCAGGAGTGATGCATTATCTCCCGCGGCAAGAATCATCCCGTCACTTTCTACACCGAAGAGTTTTGCTTTCTTGAGGTTAGTCACCACAACAACCGATTTTCCTACCAGTTCTTCAGGAGTGTAATATTGGGCAATCCCACTGACTATCTGGCGTTCTTCATCCCCTAGAGTTACCTGTATTTTGAGCAATTTTTTCGACCCTTCAATTTTTTCTGCTGAGAGAATCTTTGCAACTTTCAGTTCAACCCGTCCAAATTCATCGATACTAATCCGTTCGTCTGTCTGAGTTTCTGTATTTTCGTTTATTTTTGTATTTTCGTTCATTTCTGCTTCCTGAATCCTTTTTGTCATAATATCTTCGAGTATGGTTAGTGTGTCGTCTTCAATTTTTGCAAACAGTATGGATGGTTTTGGAAGATTAGTGTGTGCAAATCCTTGTGTTGCCTCAGTGATGGCGTGTGATGCGACATGGTCGGTATATCCCAGCATTTCCCACGCGTGCTGTGATTTTTCCGGAATGAGTGCATCAAAGAGCAGTGTGCATGCTTTTGCAATCTGGAGACAGTTAAGAATGACTAATTCTGCTGCCTGACGGTCTTCTTTTATTAGTTTCCATGGTGCATTCGTTTGAATATACGTGTTCCCGAATCCGGCGAGTGACATCATCTCGTCAATTGCATTCTTGAACTCATAGTGTTCCATTTCAGCACTGACGCGGTCGATTGTTGCCTGGATTCTCTCACTTATTTCTGTCTCAGGTTCTCCGTCAGGAATGCCTCCCAGTTTATTTGCCGCAAAATGAAGCGTCCGATACAGGAAATTTCCGAGGGTATCTACCAGTTCGTTATTGATCCGTTCTTGGAATATCTTCCATGAGAAGTTGAGTTCTTTAGTGTGTGACGTGTAGGCAAGCAGGTAATACCGCAGATAATCTGCAGGGAGTCCCTGATCCAGATAATCATCGTTTGTCCAGACTACGTTACCGCGTGACTTGGAAAATTTCTTTTCGTTGATTTTAACCATGCCGCTTGCGACCACCGCGTGAGGTGTTGCATACCCTGCACCCTTGAGAATGGCAGGCCAGAAGACACAGTGGTGATAAATGATATCCTGTCCGATAAAATGGATAATTGGCTGACTGCCCCGCCAGAATTGTTCCCAGTTTCCATTATTCTTTTTTGCCCACTCTTCAGTGAATGCCATGTAGCCAATGGGTGCATCAACCCAGACATAGACAACTAAATCATCATTACCCGGAAATTTCACGCCCCAGTTTAATGTTCGGGTAATACACCAGTCATGCAGTCCTTCTTTAAGCCAGCCGATTGCATAATTCCGCGCATTGCTTGTCCCGTCCAATTCCGAAAGGTAATTCTCCAAAAATTCGCTAAAATCACCGAGTCTAAAGAAGTAATGCTCCTGGTCTCTGAGTTCAGCGTTTCCTCCGCATACTTTGCAGACAGGTTTTGTTATCTCGCCCGGCTCCAGGTGTTTTCCGCAACCCTGATCACATTCATCTCCCCGTGCTGGCGCGCCGCAGTGTGGGCATATGCCTTCTACGTACCGGTCGGGGAGAAACATGCTGCATTTGGGGCAGTAACTCTGGCTTATCGTTTTTTGATAGACATGCCCATTGTCGATGAGTGACTGAACTATTTTCTGCGTCCGCTGATGATTTGCGGGATCATCTGTCATGCCGAATTGGTCAAAAAAGATATTCATCCGTTTAAATGTCAAATCAAAGTGGGTATGGTATATCTCTGAGATTTCCCGGGGGGTTTTGCCGCTCTGGTCGGCAGATATGACGATAGGCGTTCCGTGATTATCCGAACCACAGATGAATACGACCTCTTTTCCTAAATGGCGTTGATAGCGGACATAAAAGTCTGCAGGGACATAAGTACGCAGGTGCCCGATATGGCAGGGGCCGTTTGTGTACGGAAGTCCGCAGGTTACCAGCAGAGGTGAATCACTCATGCCTAATTTTTTTACTTTCGATGATATATATACCTCATATCAATGAATTTGCGCAGAAATCTTTCCGTCCTGTCTTTTGGTGGCGAAGAACCTGATCCGGATGTACCAACCCTTGCCGCCTGGGCGGGCAGACAAAAAGACGTGGCGTGTGATCTCCTGTCGTTTAAGATAGAACGTTCGCTAGGGGACCAGAAAGGGATAGACCGCCTGGCCTATGGGGGCGAGTTTTACAAGGATCGGTTGTATGACTCTCTTGGGGGTATTCGTTCGGGATTTTTGTGTGAAGAACCCTGGGCGCGCCCTGAATTTCTTCGTGCTGATGCTTTGCGCGCAGTTACATTCTCCCGAAAGGTCTGGGCAGTTCTGCCCTCTCCAACGCACCTGAAGATTCAGGATGGGATATTTAGTGACCGGGAGGAGTATGAGAGTGCCCTCTGCAGAGTGTATGGGCTTTTGATGCGCGAAATTCGTGACGCCGGAGTGTATGGTACGATTATTATTGGTGAACAGTTCTCTCCGATTGAGCGTGAACTGCTCACCGGAAGGCGCGTATTTCTTCATTCACTTTCTGGCAGTTCCAAGGCTATTTCCGGAATCCTTGAAGTTCAGAGTGCCCTCTCTCTTCCTGCGCACCGTCTCTCTGTCCTTCCGGACGTGCTGGATGAATATGAAATACGGTCACTCAGTGTGATTGATGGAACAGAAAAGGATTTTTCAGGACTTCTTACCTATTTTGATGTAAATAATCTCACGGCAGGCGGGCGATCTCCTGAAGGTGGGAAAAAATATTGGGAAGGCGTGTCTGCACACGCCTTTGTTTTGCTTTGATAGACTGAATTTTTACAGTATGTCGAGCATATGCCGTCCGGACTGTGTCATGCCCGGGACGGCCACTTTTCTTTCAATGAACATGACCGCGATGGTGGTAATGGTCACGAGAATCAGGTAACCAATCCCTATCATCAAAAATACCGTGGTAAATTCAAAGTATTTTGTTGCGACCATTTTTCCTGCCCCTGTTAGTTCAATGACCGTGAGCATGTATGCAAGTGACGAATATTTGATGAGATAAATAAATTCATTGGAAAGTCCGGGAATGGCCCGTATGAGTGCCTGAGGGAGGATAATGTTGCGGACAGCCTGCATTTTGGTCATGCCAAGGGCCTGTGCCGCAATAATCTGTCCTTCTTTAATCGAGCTGATTGCTCCCCGGATATATTCAGAGCTATACGCACCATTGCACATAATGAACCCCACAACAGATGCGACAAATGCTGAAAGAGTAATCCCTATTGACGGCAATCCGAAGTAAAGGATGAAGAGCATCAAAAGGAGCGGAGTTCCCTTGATAAATGCGACCACACCCTTACAAAGCAGGGAAATAGGTTTTGGGCCGTATACCCGTCCTACAGCGAGAAGAATCCCCAGAATAAGGCCAAATGGTGCAGTAAGGACAATCAGTTTTATGGTGACAATAAACCCTTCCAACAGAACCGGGAGGAGTATATCAAATAAAAATATTGATTGATCCATTGTTTTAATCACCGTTTACGCCGTCAAATTGACCGATGAAATTCTTACAACGCTCAAATTTCGCGTCGCTCATGAGTTCCTGTGGTGACCCCTGCTCGATAATCTCACCATATTCCATGAACATGATGCGGTTTGCGACAGAGCATGCAAATCCCATCTCATGGGTTACCACAATCATTGTCATCCCGGTCAGTGCCAGTTTCTTCATAACTTCAAGGACTTCCCGGGTTAATTCCGGGTCCAGTGCTGAGGTGGGTTCATCAAAAAGGATTACATCAGGATCCATTGCGAGCGCACGGGCAATGGATACCCGCTGTGCCTGACCTCCGGATAGTTCTGCTGGGTAATGCTCTGCCCAATCCTCCATACCCACCTGTCTGAGTTCTTCGAGTGCTTTTTCTCTGGCTTCTTTTGGTTTCATCCCTTTGACTTTGATGAGTGCAATCTCCACATTCCGTACCGCGGTGAGGTGATCAAAAAGGAAAAAATTCTGGAAGACCATGCCGATTCTCTGCCTGAAATGATTTATTTGTTTGCCTGAGTTGGTGACTTCCTCGCCTCCAAGCCAAACAGAACCCTGGTCAGGCTGAGTTAAGAGGTTGATGCAACGCAGAAGAGTACTTTTTCCCGTACCGGAAGGACCAATCAAACAGATAGTCTCTCCTTTTTTCACGTCAAACGAAACTCCTTTTAGCACCTCAAGGCCTCCAAAGGATTTGTGAATATTTTCTACTCTGAGTATTGTATCGGTATTTTCCATATTATGCAGCTCCTGTCCCAAATCCTGGGATTTTTATCTTCATTTCAATCATGTGAAGGGCCCTCATTCCTCCATAATTCAGGAGAATGAAAATGCCGGCACACACCAAATATATTGGCATGGTAACGTAGGTCTGTGAGACGATCTGTGATGTTCGTGTCATGAGTTCCATTACCCCAATGGCGTAACAGATTGAGGAATCGGTGAGGATGTTGGGATACTCATTTGACCATCCCGGAAGTGCCACACGCACTGCCTGCGGAAGTATGACATTTCGGATGCTCTGGAGTTTTGTCATCCCAACAGACCGTGCTGCAATCATCTGTCCTTCACTGACTGACTGGATTGCTCCGCGGAATATCTGTGACTGGTAGGCAGCGCCTCTCAACCCCAGTACTGTGGCACCAACGAAGAATGCAGAGACGTCCATCCCAAGTCCTGGAAAAATACCGAAATAGAAGAGAAATAATAAAACAAGAATCGGAAGCCCGCGAAAGAACCACACATAAATAGCGATTAAAAAGCGAACCAGACGTTTCCCATAGACCTGTCCCACTGCCATCGGAAGTCCCAGCACCACACCCAAAAAGAGTGCAGATGCAACAAGACCAAGGGTGGCAAATATCCCTTGTATGAGATAGGGAAACCATTCTATAATTATTGTTAAAAAACCCATTAATACCACTCAAAATCTCGCTAATCCTGAACACAATCAATGCTGGACGATTTATCGCACAATATAATCTTATAGGATATAATGTGTGACTGGTAAGCAATAGAATTTGTGGAGTGAATTTCTTCACTCCTTCTGAATTTTTAGTCGATCATTTCGAACTTTGTTTTCAGCTCTTCCCAGTAGGGGTCAGCCATAAGTGCGGTTAGACCTTCATTAATCTGATTTAAGAGTTCTGTATCACCCTTTCGGATGGCTATACCATACTCTTCGCCGGTGTTAATCTCGCCGACAATGACAATTGGCTTCCCCGCAATTGCTTCAAGCATGGGGGGCTTGTCATAGATTGCCGCATCTAACCGATTGTTTTTCAGGTCTTCAGCTACCAAGGGGAAATTATCATAGAGCTTCAGGTTTTCCTTTGGCATGAGACCGGTGTCGATAAGGTTCTTTTCTACCCATATCTGTCCGGTAGTTCCACGCTGTCCACCAATTTTGAGTGTGCCGGCTTTGAAGTCATCAAGGGTGTATTTCGAGTCTTTATTGACTGCAACAGACTGGTTTACTACCCAGTATGGAATAGAGAAATCCACTTTTTCCAGCCGCTCAGGGGTGATGGTCATTCCGGAATAGACCATGTCAATCTTTTTGTTCATGAGTGCAGGAATGATACCGTCCCATGCCATTGGCTGGATTTTAACGTTAAAACCCTGCATTTTTGCTATCCACTTAATGGACTCAACATCAAAACCCTGTGCGTTCCCTGCAGAGTCAATGAATGCGTATGGAGGATACTCTCCATCGATACCAACGATGTACGTGACTTTATCCGGTACATCTCCCTGCGGAGGTGCAGGTGTGTCTTCAGATGACATACAGCCCGCAAATGCGACTGTCACTGCCATGATGAGAACAAGAACCAATCCCAATCCTTTGTGATTCATCAGTCCATTTTATGCGGAACTGTTTATTATATCTTATGAATTGGGTTTGTGGAAAAAATGGTGGGATAAGCGTTTTTCTGAGGTTATGGGAGTGTGTCTGCAACCTGAACCAGTTCATCGAAGCATCGGGCTTTTTTCAGGAAGAAAAGTGAGATCTTATCTTTCAGGGTTAAATTGAATGTTCCGCCTGCCGCAGGAGGGTGACCTCCTCCGGAGAATTGACGTGCAATGAGATGGCTGATGGGGACGTTTGAACGTATGGAAAATCTGCCGTTTGCTCCGTATATCACTTCAATATCGGTGTGGTAGATGTCCCGTATCTCATGGGCGGTCTCGCTCGGGTATCCAAATATTGGAGCAAATGCAATTTTATATCGGGATTCAATTATTTTCATTTTTTTGATGCTCTTTTTTATTGCATCCTGACGTTCTTTTTCAATAGTCCGGTATTCTTCTTCAATCCAGTCATCCGTGATGATTCCTTTTACCAGACGATCACGGACCGGATTTAGGTTGACTCTTTTTGTGCATATTTGACCCAGCATTTTAGAACGTGGATCAGCGTTCTTCCAAAGATCATAATCACAGACAACCCGGGCGACTTCTTCCGCAGTCGCATCGTTTGGCATGAGATCCTCTGCGCATACCCCCGTTGCGCATTGGGTGGTATCTACCCTGCAGGTTGCTCCAGTTTCCTGAATTGAAATGAGTTCATCGTCTGTCCACCGATGATGATCACGCCAATTAATTATCCAGCCGTTTCTTATGGCTTTCTTTACCAGCTTATCCGCATCCGTGCAGTATCCAAGGTCAGAGATGCTCAGCGTGTGTCCCTTGCCCGGCAAAGCGCCGATGTCACGCAGGAATGATGGAAAAGAACCAACGGATGACCATATTGTGAATATGGCGCCATATTTCATCCGGTGCACTGCATCACATCCTGCTGCGTCAAGATCATTGTGTGAAAGGTGAACTATCGTTATTTTTCGTTCAGAAACTGCTTTCAGCAGATTATCTCTCTTTGAGTTTGAATTTCCCTTTTTTTTCCCCATGACAGGTATATGGTTTGGGAGTATGGGAATAAATATCCTGAGCCATTTTTTTGCAATCAAACAGAATGATTTATACGTTTGAATGTTCTATTCTGATCCTCATGCCTTAGTAGCTCAGACCGGGAGAGCGCCAGACTGAAGATCTGGTTGTCGCCGGTTCAAATCCGGCCTGAGGCACTCTTTTTGTTGTTTATTCATTATAATTGTCAGTTCACATCCGGGTGGGTTTGTCTTTTTCCTTTATCACATTTAGAATAGATTGGGACCGGTCTCTCACGCATATCAGCAATCTATTTCTCCTGCCACAGGCAGGTATGTGCATGAACCCCGATGATGTCCTTGAGCTGTTTGATGCGTGTGCAGGCGTTACGTTCAGTACCGCAATCATACATCGCACAGAGAGTGAATGGCAGGAAATCCTCACTCCTGCAGTATACCGTGTTGCCCGAAAGGCAGGGACGGAACCGCCCTTCAGCGGGATATACACAAAATGCGACAAAGAAGGGGTGTATGCATGCGCCTGTTGTGGAACTCACCTATTTTTTTCCCAGGACAAATTTGACTCGGGAACAGGATGGCCCAGTTTTTCCCGTCCGGTCTCTCCGGATAATATCGAGGTCCATCAAGACTCGTCGTACGGAATGATGCGTACTGAAGTGCTCTGCCGCCGGTGCAAGGCACACCTTGGACATGTCTTTGACGATGGCCCTTTGCCGGACAGGACACGGTACTGCATGAATTCATTGTCTCTGTCCCTTGTTGTTTGCGGAACGGAAATCCCTGATACCAATATGGCTAAATCCGTGCATGAATAAATGCTACTGTATGCGGCCTCATGTGGTTGTCAATCTGGCAATGAGTGCAGATGGAAAACTCTCAACGAAAGAACGCAGGCAGGTCAGAATATCGGGAGATGCTGATTTCAGGCGCGTTGATCTGATGAAATCACAGTGCGATGCGATTATGGTAGGAATAGGGACCGTGCTCGCTGATGACCCCTCGCTGACCGTTAAGGATGCCGCTCTCCAAAAGGAAAGGGTGGATGCGGGATGGGATGACAATCCTGTCCGTATTGTCATTGACAGCAAAGCAAGAACGCCTGTGGATGCGGCTATCCTTCACAAAGGTTCTGGCAGACGGATTATTGCGGTATCTGTATCTGCGGACCCTGCAAAGGTAGCCCTTCTCTCTCCTCATGCTGATGTTCAGGTACATGGGAATGATAAAGTGGACCTCTCATCCTTCCTGGAATATCTCGGAACGCTTGGGATTCAAACTCTTATGGTTGAGGGTGGTGGTACGCTGATTGGTTCTCTTTTTAAAGAAGGTCTGGTTGATGAATTGTTTACCTGTATTGGAAATATCATCATCGGCGGGGCAGATGCACCCACTGCTGCTGATGGTGAGGGCTTTCTATTAGAATGTGATTTTCCCGTTCTTGTTCTCACAAGCGCCACACCTATTGACGAGGGGATTCTTCTGCACTGGACGGTCAGAAAAAAAGAATGAGATTTCAGGAATCGTCCGATTAGCTTCTCATCATCTCATTTTAACAATGTCATCATAAACCTTGTAGCTCGTTCCATCCGTGAAGGATACCGTGACCATAACTCTGTCCTCGCCCTTTGTTGCCTCCCCGTTCTCTACGGTGAATACTGCAGCATTTTCGCCGCCCGTCTTGAGTTTCATATCTTTGGTTGTAGTTTTTCCCGTACCGGATATCACAACCACCTCTATGCTGGTGAGAGCTCCCTGCCCTTTTCCACCACCGAATGTAACAGTGATATCACCGGTTATGGGGTCTTTTGAGGTACCAAAACTCACGGCCTTTGTTGTTGGTATGGCATCCGTTGGCTGAGGTCTGAGGTCGGGTGCCTGCTGAGTTGTTGCAACCGCTGTTTCTCCCGGAACGGGTGTGAGTGTGGGCGTTATCCCTCCGGTATCTGAGGTGCATCCGGTGATACATACCATGCCGATTACAAGAGTGATCAAAACAATTGTTCCCTTTTTCATCATATCATTTCATATGGAAAAACGGTATTTAACTCTATCGGATATCTCTGGCGTGTGTGTGGTATGAAGCTATAGTTTTCAGGAGAAATGCTCTGAAAATTATTTGCACGGAGGATGAAATTCGCTTTTTCTCTAAAGGATAAGAATTTACTAAAACTGCTGTGTGGGCGTATTTTTTCTGAATATGGAATTAGGTTACCATCTTGGCTTTGGCTGCTTTCAAGACAGTGGCTACGGTATAAAGTCTCTCTCAGGGACAGGAATCTCCGCATTTTTCCCCTCAATTCAGGAAAACTCGTTGTGATGAGAAGATTTCGGTAATTGTACAGTGATGCGTATTTATGAAATACGCAACCATTATCTATTTTTCCACGCCATGCAGTCTCAGAGAGATGACTGTCTATGAATGAGTGCTCTGTTTTAATCGGCGGAAAGGCAGGGGATGGAATAAACGTTGCAGGCCAGATAATTGCCCGCATCTTCACCAGCCTGGGATATTATGTGTATATGTATTATGATTATCCGTCACTGATTCGTGGCGGACATAATTTTTCTATGATCCGTGCATGCACCCACCCGGTTGGTGCGTATCGCTCTGAGATTGATATTCTTCTGGCGATGGACCCGACCACACTTCGGCGTCATCAAACTAAGTGCAAGCCTGATGCCCTGATCATCTATAATTCGGATACCGTACAATCAGATACCGGTTCAGGGGTGCCTCTCAAGACGATTGTTGAGCAAAATAAGGGACTTGCCATCATGGAAAATACGGCAATGATTGGCGCACTGGCATCTGCCCTTGGGATGGAATGGGATGCTATCGCGTCCATCATAACGCATGAAATGCGCAAATCAACCGAAAAGAATCTTGATATCGCCCGGGCTGCATTTCAGCTGCAGGCGGAAAAGAAAGAATTGCGGCGGATTGGGGAGTCTCCGGGAATTCTCATCTCGGGAAATGAGGCGGTATCCCTTGGTTTGCTCTCTGCGGGATTGAATGGATATATTGCATATCCGATGAGCCCTTCAAGCGGAATCCTCCATTTTCTGGCGGCCTCTTCGCATGAGACAGGCATACAGGTTTTTCACCCGGAAAGTGAAATTGCGGTCATCACCATCGCGGAAGGAATGGCATATGCAGGGGCAAAAGCTGCTGTTGGCACATCCGGAGGTGGCTTTTGTTTGATGACCGAGGCCCTTTCCATGGCGGGCATGGCGGAAATTCCTCTCACCGTCATTCTTGCGCAAAGGAGTGGCCCATCAACGGGCACTCCTACGTACACTGCGCAGTCTGATCTTCATTTTGCCATTCATGCAGGTCATGGCGATTTTCCCCGGTTTGTTTTCGCTCCCGGAGATTCCCAACAGGCATTTGAATGGGCCGGTCATGCATTGTCGTTGTCCTGGCAATTTCAGGTGCCCTCCATTCTCATGACGGACAAAACGCTGGCAGAGGGATTGTACACCGTTCCTCCGGAATTTTTGCAGGCACATCCGCCCGATTCGGTTCTTGTCACAGAGGTCAGGGAAGAATATCGACGGTATCAGGACACGGATGATGGCATCTCTCCCTATGCCTCCCCTCCCCTTTCCGGGGCTGTGATCAAAGGAAACAGCAAGTCGCATGATGAACGCGGCATGTCCGTTGATGAAGCGGCGCCGATATCAGCAATGACTCTGAAACAGATGAAAAAGATTAGATTTATGGAAGAGGCAGTTTCCCAGCTGAATCCGGTTCACATTTCGGGCAACGCTGATTCAGACGTGTGCCTGATTTCCTGGGGCTCAAATGCTCCGTTATGCCGTGAAGCAGCACAGACTCTGGGAATTAAATCTATACAACCGATTGTGATACATCCGTTTCCTGAACAGGAGATGCACGCTGCGGTCAAGGATTCGGCTATGACATTTCTTTTGGAGGATAACTATTCCGGACAACTGGCAGATATCTGTGAAGCGCATGGTATTTCCATTAATATCAGATTACCGCGGTTTGACGGAAGACCCTGTACCATCGATCAATTGATAGAAAACCTGCGGGGGGCGTATTAAATGACACAACAGCTGATCACTGATGCGCAGAATACGTGGTGTCCCGGATGCGGTAATTTTGCCATCCAGCATGCAATAAAAGATGTCATTCTTCGCCTGGAGAGTGAGGGCATTCCTCGTGAAATGATCGTTCTTGTTGCAGGGATTGGGTGTCATGCAAAGATGGCTGATTACCTGAATATCAATTCACTCTACACCCTCCATGGGAGGGCGGTCTCTTTTGCAACGGGCATCTGTATGACAAATCCCGATTTGCATGTAATCTGTTGTTTAGGGGATGGTGACACGTATGCCGAGGGTATTGCACATCTTTTGTTTGCGGCAAAACGGAATGTGAATATGACCGTCCTTGTGCATAATAATCGGGTATATGGGTTGACCGGGGGGCAGGTGACGCCCACATCGCCCACGGGATATCACGGAAAATCAAATCCCTATGAAAGTACCGAAATTTCCTTTAACCCACTGTCACTGCTCCTTTCAGCCGGGTGCAGTTTTGTTGCCCGGGGATACACCCAGCGTCAGAAAGAGTTGACAGAGCTGATTTATGCCGGAATAAAACACTCTGGTTTTTCTTGCATTGATATCCTTCAGATTTGTGCAACCTTCATGAATAAAACCAAAGAATATGATGAACAGACGTATATTCCGGACGATCATGACCCAGAAGATTTTGATGCAGCATGTCGTCTTGTGCGGGAATACCCGTATACCACTTCAGGAAAAATCGCCTTAGGTGTGGTATACCGGGAAAAACGCGAGGTATTCCATGTGGGGACTCCGTATAAACAGCAGGAGTATTCCAATACTGAGTTATTTGTCAGACGTTTTATCGATGGACGGCGTTGATGAAATCCATACTATTTTATAATTCGCACTGACAATGAGCAGTATTGAAACAAGAGGTAATGGTATAATGAATGAAAAAATGCTTGATGCAATCAATGAACAGATAAAATGGGAACTGTATTCTTCCTATCTCTATCTTTCCATGTCGACCTGGTATAATTCCATTGGGTTGCAGGGTTTTGCAAACTGGGAGAGAATTCAGGCCAAGGAAGAACGCGATCATGCAATGAAACTGTATGATTATGTCCTTTTCCGTGGTGAAAATGTTGAGCTTCAGTCCATCGATGCTCCTCCTTCTTCGTGGGAATCTCCTGAAAAAGCGTTTGAATTCCAGTATGCTCACGAGCAGGAAGTCACCGCAATGATCAACAATCTTGTGGAGATTGCGCTTGAAGTACGGGATCATGCGACATATAACATGCTCCAGTGGTTTGTAAACGAACAGGTTGAAGAAGAGGACAACGCGCGCACCATTCTTGAAAAGCTCAAAGTTGTCAGCGGTGAAACCGGAAAGGGCGTTCTCTTTATGATCGACAGGGACCTGTCTACCAGGGTATATGCTCCCTCTGTGACGCCACCGGCGTAACTTTCCCTCCTCTTTTTTTTGTCTCTGGCAGAAACAGCGTATCATGAGACTTTTTGCGTATCACGTGTTAATTCAATTCCTTTTAAGTGAACACAACGCCAAATCAATATAATAATTTGGTGATGATAATGAGAGACCTACTTGTGCCAAAACGGGTATTTTTTACCTGTGGTGTTGGGCGAAGCCCGG
>Ga0265294_10001189_pt1 | contig 35454 bp, 29 predicted proteins | sample MunlanPumphouse3_FD_192504 | JGI IMG/M metagenome (GOLD analysis project Ga0265294, IMG submission 192504) | Groundwater microbial communities from a municipal landfill in Southern Ontario, Canada - Pumphouse #3 | ecosystem: Environmental > Aquatic > Deep subsurface > Groundwater | place...
TTCTGTTATTGCTTTGTCTGACGTGGATGCAGAAACCGATTTGACCAAAATGATTGGTGTTCAATTGTTATCAGGTAGTGCTGTTCGTGCAGCTCTGAACTTAGTTGATAATCCGGCTAACTACAAGAAACTGGTGAAAGTATATGGTACGCTGGAAGCTTATTTCACGGCAGCGTCGGGAGTGAAAAACACTTCTGAATATCAACTCCTCGAAACATCTTTACCGACTTTTGATGCGGCAGAATTTAAAGTATATACAACTACCGGTCAGTTGCATGTAGAAGCACTGGAAAGTAGTGAAATGGTTGTGTTCGATGTGATTGGCAAACAGATTTACAAAGGCTGTCTGCATGCAGGTCACAATGCCATCAACCTACTGCACCGTGGTGTGATGGTTGTGAAAATCAATAACAGAACAGCCAAAGTGGTGATGTAATCGAATCACTTAAGTATAATTAAAAAATCCTGGAGCATATTTGCTTCAGGATTTTTTTAGTAAACCATCTCAATCACCTCCGGCATGATACTCACCTCCACCGGTGGTGCGTAATGCACCACGATGCCATCGGCTTCGAAATACCGTCCGTTCTGCGTGTTCAGCAGTAGTTTTTGTGTGCGAAAATATTCTATTCCCGAATGCTCTAGAATCTTGCCATTGAAAACCAACGGCAGAGCAGTCATGATGTCTTTGAAGGAAGGTTTACGTGCCATCATCAGGTCGAGCTGACCGTCGTAAGGCACCGCATCCGGGTTCTGTTTCATGCCACCGCCGCTGTAACACCCATTGGCAATGTTCATCGTGAACAAGGTGTCGTCGATTTGTCTTCCAGCCGCACTGATGTGAGCTGCCTTGGGTTTATATTTGAAAACTGCCCACACCAAAGCAATGAAATACAGGAAAGCATGACTGCCGACATAGCGTTTCAGCCGGTTGGTATTATGGCACACCCGTGCATCCAGACCAAATCCCACCGAGTTGATGAAAAAACGGCTTTGCGGTTCACCTTCCAGTATGAAATCAAGCCGGCCAATGTCAATTTTACAGGATTTCCCTTCCAGAAAAGTTTGAATGGAATGATGATAATCGCGCGACAAACCCCAGAACCGGGCCCAGTCATTACCAGTTCCCCTTGGGATCAGCGCGATCTTCAGATCGGGTGCATGTTTGATGGAAGGATCAAAAATACCATTGATCACCTCGCTTATGGTGCCATCGCCACCCACCACGAGGAAATTGCGAAACTGTCTTTTGGCAAACTGACGGGCAATCAGTACGGCATGTCCGGCAAACTCCGTGATACGGTGTTCATAATCAATGCCGGCATCTTTCAGTTTTTTGAAAAGATAATTCATCTGAATCCTGAAATTCTTCTTTCCCGATTTCAAGTTGATGATAACCGCCCATTTATCTTCGGGATTCATAACGCGGTTTTAGCGTTCAGATATAAATCAACGAGGGTAAGCGCCGCCATGGCTTCCACGATGGGAACTGCCCTTGGTAATACACACGGATCGTGCCGTCCGCGGGCATGTAGTTCCACTTCATGCAGCGTTTTATCCACTGTATCCTGTCTTTTTGAGATGGTAGCCACTGGTTTGAATAACACCCTGAAGTAGATGTCTTCACCATTGCTGATGCCGCCCTGGATGCCTCCTGAATTGTTGGTGCGTGTCGTAATCCTGTCTTCTTTCCGGACGAAAGAGTCATTCATCTCCGAACCTTTCAGTGATACTCCATTAAATCCTTTTCCGTAGTCGAAGCCATGCGAAGCATTGATACTCATCATGGCAGCAGCTAATCGTGCCTGTAACTTATCGAAAATCGGTTCACCCCATCCTACGGGTACGCCCGTGATGACACAGGAAATGATGCCGCCGGTAGAGTCGCCGTCTTTTGTCAGCGTGGCAATATAGTCTATCATCTGCTGTGCAATGTCGGGTTGTGGGCAGCGGACAATATTGCTTTCAATCAGTGATAAATCAGCCGTATCGAGGGTTTGCGTCATGGCAATGGGTCCAACCTGCGAAGTAAACGCGCGAATATCAACCCCGACCTGCCGCAACACCAATTTGGCAATGGCACCGGCAACCACCCGGGAAGCGGTTTCTCGCGCAGAACTGCGTCCACCTCCCCGGTGATCACGGATACCATATTTTTGCTGATAAGTATAATCGGCATGTGAAGGTCGGTAAACTTCTTTCAGGTGGTCGTAATCTTTGCTGTGCTGATTCTGATTCCAGATAATAAAGGCGATAGGCGTTCCGGTGGTTTTCCCTTCGAAAACGCCCGATAAAAATTCAACTTTGTCATCTTCTTTTCTGGGCGTAGCAATGGCCGATTGTCCCGGTTTGCGCCGGTCGAGTTCCTGCTGGATAAATGCTTCGTCCAGCTCGATTCCCGGCGGACAGCCATCCACGATACCCCCGATTCCTTTGCCGTGAGATTCGCCAAAGGAAGTGAAAGTAAACAGTTTACCGATTGTATTAGACATGATTTGTTGTTTATGATTCTATCCGATTAATGGCATCCGCAGCCTGAGCCACATCCGCATCCACCAGCTTCCTCATCTGAACCACAACCGCAGTCGTCTCCACATCCACAGCCTCCGTTGCCACCCAACAGTTCAACCAGTTCTTTTTCTGATGATTTCCGTACTTCCAGGATAGAGCCTTTGAAATGAAGATTTTCTCCTGCGAGCGGGTGATTCAGGTCAACCTTTACATGGGTGTTGGTGATTTCGACTACCTGAGCATTCAAATGATTCCCTTCTGAGTCCATCAAAGGTACAATATTTCCTGCAAATATAATTCTTTCGTCTAATTTTCCTTCAATCTCAAAGATAGAACGATCCAAATCCAGGATGTTTTCATCTAAATACGGCCCATACGCTTCATCCACCGGAATAGTGAACTCAAATTTGTCGCCTTCTTCGAGACCAAACAGATTTTCTTCAAATTTTTGCAGCATCATGCCCACCCCATATACAAATTTCATGGGTTGTTCACTTGTCGCTCTTTCCATTAATTCCATTTCTCCTTCGTTTTCTCCATCAACGAATAATTCATATTCCGTTGCTACAAATTTGTTGTCGGTAATTTTCATTTTTTGATGTTTATATTTGTTTTTATTGTCCCCGGTCTCCGGTCTGCGGTTTTTTTTCTGACCGGCGACTGGCGATTTTTCTTATAACTCAATACCACGTAATATTGTTCACTCCATATTCACTTCTTTTATCGTATTTCAGATCCGACAACATGCTGGCATTTACGCCGATATGAAAATTGTAGGATTTATAAGTCCCAAAGGGAACAATGCTGGCTGACATGTTCCAGCAGTGCAGGCTCCGGTTGACTGAAATGCTGGTGTATGTAAATTGTTTTGCTTTGAAGTCATAGGATGAATTACCACTGATACGCCAGTTGGGCGTAAGCGTAATACTGCCGTTCAAACTGAGGTTATGGGTGAAATCCATCTCGTATTCCATTTTATCTTTGTTGAAAATATTCGTGTTGCCATACCGCACCGAATAGTTAATACTGAAACTCCAGGGTATTGTTACCTTGGCGTAACCATTTTCGCTTACCATAACTTGTTGTTTATCTTCACCCTTTTTTGGATTTATTTCTCCTATTTGCAGGTTATCGGTTATTAATTCCTGTCCTTCGGATGCTAATGTTTCTTTCTTATCGCCAGATGAAGATTCAGTGTCTTTTTTGCCAAATAATTTGTTGAATGTATCGTTGCTGAAAGTGTAGCTGTAAGAGGTACTGGTGCCCTGGAATCTCGGGAATTTACCATTGTTCCATCTTAACTGATTTACTCTGACGGGATTACCTGAACTGTTGAGTGCGAACATATAAGGGTCGAAACTGGTACTCAAACTTAAAGAATAACTTTCCGATAATTTAAGGCGGAGACTGGCTGAAAAATTCGACCACTGCATGGAGTCGGCAGCCAAATTATAACTTCCTCCGATATTCAGGTTGTCGATAAGGCTGATTTTTTTGAAAGGATTAGTTCCCGTCGTGTCCTTGTCGTTTCGTACTTTCATTTCGAGGTTGTTTCCAAGAGAAAAATTGATGCTTCCCGATTTTCCCCTTCCGGGAGTTCCATAAAGAGCACCTTCGAATTTTGAATATTGAACTTCGGTATCGGTGAATACATCCGGGTTCCCGGAGCTCCTGACGCTTCGTGTGTAAGAATCATAATAACCCCACATGGGGTCACCAAAGTCAGGCGTATAACCAAATCCTATGCTTGGGGTGATGACGTGCCGGATGCGGTCGATTTTATCTCCGAAAATGGCACGCGAAGGAAGGTAAAAACCATAAAGTTTAGTAGAGGCCGAAACACCCATATTGAAGTCAAATACCCGGTAGAAACCATCGGTGGTATCTTTAACTTCCCTTTGTGCATTAGTATCCCAGTATTTCTCAATAGAACGTAAATACCATCTTTCTGTATAATTGAAACTGGGTGATATGTTGATGAATTTCAGTACATTGAAACTGGCTGAAACAGGAATGGCATGTCGCATACCGTTTTGCCAGTCACGGGTAAAAGATGATTTCAGCAGTTTATTTTCTTTGGTTTGAATGCTGTTCGCAAAAGTCCCTGAATAAGACATCGAGATTTTCTCGTACCACCGTTCTTTTCCCACGGGATTTTTTCTTTTTAAAGGATAAAAACGGCTGTAAGCAATGTTGACATTTGGTAAACTCATGTTGATGGTCGAGTCTTTGGTTCGCTGGTTGATGTTTACACTTCCCGACAGACTCAGGGAAGGCAGGTTTGGAAAGCGTTTGGTAAACGAAACACTCGAACTTTTCGTGTTTTCGGAGTTTAACTCCGGACGATAGTAAGAGTTTACGTTGCTCCTGTTGTAGCCGCTTGTTGAAAAGTTTACGCTTGACGAGAACGTAAAATTCGGATTTGCTTTCTGATCTTGCGAATGCGACCAGCGAATACTCATGTTATTGGCTTGGTTGTAGTCGGGTAACCCTTTTTCTCCGGTAACATCTTCCCGGTAGTTGATACTCAAGTTTCCCCTGTACTTGTATTTTTTTACATAACTAGAGGTAGCTGATAAAGCCCAGGTACCCTTGGTGTAAATATCGCCTTTCAGTTCCAAATCCATGTAGTCGTTGATGGCAAAGTAATAACCTCCGTTGGTCAGACCGAACCCCCGGGTCATCTCATCCGTAAAATTAGGCATCAGTACACCGGAAGAATATTTGCTCGTGAAAGGAAAGAAGCCAAAAGGCAATGCGATGGGTAAAGGTACATCTGCAATCACTAAATGAGCCGGACCTGTCACAACATATTTTCCCGGTTTGACTTTTCCTTTCGAAATATCCAGGTAAAAATGAGGATGTTCGTGATCTTCACAGGTAGTATATTTTCCCCCAATCATGCAAAAAATGTCGTCCGGTGATTTCTTGGTCTGTTCGCTGATGATGTATCCTTCACCTTCTTGTGTCACTACATGACGGATATATCCTTTTTTCGACCTGAGGTTATAACGCAACTCTTTTGAATTATAAGAAGCTTCTCCCTCACTAAAAACCGGTTCACCAATTATTTCACCTTCTTCGTTTTCTGTGCCTTTTGCATAAATAAGGCTGCTGTCAATCTTGACTTTAACAAAATCGGCTTTCAGGTTAATCGATTGATAATTAATTTCGGTTTCACCATGCAGGAAAGCTGTCCCATTGCCCAACAGTACAATGGAGTCGTTAGCATGGTATTTGATGACGTCCTCAATCTGGTTTGGTTTTTGAGAAGAGTATGCCGAAAATGAAAAAGCCATCATACAAAAAAGTAAAATGACTATTCTGATAGAGTTAGAAATCAGTTTGTTGTAAAATTTCATTCGGTCTGTAACGACATGTTTATCAAGGTGCAAAATTAGTCAAAAAAAGGTAGCAGATAGACTAAATAACTTTTTTTTATAATAAATTTGAAATATTACCGCTACGTTTACGGTTTAAACAGGATAAAATCGTACTTTTGCATAGCTTTATTGTGAGTTAAATTCAATTTTTATATGCCTATGGAGTTTAATAGTCCGACAAAGTACCTTGTTTTTTTGCTGTGTGCTTTTCTTTTGTTCTCTCCTGTTTCAATGTATGCACAAAAAAAGGATTTTGTCCTGGTGCTCGATGCCGGTCACGGTGGACGAGATCCTGGTGCTATAGGCAGAATATCCAAAGAGAAAAACATTAATCTTACTGTCATCAGGATGGTGGGAGACCTGGTTGAAAGGAATATGCGTAATGTGAAAGTGGTATATACGCGTAAAACAGATGTTTTTATCCCTCTTGAACAACGAGCATCTGTAGCAAATGAAAATCATGCCGACATGTTTATTTCTGTGCATGTTAATTCAGCTAAAAGCAAATCTGCCTATGGTGCGGAGACTTATACGCTCGGTCTTGCGAAAACACAAGCCAACCTGGATGTCGCCATGGCAGAAAATGCGGTGATTTTACTGGAAGATGACTATCAGACGCGTTATAAAGGTTTTGATCCTAATTCAGTGGATTCTTATATTATGTTTGAGTTTATGATGGATAAATACCTTGACAACAGCATTTCTTTCGCGACCTATATTCAAAATCAGTTTGTCGGTGCTGCAAAAAGATACGACAGAGGTGTCCGTCAGGCCGGATTTTGGGTGTTGCACCGGTCTGCCTGTCCGAGTGTCCTTATCGAATTAGGATTTATCTCAAATTACAATGAAGAGCTTTATCTTGCCAGTACAACCGGTCAGCGTGAAATGGCGCATGCAATTTATAATGCTTTTGTAAAATATAAGAATAACCATGACAGAAAACTGGGATATAACCACGCAGCAGATAATAAGGAAGTTGCCGTCTCAACGCCTGTTCCAGCCGAAACAACTGCTGCTATCGCCATGGAACAGGAGCCCGCAACGGCAGAACAATCTCGACAGGCTCCTGCTAAACAGATGCAGGAAACTCCTGATCAACCGGTTTTTAAGCTGCAGATTATGACTTCTGCAAGCAAATTGAAACAGAATGATGCGGGTTTAAAAGGTCTGAAAGACTTGGATTATTATCAAGAGGGTGGTCTTTATAAATATACGGTAGGCGCTGATACCGATTACAACAAAATCAATCAGACCAGAAAAGAGTTAAAAACAAAATTTCCGGATGCATTTATCATCGCTTTTGTAGGAGATAAAAAAATTCCGGTGAATGAGGCATTGAAAATTTTAAACAGATGAAAAAAATAACGTTATCCAAAGAAGTACGGGTCGGAATTATGACCATTGTGGCGATATTCATTTTGTATTTCGGGCTGAATTTCCTGAAAGGAGTAGATATTTTCAAACCGGTTGACTATTACCTGGCAACCTACAAAGAAGTAGATGGACTGGTTCCTTCCTCACCGGTTTATATTAAAGGATATAAAGTAGGACAGGTAGAAGAAATCCAATATGATTTTCAGAAAGAAACTGCTTTCACGGTAAGAATATCGGTGAGCAACGATATCCGGATACCTCAGGGTTCGGCGATGGAATTATTCGACGATGGTCTGATGGGAGGAAAAGCCATCCAGTTGGTGTATGCTCCACAAACAACTCCTGTTCTCTTTTGTGAATCAGGCGATACGCTTCTGTCGCAAACAGGCGCAGGTTTACTCGATCAACTTGCAGGTGGTTTGATGCCTAAAATAGAAAACATTACGAATCAGGCAGATTCGCTTCTTCGTTCGGTACGTTTGCTCGTCGATGGCGGGAGCGTGCAAAACAGCCTGAGTTCTATTGAAAAAACCACGGCCGATCTGGCAGTAAGTTCTTCCGCACTGAAAAAAATGATGCAGCAAGATATGCCACTGCTTATCCAAAATGTACAGGGACTCACCAGTGATTTTAAAATTGTCAGTGGAAACCTGAAAAAAATTGATTTTGCTTCAACATTTCAGAACATAGATGTGACAGTCAGAGATCTGAATCAGATTACCCGGAAAGTGAATGATGGAGAAGGAAGTGTTGGACTTTTACTGAACGATAAGAGCTTGTATATGAACCTTGTAAATGTAACAAATAGCGCCGATGAACTCTTAATTGACCTCCGGAACTCACCCAAAAGATACGTTCATTTTTCTTTATTCGGATCCCGTGAAAGGTAGGCTTTTCTTTAAAGTCATTCTAAATAGCTGCTATTTATTTTTTTTTGTAGCTTACTGTTTTTGCATCGATGAATGCCCGTTTAGTCAGGACTTTGAATGAAACTAAGGAAGCAAAACGTAAAAAAACTTTTAAATTGTTAATTTGCTTATATTCAATTGTATCATAATGATATTTTGACTATGTTGCTGAATATCAGATGTATTTTGTAATTCACTGATAATTAGAAGGATGTGAAAGGTAAAAATACCCCTAAAAATAACTCCGTTTTTTTATATCAAAAAACTTTCTGAAATTTGTATCTCTGCATGTAGTGAAGAAAAAATCACACGCTTATATGCGAATAAATATTATCATTTCAAAAAGAATTTTTTACAATAGAATCGCTGTTTTTTATTAACGTATAATTATGATGTCTCATTTACCTGAAAAATTGTGGAGCAAGTGCCTGGAAGTAATAAAGGATAATATTAGTGAAGCATCGTATAATACGTGGTTTGTTCCCATTATTCCCTTGCAGTACGAAAAAAATATTTTTGTGTTGCAGGTGCCCAGTCAGTTTTTCGTTGAATACATCGAAGAAAAGTATATCGATTTATTGCGTATGACTTTATACCGGGTTGTGGGGAACGGAACACGCCTTGAATATCGTGTGCTGATAGATCAAACGACCGGAACTGGAACCCGTATTCCGAGTGAGGGAAATGAGAAGAAGCCGGGTTCAGTTGCTACACCATCTAATTACATCAGTCCTTATCACAAACCAAGGTTGCCGGAAATTGATCCCCAACTTAATCCATCGTATAATTTCAATAACCTGATTGAAGGGAAGAGCAATAAACTTGCACGTACAGCGGGTATCAGCATCGCCAACGAACCAGGGAAAACCATTTTTAATCCTTTGTTTGTTTATGGCCAGTCAGGCGTCGGCAAAACTCATTTGGCTAATGCCATTGGAGTAATGACTAAACAACTTCATCCTGAGAAACGTGTGTTGTATGTTTCATCCAACACGTTTCAAATTCAATATACTGATGCGGTGCGGAGTAATTCGGTAAATGATTTTCTAAATTTTTACCAGACTATTGATGTGCTGATTGTGGATGATATTCAGGAACTGGCAGGCAAAACAGCTACACAGAATACCTTCTTCCACTTGTTTAATCACCTGCATCAGACAGGGAAACAACTGGTGTTGACATCCGACCGTTCACCTCTGGTATTGGTGGGGCTCGAACAAAGATTGCTTACCCGTTTCAAATGGGGACTCTCTGCTGAAATAGAAAAACCTGATTTTGAACTCAGAAAAGCTATCCTGGAAAATAAGATTTATCGCGACGGACTTGAGATTTCTGAAGAAGTGGTTGATTACATAGCACATAACGTTACGGATAATGTGCGCGATTTGGAAGGTACGCTAGTGTCATTACTTGCGCATTCGACGTTGGCGAATATTGCTATCGACCTCAAACTAACAGAGAAAGTAGTAAGCCGTATTGTGAGCATTACGCCAAGAATTAATACCGTGGAAAAAATCAGGGATGTTGTGTGCGATTATTTCTCTCTTTCTGTGGATGCTATTTCGACGAAAAGCAGGAAAAGAGAAGTGGTTCAGGCTAGGCAGATAGCGATGTATCTTTCAAAGCAAATGACAAAAAATTCACTTTCTTCTATCGGTAGCCTGATCGGGCAACGCGACCATGCTACTGTTCTGCATGCCTGTAAGATTGTCGGCGACCTGATGGAGATCGATAAAAACTTCCGGAACAGCGTAAGGGAGATTGAGGAGAAGTTGAAAGGTTAGTGGATAGTGGTCAGTGGATACAAGTAAATTTATTGATAGCGAATAATCAGAAATGGTTATTCGTTTTTTATTTCATATTGGCCAACATAATTTCACTAACCACTAACCAACTAACCTTTAATAGCTATTCGCTTTCCGTTATAAAGTTTGTCCCCGAAATTGTTCTTATTTCGGGGAAATATATTATTTTTACATCCAAATTAAAAACAAAATGTTATGGTTTATAAATTTACCCTACTTTCTGATGAAGCAGATAATTTTGTGCGTGTTATTTCTATTGACTCAGAGGCTACTTTCCTTGATTTGCACAATGCTATCCTGGATTCGGTTAGATTTGAGAAAAATTTGCTGACGACATTCTTTCTGTGTTCTGATGATTGGGAAAAAGGACAAGAGGTTACCTTGGTTGAAATGGAATCCAGTTCAGAATATGATAATCTTGTGATGGATAGCACGAAGTTGGAAGAGCTGCTTTCTGACGAAAAACAGAAATTGCTGTATGTTTTTGACTTGATGTCAGAAAGGTCGTTTTTTATGGAGCTGACTGAAATCATTCCGGGGATCAGAATGAATAAACCGGAATGTGTTTTATCAAAAGGAGAACCTCCTGTGCAAACAATATCTGAAGAGAATATGGTTGCCGGAGCCAAGTTGAATATTGATGAAAGCTTTTATGGAGATGAAGATTTTGATGTTGACGAATTGGATGAGGAAGGTTTCGGAGATATGAATTTTGATGATAGCAGCTTATTTAATGACGACAAATTCTGATTTTACATCAATACATACAACAATTCAACCTACTTTGCTTGTTTTACTTGGCCCGACCGGAGTGGGTAAAACAAGTATCAGCCTTAGTTTAGCCAAACATTTTCATGCTCCGGTAATTTCTTCTGATTCACGTCAGATTTACCGGGAGTTAAAAATCGGTACAGCTGCTCCTTCAGAGAAAGAACTTGCGCAGGCTGAACATTTCTTTATCGGTACACATTCTATTTTTGACGCATATAATGCCGGGCAGTACGAATTGGATGTGATTTCGCTGCTGGATAAGTTTTTTTCTAAACATCCTGTTACCTTGTTGGTGGGTGGTTCGATGATGTACATTGATGCGGTTTGCAATGGATTCGATAATATCCCATCTGTGGATGCCCAAACCCGTACCTACTGGCAGGAAGTTTATGCGGAAAAGGGACTTCAATTTATACAACAGGAGCTAAAACGATTAGATCCGGAACATGTGGGACAGGTTGACATGCTGAATTATAAACGGGTGTTGCATGCACTTGAAATTTGTAGCATAACAGGAAATCCTTATTCTGAGTTGCGAACGGGGACAAAAAAACAACGTGATTTCAATATCCTTAAAATTGGGCTTAATCTTCCCCGCCCGGAATTATACGAACGGATCAACCTGCGGGTGGATATTATGATGCAAAATGGTTTGTTGGAAGAAGCCCGGAAGTATCATCCATATAAACAGCTGAATGCGCTGAACACGGTAGGTTATAAAGAACTGTACGAATACATGGATGGGAAATGCAGCTTGGAAGAAGCCGTGCAAAAGATCAAACAGGATTCCCGCAGATACGCAAAACGTCAATTGACCTGGTTTAACCGTGACCAGGATATTCATTGGTTCCATCCGGATGAAACCGAAAAGATTATTGATTTCATTGAAAACCAGCTCCATTAAGAGCAAAATAATAAACAATGGAATTTCAACTAAGCTCCGTCAGAAGCTATTGATTTGTAGAACTTAAGATTTATAGATCCCATGTCAGCCAGATTAATCATTTTAGGTGCAGGTTCTGCGCTTCCAACGCGGAATAATTTCCCAACATCGCAAATTCTGGAGTTGCGGGAAAAGCAGTATATGATTGATTGTGGTGAAGGAACCCAAATTCGGATGCGGCAGATGGGATTGAAAATCAACCGGCTGGGACATATTTTCATCTCGCACTTGCATGGCGACCATTGTTTCGGACTGATCGGACTGATCTCTTCTTTCGGTATGCTGAATCGTACTGCTGACTTATATGTACACGGTCCGGCCGGAATTGCAACGCTGTTTGAACCCCAACTCCGTTTTTTTTGTGAAAATTTGTCTTTTAATGTCTTTTTTGACGAATTTCACACGAATAAGCACGGATTGATTTATGAGGACCGGTCAGTTGAGGTGTTTTCTATCCCTCTTAAGCACCGTGTACCATGCAGCGGTTTCCTCTTCAGGGAGAAAATAAAAGAGTGCCACATCATTCGGGAAATGATCGATTATTATCAGGTCCCGCTATCTCATATCAATTTGATAAAGAAAGGAGCCGACTTTATTACGAAGGAGGGTGAAACCATTCCCAACCAGGTGCTTACAACAGACCCTGATAAGACTTTATCCTATGCTTACTGTTCCGATACTGCCTATTCAGAAAAAATAATTCCCTGGATCAGGGGTGTTGATTGGCTCTATCATGAAGCTACTTTTTCCCGGACAGAAGCTGTCAGAGCAAAAATAACCATGCACAGTACAGCTGAACAGGCTGCCAGCATCGCCTTGAAAGCTGGTGCTGCCAACCTGATTCTTGGTCATTTCTCTGCCCGGTATAGCAATCAGCAAATGTTGTTACAAGAAGCCAGGACTATTTTTGACAATACAGTACTCGCAGAGGATATGAAAACCTTTGAACTCTGATTCTCCAACGTCCTCCCTCAGTTCGTTGATAATTAGATGTTGTAGGCGACTGTTATTAGTTCGATATTCTCTTGTTTAACGTGTAATTTCAGTCGCCGGAAACTGTTCTGAAAGCAAAAGAAATTCATACAAGTCTGGTGTCTATTTTTTTGTTGTGATCAGGATTACCCCATTGACAACAGCACGCTCACCATAGTTGCTTTGAATAAAGGTTTTATTTTCTTCTGTAGGTTTTATTACCTCAACTTTTTCAATGTCAGCAGGATTAACAGCAGAAAGATTAAAACCTTCAGATTTTACTTCTCCATCAACAACAATTACAGGTTGATTAGGAGGGTTGATGCTGGGATTCCCCGTTTTTTCTTTGTTATCTAATTTAAAATTGAGAGGCAAGGTATATTTAACCCTCACTTTTTTCCCTCTTTGCTCTCCGGGTATCCAGTTGGGCATGGCTTTTATTACACGTATGGCTTCTGCATCCAGAGAAGGGTCAGCGCCTCTTACGATTTTTACATCAGAAATAGAACCGTCACGGTTAACCACAAACTGGCAAATGACACGTCCCTGGATGTTACTTTCTTGTGCTTTTAACGGATATTTGATGCTATTCGACAGATAACCAAATAACTCTGCATCACCACCCGGGAATTGTGGCATTTTTTCAACCACTATGAAAACAACATCATCTTCTTTTACAGGAGGGGGAGGAGGGGGCGGAGTTTGTTGTGTTTTCAGCTTTTTTGCAGGAGGAGGTGGTGGTGGAGGAGCTTGTTGTGTTTTCAGTTCTTTTATAGCTGAGGGTGGCGGTGGAGTTTGCTGTGTTTGCTGTTTCTTTACAGCTTCCTTCGCTGAATTTAGCATGCTTTCTGCATTGCTCGAAATAATAAGCGCTGATACGAGCGGTAAAATCAACAGGTATTTCAGCATGCCTGTTTTCGGTGTTTTTTTCTGATTCATCATAGTAATTCTTTTTTTTAAGGGTGAAACATTGAAATTGTTAGTAAGTTTGATTTCCGGTGATTGATACGCTAATCGAATCAAATGATATTGATAGCTCTTTGCATCGATACCCGATTCGATAACCTGATTGTCAGCAAGAAACTCAAGATTGTGTCTTATTTCTTTTTTTACGAGCCATGACGCCGGGTTTATCCAACAGATGATTGTCATACATTCTCCAATCAGCACGTCAAAACTATGTAATTGTCCTACATGGGTACGTTCGTGTGCCAGAATTTCTTTGGCTTCGATAGCAGTATGCAGTGCCGGGTTCATGTATATCCTGTTGAAAAATGAAAAGGGAGCAATTTCTTTATTGACTTCAATGACTTCTGTCTGTTCAATCCATATTCTTTTACTATGCAAATTAATCCTGATGATGGATATCAATTGTACAAGTAATCTGATAAGAAGAAAACCTGAGATTAAGGCATACAACAGGTATAGAGTTGTTGAGAAATTAATTTTGGATGGTTCGTTGGCTGTTATGGTGATTTCCTGTAACAGTACGGAATAGTTGTTTATCATGTCCTGAACAGGTACACTTTGGTGCATCCATTTAGTGATTGAAAACAAAGGGTATGTAAATGAAACCAGGATACTTCCCAACAAGTAGAATCTTCGAAGTTTCCAAAGTGTGTCGCCGACAAAAAATAACCGGTAAAACAAGTAAAACAGGGCTATCGCGATGTTAACTTTAATAAAATAAATAATCAGGGGATTCATTTTTTCTCAATTAATTGAATGATTTCTTTCAATTCATCAGCTGAAATTTTTTGTTTTTCAACAAAAAAACTTACCATTTCTTTGTAGGAGTTCTCAAAATAATTCCGGACTACCCCCGAAAGGTATTTTGATTTGTATTCGCTTTCCTCTATGGCCGGACTATATTCGTAGGTATTTCCATAGGCTATTGATGTGAGGTAACCTTTTCGCTTCAGGTTTTTTACAATAGATGCCACAGTAGTATAAGGAGGACGTGGCTCAGGCATTTTTTCAATGAAATCTTTGATGAATCCCTTTCCTTGTTGAAAGATGATTAACATCAATTCTTCTTCTTGATGTGTCAGTTTTTCCATGTTCTTATGTCGAAAATAAATTGTTTTGAATGAATGCTTTACGAATACATCGCAATATTACGAAAAGTTCGTAGATATAAATCAAAATGGTGTATTTTTTAACATAATTTATGTTTTCAGGAGCATCGAAGAGGGAACTCCTCACCAGGTTAGTGAGGACAGAGCGTAATGCCATTTTAACACCAGCTATAGGCGCGCTACACTTTTTAGTTATAGGATGTTATAATCTGATTTTTTATTTTTCTTTCTTTTTTTTCAATACCTCAATGGCTTTATTTACGGTTTCATCATCTATAAACAGAATAGGGAAGAAACCCGGATCACCAAGGATATTCCTGGAAATATAAGCCTTTAAGTGCGTCAGGATAAAGTTCTCAGATTGTTTGATTTCTTTTGGAACTGCTTTCACACCTTTATCTTCGGCATAGGCAACAAACTCCTGCAACAGATTCTGGCTGTCAAGGTATCCGACCATTGCTTTCCAGTCCTTATATTTGCTTAGTTGTTGCCTGTTTTTATCGGTATAAGCAAATGCAAACTGATACAGATGTGCATAGTTTACTACCTTGTTGAGATAAGGCGTAAAATCGGTTGTGTCGCGTGGAATGAATATGTCGGGCATGATGCCTCCGCCACCATAGACCGTTCTTCCTGAACGCGTTTTATATACCACGGTGTCAGCCTGTTGAATACTGTCGCGGGTATAAAACTCTCCATGCAGGAAACGGTTGTAAATATCCATGTTGTAATCTTCATTATTCCCGTTTTGGTAGGGTTTCTGAATACTTCGACCGGAAGGGGTGTAATATTTGGCCACAGTTAACCGGATAGCTGAACCGTCGGACAAAGGTTTTTGTTGCTGAACCAACCCTTTTCCAAAGGACCTTCTGCCGATGATTGTTCCCCTGTCATTATCCTGAATTGCTCCGGCAAAGATTTCACTTGCCGAGGCTGAAAACTCATCAATAAGTACCACAACCGGATTGTTGATACAGCTACCTGACCCATCGGAATTAGCATCGAAACGTGGATATGATTTTCCTTCTGTATATACAATGAGTTGTTTGGCCGGAAGGAATTCATTGATCATAGAGATTGCACGGTCAAGATAACCGCCACTGTTTTCGCGTAAATCGATGATGAAGCTGGTTGCTCCTTCTTTTTTTAGTTTCGCGATGGCAGTGAGAAATTCAGAATAAGTTGTTTCTCCGAACTTGTTTACCTTGATCAGTCCCGTTGCCGGCGCTACCATGTAGCTGATGTCAATGGAACTTACCGGTATTTGCCCGCGTGTAATGGTGTAGCCGAGCAATTCTTTTGTGCCCTGGCGCTTGATGCCGAGCTTAACCTTCGTGTTAACCGCTCCCCTGAGTTTTCGAAGTACTTTTTCGTTGGTGATGTTTTTTCCGCTGAAAACCGAATCATCCACCATGACAATCCTGTCGCCTGCTAATAATCCTGCTTTTTCAGAAGGACCTCCGCTGATAACCGAGACAATCATGATGGTGTCGTTTTGAATATTAAACTGAACGCCGATACCGGAAAAACTGCCTTCGAGTTCGTTGTTCACGATTTCAAGGTCTTTCGCAGGAATATAAACCGAGTGTGGATCAAGTTTGGCAATCAGTTCAATAGCCATTTCTTCAGTCAGGTTGTTGATATCCACGGTGTCAACATAATATTCATCAATAAGCTGTAAAAGCTCCGAAATCTTATTGTCAGATTTTGAAATATTATGAAAGATGTCACTGAAAGTATTGTCAAAATGCTGATAATGACGGGAGGAAATAAGGTTCCCCAACAGAATACCGCTTATCAGCGCAACCAGCACAATGATAACCAATGATAGATTTTTTTTCTCCATTTTCGATGTTATTTTCTGTGAATTTTTACTTATTCCTGATCGGTTTTAAGTAGTTCGACTTTAATAAGCTCAATTTCAATTCCCGCCTGTTTGAGTAACTCTACGCCGTCCATGATGCGGTATTCTTCACCATAAACCACCCGTTTAATTCCTGCCTGGATAATCAGTTTAGCACATTCGATGCAGGGGGATGCGGTGACGTATAAGGTGGCGCCGTCGCTGCTGTTGTGAGAACGGGCTACTTTGGTAATGGCATTGGCTTCTGCATGTAAAACATAGGCTTTGGATACATTGTTTTCATCTTCACATTTATTTTCAAATCCGGATGGTGTTCCGTTGTATCCATCGGAAATGATCATTTTGTTTTTAACCAACAGAGCACCTACCTTTCTTCTTTCACAATATGAATTCTCTGCCCATATACGGGCCATACGCATATAACGTTGGTCAAGCAGTTGTTGTTTTTTGTCCATTTTTTTGTCTGCAATCAAACCTGTCAGGATTAATATTCCTGACAGGTTTGTGTGTTAAATAATTCCTTTGCAAATTCCACGAGGTTAATTCCCGAGAAATTCCCCGATGTCATCAACAAAAGTGCTGTATTATCATAATTCATATTTCTCAGTTTGGCTTGCAGGGCTTCAGTATCGGTGTAAACACTTAGATTGCTACCGCCGAAAGCTTGTTTGACTTTTTCTGGATCAATGGGTGTCAGTCCTTTGTGTTTAATGACTTCCGGATTGAAATACACAAAAGCAACATCAGCCTCTTCCATGCAACCGGCATACTGAGGCAGAAAAGAGCCGGTCAGGCTGCTGAAAGTATGTAGTTCCATGCAGGCAATGAGTTTTTTATCCGGGTATTGTAATCTGACGGCATGTACAGTTGCTCTTAATTTTGAGGGTGAATGAGCGAAATCCTTGAATGCAACCGAAGTGTCTGTTTCACTTATTTTCTGCATCCGGTTCGATGCGCCCGGGAAATCCGAGATGGCCTTGTTGAACTGTTCTTCTGATACTCCTATCTGTTTGCAAGCCAGTCGTGCAGCATGCAGATTTTGCAGGTTGTGTTCTCCGAAAATTTTGAGCGGGATATTTCCTTTCCGTGTTTTGAGATAAGTAATGCCTTTAATAACTTCATGATCAGGGGTGTTATAAGGAAAAGGAACGATATCCCTGCGGAGTGTTTCCGCGATTTTATTCAATTCAGTATCTCCATCGAAATAGATAAAGCGTCCCTGCATCTCCATCAAATCAACGAATTTTTTGAACTGTTCAACATATTTTTCAATTGTCGGAAATACATTGATGTGATCCCAGGCAATGCCTGTCAGGACGGCAATATGAGGCTTATAGAGGTGAAACTTAGGACGTAAATCGATGGGTGAAGTCAGGTATTCATCTCCTTCAAACACTGCAATCCGCGACTCGTAAGAGAGTTTTACCATGTTATCGAAACCTTCTATCTGGGCCCCGACCATATAATCAGCCTCCATTTTCAGTTTTTTAAGCACATACAGGATCATGGCGGTAGTAGATGTCTTACCATGACTTCCACCCACTACTATTCTTGTTTTGTTACGGGTTTGCTGGAAGAGATACTCGGGGAAAGAGTATATTTTTAATTTAAGCTCTTTGGCCCGTAATAACTCGGGATTGTCTTCTCTGGCATGCATTCCCAGTATGACGGCCGAGAGATTTTTATGAATTCTCTCCGGAAACCAGCCCGTCTTTTCTGGAAGTAGGTTGTGCTCTTTTAATTTGCTGTAAGATGGTTCAAAAATTTCGTCGTCGGAGCCGGTCACAATATAATCATCTTTTTTGCTGATGGCAATGGCAAGATTGTGCATGGCTGCTCCGCCAATGGCTATGAAGTGTACACGTTGCATATTGATTTGTCAGAATACAGTTTTTATTTAATTTTGTACCGGTTTATATGAACCAACAAAAGTAATAAAAAATAAGGAATAATGTGTATTATATTACTTTTGGAAGTTAAGAAGTTAAGGAGTTAGTAAACAGTAAATTAAGAAGAAAGTGAAAATAAATAAAATTGAAGCGGGACATTTTAATGCAGATGGAGGAGCCTGTTTCGGCGTAGTTCCCAAAAGGGTCTGGAAAAAACGGTATCCTTGTGATGAAGATAATTTTTGTAAGCTGACGATACGTTGTTTGCTTGTTGATACAGGGAATAAGAAGATATTAATTGATACCGGAACCGGGAATAAACAAAAGGATTACCTCCGGTTTTACGGAATAAAGAAAATTGTTAATTTTGAGATGGCATTACAAGATTTTGGCCTGACCTGCAACGACATTACTGATGTAATCCTGACCCACCTGCATTTTGACCATTGCGGCGATTGTACCCGGTATAATGAAAATAAAGAACTGGTGCTGACTTTCCCCAATGCGGATCATTGGGTGGGTAAATCGCAATGGGAAAACTTCCTGGATCCAAATGTCAGGGAAGGGGATTCTTACTTCGCGGAAAACATGCTGCCGGTTCAAAAAGCCGGTCGCCTGAAATTAGTTACTAATACCACGGATGTATGCAAGGGCGTTACCCTGAAATTATTTAACGGCCATACCCCCGGTCAGTTGGTTGCCTATATCCGCAAAGAGGATAAAACGTTTGTGTATGCAGGTGATGTGATTCCAAGTGCCGCGAATGTGCCACTGGCATGGGTGTCGGCATATGATACTTTTCCGGTGACTTCCATGACCGAAAAAAAAGTGTTGCTGGATGAAGCTATCGAGCATAAACAAATTATTATTTTTGAACACGATGCCTACACCGAATGTTGCATGGTTACGGAATCTAACGGGAAATACAAAGTGTTGGAAACCGGTACATTAGATTCGTTTTTGTAAAAATACCGTATTTATGGTACTGATTTACGCCAAAAAGGGTATTGGAAACTTGTCCCATGGCCCTTATTTTTGTGCTGTGTTTAATGAATGTCGTTTTTCATTGGCACGTTCACAAATTAATACATTAATCAGATATGAATAGCAACGCGTTTTGTCCGATATCATTCAAAAAAATGGATGAACATGTAGCCCGCTTAAATGGTTTTTTTACTGTTATCCTGTTGATGATATTCCTGCTGACCTCCAGTATCATCCCGGTATTGTTTTTAGTCACTGATTTTTTTGTGAGGAGCATTGAAAAACCTCAATACAGTCCGCTGGCCATTATTTCAAAGTTAATATTAACCAAGTTGAAAGTGAATCCGCAATTGATTAACGCCGGTCCGAAAATTTTTGCTGCCCGCATCGGATTGCTCTTTTCGGCGTTAATCAGTTTGGCAGTTTTATTTGGCTTAAACACGACTGCAGTGGTTCTTACGCTTATTTTTGGTATCTGCGCCTTGCTGGAAGCTGCCGTTGGTTTCTGTGTGGCCTGTAAAATATATCCGTTCGTGTATCGGTTGATTCAATCCAATTCGGATGCTCCAATATAAATCAGAAACAGATTCACACAAAAATCACCTTAGCTTCTTTTTTATCACCGATAAAGCTTATATTTGTGAGTTGTTAAATCTAATCGCGAAAATTATGTTTGAAAGAGTTAAAGCTCACTTAACGCAAGTGTTATCTGAAATAGAATCCGCTGGTCTGTATAAGAACGAGCGGATTATTTTGTCTCCACAAGGCGCTGTTATCCGTGTTTCCGACGGGAAAGAAGTGCTGAATTTCTGTGCTAACAATTACCTGGGCTTATCTAATCATCCGGATTTAAAAGCGGCGGCGGCTGAAGCGTTAGAAACGCATGGTTTTGGCATGTCATCCGTGCGGTTTATTTGCGGCACCCAGAATCTTCACAAGCAACTCGAAGCTGAGATTTCGCAGTTCTTTGGGACTGAAGATGCAATCCTCTATGCTGCGTGTTTCGATGCCAATGGTGGTGTGTTTGAACCCTTGCTTACTGAAGAAGATGCTATCATTTCCGATGCGTTGAATCATGCTTCGATTATCGACGGGGTGCGTTTGTGTAAGGCACAACGGTACCGCTATGCCAATGCTGATATGGGGGAGCTGGAACAACAACTGAAACTGGCACAAAAACAACGTTTTAGGTTAATTGTCACCGACGGGGTGTTTTCGATGGATGGAAATGTAGCACCATTAGACCACATTTATTCATTGGCACAGCAGTACGATGCCATGATTATGGTGGACGAGTCGCATTCGGCAGGAGTTGTCGGCAAAACGGGCAGAGGGGTGACTGAATTATACAGTCTGAAAGGGAAAGTTGAAATCATTACGGGTACTTTAGGAAAAGCTTTCGGAGGAGCTATAGGTGGATTTACAACCGGGAAAAAAGAAATCATTGATGTGTTGCGTCAACGTTCCCGGCCTTATCTTTTTTCAAATTCTATACCTCCTATGGTTGCAGCTGCCGGTATCAAAATGTTCCGGATGATGGAAACGACGAATGAATTACAGAATAAATTGCATCAGAATACGAGCTATTTCGTGTCGAAAATAGAAGCAGCCGGGTTTGATATTAAACCTACGCAATCGGCTATTTGTGCTGTGATGTTGTATGATGCCAAATTGGCACAGGAATTTGCAGTGAAAATGTTGGATAAGGGAATATACGTGGTTGGATTTTATTATCCGGTTGTGCCTAAAGGACAGGCGCGTATTCGGGTTCAATTGTCTGCTGCGCACACAACACAGCAGCTTGATCAATGCATTGATGCGTTTTGCAAAACCGGAAAGGAATTAAGTATATTGTAAATCACTATTCGTTATTCACTCTTTGTGTTTTCTTTTGTGGTAAAATAACTTGATAAATATGAAATCTCTTGTCAAACTCCGCCCTGAAAAAGGCATCTGGATGCAGGATATGCCCCTGCCACATGTTGGAATCAACGATGTGCTAATCAAAATCAGGAAGACAGCTATTTGCGGTACCGATTTACATATCTACAAATGGGATGCATGGTCGCAGCGCACCATCAAAACACCTATGATCATCGGTCACGAATATGTGGGTGAGGTCGTGGAAAAAGGTCGTGGCGTGAAGAATATTCAAATAGGCGACAGGGTTACGGGCGAAGGACATATCGCTTGCGGGCATTGCCGGAATTGTCGCCGCGGGAAACTGCATGTGTGTGAAAATACCATTGGTGTAGGAGTGAACAGGGACGGCAGTTTTGCTGAATACCTTTCATTACCGGCATCCAATGCGGTTAAACTGGATTCCCGAATTTCGGATGAAATGGCTGCTATCATGGATCCCTTCGGAAATGCTGCCCACGCCGCCTTATCTTTTCCGCTGATAGCAGAAGATGTGCTGATTACGGGCGCCGGACTGATTGGATGTATGGCAACGGCTATCTGTCGTTTTTCGGGTGCGCGACACATTGTTGTCAGCGATTTAAGCGACTACCGACTTGAAATAGCAAAACGGATGGGTGCTACGCTGACCATCAACCCGTCGAAAGGAGAAACGATAGAAAGCGTTATCAAACAATTACGTATGCATGGGTTTGATATCGGACTCGAAATGTCGGGTTCGCCTGCGGCTTTTGAAAGCATGCTCGAAAATATGTACAACGGATCCAAGGTAGCGCTGCTTGGTATATTGCCCAATTCTACTTCCGTCAACTGGGACACCGTAATTTTCAAAGCCCTTACACTAAAAGGTATTTACGGACGGGAAATGTGGGAAACCTGGTATCAGATGGAACAAATGCTCATTACGGGAATTGATTTATCTCCCATCATCACGCATCGTTTTCATATTGATGATTTTCAACAAGGATTTGATGTAATGGAAAGCGGGATGTGCGGGAAAGTCATCCTGAGTTGGACATGAAAATTAACTTTCCGGAACACTCCGCTTTCGTGGAATATTGATTAGCTTATACGCCCAGCGATGCCCTGGCTGCTTCGATTTTTTGGTTGGCAGCAGTATCGGCAGCGTCGTAATCTGCGCGGGATTTCATTTCACCCCGTACTTCGATGTAGAATTTAATTTTGGGCTCGGTTCCTGAAGGACGAACGGATATTTTGGTACCGTCTTCGGTGAAATATTGCAATACATTGGATGTTACCGGCATATCCAGATCGGTTACTTCTCCTGTAGCAAGATTGGTTTGTTTTAATGTTTTGTAATCTTTAATAACCACAATGTTGGATCCTGCCAGTTCTTTCGGCGGGTTGTTGCGGAAATCACTCATGATCTTCTGAATCTCCTCGGCGCCCGATTTGCCTTTTCTCACGACAGAAATGCCTTTTTCTTTTCCGTAACCGTATTCCAGGTAAATGTCCTGTAATAATTCATAGAGCGTCTTACCATTATCTTTTGCCCAGGCGGAAATTTCAGCCATCAGGGTGCAGGAAGAAACCGCGTCTTTGTCGCGGACAAATGTCTCAGGAAGAAAACCATAGCTTTCTTCACCTCCCCCGATGTATTGTTTTGTAGCCTCATTCTCACGGATAATGGCAGCTATCCATTTAAATCCAGTATAACAATCGAAACATTCAACATGGTTCTTTTCTGCAATTTCTTTGATGATTTCCGTCGTTACGATGGTTTTTACAATGAACTCCTTACCTTTTAATTTACCAAGTTCTTTCCATCTGCGAATCAGGTAATAAACAAAAATTAAAGCCGTTTGATTGCCATTGACCAGCATCCAGTGATTCTTATCATTCTTAACGGCTATCCCCATTCTGTCGGAATCCGGATCGGTGGCTAAAACAAGATCAGCATCTGTTTCGATGGCTTTTTTGATGGCCATGTCGAGTGCGGCAGGCTCTTCGGGATTAGGTGAATAAACAGTAGGGAAATCACCGCTCACTACGTCCTGTTCGGGTACGTGAATGATATTGGTGAATCCGTATTCTTTTAATGCCCGGGGAACCAGTTTAACTGCGGTTCCGTGAATCGGAGTAAAGACGATTTTCATGTCTTTATTTCTCTTGATGGATTCCGGAGATAAGGAGATGGTTTTAATATTATCGATGAATAATTTATCAACATCTTCTCCTATAATTTCAATTAAATCAGGATTTCCTTTGAATTTAATCTCGTTCACGTCCTTGATTTTCATGACTTCGCTGATGACATTTTCGTCATGTGGAGCAATCATTTGAGCACCATCGTCCCAGTATGCTTTGTAACCATTGTATTCTTTCGGATTATGGGAAGCAGTCAGGATGATACCACTTTGACATCCGAAGTGACGAATCGCAAAAGACACTTCAGGAGTAGGTCTTAACTCCTCGAAAAGATATACCTTGATGCCGTTGGCAGAAAATATATCGGCAGAAATTTCTGCAAACTTTCGGCTGTTGTTCCGGCAATCGTGACCAATAACCACCGAAATTTGTGGCAGATTGGCGAACTGCGCTTTCAGGTAGTTGCTCAACCCTTGCGTAGCAGCCCCTACAGTGTAGATGTTCATGCGGTTAGTACCTACACCCATGATGCCCCGCAAACCGCCGGTGCCAAATTCCAGGTCGCGGTAAAATGATTCGACTAATTCTGTTTTATCATCGGCATCCATCATTTGGCGAACAGCTTTTTTTGTTTCAAGATCATAATTGCCGTCTAACCAAGTTTGAGCTTTTTCCAACACTTCGTTCAGTAATGCTTTGTTTTCCATATCGCTGAAATTATAATTTATTATTGTATAGGGAAGTCTTCAACTCCATTAAATGTTCTGTTTTAAAATAACAAAGTTACATGATTTTTTGTTAAAAACCGCACGGGGAATGAAAATTGTGAACAATCCAATTATTAATAAAATGGACTCCTGATTCGCATGACAAAATAGCAGAGATTATAAAAAAAACCTTATAGGTATTAATTTTGTTATATCAACAAAGCAAATAAAAACAATGTAAAAAATTTTCCCTACTTTTGTTTGGAAAAGCAATCAGATGATTATATGACAGTAAACTATTCGGAACAACTACATCATGTGCTTCAATATAGTGCGCAGGAAGCAGAAAGGTTAGGTAATAATTACGTGGGACCGGAACATTTGTTGCTGGGCTTGTTGCGCAACGGACAAGGAAAAGCCATTGAAATACTTCAGGAACTCAGAGTAAATCTTCTCAAGGTCAAACAATCGATAGAAAGCCGCATTCGTACAGACAGAGAACCGGCGGGAGAAGCAATTCCAGTGCTGAAAAGTACGGAACGTATCAAGAAAATCATGGAATTGGAAAGTCGTCTGTTTGATGCTGATGTGGCAGATACAGAACACTTGCTACTGGCAATTTTAAAAGAAAAAAACAACTTGGCTGTGGATGTGTTGAACGAAGAACATTTATCATACGATCAGGTTAAGTCTTTTCTGGAATCGCCGAAACCGCAAGGTCCTGTGATGGGTACAGGTTTTCATGATGAGGATGAGGATGAAGATGATGACCCACGTTCACAACAAAAAACGCCATCGTCAGGAACACAAAAACACTCGGATACGCCAGCGCTTGATACCTTCGGCGCTGATATTACGAAAGCTGCCTTGGAAAACCGCCTAGACCCGATTGTGGGAAGGGAACGTGAGATTGAACGCCTGGCTCAGATCCTGAGTCGCAGGAAAAAAAATAACCCTGTGCTGATAGGGGATCCGGGAGTGGGAAAATCAGCTATCGTGGAAGGACTTGCTTTGCGGATCATTCAAAGACGTGTTTCAAGGGTGTTGTTTGATAAAAGGGTCGTAGCCCTGGATATGGCGTCTATTGTTGCGGGGACTAAATACCGCGGTCAATTCGAAGAACGCATCAAAGCCATCCTGAATGAGTTGCAGAAAAATCCAAACGTGATTTTATTTATTGATGAAATTCATACGATTGTCGGAGCAGGAGGCGCTCCCGGCTCGCTTGATGCTGCCAATATGCTGAAACCGGCACTGGCAAGGGGCGAAATTCAGTGCATCGGAGCTACGACACTGGATGAATATCGGCAGAGTATTGAAAAAGATGGTGCGTTGGAGCGCAGGTTCCAGAAAATTATGGTTGATCCGACAACCCCGGAAGAGACGTTAAAAATACTGGAAAATATTCAGGATCGGTATGAATATCATCACAACGTGAGATATACACCGGATGCCATTAAAGCATGTGTGCGGCTGACCGATCGTTATATTACCGACCGTTGTTTTCCGGACAAAGCCATTGATGCATTAGATGAGGCTGGTTCGCGTGTACATATCGGTTCTGTTTCTGTCCCGGCTGAGATTGAAGAACTGGAAAAGAAAATCGAAGAGCTGAAGAAAGAAAAAATGAAAGTCCTCAGCGAACAAAAATATGAACTTGCCGGACCCATCCGCGATCAAGAAAAACAATGCCAATATCAGTTGGAGGACGCTGTCAGAAGATGGGAAAAAGAGTCGCAGTTGCACCCTGAAACGGTGGATGAGGAACAAGTTGCTGAGGTGGTTGCCATGATGTCAGGTGTTCCGGTACAGCGTATTGCACAGGCGGAGGGATTGAAACTGAGGCAGATGAAAGATGATCTGATGCGAAGAGTCATCGGACAGGACGAAGCGGTTAACAAGATAGTCAAAGCCATTCAGCGCAACCGGATCGGACTGAAAGATCCGGGAAAGCCAATTGGCTCGTTTATTTTTCTCGGTCCGACCGGAGTGGGTAAAACCCATTTAGCCAAAGTGCTTTCTGAATTCATGTTCGATAGTCAGGATGCACTCATTCGTATGGATATGAGCGAATACATGGAAAAATTCTCGGTTTCGCGTTTGATAGGAGCCCCTCCGGGATATGTGGGGTACGAAGAAGGCGGTCAGCTCACCGAAAGAGTGCGCCGCAAGCCGTATTCAATTGTGTTGTTTGATGAAATTGAAAAAGCGCATCAGGATGTGTTTAATCTCTTGTTGCAGATTATGGATGAAGGACGCCTGACTGACAGTCTGGGAAGGAGAATTGACTTTAAAAATACCATCATCATCATGACTTCTAATGTCGGTACCCGTCAGTTGAAAGATTTTGGTAAAGGGGTTGGTTTTAATATCGATTCCTCTTTGGAAATGGACATGGAGTATTCAAGAGGGGTCATTCAGAAAGCCCTGAACCGGACATTTTCTCCCGAGTTTCTGAACCGTGTGGATGAAATCGTGATGTTTGATCAGTTAAACAAAGAGACCATTAAGAAAATCATCGATCTGGAACTGAAGGGCTTGTTTAGTCGCGTTACCAGTTTAGGCTATAATATTGAACTGTCGCCAGAGGCAAAAGATTTTATTGCTGAAAAAGGTTATGATGTGCAATTCGGTGCCCGTCCTCTGAAAAGGGCTATTCAACGCTATCTCGAAGATGAACTTGCCGATATTGTATTGTCAGGAGAAGTGCACGAGGGAGATACTATTTTTATGGAGCTGAATGAAACGAAAGACGGGGTGAAGGCGAAAATTGTTTCAGCAGCAACGCCCCTGTTAAACAAATAATGATTGATAAATAATGTAGAGACGCCCGAATCGGATGTCTCTACTATTATCATATTGTGTGTCAATTACCACCTCTTCAATTCATTATACAATCGCTGTATCGGCAATCCCATCACATTAAAATAAGAACCGTTGATCTGTTCTACCGCGATAAAACCGATCCACTCCTGAACACCATAAGAGCCTGCCTTGTCGTAGGGAGCGTAGTTTTCAAGATAGTATTCAATCTCCGCTTCATTGAGTCGGGCGAACTTAACTTCGGAAATCGTATGAAACGTGCGCCGGCGGTTTAAAGTGCTGATGCATACGCCGGTTATCACCTGATGTGTCTTTCCAGAGAGTTGTTGCAACATTGCTATTGCTTCTTTTTTATCAGCCGGCTTGCCAAGGACTTTTCCTTCCAGAAAAACAATGGTATCGGCGGTTATGACCATCCGTTCATCCGTTAACATATTTTTATAAGCTTCTGCTTTCTTTTCTGCAAGATACATCGGAATTTCAACGCCTGACAAGTATGGAGGAAAGCTTTCATCCACATCCATTGACATAACCTCAAAGTCGATGTTGATGCCTCGCAGTAGTTCTTGTCGCCTGGGAGAGGCTGAACCAAGTATGATGTTATATTTTTTCAGGTTTTCCAACATGGGCTGACCAATTATTGTAAAGTGAAAAGGTGAAACAGTTTAATGCCGGTTTCCCGGGCAAGTAAAAAATAGAAAACAGGAGTATAAAGTAAACCGATAAACATGATAAATTTTGTTAAGACAGCAGCCTGATGAAAATCGGTAGGACTTTTTGCTTTAATCAGCAGATAGCATAAAAATCCAAACGGGAATACCAGTCCGAAAATGATGTATCTGAGGGTGAGGGTTCCTTGAAAATCAATGTAAAAATGATTGATGTAAAACAGCAGAGCAATGGTGATGCACACTAGTAGAATGACACACGATTTTGAGGCGGTTTTTCCCCATACAATAGGCATGGTCCGGCACTCGAGTTCCCTGTCGCCATATTCGTCTTCCATGTCTTTGATGATTTCCCGTATCCAGGTCAGCAAAAATGAGAAGATGGCAAAACCACCTGTCCAGGCATACAACTGCGTAGCTACCGGGGTGCTGTAAATCAAATCTCTGTATTGAATTTTAAGCAAGGCAATTTCACTGATAGCAACGATGATAACCGAAGTTGCCGAAAGAAAAGCTATTACCAGGTTCCCTATTATTAACTGACGCTTGTAACTTGCAGAATAAAACCAGAGCAATCCCGGAATAACCACGAAAATTAAAGCCAGTGAAGTGCTTTTGAGCCACCAGGCCAACATCAGTCCGATGCTAACTCCGGATAGCGTGAGCAGTTGATGCATCAGCATCGCTGTTTGTTTAGAAATGCTTTTACCAACCAATACCTTTCCGGGCTTATTGAGTAAGTCTATTTTTGCATCAAAATAATCGTTCACAACATATCCTCCGGCGGCAATCAGTACAGAAGCAGCGATTAGCAGTAGTAAATGTAATTGTTCGCTATGAAGATTAAGTCCGTAAGTTTCCAGCAGGGGAACAAGTACAAACTGCCGCATCATATACTGAATGAATATGATAAATACCAGGTTTTGAGTTCTTATTAATTTAAGGTATCTAAGCATGTGAATAATAATCAGAATAACACTCCTACAGAAAAAATCATGTTCCCGTTCAGTATCGTTGGGATTCCCCCGGCCGGATATCTTCCTTCACTTAAATAACCTTTTTCATCAGCAATATTGATGATTGAATTTTTGTAATTTACTTCGGCAAATAAATAATATTTTTTGATGAACCTGAATTTTGCCCCAAACCCTACCTGCAGGTTCAATAGGGAAGGATGAATGAGGTGTGATATATCCTTTTTTTCATCAGCCGATTCAAATGAAGCTGCCCTGTGGAATTCACTTGCTGCAAACCGGTAAGCTGCGGAAATACCACCTTGTGCATAATAGGTTGTTTTTTCAAAAGGTAATGTGTTGATTCTTAGTAAAACAGGGACTTCAATGGCAGGATAATTAATCCTGAAGTTGTTTTTTGTGTTGTTATCCGACAAAGAGCGACTATCAAATGCATATCCACCGGGCAAAATGAAATTTATCCCGCTGACCAGGGAGAAAATTCTGCCCGTATAGTATTCAGCTGTAAGTCCGAACCCGCCGGTTATGGTTGCACCGTCGGTATGTAAATCGTTGTGGTCAATATTCAACCAGGAAATCGTCGGACTTAGATTAAATCCCATAAAAAATTCACCCTGTTTCTCTTCTTGCATACTGGGTTGCGCAGGCTTTATTTCGTAAGTATAATCGTCTTGTGCATAAGCTCCGGAGAATACAACCAGCAAAATCAATAAATTAAAATTACGCATAGCATTTAATGTGTTTTTTTTGCAAAAATAAAGTAATTTTCTTTATCTTTGCGAAACTCTATAACTATTTCCTGAATTGATGTATAGAATCTGTCTTCGCCTTCTATTTATTTCATTTTTGCTTGTGCAGTTAAGCTCTTGTGTGACAGCACGCAAATTAAATTATATGCAGGATCCGAATAACATTATCCCGGCTTATAAAGACAGTGTGGCATATGAGGATTATCGCCTCAGGACAGGAGATAAAATTTTTGTCCGGGTATATTCGACACATGAAGAAACAAATGCGCTGTTTAACGGGCCGTATAACCAGCTGTTGTCAGTCAGCATGGACGCTAATCCTCAAGCGGATTTATACTCTTATACCGTGCAACCAAACGGAAGCATTGTTTTTCCTATGATAGGTGAAGTTTCGGTTGCCGGTAAAACGGCCAGGGAGGCAACCCGAACACTGGAAAAAGCCATTGAACCGTTATATTCTTTCAGTACCATCGAATTGCGCGTTGTAAACCGCTATTTCAGTATCATAGGTGCAAACAGAACCGGATATTATCCTATTCTCAGAGAAAAAATAAATATCTTTCAGGCGCTGGCCATGGCTGGTGATGCAGGAACTTATGCCGACAGGAGTAGGGTGCGGATAATACGGGAAACGGACCATGGTACCGTGGTGAAGGTTTTTGATTTACGCAGTGAATCTATTTTAAATTCGGAATATTATTATATTGAACCAAATGATGTGATTTACATTCAGAAGCTGGATGAACAATTTTTTAGTATATTGAATTTGCCCTCGTTGATTGCTACAACAATTTCGACGATTTCATTCGGAATTTTTATGTACAATATTTTATTTACAGGTGGTAGCGGTAATTAAGCGGACAAAACAACCAATTTGAATATGATGCAGAAAAAATACATAATATTTTTCCCTCTTATCATGTTGCTGCTAAGTTCTTGCTACAGTTATCGTCATGTTGGATTATTGCAGGAGCATAATAAGCGCTTGCCTGTTTATAAAGCGCTCGATTATGAGGAATACCGCATTAAAATTAATGATGAGTTATTATTCAGGTTAATTACTTCTGATGAAACGATTTCCAGACTGATAACCAGCAACCAAACCCTTTCTAGCGCACAAAGCAATGTTTCGTACCGGGTTTATCCTGACGGAACCGTTGATTTCCCTTTTGTTAAAAACATTCCGGTTGCAGGTTTAACCTTGAATGAAGCAGCAATTGTTGTTGAAAACAGATTTAAGGAACTGATTCCCGACGCTGCAGTTAAATTGACATTGGCCAACAAAAATTTTACTGTGATTGGAGAGGCCGGAACAGGGGTTTATCCTATATTTAAGGATAAACTTACCTTATTTCAAGCCCTTTCAATGTCAGGAGAAATTAGTTATACCGGTGATTATAAAAATGTAAGGATAATCAGAGAAACGGTTAATGGAACAGAGGTGTTGGAGTTTGATATCCGTCCGCTTAGTATCATCAATTCAAAATATTATTATATTTATCCGAATGACATCATCTATGTGCAGAAGAATCCGGCGAGTTTTTATAAAGTAAATAATTACAGCTCATTTATTTCGCTTATTTCATCTTCATTGAGTTTGTTGTTTATGGTTATTTTCTATTTCAAGTAGAATAATTTTCATACAATTTATTTGCGAAAGAAGTGTTATTGTAGTAGCTTATGGAAGAAGTAAAGAAAAATACAGACAAACAGGCTTTTCAGGAAGAGGAGTCTTCTTTTGATCTCATGGAATGGGTAATGCATTTTGTGAGTCATTGGTATCTTTTCCTTATCGGACTGTTCGTAACACTCACGCTGTCTTATATGCAAAACAGGAAATGGCTTCCTGAATTTAAGTCAACTGCAACTGTTATTATCGACGAGAGCAGATCTATGATGAACAGCGCACAGGTGCTGATGCAGGGGTTTGGAATTCAGGAAAGTTACCGTAACGTAAACAATCAGGTTATCATGATTGCCTCATATGACCTGATGGGACGTGTGGTTGACAGCCTGCCCTTGCTTCAGACTGAATACATATCAAAAGGAAGGTTCAAGACCAGAAACTTATATGATTCGTCGCCTATCTACATTGAAACTGAATATGTTTCTCCGGAGGCTTATGGTATTTTGTTTAAAATCAGCATTAAAGTTGATGGGACTTATACCATAACAGAAGAAGAAGATCGCTTGCCCAAGGGATTCAAAATTACCGGCAGGTTCGGGGAATTGCTCCAGAATCATTTGATGTTCTTAACGGTTTATGACGCCAATGATACAATGGCTGATGAAGAAATGTATTTCAGATTCAGGACAAAAGAATCGCTCATTGATGAGTTCTCTGGCCGACTTAATTTGAACTTCGTTATGGAAGGATCATCGATACTCGAGATCTCGATGACTAGTCAAACTCCTCAGCGGGATGTGGATTTCATCAACAAATTGTGTGAAATTTATCTTATGTCGAATCTGGAAAGAAAAAATGATGCCGCAACCAACACCATCAATTTTATTGATGAGCAGCTCGAACATGTCTCAAAATCTTTGGCCACCTCTGAGGACGATTTGACTTCTTTCAGAAAAAAAAATCAGTTGATAGATGTGGGTAGTTTATCGGGTGAACTGTTAAACAAAGCAACTGCATATGATAATGAACTGAATCAGATCAGGTTAAAAGAAACTTATCTGACTTACCTGGATAAATATATCCGGACAAATCTCAGCGAAGGCGCCATCATTGCTCCAACAAGTCTGGGATTGAATGAACCCATGTTGATGGCCCTGGTGCAGCAAATTAACGACCTTATCATTAAAAGAAGTGAGCTGAGTGAGAAAAATATGTTTCATGCAAAATATACACGCGATATTGAAAATGTGAAGGTTGCTATTAATGAAGTGGTAAAAAATATGCAGACTTCGAATGAAATCCAAAGACAGGATTTAAACCGCAGGCTTGCTGAAGTACAAGGACAAATTGAAAATCTTCCTGAAAAAGAATTGGAAATGATAGGTATCGAAAGAAATTATCGAATGAACGATAGCTATTATACTATGTTTTTACAGAAAAGGGCAGAGGCACAAATATTAAAAGCTTCAAATACGCCGGATAACAATATCCTTGACAGGGCAAGGACAATAGCAGTAACCAATCAGGGGGCCAAATCAAAAACTACGATGATTTTTCTTGTGCTTGGAATATTGCTCCCGGCAGGTTATGTTGTGCTGAAAGAATTACTCAATAATACCATCCGTACAAGTAAAGATGTTGAAAAGTTTTGCGTATTCCCATTGATTGGACTGGTTCGGCATACTAATTCTGAAAGCCCTTATATTGTTGCAGATAATCCCAGGTCCTCATTCACCGAGATGTTCCGTGTTATCCGCACCAGGATAGAGTTTCTTGCTAAGAGGAAATCAGACATTACTATCATGGTAACATCCTCTGAATCAGGTGACGGGAAAACCTATTTTTGTATCAACATGGCTTGTGTCTATGCAATGGCAAGTCCGAAAACCTTGCTGGTTGATATGGATATTCGTAAACCTAGTGTTTACAAACGTCTGGGAGTTGAAAACAACGTGGGTGTCTCAAATTATTTAGCGAATCAATGTACACTCGATGAAATTATTATCCGCCCCCCGGGAGCTGAGTTTGATTTCATTACGGCCGGAACAGTTCCCCCTAATGCCGGTGAATTAATTAGATCCGAGAACTTAGTTAAAATGTTTGAAGAATTACGCAAAAGATATGAATTTATCATCGTTGATACCAGTCCGATTGGTGTGGTAGCTGATGCTTATTCTTTTGCGTCGTTGTCGGATATAAATCTTTTTGTCATCAGGAGTAATAAAACGAATAAAATGTTTGTGCGTAATCTTTCTAATCAATTGAAGGATGATAATGTAAATCAATTTTATTCGGTATTAAATGACGTGGAAGTTGAATCAAGCAGTTATTCTCAGTATTACTCGAGAAAATATGCTTATGGAAAAAGTAAGAGTTATGGGCTGGGAGCTTATGGGTATGGTTATGGCTATGGTTATACTTCTTCCGGGAGCAAGGATAAAAACAAAAAATCAGATACTTATTTCGAGTATTATCAGGATGATAAAAAAGAAATTTAATTTTTTGCCCGGGTTTTTATTTTTCAGAACAACCAAACAACCTATTGTGAAGCAGATGCTTTAATTCGTATTCGAAATTGGGTGTAAATATGCCTTTCCCTATTTGTGCTGTAATTTCTTCAAAAGACCAGAACCTTCCTTCTGAAATTTCAACTGGATCAGGGAAAATTCTTCCGTCATAAACAGCATAAAAACTATGGACAAATTCTGATTCTATATCAGAAGTGTATTTGTAATATGCTATAAAAACCGGAGTAAAGACTGTTATGCCCAATTCTTCACGGACTTCTCTTGAAAGCGCCTCGTAGATTGATTCTCCATAATCAACATGACCTCCCACAGCAGTGTCCCATTTATCAGGTTGTATGTCTTTTGTGCTGGCTCTTTTTTGAAGAAAAAGCTCTCCTTTTGAGTTCAAGACGTGCAGGTGTACTACCGGGTGTAATAAAAAGCTGCCACTGTGACATTCGCTGCGACTCGCTTTACCTATGATATTACCGGCATCATCAACCAAGGGAAAGAATTCATCTTTCATGTTTTTTTGAGCGCAAATTTACGAAATAAATAATATTTATCTTCCCTTTCCGGAGATATACTATCTGAGGTGTTTTTTCGTTATAAATATTGTATATTTTTTTGTACATTTGTCGGATTAATTTTCTTTCGACCAGAGTTGGGTTTACGATAGAAAATAATAAATTATTTATTCTTATGAAGAAATACAAATTACTTCTTTTACTTATAGTTACGTTCGTCGGATTACACGCACAAGATTTTGACAAAATAAGCCCTCAACAGCGCATGCAGTTGCAACAACGGGTGGAATCAGGACAAAACTCATCTTTACAGGGGAAACTATCTACACAACAAAATATCCTTGGTAATAAAGGAGGAAGTATGGGCTCAACTCCACAACAAATGTCAGAGTTTCGCAAGTATATTAATTCTATTAATTCCACGCTTCCGGAAGATCAGGATCCATATTATATCGATGACCGTTTTTTTATAGAAGACTCACTTTATCGGAAATTTAAGAAAGAAGAAGACAAAAAGAAACTGAGAGTTTTTGGTTCAGAAATTTTTGATAGATCGAAAGTTTCCTTTGAGCCAAACTTGTACTTGCCTACACCGGCGAATTATATTATCGGTACCAATGATGAATTGCTGGTAGATGTATCAGGCTTATATGATGTGAGTTATAAATTGAAAGTAACTCCTGAAGGCAGGATACGTATTCCCAATGCAGGGCCGGTTAAAGTTGGAGGATTGACCATAGAAAATGCAACAAAAATTGTCAAGAATGAACTTTCAAAGTATTATTCAGGGATTGTATCCGGAGAAACTAATGTAAGTCTCAGTTTGGGAAACATCCGAAGCATAAAGATTGTTGTTGTTGGAGAGGCTACTTATCCGGGTACTTACACCCTGCCTTCGTTGGCAACAGTTGTCAATGCACTGTATGCTTGTGGCGGACCTGGAAAAATAGGTTCCATGCGTAATATCAGGGTGGTGAGGAATGAAAAAACTGTTGCCGTGATTGATTTCTATCAGTTCTTGATGACAGGAAAGTTAAGCAATAATATTGTTCTGCAGGATAATGATGTTATCGTTATTGAACCAAATAAAAACAAGGTTGTTGTTGACGGGGCAATCAACAGAAGAGGAATTTATGAAGTGGCACAAGGAGAATCGTTGTACGATTTACTTAATTATGCGGGTGGATTCCGCGAAAATGCCAATCGTTCCATGGTATCAGTTTTCAGGTATTCTGGGGCACAAAGGACGGTTATTGACATCCCTGAATCGTATGTCGCAACAAGCCTTGTTAAAGCAGGTGATTCTATCTATATTGCACCAGTTGAGGATGTGTATGACAATCGTGTCGAATTGTCTGGTG